>JAEEGH010011595.1_pt1 | contig 19954 bp, 7 predicted proteins | sample 9134181 | NCBI WGS metagenome assembly JAEEGH01 (sample SAMN16246544, study PRJNA631951) | gut metagenome | biome: gut microbiome; feature: rumen; material: DP-attached | host: Bos | place: Iran: Karaj | collected 2018-10 | reverse complement strand
TTGCCCTGAGGTGTGGTGGCCTCTATCTTGCCCGTGACGCCATATACCACATATTGCTGTGCCTCCACCTGCAGCATGCAGGCAAAGGCCACCAGCATTGTCATGATGATTCTCTTGCTCATAATACTTATTATATTATTCATGTTTCTCGTCTTTTTTATCAAGAATTAGAGAATTATAGTATTTATTCCTTTCATCTGTATTTCTAAGGAATTAGTGGAGAAACACTTCATGGGCAGAATATCTCTAATTCTCAAATTCTTGACAAATAAGTACTTTGTCCGTCAAGACTTCTGCAGCAGGATGACGGTAGTGTCCAGTCCGCGCATGTCAGGCATCGTCTCGCCGATGTTGGCACCAATGTAGGTGGGGTCGCAGATGATGAACTTCTGTCCGTCGAGCATGATGTGGTCGCCCTGCACGTCCTCGGTGAAGCCGACAGCCATAGCGAGGTGGCCGGGATAGTAGACGAGGATGCAGTCAAGGTGTACCAGCTCGCGCACAAGGTGTGACAGCAGTATCGAGCGGTCCTCACAGTCGCAGTAGGGATAGAAGAGGCTCTCCTCGCCGAAGAAGGCACGGTCGGCACCCCACACGTCCTCGTCGTAGGCATACTCCAGTCCCGTCTGTACCCACCACAGCAGTTCCTGCACGGCTTCCTGCTGGGAGAGTCCCTTCAGGCGCTGCTGAATCTGCGGATAGAGCTGTTCGCGGATGCCTTCCTCGATGGGAGTGTTGGCATACATGGCCCAACGGGTCATGAAGTTCTGGTTGACACACGACGAGGGATAGGTGGAATAGAAGTCGAGGTAGTTCTTGTTCGACGTGAGGGTGAAGCTCCAGTCAGGATTCTTCAGCGACGTGATGGTACGCTCGTTGGTGGGGTTCTCGCCGAACTTCTGCACGGCAGAGATCTGCAGCGAGAGGGAGCTCTCCTTCGGGAAGCTGGCCTGGCAGATACCCAGGCGGTCGCTGTCGACGTCGTCGAGCATGTAGTACCACTCGTCGTCAAGGTAGAAGTACTTCTTGCCGTAGATGAAGTGGCGGCTGGCGGTGAGCATGAACAGCTTGTTGCCGTCGTGGGCCAGGCGCATCTTGTAGCCCGACTGCGAGTAGAGGAAGGAACGCACCAGCGTACCCTCGTTGGTGTCGCCATAGAACTTCTTGGTCAGCGCAAGCAGCATCTGGTAGTAGGCCCAGTCGGAGAAACCGTTACGCTTGCGCTCCTTCAGACAGTCGAAGAGCAGGTTGTCGAACTGCGTCTCCTGGAACTCCTCGATGGCATCGGCCACATCGTCGCCACTGACGCTTCTCAGCCTGACATGGCAGTTCTTGCCGATACGTACCTGACACTCCGTGCCGAAGACAGTGAACTTCATGTAGTCGTTGGCAAACGAAACGTCCTCCTTCACCTCGGACAGCGGCTCAGGCTGCTTGACGACGGGCTCAGGCTTGATGACCTCCTTGTAAGTCATCGCCTTGGCCTTGCTCTTGTCGGTGGCAGCGGCCTGCTGGGTCTGCTGCTGCTTCGTCTTGTCAGGCTGGGCCTGCTGCTTCGAGTCGTTGGACTTTCCGTCCTTGTTCTTCCTGCGGAACAGCTTGTTAAACCACGATGCCGTCTTCTCGTCGGCACCAGGGGCCAGCATGGGCTGCACTTCTTCCTCCTGGGGGGCCTCGATGGCCGGGCGGGCCTCGTAGTCCTTCCATGCGTTACGCACAAACTCGCTGTAGTCGCGCAGTGCCTTCTTGCGGAAGTCGTTGTAGCGGTCGTACATTTCCTTACGTGCCTGTCCGAATCCCTTTCCAAAGCGGCCGGACGAGCTGTTATTGTTCTGGGCAGTGGCGGGGCTGATGACAGCTGCCATCATCAGAATGGTAAGAAATCTTTTCGTTTTCATTGGCTTATTGTTTTAGTTCTTTTTTCTCTTGTTTCTTATTCTCGAAATACTGTTTTAGTGAGTCGTGTAGGTTGGTGGCACTGACAATGAAGGCGATGGCCGTCAGTGCTACGGCCAGGTTGACGCTGATGTTGTAGACGCCAAACAGCAGCAGGGCAGCGTACATGAACACCGCGATGCAGCCGAAGCGCACGAAGCCCTTCACCAGCACGGAGCGCAGGAGGACACGCTTCAGCGGCCCGCGCTTGAGGGCCCAGCGGTCGTAGGCATCGGTGATGGTCAGCGTGACGAACACCACGAAGAAACAGATGACGCACGTCAGCCACAGCGGCAGCTCCACCACGTCGTCGTGCTTCAGTATCGTCTCGATGGCGTATGCCAGGAGCTTCACACCGGCTATCTTTCCCTCCGGCGTGTAGTGCATGTCAGCCTCCTCGCGCATGGCACCGAACAGCACCACATGGTCCTCGATGTACTCGCGGTTCTCCTCGATGGAGTCAGGGGGTATCACGCGGTAGACGCGAGGCTTGAAGTTGATGCGTATCTCGCGGTCGGCCAGCGGCAGTATCTCCTCGCCGGCGTAGGTGTCGGCCACCTTCTTGATGAGCGACGGCACCATCACGCCGTCCAGCTTGGCACCCAGGCTGAGTCTGCGCTTCATGCCACCGTACAGTGCGCGCGGCATATTGGTGAATCCCTGCGTAATGGTGCTGTCGGCAAAGAACGAGCGGCGCGTCTGGTGGTAGTCGTGCTCCACCCAGTCGTACGAGTCGTCTATCAGCTTGTACGAGAAGACGGTCTTCGGCTGGTTGTGTGCCACCTCGTAGATCATCTCGTCGCCCAGCGAGTCCTCCTTCAGTCCCTCGAACACCACGTCGACACCCAGCGCCCTGGGGTTGCAGTCGTTCACTTGCTCCAGTGCCATGGCCAGCGCCCTGCGGTTCGGCAGGTCGGTCATGTCCACAATACAGGTGATGTTGCTGGTGTCCTGTTCGCCGGTAGCCAGTATGTCGTAGTAGAAGTCCGTTACCGAGTAGTCGGCCATAGCCTTCGACACCGGACTGAAGAACGACATCTTCACGATGACCACAGCATACAGTCCGACAATGGCAAAAGCCAGCAGCGAGATGATGGCTCGGCGCTGTACTCCCTGCCAGAAGGCTTTCCTCTTTGCGTGTCTGTCTGTGTTAGTTTGCTCCATAAGTTTGTTTCTTTATCTTGCACAACACATAATATCCGTTGCAAAGATAATAATTTATTTTCAATTTCACAAACTTTAAGACTAAAAAGTAACAAAAAAGAAGAAACACCCCGCTTTAGGGTGTTCCCCCTACAATTGATATTAGTCTTTTTTAACGCACAACATGTTTACGACCGCGCTGGATGTAGACCCCCTTGACCTTTGACCTTTGACCATTGACCATTGGCCTGTCTACGCGGCGTCCGCCGAGGTCGTAGATGGCTCCCTCGTCTTCGGACAGGGTCAGGGTGAGGTTCTGGATACCTGTGCCATCGCCGCTGTTCAGGTCGCCAAGGGTGATGAAGCGCGAGCCGCCCGTGCCGCTCTTGTGCGTGGTGTAGCACTCGAAGGGTCGTACGACGCGGTAGTCACGCTCGAAGACGCTGCCCTCGGCATAGGTGCCTCGCGGCTCGCCGATGTTCAGCGCATACACCGTCTCGGACTGCGGCACACGCAGCAGCGTCGGTCGCATCACGATGGAGCTGTCGCTCAAGGCTGCCACGGTGAGCTTCGTTGCCGGCACTGTCACGCTGGCCGATGCGAACGTCACCACGCCGCCTTGACAGTACTCCTCGTCGTAGGCATCGGTGTTGTTAGGCATCGAGATGAGGTACGGCATGTTGGCCACGATGCGCACGGCACTCTTGATGCCGCTGGCGGTCAGTGTGCGCAGCCAGAAGGGCTTGTCGCCTTCGGCAGCCTTGTAGGGCTTCAGCTCGCCGTGGGTCTCGTGGGTGATGGTCTGCACCGTGAAGGGCAGCACCAGCGACTCCCAGCCACGGCTGACACCCGGCGTGGTCTGCTGCGTGAAGTTGTGGCTGTAACTGATCTTCTCGGTGGTGAAGGCTTTCGGCACGTAGAAGTTGTTGTTGCCGCTCGTCACGTCGACCAGCACAATCTCCTTCGCCACGTCGCCGATGACGACATTCTGGATGCCGGCAGGAGCCAGCGAAGCGTCATCGACATACACCAGCAGGTTCGGGTTCTCCACCTTAGCATACTCCTCGTCAGGAACGTCGGCACTGCCTGCCACGATGCTGGCCAGCGAGCGGCAGTCGACGAAGATGTCCCCCATGTCGGTCACCTTGGCCGTGTTGAAGCTGCTGATATCAAGAACCGGCAGGCTAATACAACCGTTGAACATGCCAGCCATGTGCGTCACATTCGACGTATTGAACCCACTCACGTCAAGGCTCGTCAGGCCAGAGATGTTAGAGAACATCCAGCCCATGTCCTTCACGTTGTCCGTCTTGAACCCGCTCACGTCAAAACCAGTCAGACCAGAGCAGTAAGAGAACATGCTACTCATATCCGTCACGTTAGCGGTATTGAAGCTGCTCACGTTAAGACTCGTCAGGCCAGAGCAATCAGTAAACATGCAGGCCATGTTCTCCACTTTGTCCGTCTTGAAACCACTCACGTCGAGGCTCGTCAGGCTGGAACACCTCCAGAACATACCGGCCATACTCGTCACGCTGTCCGTCTTGAGATTTTCCATGCCGGTAATGGCAGTCAGCGAGGAACAGCTCATGAACCAATAGGCGGTACTCGTGGGTCTGTAGTCGGCAAACGAAGCATCGAACACCGCTGTTGTGGCAGCACCATAGGGTGAACCAGAACCAGAAGTAATTTCGCTGTTGTTGATGTCCATACCTCCACGCTCCGTCTTCTTCGTATCGTAGTAGAACGTCACCGTCGTGCCTTCCAACACAGCGTAAGCCTCTTCGACGGCATCGAGGAGAGCGCGGATGGCCTCCGTAGCGTTGTTCAGCTCAGTAGTCTTGGCAGTGATGGTGTCGGCCACAGCCGTACGCTCGTCGTACAGCAGCTGGGCTGTGGTGATGAGCGCATTCAGGCTGTTGCGCTGCTCGGTCGTCACGCGGTCGCTGGTGGCAGCCTCAGAGGCTGTCGTCTGTGCCGTGGCGATGGCGTCCGTCAGTGCATGCCATGCGGTGTACGGATAGTCGATGACCAGCGTGTCGGAGTTGTTCATACCGTCCTTCTCAGCCCATGCCGTCAGCACGGCATCCGTCGTGATGGTGACAGGAGCAGTATAGACCGTAGGAGTAGTGGTAGCCTCGGCACTATTGGTATAGTAGATGGTGACACCCTCGGTGCTACAGCTGAGAGCCAGCTGGTCGCCCGTCCATGCGTACGTCGGGGTGGTCACAGTACCTATATCGCTCATACTGAACGGATAATTGACCGAAGCAGAGCGGATGCCGCTGGGACGCTCGGCGTATGCTATCACCGTGCAGTCGCCGTCAAGCGTGATCGGGCCGGTATACGTTTTATATGCCACTGCGGTAGCGGGACCCGTCATGACTGTGTACATAATGCGGACATGCGGCGTGGCACAAGCCAGCGTCAGCTGGTACATGTCGCGGCTGAACGTGACAGCAGCAGGGGCTATCGTGTCAGCAAACGAAGTGAAGTAGCCGGGAGCCGCCGTACCGCCGTCGATGCGCGCGTACTGGGCCGTCGTGCGGGAAGAGAGGTACTCCGTCCACTGACCGCCAAGCAGGTCGGTACAGTTGTTGAACATGCTGATGCTGCTGGACACCTTCGACAGGTCCCAGTCGCTGTTGATGTAGACCGTCTTCAGGCTGGAACAGTTGGTAAACATACCGTCCATGTTGGTCACCTCAGCGGTCTTCAGGTTGTCGAGGCCGTTGAGCGTCGTCAGCGCACCGAAGTCGCTGAACCAGTAGGCCGTAGACGTGGGCGCTGCAGCGGCAAACGAGGCATCGAAGGTGACTGTCGTGATGCTGCTGCGCGACGCATGCCAGGGACGCTGGGCGGCTGACGTGAACGGACCAACGGCCATACCGTCATGCACCTTCTTGTTCTTATTATAATAGAAGGTCAGCGTGGTGCCATCCAACAGGGCATACGCCTCGTCGACGGCATTGACCAGCTCCATGATGTTGTCGGTAGCCGTCTTCAGGTCGTTTATCATGCCGTTGATGGCATCAACACTGGCGACACGCTCGCTGTACATGTTCTGGGCTGACGAGATGATCGTCTGCAGCTCGGCAATCTGGCCGGGATTGACGCGCTCGTTACCCTCACCCTCTGACACGGCGACAAGGGCGGAGTCGATGGCGGCCTTCAGCTGCTGCCATGTGGCACCGGGATAGTCGAGTACGGCCTCGTCGGAGTTGGTCCAGTTGACCTTCTTGGCCGTGGCAGTGATGCGCACGTCGGTGACGACATAGAGCGGCGCGGTGTAGAGCATGGTGTCAGACACCGCCGTGCTGCCAGCGGCACTCATGGTGTACCAGACCTCGGCGTCGGGCGTGGAACTGCTGATGGTCAGCGAGTCGCCGCTCCACGAGAAGGTCGGCGTGGCCACCTTGCCGTAGCCACTGCCAGGCGTGAGGTAGCCTGGCGACGCAGCGCCGCCATCGATGCGGGCATAGACGTGGTCGGTATGCGAGGCGTCATACACCGTGCCGGCACCACCGACAAGCTTGGTGCTACCCGTAAACATGTTTCTACCTTCGGTGACGGCATCGGTATTCCAGCCGCTGCCGGCATAGATGGTGGTCAGGTTGGCACACTGCGAGAACATACCGTCGTCGGCTGCCGAGCCGCCCATCGTGGTAACCTTCGCGGTGTTGAAACTGCTCACGTCGAGGGTGGTCAGAGCGTTACAGTTGGTGAACAGACCTGACATCGCCGCCACGTTGGAGGTGTTGAACGAGCTGACGTCGATGCTGGTCAGCGAGGAGCAGTAGCCGAACATGCCGCTGATGTCGGTGGCCTTCGACGTGTCGAAATGGCTGACGTCAATCGTGGTCAGTCCGCTGCAGTAGGCGAACATGTACGACAGGTAGTTGGCACTGGCCGTCGAGAACTTGCTCAGGTCTATCGTGGTCAGGCCGGTACACTGGGCAAACATACCATACATATTGAGGACGCTGGCCGTCGAGAAGTTGTCGCCGAAGGTGATGTCCTTCAGGCCCGTGTCGCCGTAGAACATATACGACATGTCATCAACCTTGGCGGTGTTGAACGAGCCGAGGTTGAGCGATGTCAGGCCGGTGCAGCCTGCAAACATGCCCTGCATAGAGGTGACATTGGAGGTGTTGAAACCTGCCAGGTCGAGGCTCGTCAGCTTGGCACAGCCGTAGAACATGTACATCATGTCGCTGACGTTGTCGGTATGGAGATACTGCAAGCCCGTGATGCTGGTCAGGTTGACGCAGTTCTGGAACCACGAGCGGGTGTTCGAGACGTACAGGTAGTCGTCGAAAGAGCTGTCGATGACAACCGACGTGATGGTGGACATGTGGCCGCTCCAGTTGACGACGGCCGTCGGGCTGTCGGTCATCACCGCACTCGAGATGGGCTGTCCGCCGCGTTCCTCCATCTGCTTGTCGTAGTAGAGGGAAAGCACCGTGTTGCCCTCGCTCATCACAAAGTACGCGACGGGGTCCTTCACGGTGATGCCGAACGGCTGTTCTCCGGCTACTACGCCGCTGCCATCGAGTTTCGACACCTTGATGTTACGCAGATAGCCCAGGTAGCTGCCTGCCGTGACACTCTCAGCAGCCTTCAGCGTGAGGGTCATCACGGCACCGTTGTTGCCCGAGATGTCATTGCCACTCAGAGCAGCAGCGATAAAGCGATAGCTGCCGTCTGACTGCTTTGACATCTGCGGTGTAGTGCCTTCGGGCAGGCGGCTGGTGCCAGCGAACGACTCGACGGTGATGCCGGCCGGCAGGTACAGGTCGAACTGGAAACCTACGTAGGTGTCCGTGTTGGTCAGTTCGACGCTGACCTCCTTGTTTACGCCGGAGTACAGGCTGAAGTCGCTGATGGTCATCTGACCTCCAACCGTATCCTCAGCAACTATATTATTAAAGATTGCCAGTAAGAGGAAGGCAACAAACAATAATCTTTTCTGCATCGCTGTCATTATTTAATGATTACTTTCTTGTGGTTCTTAATATACAAGCCCTTGCCAAGCTGCTGCTTGTCCTTGCCTAAGTAGCGTCCGTTCAGGTCGTAGTAGCCACCGTCCGCATCGTTGGCCTTCAGGGGCTGGCCGACGGAGGTGTTGCCGTTCAGGCGAGGATTGATGAACAGCATGTCGCTGACCTTCACGTCGCTGGTGCCAGTGCTGCCGGAAACCTGAAGCTGCATCCGGTTGCTGGTCGAGAAAACCTAGTTGCTCATCGACAGACCGACGCCACGATACTGGCCGTCGCCGTGCTTCGTGAACGTCAGCTGATGGTCGGTGGTGCCGGCGGTCAGCTTGACACCGACCAGCTCGGTACCCTCCGGCAAGGTCAGGTCAAACTGGAAGGCCGTGAACTGCTCTACCTGGTCAATGTCCAGATAGATGCGGTCAGCGTTGGCCGTCAGACGGACATCCTCGGTGGCAATCCTGTTGATACCTGCGGGCGTGAGAATGCTACGGACGCCAGAGGGCTTGCCGGCATCGAGCACGGCCTTGACGATCAGCGTCACGTCGAAGATGTCTATCTCGTCGTCACCGTTCATGTCGGCCATTTTCCTGTAGAAATACTGTTCGGTGGGTTCTCCCAAGATGTATGTCACCGACATCACGGCATCAGCAATATTGATGTCGCCGTCGCCATTGGCGTCACCCTTGGACAGGTGGCGGGTGAGGTAGCCGGGGTTGGCCGTGCTGCCGTCGAAGTGGGCGTAGGTGGCGTCCACGTGGTCGGCATTGTAGGTGGTACCCGTGCTACCGACAAGGGCGGTACAGCCAGCGAACATATCCGCACTGGCAGCAACGGCGGCAGTGCTCCATTCGTTGCCGGCATAGATGGTGGTCAGGCTGGAACAGCCACTGAACATCCAGCCCATGTCTGTCACGGCAGCGGTGTTGAAGCTACTCAGGTCGAGCGTCGTCAAGCCAGCACAGCCGGAGAACATATACCTCATGTTCGTAACAGCGGCGGTGTTGAAGTTGTTCACGTCGAGCGTCGTCAGGCTGGAGCAGTCGTAGAACATGCCGGACATGTCCGTCACGCTGTCTGTCTTGAAGCTGCTCACGTTGAGACTCGTCAGGCTGGAACAGCCGTAGAACATCACTCCCATGTCGGTCACCTTGCCGGTGTTGAAGCCGCCCAGGTCAAGGCTCGTCAGACTGGTACAGCCAGCGAACATCCTGAACATGTTGGTCACTTCCGATGTGTTGAGGTTGCCGATGCCCTCGATGGTCACCAGCTTGTCGTGGTCACTGAGCCACATGGCAGTACTCGTGGGCCGGTAGTCGGCAAACGATGCGTCGAAGATGACCTTAGTGACGGAACTCATGCCATCAGGACCTACGTCCTCGCCGTGACGGGCTTCCTTCTGCGTGTCGTAGTAGAACGTCTTCACGGTGTTGCCCTCACTCAGCGCATAGTAGGCCTCCTTCGTGTCGTTGACGAAGGTGACGGTGATCTCGTAGTTGTCGTACACCTTGCCGAGGTCGTAGGTCATGATGCCCGTAGCGGACGTTTCCACCTGCGACGTGACATCGACGGTGTCGTTCTTCACGGACTCTAACTTGTAGCCTGTGGTCGGCGTCAGGGTCAGCACGGTGGCCTGGCCAGAAGGCACGGTCAGCGTCTGGTTGCTGTTGCTGATGACGGTCGTCGTACCGTCCGTCACCTCACCCTTGCCTACCACCGTCACCTTGACGGTATAGGATGCCGGAGCATTGATGTCGGTGAAGTAGCCGGGAGCGGCTGCGCCACCGTCGATGCGGGCGTATGCTGCATCAGTGTGGCTTGAATCGTATACAGTACCCTTTCCACCGACGAGGTTGTAACAGCCAGCAAACATATTTTCTGAAGAGGTTACAGCTGCAGTAGTCCATTCACTGCCGACGGAGATAGTTGTCAAATTGGGACAATTAGAAAACATGTTGGCCATATCCGTCACCTTTGCAGTATTGAAACTGCTGAGGTTCAGACTTGTTATCGCGGTTTGACGGAACATACCCCACATGGTTGTTACATTCGACGTGTTGAAGCCACTGACATTTACCGTGGTCAATGAGTCACAGCCTGCAAAAACATCCTGCATGTTTGTTACGTTAGAGGTGTTCAGGCCACTCAGGTCAATACTCTTCATAAGCGAACAATCCATAAACATTCCAAACATGTCCGTCACGCTGTGCGTATCCCAACCTGTCAAATTGATGTTTTGGAGTAAACGACAAGCCTGGAACATCATGCGAGTAGAAGTAACATTGGACATGTCGAAACCACTCAAATCCAAACTGGTCAAAGCAGAACAGTCAGAGAACATGAAGTGCATATCTGTCACATTGCCCGTCTTCAAATGCTCAATGCCTTGGATCGTAGACAAGTTCGTACAGTTATCAAACCAGTTTGCCGTACTTGTCAACGTATTACATCCTGCCATTGACGCATCAAACTCTACCGTGGTTATTGACGAGACAACACTATTCCAGCCTCGTCCGTCGCCATAGGCAAACGGCCCGACATCCATACCGCCACGTGCTGCCTTCTGCTTGTCATAGTAGAACGTGAGCTTGGTGTTGCCCTCGCTCAACAAGGCGTACGGCTCGTTGACAGCCTCAACCAACAGGCGGATGGACTCCGTCAGGGCAGACAGCTGGGAAGCCTGGTAGTTGATGGCGGCGGCTGAGTCAACACGGGCCATGTACATACCCTGTGACTGGCTTATCATGTCAATCAGGCTATCGCGCTGCTCGTTTGTCACGTTGTCGTTCGTGGCGGCCTGCGTTGAGACGTTCTGCGCCTCGGCGATGATGTTAATCAGATCACTCCATGCAGTATACGGATAGTCCAGCACGGTAGTCGCCGAACGGGCCATACCCTCCTTCTCAGCGTATGCCGTAATCAGCACGTCGCTGGTCACGGTGATGGGACTGGTGTACTGAACAGCCGTCGGGATGGCCGTTGCCGAAGAGCCCTCCGTCATCGTATAGTAGATAGTGGCACCCTCCATGCCAGTGGTCATCGTCAGCTCGTCAGCACTCCAGGTGAACGTCGGAGCCTCGGCATAGCCGCCCATCGGCGTGAAGTAGCCAGGATTGGCAGCTCCTCCGTCAATGTGGGCGTATGCTGCGCCAACATGGTACTCATCGTACGTGGTACCCAGTCCGCCAACGAGGTTGGTACAGTTCATAAACATATCCTCGTCCTCGGTGACTTCGGCTGTACTCCATTCATTCCCGACACGGATGTTCGTAATGCTATAGAGGCCAAAGAACATCCAGCTCATGTTCTTTACCTTGGCGGTATTGAAGCTGGACAGGTCGAGGCTCTCAAGCTGATGACACTTATAGAACATACCGCTCATGTTCGTCACGTTGGCTGTGTTGAAGCCAGTGAGAATCACGTTCGGCAGCACATTACAGTCGTGGAACATAAACTGCATGTCCTGGACATTGTCAGTTCTCAGGTTGCCAAGGCCGGCGATAGTCGTCAGTTTCTGGAAACCATAGAACCAGAAGGCGGTGCTGGTCAGCGTCGTGCAACCGCCAAACGACCCGTCGAACTCAACAGCGGTGATGCTCGCAGCATCCATCTCCCATTCACGGTCGCCCGGTATGCTGAACGGACCGACACTCATGCCACCGCGTACCAGTTTCTGATTATCGTAGTAGAACGTCAGCCTGGTGGTATCGGCACTCAGCACGGCGTAGGCCTCGGTGGCCAACTCGGCAAAGGCAACGGTTATGGTATCGATCGTCGTATAGTTCGTCATGGTGTAGACATCGCCGGCAACATCGCCCAAGATGTCTGCACCGTTACGGATCAGCTTCGTCAGACCGTACTGTGTATGGTCGTAGTTGAATGTCAGCCTGACAGTGCTGCCGTAAGGCACGGGAACATCCTCGACAGTATTTTTCACAACGCCATTCGTCACAGACTCTCCCTCCATCACATCGATGACCTCCCAATTGGTGGCACCGAAGTCTGTCTGGCTGTTAATCTGTAGCAACATCTGCATGCGGAGGAACTCTGAAGTAATCTTCATGTCGGAAGTGATGTCGGACAGCGTTAATTTGTTGTCCATCACCTGTCCGGTAATGTTGAACATGTCGTCCTGCATGACCGTTGTCAAGAAGTATCCTGCGTTGGGCGTGAACGTCATCTCGACGGTATAGCCGACTGGCACAGTGACAGGCATTTCGCTGCCTGGCGCAATTTCAAACGCGCTGTACTCTGAACCTTCCAAGCTGAGGACTTTGCCAGAAATAGTACCGTTAGTACCACAAGAGACTGTCACCGTATGGTCGAGGACAGTGCCGATGGCATAGATATTCGTGAAGTTGCTCCAATACTCAGCAGTCTTGTAGGCATCGATGCTCTCTGCGGGAACAAACAGCGGAATGCTGTAATCGGAGAACACGTTCTCAGCACCTATCGTCGGCGGGGTTACAGCGTTGCAGGTAATCCGCTTCAGTCCGTACATCTGGCCGAAACAGCGTGTCCACAGGTTCGTCACGGTGGAAGGCAGCGTCAGCGACGTGATGCCCTGGCAGTTGAAGAAAGCATACGCCGGCAGCACCGTCAGACTTTCGGGAATGACGAGATCCCCCGTCAGGTTATACAGATTATAGAATGAATAGCTGCACAGGTCGTTCAGACCAGATGGCAGCGTCAGCGGACCGCTGAAGTTAGTACCTTGGAAAGCCTGGTCACCAATGAAGGTGACTGTCTCTGGGATATTCAGCGTACCTGTCAGACCGCTACAGCCATAGAAACCCTGTACCATAATACCATAGACGACATTGCCGTTAATCACAGAGGGAATCACAATGTTCTCGGCCTCTGTCGAAGTGGGAACGGCAGGAATGTTGTCGCCCGATTCGACATAACCGCCCAACTGGCATCTTCCCTCGCCCGTCACCGTGTATGTCCACTCGATGCCGTCGATGTTCTCGGTAAGCACCGTGCTGTTCTTGACGGCAATGTCATAACCACCATATACCGTCACGTTACCCGATACGCCGGGAATGGTATAGCTGTTGCCCACTATGTCGGAGAGGATGTTGCCACCATTCACAGTGGCAGTCACCAGCTTATAGGCATCGCTGCGCGGCGTGAAGGTCAGTGTGAGCGAGTCACCGTCGTTGATGGTAAACGTGTTGTTCTGGTTAGCTTCTACGACACCGCTGCTGGTAGCGGTTGTAAACGAGATGGAGCCACCGCCTTCGGAGGTGATTTTCAGCGTGCGTGGAGTGGATGCCTCCGACTGTATAATCTTGATGTCGGCTGCCTCGTTGAAGAGGAAGATAATCTGCGATTCAGCCCCCGTCCACGTATGGGTCTCCGAATTGTAACTGCCGCCGTCGGGCGAAAGACTGGGACTGCCGGAGACGAACGAGAACACCGCCTTGGTGATATTGACGTCAGAACCGCTGTCGCTACGCTGCAGCCTCAACCGGCTTTGCTCTGGCATGTGCAGATAGAAGCTGCTGTCGAGGGCATTCTGCAGGATCATGGGATCTTCAGTGCCAAAAGCATCGAAATACATTTCCTGATTGCCCGCCGTGATGGTCTTGGCGTATAATGACTTACCATAGAACGGATTAGGATCCTGGTTGAAACTGTAGACAGCACCTGTGGCGTTGGTCGTGGCCATAGCGTCCAGGCTGACCTCGTAAGTCACTACAATGCTCTGGAAGTCGTAAGAGTCCCGGTCGCCAGCATCGGTTGAGATGGTTACCGAAGAAGCAGAGCCGGACCAACTATAGCTGGTAGAGCCAGGCTCTGAGCTAAGGTTACCAGAAGTGGCCGAGGGCGTACCTCCGCCATTAGAACCGTTTATCGTCATCCCTGTAATGGTACACCCTGTCGGTGCAGTTATCTCAAGGGTTGCCTGATAGTACATACACAGATAGCCACCGGATATACGGGAATTGTCGCCACTCGTTGCCGTGTTCAGCGTCAAGGTGAGATAATTGGTCCAGGTCTGCTTACTGCCATTGGAAAAGTTCTTGTTCGTATTGCCCCACACACTGCTGTCGAATGTGGTGGTACCACTCACAGTGTCAGCATAGGCCGCATTTGTACCTGTCAGTACTTGTGTCACCATCAGCACCAAGAGTGCCAGACACCTTGCCGAACTTGTTAGAATAGTCTTATTTATCATATCGCTTGTTTTTAGTTATTATGCAATCCTGTATCGTTTTTCAGATACAGGATTGCATGAAACATCATGTTTCGGTTATCGGCGGCGCGACAGCGTGGGGTCTGGATTATCGCTCTCGCCCGGCTCACGCGGCGACTTCGAGGTCTTGATGGTCACCATGTTGTCACTGTAGACAGTGCCGTGCGGTGTCGACACATAGCTGCGGACGTAGTACTCAGTGTCCTCGCTCAGGCCGTCGATGGTACCCATGACGTTCTCACCAGTGCCACCTGTTCCGACTGACTTCACACCATCGGTGAGTGTGGGCGTCTTATTGGTGGGACTGTAGACGAAGCCGTAGTCTGTAGCATCCTCGTCGGACGTGAAGGCAAAGCGGAACTCAGCATACGTGTTGCCGACGTACAGCGAATACAGCAGGCCGAGCATGACGCTGCTGGACCTTGTGGTGAAGGTGGCAACATTAGGACTGTAGACTACGCCACCCTCCGAAGAGGTGGTTGTGACGAAGGCACGGGCATAGTAGGTGGTACCCTCTGTCAGTCCCGTCAGTTCGCCGTCGATGTTGCCGGACGTGCCGCCGTCACCAACTTTAAACATCTCGTCGCTGAGGGTCGGCGTACTGTTGGTGGTGCTGTAGACGACACCGTAGTCGCCCACGACATTGTCGGAAGTGAAGCCGAAATAGAACTCGGCGGAGTTCTTCAGGCACGACAGAATGGTGAGCTGTCCGACACGGGTCTCGCCAGCCAGCGTGGTGATGGCCACGGTCTCGCTATAGAGCGTCTCACTGGTACTGGGCTTCTCGACGTATGCACGGACATAGTAGGTGGTGCTCTCCTCTAAGCCTGTCAGCTCGTAGGCCACGCCACCCGACGTGATGCCGCTGCCGATGGCCACATCCATGCCACTGCCGCGCGTGGGTTCCGGATTGGTGGTGCTATATACCAGTCCGTAGCTGCCGACAACCTCCTCAGACACGATGCTGAGCAGGAAGTTGGCCGACAGACGCATGACGGTGAGGCTGTAAAGGTCAACCTTGGTCTCCAGAGGTGCGGCAGAACTGTTGCCGTACTGTTCGATGACGACGACCTCCTGCTTGGGATTCTTCGAGCCTGCCGTGATGACGATGGCCGTAGCCTGCTCACGGACAGTCTTGTTCTCGGCACAGCGGATAAGGATCTTACCGTTGCCGACACCAGTGGCATCTGTCCTGACACCTGTCGAGTCGGCCACATCGACTATCTGCAGCCACGACGAGGCTGACGAGGGTACGAAGGCCGTCCACTCGGCATTACTCTCAATGCTGATGGTCTGTTCGCCACCGACGTATGCAAACTTACTGGGGGCATCCGTCACACGGAGAACGATGTTGCTCTTGCCGTCCTGTGTGACCTCGATGTTGGCAGCATCCCTACCGTAGTTGATGGTGAAGGAGGCCGTGCGCTCGGCATCGGACACAGCGTCGCTGACGTTGATGAACATCGTCGTGGCACCCTTGACACCACTGGTTACTGCCTTGCCGTCGGCATCGACAATCTGAATCCATGAATGCGGATTAGCAATGGTCCAGCTGACGTTGCTGGTCACAATCAGCGTCTGTGCCGTGTTGTTCTCGTCCTTGAAGCTGAACTTGCCGGAACTTATGTTCAGTGCATCGTCGCCACCCTTCTGGCGGACGGTAATCTTCTGCTTCAGCCCACCGTCGGAAATCAGCGTGATAGTAGCCTCGCGTACGACGTTGGGGTCGGTATTCTGGTTCGACACGATGACCAGCGAACCGTTGCCGCTGCCCTGACGGGGACTCACGGTGATGTCCTCTTCAAAGGTGCCGGTGTCAAGTTCCACTTTCCAACGGCAGTCAGCCACGATGCTTACACCTGATGCAGGCCCTGTCTCGTTGGCGCGGTACTCAATGACGTTACCACCTTCGACCATCAGTATCTCGTTGGCCGGCTTGGCCTCGGTCACTTCGTCAGACTTGCAGGCCGTAAGTCCTGCCACGATGGGCAGTGCGGCCAGTATTGCGATAATATTCTTTGTCTTCATATCGTTTGTCTTTATTACTTTTTTACTTTTTTACCTTTATATATACAATAAGGTGTAGGTTAGAAATTGGCAATTGCTCCGATAGTCAGCATGAAGCCGCCAGCCGAGATGTCGCTCTTGTCGGCAATGCGCTCGAAGTTCTTGTCCTTACTCATGCCAAGCGAGAAGGCAGGATTGATGAAGGCATAGAATCGCTCAAAGGGAGCATACATCAGTTTGGCACCGATGCTGATACAGCCGGCCGTGGCTCCGTCGCCATACGAGTTGGTGCCATTGGCAACAGTACCCGACAGACGCTCAATCTCATAGCCCAGCTGCGGCGTGATGCCCAGTCGCTCGGTCAGCTCAAACTGGTAACCCAGGCGGAAAGCCAGCGTGGCACGCTTGTAGGTCATGCTGCTCAGATAGGTATCCTCCGTGTACTGTGCATTCTGGTCTGTGGCATACCAGGGTACCTCCTCCGACTTGTTCAGTCCGAAGGTGTAGCTGACCTGGAAGTCGATGTTCTTGTAGGTGACACCGGCCAGTGCCGTGATGCCGCCAAGCGAACGCATGGTGTAGCCCACTCCGAAGTAGAAGGTCTTGGGCTTGATGTAGCGCACGTGTTCCAGCGAGATGGTGTCACGTGTCGTCGGGTTGTGAAGAACGGTATACTCCAGGCCGCTCTTGGGATAGTAGCCCTTGCGGCTCAGGTTGATCTGGTAGGTACCGACGGGCAGCGTCTGTGCCTCCGTCAGGTCGATGGGGTTGGTGCCGTTATAGGTGGCCACCACGTCGCGGGGCTTGGTGTACAGGCTCAACCGACCGGTGTGTGGCGTGGGGGCTGCTGCCTTGACATCATTGCGTGTCTTGGCAATGACGGTGAACGAGGTCTTCTCCGAGTCGCAGTCGGCCTTCTGGGTCTCGACGACGTAGGTACCCTCGCGCAGCTGAGTCTGCCACATACCGTTGCCGACGTTCTTTCCCTCAAAGAAGATGTCGGCCTTGTTGTCGACCGTCACGAAGACATCGCCGAAGTGGTCGCTCATGTCACGCTGCTCGACGTTGATCATCTTGGCCTTCGTGGCATCGTCATCGGTGGTGATGTACAGCTCCAGCTCACCCTCATAGCGGTCCTTCTTGGCCTCAATCTTGTGCTTGCCGAAGTTCAGGTACTTGTTATACACCGGCGACTTGCCCACAGGGACACCATCAACGTAAATCTCCGACTCAGCGACCTGTGACGTGAGGTTGGCATAGCGTCCCGTACCAATGTCTATCAGCATCTCGTAGGTGCGGGCACCCTCCACGGGAATGGGATAGTAGAAGTCGCGCATCACGCCGAAGGCGGGGTGCTGCACGATGAGTTTCTGCGCACGGCGAGGCACGTAGAGCCATATCTCGCCGGCATGCTCCTCGGTGGCCACGATACCCAGCGAGCCACCGTCGAAGGTGAAGCCCCGCTCAGGCGTCTGGATCTTGATCAGCGCGGCACGCTCGCCGTTCTGGTCCATCTTCTCGGTACCACGGGTGTTGGCCGTCAGGTCGTTTTCCAACAGCTTGAATTCCACAACTTTCATGCCTTGTGCCGTGGCTCCTATGGCGACGGCGAGGCACAACACGGTTAATGTCAGTAGTCTTTTCATATTGTTTTTAGTCATTTGATTTCGTACGGTTTATTGAGTCCTGCCTGGCAGCGGCTGCCTTGATGGAGTCCTGTCTGGCAAGGATGGCCTTGATGGAGTCACGCTCGGCAATGATGGCTTTCAGGGAGTCGCGCTGGGCGACATACGCAGAGTCCATTGCAAGGTCACGGGTCACGGTGGCGGGGGCGCTGACGCGGCGCGTGACGACCTCCTGCGAGCCCTTCATCTGGGCCAGCACGTAGTCGAAGTACTTGCTGGTCAACTTCAGTACGGAATTGCGGCGGTCGGCCATCATGCTCTCCAGCTTGGCCTTGCCGGGCTGGCGCAAGGTGTACTGGCGACGGCTGTCCACGTCGATGATTTCCAGCGTGGAACCGTAAGGCAGGTTGATGATGCTGGAGGGGTATAGGGTTTCGCGCAGCTCGATGTCGTGCTTACCGTTGGGCAGCACCACCTGTGCCTTGCCGCTGACGCCATAGACCACATAGTTCTGTGCCGTTGTCTGCAGATAGGCTCCTACTACGAGGAATGCCAGCAGGATTAGTCTCTGTTTCATAGTTAAATGCATTTATGATTTTTCCAAAAGAATAACGGTCGTCTTCTGACCTTTCACGGTCGGCATGGTCTCGCCGACATCGGAACCGATATAGGTGGGGTCGCAGACAATAAACTTCTTTCCGTTGAACATGATGCAGTCGCCCTCTACGTCTTCGGTGAAGCCGACAGCCATAGCCAAGTGGCCGGGATAATAGACCAGCACGACGTCAAGGCCTAACAATTCGCGTATCAGATGGGACAGCAGGATGCTGCGATCCTCACAGTCGCAATAGGGATAAAACAGTGTCTCCTCGCCGAAGAAGGCACGGTCGACACCCCAGACATTCTCGTCGTACTGATACTCAAAGCCTGTCTGTACCCACCAAAGCAGCTCCTGTACAGCCATCTGCTGTGACAGTCCTTCAAGCTTCTTCTTCATAGCAGGATAGAGTTGGTCACGGATGCCCTTCTCAATCGGCGTGTTGGCATACATAGCCCAGCGGGTCATGAAGTTCTCGTCGACAGACGACGAGGGATAGGTCTCGTAGAAGTCCATGTAGTTCTTGTTCGACGCGATGGTGAAGGAGAACTCATCGTCCATCTTCGAGGAAATGGTGCGCTGCGGCAGCGGGTTCGCCGACAGATGCTGGACAGCCGTCATCTGCAAAGACAGCTGGCTTTCTTTCGGGAAGGAGGCCTCGCAGATGGCCATGCTGGTGGTTCCCTCATTCTCCAACAGGTAGTAAGCCTCGCCGTCTAAGTAGAAATACTGCTTGTTGAAGATGAAGTGGTGACTGGCGGCCAGCATATACAGGCGGCTGTTGTCATGAGCCAGGCGCATCTTGTAGCCCGACTGTGAATAAAGGAATGCCTTGGCCAGTACAGCCTCGTTGGTGTCCTTGCCATAGAACTGGTTGGTCAGGGCTATCAGCATCTGGTAGTACGCCCAGTCGGAGAAGTCGTGATTTTTGCGTTCCTGCAGGCAATCGTAGAGCATATTGTCGAACTGAGGCTTGTTGAACTCGCCGATAGCATCGGCCACGGCATTGCTTTCAAGACTGCGCAGCTTGAAGCGGCAATTCTCGCCGATGCGTACCTTACACTCTGTACCGAAGACGTTGAATGACATATAGGGGTTTAGCGACTTCTTCACCTCTTTAACCTCAGAAACGGGTTGAGGCTGCTCAAAGACGGGTGCAGGCTGGATGACATCCTGCACGGCAAAGACCTCTGATTTCTTGGATTCCTCCTTCGTCTTGGACTTGCCGTCAGACTTCTTTGACTTGGTTCCGCCCTTCGCTGTGGGGTCTGTCTTGATGACAGCACCTTTCAGGGTTGGGTCGGGAGCAGGCTTGGCAGCAGCCTCTTCGGGTTTGTCTTTCTTCTTTTTCTTAAAAAGTTTTCCGAACCACGATGCCGTCTGCTCGTCAGCGCCGGGAGCCAGCATCGGTTCTACCTTCTCCTCTTCGGGCACAGGCACTGCCGGATTG
>JAEEGH010011594.1_pt1 | contig 19955 bp, 16 predicted proteins | sample 9134181 | NCBI WGS metagenome assembly JAEEGH01 (sample SAMN16246544, study PRJNA631951) | gut metagenome | biome: gut microbiome; feature: rumen; material: DP-attached | host: Bos | place: Iran: Karaj | collected 2018-10 | reverse complement strand
GAATCAACAAAGACGCCGGTATATATAAAATGTAAAAGACATAGAAGCATACATGAACAGAAGACCCAAGAGCATCCCCTTCGACAGCGACAAGCGCTGCAGCGCGATGATGAAATCGTCGCTGAAACAGGTAACCAGCCTGAACCGTATCTACAAGGAAGTGAACATGTCGGGCTATTCTGACGAAGTAGTCGAACGCCTGAAGAAGGACATTTCCTTCATCTCGAAGAAATACGATATCGGCAGCCGCTCAGCGGTGCTGCTGGCGGCCATTCTTGAGAAGACGAACACGGGAAACGGCGTGGACAGGGAGGACCTGGCCCATTACCTCGGGTGCTCGAACATCGAGTTCATCAGCTGCGGCGCAGACCTGCGGGAACTGGAGAAGAAGGGCATCATCCAGGTAAACAACTGCCACCGCGAGGTCTTCCGCATCACGAACGAGGCGTTCAAGGCCATCGAGAAGGATGCGGATTTCGTACCTCCGAAGATGTCGGGCCTGACGGCCGAAGAGCTCTTCATGCGTATCCGGGGTTGCTTCATCCGCTACCGCAAGGACGACATCGACGAAGACCGCCTCATCGAAGAGCTGGACAGCCTGGTCCACAACAACGACCACCTGACATTCTGCCGGAAAGCGCTGGATTCGTCGCTCTACGACCGTTGTGACGACACGGAGCGCAGAATGTTCTTCTATTTGTGCCACCGCTTCGTGATGCACGGGGAGTCGTCCGTGGAGGTCGACACGCTGCTGCATTTCGTCGACGGGATGATACTCGACCCGATGACGGCGCGCAATTGCCTGAGTGCCGGTTCGACGGACATGCAGACATCCGGACTCGTGGAATTCGCCAACGAGGACGGCATGGCGAACACCGAGGCCCTGTCCCTCTCGGATGTCGTGCGCAACGAGTTCCTGGAGGGCGTGGAGCGGAAGGAGCCGCCCAAGGAGACGAACAGCGACCTCGTGAGCGCCGATTCCATAGTGGCGAAGGAACTGTTCTACAACGAAGCCGAGGCCGTGCAGATCGGCCGCCTGGCCGGGCTGCTCGAAGAGGAGAACTATCAGGGCATTCGTACGCGTCTGGCCGAGACGGGGATGCGCAAAGGCTTCAACGTCCTATTCTACGGCGCCCCCGGCACCGGCAAGACGGCCAGCGCCTTCGAGCTGGCGCGCCGCAGCGGCCGCGACATCTTCGTCATCGACATGTCGAAGCTCCGCAGCAAGTGGGTGGGGGACAGTGAGAAGTGCATCAAGAGCGTCTTCAACATCTACCGCCGCATGTGCCGCAAGAACGGACGCGTCCCCATCCTTCTGTTCAACGAGGCGGACGCTATCTTCATGAAGCGGATCGAGAACGTGGAGCACAGCGTGGACCAGATGAACAACACGATGCAGAACATCATCCTGCAGGAGATGGAGAACCTCGACGGCATCCTCATCGCCACGACGAACCTCGTGGGCAACCTCGACCCCGCCTTTGAGCGCCGCTTCCTCTACAAGGTGGAGTTCCACAAGCCGGACGCTGCCTCGCGCGCGAAGATTTGGAAGTCGATGATAGGGAGCCTTTCGGAAGCCGACGCCACGACGCTCGCCAGACGCTATGAGTTTTCGGGCGGCAACATTGAGAACGTGGCACGCAAGAGCTCCGTGGAGTATGTCCTTACGGGCCAGCAGCCCACCGTCGACACCCTCTCGACATTCTGTGAGGAGGAAACCTACGCCAAGGCGGAACGCAAGCGCATAGGTTTCTGATTTTTCCTGTATGGGTGAAAGAATTCACAAAACTTAGTGTAAAAGTAGGCATGAACGATGCAAAAACACGATTGAATTCCCTCATTGAAAACGGGAAAAGCGGCATTGTCGCTTACTATGACGACGACGACACTGTCGTTGTTTGGGTTGACCCACTCAAGACTATCTATGCCCAGCAGGAGGTTTGTGACTCCTACCGGGAGTGTGCTACGGAGGCCGACGCCGAACGTTTCCTGGCCTGCTATGCCGGGCGGACGGACAGTTATCCTGATTCGGCGCTCGCCGATCCGGAGAAAGAGAAAGCGTATTTGTCGGACAGTATGTGGAGCCTACTCTGGGCCATGGCTAATGACTATGAGAGTTATGAGTGGCTCATCGACATGCCGGATATTCCGGAGGTTGATTTCAAACGGTTCGAAAGCGTCTCCGTGACGGGAGCCAAAACTGAGGAGAAAGATATTGCTGCCTTCATGCTACTTGTCCGGGAGGCGGGCGAGTTTGGCGTTTCATTGGAAAACGGTGAGACGGAAACCTTCCATGTCAGTGGAGATTACCCTGATGACGGAGATGGTAGGGTATATGCCTTATATAAGACTTTTCCGGATTCGTTTACGGACGAGTCGACCGGAGAAACTATTATGGTCGAAAGGAGTGGGCTTATAATCCGTGCTGATAGCGTAGCTGTTCTCTATGCCAAAACTCGGGAGTACGTGGCGTCAGTCTTTTCTGCTCCGTAAGGACCAGAGACCAATCTCTAGTCCAAACTCTTTGCGTAGCCTCCGGCATTGCCGGCGGAACCGCCAGTTGTGTCCGAACAGGCCGCCCTCCCTTCCCTCGACGGTCTTGATATAGTGATGGATCATTTCGTGGACCAGCGTCTCCCGGATCATATCTTCCGTCATGTCGGTCTTCCGAACCCATATGTGGCCAATCCTGCTGTTTTTGTCGTAGGTGTAGCGTCCCATCGCCGAAATATAGGTTACAGAGATCTTGCATCGGGGTAGAGCGCCGTAGAAATACAGGTCATTGTATTCCCCGAACCTTGTCCGGATATCTTCTCTCGTTGGTTTCATTTTTCGTCTTCGTGTCGGAAATAAGCCATTGACTTGTCCATAGTAAAGCGACCGTCATCCGCCACCCAGCCCCACTGTCCATTCATCCGCGCCCGAAAATAGTCGTCATACGGAAATACCAGCTCGTCGAAGCGCGGTTCTACGAAATCGTAGGGCTCGTAGTAGAAGCCCCATTTGTCTCCCTTGCGGACCGGGAGGATCCTATCCCCCAACGCGGGGTAGTCATATATGCCGTCCATCTGACACGGCACAACCTCGCTTCCGTCGGTCCCCACGAGGCCATACTTGCCGTCACAAAGGGCGACATACTTCACGTATTCCGTGAACGGTATCCTGAACAGGGAGTCATACCGGAACTCTGTCACGGGTGTCCCGATGCCGTCGGCCAGCACAAGGCCGTACTTGCCGCCGCGCCTGACGGGGATGGGGAAGACCATGCGTTCCAGTCCGTCGTTGGTAAGGATTACCTCCTCGTATTCGCAGGGGATGCCGTCGTTGTAGGCATAACCTTTGAGCCCGAACCGTCCGTCCCTCTCCTGTATCCATTCCGGGTCGAAGCCCTTTTTTGTCTGATGTCGCTTTATGTCTTCCCACATGAACGCGTCCAGCTGCACGCAAGGCCACAGCAGCGATGCCTTGAGCGAACTCTGTAAGATACGAGCCTTGATGGCGCGGAACTGGCCGTAGCGCTCGAGCATCCTGCGCAGCGTCTCCAGGTCTTCCCCGGCACACAACCTCCTCTCCTTATGGAGTTTCCAGAAGATATCCGTGATTGGAACCATAGGTGAAGATGACGCTCTATTCATCGCATTTCAAGATATCGATGTGGCGGAACCACCCCCAGTCCTCGTGGTTCCGATAGGCGGGGAGGGATTGCCTCGGCACGACGAGGTGGCAGGTGTTGATTCGGGGCAGGTCCAGGTCCATGCCGCCCTTGAATGTCGGCGGAATGGCGGCCCGCACGATGATTCTTTCCAGGCAATTGTCTTCAACGAATGTTTCGCGGTCCAACTGGCGCAGGGTCGATGGAAGGTCTATCTCCTTGAGGTTAGGGTTGTCGCTCAGTCCTTGTGTTTTGATAATCTCCACCCCTTCCGGGATGACAAGCGAATGCAGGCCGTTGCACTGGTAGATACCTTCGGAACCAATGACCTTCAGAGAGGAAGGCAGCCGCAGGGACTGTATGTCGCGGCAGCTGATGGCCGTCTGACAAATCTCTTCCACACCGTCGGGCACGGTCAGCTCCGGCACTTCACGGACGACGGAGATGAGACGTCTGCCGTCTTTTGTAAGGACGCAGTTGCCGTCATCCGACATTTTAATGTGCGGATTCACAGGATCGATGGTAATCGCCACGTCGGGGGACAGCCGATGGAAACACCAGATATTAAGCCACTGAAGGCCACGTCCGATGTGGATGGTCTCGATATACGACTCACTGAAGCCGATATTTCCGATATATTCATAGGAGTCCGGGATGACAAGCTCCTGGACGAGCGTTCCGTTGGGTACGCTGAACTCTCCTTCCGCGTTGGTAATGCGATAAGTCCTTCCGCCAACGACAACCTCTTCGGGCAGTGTGCATATGTCCGTCCCGCCGTAGATTCCCTTGCACAACCAGGCAGTACCGTCGTCGTCATCCAGCAGGTACTCTATGTCGCCTACCTTGCACAGGCGGCGCAGTTCATAGGGCTTGGTAGGCATATATCATTCATAAACGGAGAAGAATGAAATGATAAAGTACAGGATGAAATAGACAGCGAATCCTATGAATGCGACAAGATAGCCAACCGGCACCAGCCAGCTGAGGAAGCACAGAAAGAGCCACAGATAGTGGTATTTTCTGAACCTGCACGCCCAGTCGGTGCAGTACCAGATTTTGAGGTGGATAAGGATGGCCACGAAGGCTACGGCTACGCCGGTCCAGTAATTGGCAATTGCCAGATTGAAGAGTGTCTTGATGAGTTCCATGCTGCTGTATTATTGTTTCGTATATTACATATACCTTTATGATGGCGGATTCTTTCAGTCAGATGATCCGCATGCCTGTACCCCAGTACTCGGCGTTGAGCATATTCGCGGCGGCGATGAGGCCCTCGATCTTGTCGGCCATCTCCTGCGCCTTCTCTGCCCGCACGCAGAAGCGGAGCCGGCGGTCCGGCTTCAACCGCACGTGCACTGTGATGAACCGTTCGTCAGCTATCATCGAATACTGTTCGCCCAGCTCGTCCAGCCTGGCGCGCAGCACCTGCCCGTAGATGGTGGAGGCCATCGTCTCCTGCTTCTTCTCCAAAACGACGTCCTCGGCCCTGTCCTCCATGACGTACATCGCCTCCGCCAGGAACCGCAGCAGCAGGACGACGGACTCCTCTTTATAGGTAACGCATACGGCGTTCCCCCGGGGTCCCAGGGTGCTGATGCGCGTCTGTCCCCGTCCCTGAAGTTCCACGCGGAGGGGATAGCCGTCCAGGTCGACGGCAAGGCTGCCGTCGCCGTTTTCCGTCACGTCGAAGTCCGCCTCGCGGAGGAGGGACAACAGCCGTCCCCTGTCCACGGATTTCACATAGTCAAGGTTCAGCTCGGCCCTGACCACCCAGTGGTCCGCCAGGTAGAAGAAGAGTTCGTCACGCATAAACTCCCTGCTCACGTTCATTCGGTATTCCGCCATCCTGCGCAGGGTGTGCTCGTCGGCCACCAGGTCGATGATGGACTGCCACTCGGGGGGCGTCAGTTGTTCCATTCTCAAAGACATGTTCATCGTTTGTCGTCGTATACATTAACATATACACGTCTCGCATGAAAAACTTTCATTGGTGACGGAGTGAAAGAAAAGCATTGGCTGGCGGTAGTTATAAATGTAAGCGACAACAAACCTACACGATATGGCAAACATCACAGTCAACACGACCGAGCTTATGGAGCTGCTCGAAGTCACGCCGGCGGACCAGAACCTCATGCTGGTAGGCCGCCACGGTATCGGCAAGTCCGAGATCCTCACCCATTATTATAACGCGCAAGGCATGCGCGTGGTACCGTTGTTCCTGGGACAGATGTCCGACCCGGGCGACCTGATCGGCATCCCGAACCGCAACGACGCCACCGGCAAGACGGAGTTCATGCCGCCGTACTGGTTCCCGCTGGACGGCAAGCCCATCGTCTTGTTCCTCGATGAGCTGAACCGTGCCCGCCCGGAAATTCTGCAGACCATCATGGACCTGGCGCTGAACCGTAAGCTCGCCGGACGCAGCCTGCCGGATGGCAGCCGCATCATCAGTGCGGTGAACGAGGGCGGCCAGTACCAACTCACGGACCTGGACCCGGCGCTCGTCTCGCGCTTCAACATCGTGAACTTCCGCCCTACGGTGCAGGAGTGGCTGCTGTGGGCGAAAAAGGCCGGCGTGGACAACCGCGTCATCGAGTTCATCCAGGAGAACGGCATCTGGCTGGACAAGGATCCCGACGCTCGCGAGGACGCCGACACGGGCCTGGACAAGAACCCGGACCGCCGCGGCTGGAAGCGCGTTTCGGACATCATCAACGGACGCCCGGACCTGGGCGGCGTGATGACCAAGGTCATCTCGTCCGTCGTGGGTGCTAAGGCGGCAAGCGCGTTCCTCTCCAACGTCGCCGCCCGCAAAATTGTCTCGGGACGGGACATTCTGATGAACTTCCCCAAGGTGCGCTCACGCCTCGACGAGTACGAGCTGCACCAGCTCTCCGTCGTCAACGACGGCGTGTACCGCTTCCTCGAGGTGGAGAAGGTGCCGGAGAAGAATCTGGAAACGGTAAAGAAGAATGTGGATGAGTACTTCGAGTACCTGTCTCACGACAAGAAGGAAGCAGCGGCGCACTTCGCCTCGCTGTATGTGGCGGGGACCTATCCCAATGCCGTGGGCTTCCTCGCCCGCGAGTGCCAGCTGCTGACCATGTCGATGGTCATCTACGTCAAGAGCATCAAGGCGGCATGAAAGACAGGATAACCGCGATACTGGAACGTTGGTTCCTCGATGAACCGCCCCTCTTTCAGGTGGTGTGTGCGCACGAACTGGTGCCCAACGCCCAGATGGCGTGCCCCGTGCGCTGCGGCCGCCGCCGCATCGAGTACAACCCCGACTTCCTCGACCAGATGACGGACCGGTGCCTCGAGGAAGCACTGCGTACAGAAGCCGTGCGCATCCTCCTGAAGCATCCCTACGAGCGCAAGCCCGAAGGATGCAGCAAGGAGGCCATGGCCATCGGCTCGAACCTCGTCGTGGGCGACAACTATTGCTACTCGGCCCTGCGCATTGAGAAGCCCGCTGACTTCGGGCTTCCCGGAGGCAAGGCCTACGAGTGGTACTCCCGCGAGGTGCAGCGGCTCCTGCAGCAGGACGGCGGCGGGGGCGACGGCGACGGCGAACCGTCGCAGGAAAAGAGTGACGCGGACGAGCGCCGCAACGCACGCTCCCGCGACCTCGCGGAGCTGTGGGAGGACGACGAGCTGATGGTGTCGCTGGTGAACGGCATCATCGAGGGCGTCAAGGAATGGGGGTCGCTCGAGGGGAAGATGGCGGAATACCTCAAGGCTTCCACGCGCGCTAGGATTGACTGGCGCAAGGTGATGTCGGGGTTCCGTGCGAGCATCCTCTCGTCGAAGCGTAAGCTCACGCGCATGCGTCCAAACCGCCGCACCGGCTTCCTGAACATGGGCTCCATCCGCCGCTTCGACACGCGCCTGCTGGTGGCCGTCGATGTGAGCGGTTCCATCAGCAGCGAGAGCCTGAGATACTTCTACGGCGTGGTCAACAGCGCATTCCGCTACGGCTTCGAGGCGGTGGATGTCATCCAGTTCGATTGCGGCGTGCGGGCCGTGCAGAGTTTGAAGAAGGTCGTCCGCGAGACCATCGCCGTGGGCCGCGGCGGCACGAGCTTCCAGGAGCCCATCGACTATGCCGTGGAGAACGGCTATGACGGCCTGGTCATCCTGACTGACGGATACGCCCCGCAGCCGGACATCCCTGACCACATGCACTGCAAGATCATCTGGGTGTGCGAGAACAGAGACTGCTATGAGCAGCACCACAAGTGGATGGAGCAGTCAGGGAGAGTATGTACAATGGAACTGACTTAAGAGAAAAAGACAATGGCAATGAAGTTACGTGATATGGGTGAGGAGGCGATCCTCATGGAGGCACTCCGCGCCGTGCCGGACTACCGCGAGAGGATCCGCGAAACCGGGAAGTTCATCCTGGAAGACTGCGTCCGGGATGCGATGAAACGAATCGAATATCTGTTCCGCTCCGACCGCGGCCTGCGGACGGGCGACCCGCTGGGGCCGCAGAACCGTCGGCAGCTAGAGGTGCTGCTGGCGTATTTCCGTCCGAAGGTGATCGATGCCATACGGCCGGTCCAGCAGCGGTATATGCAGAACCGCATGGTGGCGGAGATCAACGCCGCGAGCGCCCAGGGAATCCTCCCGGCGGTGTTCGCCGCAAAGGGTCTCCAGGCCGAGGTCGAGGGGCAGCGCCACCGCGCGAAGGTGGAGGTCAGGCTTGCACCGTCACTGAGGGTAAAGTTTTATGTCCGCTATCGGGACCTGAACGAAAAGGAGGGCGTTGCCGAAGATGTGGTGCAGGCCGTGCTGGACCTCAAGGACGCCATCACGCGGCTGGGGAGCGGGGTGATGCTTAGCCGCAGGTAATGAAATATAAGTGTGGCTATCTGAAAGAATCCTGTGCCTGATCGGTATGTGTCTATAGAAACGAAGAACACACATAAGACATGGACAAACTTGACCAGGAAATGACCCACAAATTGATTGAGAACGCCCTGTCGGGCCTTGAGAAAGGGGAGATCTCGCCTGCTGCGGCCTTCCTTGCCGTCAGCTTTGCCGGCATGACGTGCCCTTGCCCCGAGGCTGATTACCACATGTCCCACTTTCTGTTCGAGGGTATCGGCTGCCCTAAGAACGCGGAGGAAGGCATGGAGATGCTTCGTCGGAGCGTAGATGGCGGATGGCCGGCTGCGCAGACGGAGCTGGGACGGCGTTATTTCGAGGGGGAAGGCGTGGAGCAGGACTATGCCGAGGCCGTGAAGTGGTTTCTCCTTGCTGCGGAGCAGGGCGATACCCATGCCGCGAACTTCCTCGTGGAATGCTATATGAACGGGCTGGGGGTGGAGCAGGACGACAAAAAGGCCCTCGACTGGCTCGGCAAAATACTCGACGCCGAAAGGGACTATTATGGTTTTGATATGACTGAGGACGAGGATGAGCTGTGGCCCGAGAGCGAGGCCGAGGAAATCCTGCATGAGAACGGCATCCGGGTGGAGGAAGAGGAGTATGTTACCTATAACCCCAACAACAGGGGATGCAACATCGGCGACCCCATCGTTATCACCCGTACAGAAGGCTATGTCCGCCTGGAGTATGAGATCCTCGACGAACTCATTATCGCATATCCGCGCTTCTCCTCCTATGAGCGCATCATGCAGCAGCTTATCGGCGACAATGAACGCTCCATCGATATCCTGACCGTGGATGTCGACGGCCACGAGGAGAAATACTACTTCGACATCACGGCCGGCCTCAATACTATGGAAGACCTATTCAAGGATTAATTCATCGGATAATTCAGGAAGACGGATAACAGTACCGTCCTCGTCAAAGCCAGGAAATGGCTTCAACTTTTCAATTTCTGCCAGGGCATATCCTCGACTATGAGAAGGCCACCGATAATGTGTACTCCCGGTCACAGGTCCGCTACCTGGACATGTACCTGTACAAGAAGGCCCGTCAAGCGGCCAACAAGATCGGCATTCTAGATCAGGCAAAAGCTGCCTCCGCACGGAAGGGCTATGTGAGGTCAATCCATCCGGGCCCGAGAAAAGGATAATCCGGAATCCCAGAGTCATCTTTGTTGGGGGCAGAGGTAGAAGAAGATACGCTGCTCGGTTTCGCTACAGCGCGTGAGCAGGGGAGAGTCCATGACCTTCCGGCAGAAGTGTGTTCGGAGGAGTAGGAAAAGTCGCGCTATTTGACAAGCTTTCTCAAGTGTCCCTGGACAGGATAATAGACGAACGTATCCGAGACTTCAATGCCGGCTTCTGTAAGGGCCGCGTGGTAGGCGGAGAGTTGGGAATAGTACTTCTCCGTATGTGCTTCCAGTTCGCTGCGTTTTCCCGGGAAGGTCTTATAGTCGACAAGAACGCATTTTTCCTTTCCGTCTTTGTCCATATAAAACCACAGCAGGTCCATTTCGCCCCGAAGGACTTGCCCTGTCGGGAGCTGGTAGAGGACAGGATACTCCTTTTCGATGCGTGAGGCTTTGCCATACTTCGAGATAAGGAACTCGTAAAGCCATTTGGCTGACTCGAGGATTTTCTCTTTCTGCTCAAGAAGCCGGTTCGGGAAGCCAAAATTGTCCAGGGTCGCCGTGATGCGCTTCAGGTTGCCTTCCTGGTCGCCGTCTCGGTACGAAGCGAAAATGTTATGGATGCAGGTACCTTTGACGGCATCGTTGGGCTCTCCGGCGAATATCGCCATATCGATGATTCGTTCCTGGGATTCGTCGACAAAGACATTCTTCGTGAACGGTTTTGGGAAAGATTTAATCGTGCTGGGCGAAAGGTGCAGTGGATCTGCCTTGCTGACGGCGGGCTTGTTCGTGGTCTGGCGGTATTGAAGCTTCTCGTCCTCTTCCTGTGAGTAGATGGATTCCGTCAACTCTTCCATCACCTCCCCGTGTCCATCGCCGAAGGGATTGTCGGACTGCCCTTCCCCGATCCCAAGGCTGAGCGGCCATGCGCAAATGACGTCACCGTTTGGCTTTTTCGATGTCAGTGATACAAGGATGTCTTTCGCCCTCGTCACTCCGACATACAGGAGCCGGAGCGCCTCCTCCCTTGCCTGGTCCTTGATCGTTTTAAAGAGCAGGAGTTTCACAATGTTCGATTCCATAAGCACGGGGTAATCGCCAGCTCCGCCAATTCCCGACGGGAAGAGGGCGATGTGGCGTTTCCGGTCGAAGACATCCGACGACGGGTCGTCTTGCTCAAAGACATTCACGCCCCGGAATTGCTTTTTCACGAGATCCTTTTCATCATTGCGATCTTTCCAGAGTTGGCAGAGTATGACGACAGGCCATTCCAAGCCCTTGGACCTGTGATAGGTCAGCACCTTCACCGTATTGGCGGCGTTATCGGTCTTGTTTTCCGGTTTCGTAATCGTGAGGTAGTTGATAAACCCGAGAATGCTGGAGCCCAGGCCCATTTGACAACACATGTCATCGTAGGCCTTGGCCAGATTGACGGTCGTGGAAAGATTATGCTTGCGCTGTGTGGCATCGCCCCATTTTTCAACGATGTTGTCCAGGTCCAGTTCTTCGCGGATTGCTACTACGGTGTCATAGATGGACAACCTCTGGTAGCGCTGAGTGAACGAGTCTATCTTGGCGACCGCTTCGGAATGCGGATGACGAGAATCCTGGTCCATCCACCGATCCAAGCCTTCCTCGCCAAGCTCGGAGACATACGCGATGCGGTCTTTGAGAATCTCTTCCGTGGTGGCGTCGTCGAGCAACATCGCCAGTTCGGCCCGAAGCAGTTTGTCGGAAGGATTCTGCATGAAGAGCAGGATGGTCTTGAGCAAATAGACTTCCAGGCACTGCATCAGATGGTTTTCTTCGCAAGAAGCGGGCACACCGATTTTACGGAGTGCCGAAGCGACGGTGTTGCAATCACTATTGGTTGCGCACAAGACTGCAATGTCCCGATAAGTGACCGGCCTGGTTTCCTTGTCACATTCCTTATAATGGACTTTCCGGCCGGATTTGACCAGGTCCTTGATTTTCCTGGCGAGCATTCTCGCCCGGGGTTCGTTCTTTTCCTGCTCCGTGCGCCAGACGTACAGGGCGGGTTCGTCTCCCATTGTGTCCATTTCGGCTGTGAAATGGGGCTTGAGGACAATCTGCTTCTCCTTAAGGCCTCCTCCTGCAAGGAAAGGTTTCAGGAAAATGCGGTTCGAGAATTCAACGAGTTTCGGTCGCGAGCGCCAGGATTCGAGCAACTGATCGGTGCCCAGCATCTCAGGTCCCTGCTCGGGAATGGCGGAGCCGTCATCAGAAAAGTTGAATTTTCCGAGAATGTCGGCAATGAAACGGGAATCGGAGCCACGGAATCCATAGATGGCCTGTTTGGGGTCGCCCACCCAGACCGAGTGCCCCCCATTTTGGGCGATCAGTTCCGAGATTCGGTTGAAGATCTTCAACTGGATAGGGTTGGAATCCTGGAACTCGTCCACCATCAGCAACCGGAAGTTGGAGGCGATGTCCTGCTGGACTTCCCCGTACTTGCGGTCGTCGGTGAGCATGGTGAGGAAGATCTTCTCCATATCATCGAACGAAATGACGTGGTTCTCTTGCTTGTAGTCAGTCAGCGCCTTCTGCCAGCGGACAGCAAGGTCGAAAATCGTTTTGAGATACCGCTCGATGACCGGCAGGAAGTCCTTGGAAACGAAGACCTGCTGGTAGGCATCCATCGCGCTGAGATACGGGTTTGAGTTGTAAAAAGAATCCGTCGTTTTGCCATAGGTTTCCTCAAGGCACTCTTTCACGTCCTTGTTCATAAGGTCGGACATTGTCTTCAAAGGATAGAACTCTTTGATGACTTTGACGCACTTGATCGCCTTGGCGGTCGTGAGGTCTTCGCATCTGCTCCTCAGGGCTGGAAGGTATTCATTGATTCTGGTCAGAGCCGAAGGGATGTCCATCCCTGTGAAAACCATTTGGGCCAATTCCTGTGACTTACGGACGCTCTCCCCCACGGAACCGATGTCGTAATACTCCATCTTGTCGACGATATCCTTGAGTTCCGGAAGCCAGAACAGATGATAGGGCTTGCTGCTGCCGGGTTCCATGATATCGAAAGCGTCACGAAAGTCCCGGAACACCTTTCGGTCGTCATCGTTGACGATCTCGCTGATCGACTGGCTCATGTAGAAGTCCTGGTTCTGATCGGACATGGTCTTGATGTCGGCCCCATAGTCAAGCAGATACCAGTACTTCCGGATGAAGCGGTAGCTGATGGCGTGAACCGTGCCGATAAAGGCATTGTCCAGCTCCGTCGCGCAACGTATGCGCACGTCGGCTTTGACAAGGTTCCCGTCCTCGTCCTTGGCGTTGAGGATTTCCTTGCGCGCCTTCTCGCGGAACTCCGCGGCGGCGAGTTCCGTATAGGTTGTAAGGATGACTTGGGAGGGAGCGATGTTCTCCTGGGTCAGTTTGCGGGCCAGGTCGGTCGTGAGCCGATACGTCTTTCCCGAACCCGCACCGGCATTGATGAAGGTTATGTTTTTCATTTCAGTCTTCCTTTCAGCAGTGGATAAGTGGTCGGTTTTTCATTGGCGGCGGAAGTGGTATTGAACTTCGCGCCCTTTTTTTGGAAGCGGGATTCCGGTTCGTCGACAAATACTTTCTTGGATTCTTTGGTCACTTTCTCGACCGGAGGATTTGGGTTGGCTTTCGTGGCCCTGCCCTTAGAAGGTTTCCCCGGCCAGAGCATATCTTTTCCGCCTGTCAAAGCCTGGGAATAGGGTAGAGAGATGACATCCATTTCCTCCCCTTCCTCGATGTCGCCGGACTTGATCTCTTCCCTGCGCTCAAACACGGAGTTCTGGATCTTGTTAAACAGATCGTTGTCAGCGGGCGGATCGATATGGTGGATAATGAGCCTGTCACCAACCTTGTAGTTGTCGAAGTCGGAGGTCTCGAGTACGCACTTGGGCATCAGGTAATATCCGACTGCCGCTACGGTCTTCCCATCCTTTCCTAATTCTTTCCGGTATAGTTCCAGCTGGACAGCCGTGCCGTCTTTGATCTTGCCGCCGTAGAAAGGAGAATAGGTCCATTTGAAGTCGAAGATGACAGCATGGCCATCCCCGTCCTTCAACTCCATGTCAATGCGCGCATTGAATTCGCTCCCATCACTGAAGATGGGTTTTTCGTGTTTCAATTCGCATGCGACGGGGATGAGAGACTTGTGTTTCATGATTAAGACGAGTGTCTCTATACTCCGTTTCAGCAGGAATCGGAAATTATGGTATTCGACTTTGTTTTCGCGAAGCAACAGGATGAGTCCAGTGGTTTGCACGGCATCTTCCAGGATGGTGTCATATTGTTCTCTGACCAAGTCGGAGATGGCGGCCGGGCGTTCCGGCTCGGGGCAGTCCTTGACCATGTCGATCATTTTCTGGATGACCAGATGGGCGACCAGGCCCTTCGTCGTATACAGGCTGGCCAGCACCTTCTTGGACGGTTCGCCCAACTTGGCGACATAGTGCACGGTATAGTCAAACGGGTAATTGATGAGCGTGTCGATGCTGGTGTTGCTTTCGCTGCGTCCGGCATAGGCGATCTTGCCCAGGTGATACGAAGGTTTCGCCTCGACCTTATGAATGGGTTTTTCCTCGGTAAGCGGAAGCTCCGTGCTCCCTTCCTGGATGTTCAGGGCTTCTCCCCGCTGCATCTTCAGTTCGGCTAGGAAGGGATGCTCCATCATCTTCTGGTTGTGATGATAGTTGGAGGTAACCAGGGTGATCCCGTCTTTCACCCGGGCCAGGGCGAGGATCATCTCCTTGCGATTCAGTGCGAGGAGGGTCTGAAGCTGGGGGATGCAGATGCCATCCTGGCCGTTCAGCCATTCACGCTCCTTTGCGCTCAGAAAATCGTAGGGGTCCGTCAGAACGTCTGCACCGCAGCAGTCCAGCCACACGAGAGATTGCGGCGCATCTACCATCTGCTCAAAACGCTCAATGACTGGAATCGAGCCCAATTGTGCCCGGGCCTGAACGATGGATGTCGGCTGGTAGATGGCGCCGATGCTCTTTTCCAGTTCGTCGTAGGTGATGTTTTCCCGGTCACCCAATGATTCCAGAAGTTGCTTGAAATACGAGATGACCGTGGCCAACTGCGAATTGAGTTCTTCGTCGGTTTCTTCCTCGTTTTCCTTATCACTGTGTGCCTTGTTGGCGGCCCATTGGTTGATTTTGCCGATATAATCCTTCAATGTCTGGACGGGAATGCCTGCTCCCGGAACGTAGGCCTTTTCGACGATGGGGGCCAGGAAACAGAGTTTGGATTCCCGCTCCACACGGGTAAGTTTGGATGTTCCTTCCTTGTCTTCGACATATTCCCAGATGGCATGTTGCCATTTCGAGCTGATGCCGGCAGCCTTGAGCGCCTGGCGGTCTTCCTCTTTCAGTTCATCCCAGGCGATTTCCCCGAAACCGCCGTCAGAGATCAGGACGTTGGCCAAGGCCGTGCGCAGACGCCGGGGTACAGGGCCGACGGGAAGCATGAGATAAGACAGCAAGTTCTGAATGTTCAGGGGGCGCGAAAATACAGAGAGGGAAAGCTTAAACAGTTGCAGGGACAAGGGATTGGAGTCGGCGATGGTTGCATCCGCCAACGGCTTCCCCCAGGCCAGGAGGACGTGATTCAAAGAAACATTGTCGCGGTTGATGAAAAGGTCACCTTTCAACGATCCTGCGGCCACCTGGCGATAGGCATCGAGGAGGTCGTTGTAATGCAGCACTTCGACCTTAAGTCCGTCAGGAATCCGCACCTCATCCGGATACTCGGCAAACACCGCATGGCAGGCCACCAGTACCTTTTGCACGAGCAAAGGCAACTGTTCTTTCGCACAGAAACATTTAATGCAATCTCCTTCGTCCACGAGTGGCTGCTTTGCCGCCAGCGTGGCCAATTCGAGCCAGCGGTCGGCAGATCCCTTTATCCGGGCTTTCCAGGAGCCCTCGATACTGCTGAGCAACTGGAGCTTGGGTGTTTCGTCCGTTCCGCACCTGTCCGGCGTCCATCCCGCCATAATCAGCAGGTCCCGCCACCCAAGAAGGCATTTTGCAACCCCCAGGCTGTCATTCTTGAAAGGACCCTCAATCCAGGATCCTTCCGTACATTTGCCGACATCGGAAAGGTATGATGCAGCACGCTCGCCATCTGAAACAAAGCGACCGCTCAGCCCGTTATGAAGCGACAAATAGTCCAATAAGCCGGCGGTTCCGACGATCTTCTTTCCAAGTTTGATGGTCTCAAGGTTCCAATCTAAGTAATAACCACTATCAAACGAGGGATGAAACAAGATTTCCATATGAATTTTGGTAATGAATTATATGAAATGCCACACACTTCAATGTTCAAATTTAGACAAAATAAAGCAATATTCGAAACCAGCCTACGATTAAACTGCCAATAGTGCAAACATCTTCTCAGCCATCCCTTCAAGATTCACCGACATAATCGTCTCGTCCGCCGCCCTGACCGGACCAAGGAGTAAGAAGGGTCCCGAGTCAGGCTCCTTCTATGGAATAGAAATCTCTAGGGGCGTATCCCGTAATCTCGGAAGTACGATAGTTCTTTTCAGGGGATACGATATCTTTGGTAAAGGTAACCGTAACGCCTTCATGGAGGTCGCGGCTGTCTTGAAGATGCACATTCCCGCATACCCAAATCTTCTTTCCTTTCACGGTCTTTCTTTCGACCTTGCCGCTTAAGCAGCTGACCTGAACCTTCTCGAACTTGTTTTCCTTGATCCACGGCAGATTCTCCCTGTTCTGCAGAGAGGCCCTTCCTTTATACAGCCAGAGAACGAACTCCATGAGCGTACTGAGCATGCTGCTTCCCAACAGCGGCTGGGATTTGAAGGTGTGGGAGCCTTCGTTCCCTATTTCGATAAGAGAAACAAGTGCGGAAGACAGAGACCGGGGCATGATGGTTTCATCAAAATAAAGATAGGTGGCGCCAGTGGTCTCGAATTTCTGATCGTAGATCAAACGCGGAATGGCTCCGTAGTTCAGGTCATTCTCGTCGGGGACGATGTTCCACTGCTTGAGAATGTCGATCAGGTGATGGGCCACGATGCGAAGGTCGTTAAGGTTTCTTGCCGAGTCCTTCCCGAAATCCTTGGCGATCAAGAAATCCGACAAGACCTCCGCGACCCTGTTTCCTTCAAATGAGGCATCGATCCAGTCGGCCGCCTCGAATACTCCCTGGTGCAGAGACCGGATGCGGGCGCCGTCAGAGCCCTTCGTATCGAGCTCTTTCCTTAGGGCCACGGCCATAGCCTCGACGGGTTTTCCCTTTTCGTTTCTGAAGAAATGGTCATCTCTGAAAGGCTTCAGGCGCCTTTCAGAGATGATTCCTTCGCGGACGATGTCATCTATGTCCGAGTTTGACGCCGCATAGAAGAGAATGCCCTTGGGCTCATAGATCAGGCGAAGGTCCGCAATGGCATCCATGCCTGAGAACGGACGGTCATTCTTGCCTGCTGACAACTTGATGTCCGTACTAAAGACGACGGCATCCACCTTCTTCGACAGAGCGACACCCTCTTTCGTGGCTTGCCTGAGGATCTCCTCCAGCCCGGCATCGCCCTCTACCATATCCGTAGACTTGAAGACATTGCAGCCCACGCCGTCCAACAGACGGGCGTAGTCGCTCGCCTTGCTTCGAGCACCTGCCAGAACGACATTGTAGATTGTATCTTCCATGTCTGCGCGCGCAATAGCTGCAGCTACGACCCGACGTTGTTCCAGGAGATCCGTATGGATGGGGATGCGTCGCTCCAACAGATGGCTAGACCGGACCTCGTCGACGTAATATTGCTGTATGTTCTTATAGTACGTGGCGAAACTCGTGTCTGACAGAAGCGCGAGGGCCAGATACTCGGGTATGATCTTTTTATTGTTCGGCTTGAGTACGGATATGTAAAAGTCCGTCCGGCAAGGCTCTTCTTCCGCATAGAAACCGCACTCAAGCTTCTGCTCCTGCCGGCGGGCGCCCTTGCTGAGCGAGAGCAATATGCTGTGGCCGGGGACCGGATGAGTGGAACCGCTCATTGTTCCTATACCAGCGGATGGCTTGATGCCCTCCAACACTCTTTTCATGCTGCTGGACATAAACAGAGGATCAAGATACCGTCCTTTTCCGTTCATGCCGACTATGACGTCGGCGACATCTCCCAGACGGACCAGTTCCATTCCCTCGGGGCAAACGGCGTTCTGCAGATAAACGAATGGATTGAGAGACCAGTTGGCTTTCTCTATCTGCTCATAGCTGACGGTAACGATTCGTCCATTCTCCTCACTCGCACAGGACCTCAAGTCCACCCGGTTGGCGCTGATCGTACGGGTAAAGGCGCGGGGGCTCTTCGTGGCGTCGATGAACGTGGCCTCCTTGCGGCCGCCCTTCATGTCCAGGATGACGATATATGTCGGTACAGAAGCAAGCGCAAAGATGTTCTCGGGTAGGGCAATGACCGTGTCCAGGAGGCCTCTCTCGCAGATCTGTTTCCTCGTTCCATCATAGTCTCTTGCGTTGGCAAACTCAAAGTGTGCCAAGAAGGCTGCGGCTTTCCTGGCAGTATCTCGTTGGATCAGCTTGCTGACAAAGGCGTCCTGCTTTTCGACGAACTCGTGCAGGAGATGATCTGCGCGTGATTCGATGAAAAAATCAGCATCAACGGGAAGGTTTCCGACTACGGCGTCAACCTTTCTCCTCGTCCACTTGCGGATGGGGTCTGTATTGTCGAAAGAAACGCCGTTAATATTGTAGGCGTCGGCAAGGACTTCCGCAATGAGGTTTGCGGGGCTATAAGGCTCAGCGCCGTGATAGGAAAAATCTTTGCTTTCGACAACGAACGATCCTGCTCCGGAATAGGCGACATAGACGCTCTTGCATCCTTTTTCGCGAAGGATGTTGAAGATTGTCGTAGCGATTCGCTGGTTGGGGAGGAGTGCCGACCCTGCATTCAGATTGGTTCTGCAAAGCATTCCTTCGATCAGCTTCACATACTCTCCGTCGAACAGGTCCCTGCCGAGTTCCTTGACGATTGCGTAGAGCTCTTGCAGCTTTTCGAAGAGAGACGGGTCTCCGCCGAAGCTGCTGACGGCGGCATTGTACAGCCTGTTCTGCAATTGATCTGGGCCCTTGCCGGAATGCTTCTTTTTATCAAGGCAGGTAGACAAGCCGTGATGGTACGAATAGAATAAATAGAACACGGGAAAGACGCCGTCCAGGTTCTGTCTTTCAAATAGCCATTTGGCCTCGTCAAAAATAGCGTAGCGGGCCTCTTCCAATAATTCTCTTAATTCGTCTTCTTCCATAAGAACACTTTTTTGCTATGAAGTACGGGTTAACGCTTGAAGTTAGAATAGTACAATTCGCTTAGCAAAGATAATGCCCTCCTTTTGCCGGCATCGTTAGCCTCGCTACCGTCCTCCGGCAGTTCCGTCCAGATGACGGGAGCGATCATCTCCAGCTCCGACGAGGCCTTCTTGCCGGCGAAAGGGGAGAGGATGGTAACCTCGAGTATTTTGGGCGACACATCGACGACACCTTCCACCCGAACGCCGTCCGTCGTGATGGCGACATGACCGCCGGAACGAAGGATAAAAGGGACCTCTCGCTGATGGATGGCGGATTCCGTCACGGTCCGGTACAGAGTGTCTACCAGATGACGGATCTCTTCGACGGGGATGTCCTTCGCATCTCCGGTCAGTTGCTTATAGGCTTCAGTAGCCTTCTCATGGATCTCACTCAAGTGCTCGGCAAACTCCCTTGCGGAGCCGTACATGCCCGACACTTTCCCTACCAGTTCTAATAGTTTCTGTTTCACGAAAATCTCTCTTTGCATTATTCATACTGCAGGGGAAGCCGTATCTTGCACCCATAACACGAAAAAAGCCGCAGGGTAGGGCTTGCGGCTAAAATGTAGAGAAAGGGCATGTCTCAGGGCTAGGATTTATCTGTGTCAGATTCTTTCTCCGGAGCATTCTTGCGGGCCTCGTCGAACTTGGCCTTCATCGTGGGATTCATGTAAGTCAGTTTCCGGATGGTCAGTTCCTCGGAATCCTGATTGGCCAGGCGCAGGTAGTTTTCGGACTGCTCGAAACTCTTCTTGATTTCCTGGAGTTTCTTGATAGTATCATCAATCTTCTTGATGGCATCTTCAAATTTCCCCCGAGCCCTGCTGTAATGGTCGCTAATCTTGTCCTTGAAATCGAGGAGCTTGTTCTCGAAGTTCGTCACGTCGACGCTCTGCTGGCGGGCGAGCTCGAGCTCCTTCTTCACGGCGAC
>JAEEGH010011593.1_pt1 | contig 19956 bp, 21 predicted proteins | sample 9134181 | NCBI WGS metagenome assembly JAEEGH01 (sample SAMN16246544, study PRJNA631951) | gut metagenome | biome: gut microbiome; feature: rumen; material: DP-attached | host: Bos | place: Iran: Karaj | collected 2018-10 | reverse complement strand
AAGCCGCCTTTGGTACGGCTCTTGACGAAGCCGCGGACGATCTCCTGGCTGTCGTATGCCTCGTTGACGCGGTCCCATGACTTGAGAAGGCGAGCCTTCTTGTGTGAAAGGACGAGCTGACCGTTGATACCTTCCTGATTCTCAACGTAAACTTCGATTTTGTCACCGACTTTGAGGTCCGGGTTGTGACGGAATTCTGAAATCGGAATAACACCATCTGACTTGAATCCGATGTTGACGACGACTTCGCGTGAAGTCTTTGCGACAACTGTTCCTTCGATGACTTCGTGATCGCCGATCTGACTCATGGTCTTCTCGTACATTGCTTCCATGCGGGCGCGGTCTTCAGCTTTGTAGCTGTCGTGTTTCTTAGCGTCGCTGCTCCAGTCGAAATCCTCTGATGGAACCGGTTTCACTTTCTGGATTTTTTCGGTGTTTTCTAATTCGCTCATTATAATTTTTACTTAAAATTGTACCCGACAGCTCTTCCGAATTGGGCAATCGAGGATTGTTAAACTTTATTTTTTCACTTCAAGTCATTGATTTTCAATTATAAAAACCAATTTCGGAATAAGGCTCGAAATGGACTGCAAAGATACAAAACTTTTTGAAACACAATAACTTTTTTAATAATTATTTTTTGCCTCACGCAGATACCGCAGAAAACGCGGATTTTATCTTCCAAAGTCCAATCTGCGAGATCTGCGTGAGAAAAATTTTGTAATTTTGCAAAAAAGAATTTGTATGAATAAAATAAAGGTGCTTTTCATCTGCCACGGGAACATCTGCAGGAGCCCGATGGCGGAATATATTTTGAAGGACATGGTCGAAAAAGCCGGCAGGGCAGAGGACTTTGAGATAGCCTCCGCCGCCACCTCCACCGAGGAGATCGGCAACGACCTCTATCCTCCGGCGCGACGAATCCTGTTCCAAAAAGGTATCAAATACGGCTACCGCAAGGCACGCCAGATCACGCGCCACGACTACGGATACTACGACTACATCATCGCCATGGATGAGAATAATTTGAGAAATCTTAAGAAGCTCCTCGGCGACGATGTCGACCATAAAATCTCCCTCATGATGTCGCACGCCGGCTATCACCGCGACGTCGCCGACCCCTGGTACACCGGCGATTTCGAGAAGACTTATAACGACCTCATTGAGGGCTGCACTGGATTTTTTAAAGAATTGGAAAAATAATCATCGCCGCCGCCATTAAAGGCCTTAATGTCGGCGGCAAATAATCTCTACTTCAAATACTCCACAAGCTTCATCGCATTGACATCTCTGTAAACCAAGATGTCAGTCTGTTGTTTGAAGTCAAACGGCTCGTATTTTAACACTTGAATCGCAATGTATTTGTGATTTTCAGCAAAGCGAAACACAATTTGGACGTTGCCTTCCTGCTGACGCTTGACAGTTTGCAAAACGGCGAAATTGTCGTTTTCAAAAGCCATCAAAATTGTCGGTAAGTCGTTGGGGCTGTAGTAGATACGGTCTTTTGAAACGACCGAACCAGTCTCCTGGTCGATATATTTTGTCCTCTGCCAAATCAGCATGAACAATGCTACGCCAAGTGCTATTACGCCAGCAAAGACTTCGGAGCCTTCAACCAAGTCGTTATCAGTGAAATACACCAGATGAAACATTGCTAATGCAAAGATTATCAATACAATGCTGATTATAATTGAAGTTTTGTTTGTTTTCTTTACCAATTCAGGTAACTGGAAATCGTTGATATTTCCATTATATGTTGCTGTTTTCATGATTATTTGATTTTATAATTTAATAATTCGTCATTTCGACTGTAGTGTAACGAAGTGAAACGGAATGGAGAAATCTCATGCAATTGATTGAGATTTCTCGACTTCGCTCGAAATGACAAGAGTCAAATAATCAAATGCCTTAAAACTACTTCATATCTGTCGCTTTTCGATATGAAACAATATAAAATCTGTAATTGGTTTTTAAGTGTAAATATTTTGAAATAACTTGATAATCTTTTGATTGTCAGGGTGTTGTTTGTGTTTTTCTGAATCTTTCTAGCTGATGTGAAATGAATTGCTGGAACGGTGACATGATTCACGAGATGCGGAACCATCATGTCACTGGAATGTGCCGACAAAACAGATTCAACACAATTATTTGCAGGCGTTTCTTGCGATAATGATGATTCTGTCATCTTGAAACCAAGATGAAACGCTATGGCGATTATCAGATATAACAAGAGTTTTTTCATTCTTCGTTATTTTCTGAAATCAACAGCAATTTGTCACCTTTTTGTAATAAAAGCTTGCCGTTTGGCACTATATATTTGTGATTTCTTTTGACAATCATCACCAAAGTGCCTTTCGGAAGCGGATAGTCTTTCAGAAGTGCTTCATTCTCAACGATTTGCTGGTCTAAAACTGTGTTAAGCTCTTCGGGTATCTCGACCCCGAAATGTTTCGGCTCGCTGTTGTCTTTTTCGCCAAGTTTGAGCCATTTTGCCATAAATGGAATGCTTGTCCCTTGGACAATTAGCGACAGTAAGGTGATGAAAAACACCACGTTAAAGATGGTTTCGCCGCCTTGAATGTCCTGCATCAACGGATATGTCGCAAATATGATAGGTGCTGCTCCACGAAGTCCGACCCATGACACGAAAACTTTGTCTTTTAGTCCCATTTTTCGGAAAGGAAGAAGGCTGATAAACACTGCCAGCGGTCGTCCTAGCAAGATGACAAAAACGCCTATAATGATTGCCGGCACTGCCATTTTCAGCATATTGTGCGGCGTCACAAGCAATCCGAGCAAGAGGAACATAACGATTTGCACCAGCCATACCAAACCGTCGAGGAGTTTGTCGATGCTGCGTCTCTCGATGACTTTTTTGCTTCCGAATAACGAGTGAGTTTTTCCAAAAACTTTGATTTGGCTGTCGGCGCAGCCTGCATTCCCAACGATAATGCCTGCGATATAAACCGCGAGGTAACCGTTGCCGCCCAGCATATCGGTTATCGCGAAGGTCATGAAAATAAAGCCGATAATCAGAATCTGGTACAACGCCTTGTTGTCGAGATTGAGTTTGTTGTGAATCCACACGTAAATCCTGCCAATGACGTAGCCGGCCAGCAAACCGATAGCGAATTGCAGGATAAAGGAGAACACAATGTGTGCCATGCTTATGTGGGCACCGCTATCGTTTCTCACAATCTGAATCATCACGATGGTGAGCATGTACGCCATCGGGTCGTTGGAGCCGCTTTCAAGCTCCAAAAGAGGCCTCAAATTGTTGCGCAATGTCATTTTTTGCGATTTCAAAATGCTGAATACCGATGCCGAATCGGTTGACGACATCGTAGCGGCAAGCAAAATCGACATCGCAAGAGGTATCGAGAGCGCTTTTTCGAAAACAAAACCGACGTAATAGATGAAAAGTCCAGTAAACACAGTGGTTAACAACACGCCCATCGTCGCAAGCACTATTCCTGGAGCAATAACGGGGCGGATTTTCTCAAAACGAGTGTCCATTCCGCCGGTAAACAGTATGATGCTGAGGGCGATCATGCCGATAATCTGCACGAAGTTGTAGTTGTCAAAATGTATTCCGAAACCGTCTTCGCCAAAAATCATGCCCACAACGAGGAACACCAACAATGTCGGCACACCCATCTTGTATCCAATCTTAGTGATTAAGATGCTGAATATCAAGATAATAGCGGATATCAACAGTAAAACGGACATGACTTGTTTTTTATAAAAATATGTGTGCAAAGATAATAAAAATTTCTCAATTTTGCAAAAAGAATTTAGCCATTAGAAATTAATGGAAAAAAGCTAATGGCTAACGGCTAATGGCTTTTTAAATTATGAACAAAATAAAGGTGCTTTTCATCTGCCACGGCAACATCTGCAGGAGTCCGATGGCAGAATATATTTTGAAGGACATGGTCGAAAAAGCAGGCAGGGCAGAGGAGTTTGAAGTCGCCTCCGCCGCCACCTCCACCGAGGAGATCGGCAACGACCTCTATCCTCCGGCGCGACGTATCCTGTTTCAGAAAGGCATAAAATACGGCTACCGCAAAGCTCGCCAAATCACGCGCCACGACTACGGATACTACGACTACATCATCGCCATGGATGAGAATAATTTGAGAAATCTTAAGAAGCTTCTCGGCGACGATGTCGACAACAAAATCTCCCTCATGATGTCGCACGCCGGCTATCACCGCGATGTCGCCGACCCCTGGTACACCGGCGATTTTGAGAAGACTTATAACGACTTAACCGAAGGCTGCAAAGCGTTTCTTTCAAAAATGTAACAAAAGTGATTTTTCCTTAATGAAATAAAGTGTAAACAAATTTTTGTATTTTTGCAGTCTGATATATGTTTGGCCTAAAGACTTTGGGAAATTTTAGGAAGATAAACAAGAGGTTGATATGAAATCTGTTGCAAATTACATCTGCAAATTCCAACTGCATTATTGGCTTTTGTTGTTTCTGCTTATTGTGTTTACCATCATTCGGTTGGCTTCAATAAACATTGGGTTTTGTACGGCTTGGGATGAGGCGTATTTTCTTATAAAACTCAAAGAGGCTTACGAAGATTCATTTATAACAGGCAAATCACAATGGAATCTTATAGCAATCCATTGGTTCCCTTACCTTGATTTGACCAATCCGATACATTCGCGTATTGCAGTTTATTTGTGTGAGTTGTTTGCCACCATTGCTGCGACGTTCACATGTATTAGGGTTTATGGGAAAAACAGATGGCTGAAGTATTTTACTCTTTCCTATTTGCTGTTTTTCCAGGTTTCCAGTTCTTATGCCGGAAGCAGTCTGAACTATGTTCAAATGCAGGCGCTGCTAATGTGTTTGGCCTTATGCAGTTTTCATCTTTACTGGAATTCAGAATCCAAGTACATTTTTTTCTGGTTGGTTATAACGGGGATTTCATTAGGACAGTCTCTGTTTGTTATTTTGCCTTCAGGCATACTTCTTATAGTTTGTTTCGGATTGTTGCTTTTGCTGAAAAAGGATGGGAAATCCATTCTTTGTTTTGGTGGAGGATTGCTGATTTCGCTTATCTGCATTCATGTTTTTGTGGCCCCTTTGTCTGATATTCTGGAAGCAATGCGATTCACCGCGACATATTTTTCCAAAAGCGGTTATCGTTATTCCCCAATGGATTTTGGTGCCGCATTAGGGCTGTTGGCAAGAGACGTGTTACTGTGTCTGATTATATGCAGTGGTATTTATTATTTGACCAAACGGGTTTTGAAGTATAACAAGGTGATAGCTATGGTTCTTATGGGCATACTTACCTTATTTTATTATTACTATCAAAAATCTCCACAAACGGCAGTTTCCATTATTATATTTTGCTATTTGCTTATACAAATTATTGATAATCACATATTGAGTAATAAATGTTTTAACAAAATAAACAAGCTGTATTCATTATTGCTTGTCGCGTTTCCTCTTCTCGCATCCATCGGAACTAATACATATTTGGGTGACAGAATGATTTGTTTCGCTTTGGCGTGGTTTCTGTTGTATTTGGATTATCATGATTACGTAAAAGAGGATAATAATATCCCTGTGGTTGAAACCGCAACGCTTCTTTTGCTGTTGACTCTAATTCCAAGGATATCGGGGTTGTTAAATAAAGATGCACATAGTAATTTCACAAGAGGTAATGCATCTTTTGCCAAAATATCTTTGACCACGGATCAAGTGGATTATTTTAACAAATGCCTTGATGTCATGGAAGAATACGGTTACAAGCCGGATTCGTCGGTCGTGTTTACTTCAGAGTACGATTATTCCACTGTATTTGCGATAGATGCGAAACTGTCCTCCAATTTTTATCAGAAACGAAACTTTTTGTATTTTCCGAAAGAAGAAATGCTTAAACCGGATTTTGTGTTTATGTGTGCTTGGGATAAAATGGAAATAGGAAAAGCGTTAAATGATATGCCTTGGGGATGGCCTCAAGAATTTGACAGTGTTTTTGTTGGCTCTCCTGAAGGGAAAGGTTTGCCATGGGATACAGATCGCTGGCTGTATTGTAGAAAAAAAGAAAACTAATATCGCATCGCTGACGGTGAAATCTTCATGAAAGGCGTTGATTGTTTCACACAAAAAACAAGCACACTCCTCCGACGCTCACTATCGCCCCGATGACTTCCCGCAACGTCACCTTCTGATGGAACAGGATGGCGGCTGGTGCGATAATCAATATCGGTGTGAGCGCAAAGAGCGTCTGTGCGATGCCGGCGGAGGTGAACTGCGTGGCAAGCAACGAGGCACTCACCCCGATGAATGGGCCGAAAATGGTGGAGGCAAGCACACACCACATCGCTTTTTTGTCGCTCACGGCATGACGGAGCTGCTCCAAGCCGTCTTTGTTGAATATCACCAACGCCATGAAAAAGCCGACAAGCCCGATGTATGCGCGGATGGTGGTGGCGGCAAACGATATACTCACGCTGACAGGCAACTGAAACACAGCGCCATCAAAAACAGCATCTTGGGCGATGCCGAGAGCTGTCAACGCGGCGTCATAATGCTTTAATCCTACTTTGCTGAGCACTAAGCCGAAACCTTGGCAGATGCCAGCCATCGCCGCATAGAAAATGCCTTTCGCCGGCAGCTTGAATTTTATGCCATGTTTCTGAGAATCATCATTTTTTGATAAAATCGATAGCGCGATGCCGCTCAAAGTGATAACCATTCCGAGGATGGCTGTCGGGCGCAGACGCTCGCCGAGAAAGAGCAGTCCGGTGAGTGCCGCCGTAGGGGCTGAAAGCGTCATGAAAAGCTGTCCGAAACGTGAGCCGATGTGGATGTATCCCTGCATCAGGCAGTAGTCGCCGATGACGTAGCCGACGACGCCAGACAGCAGCAGCCACGTCCAGGTGCCGCCGTCAGCGTAACGAGGGTAGGGGACTCCCATCACCAGCCAGAGGGTGACGACGAGAAATGCCAACGACATCGTCATCCTTACCGTGTTGAACGTCAACGACCCCATCCGCTTCGAGCCGACCTCCGCGAATAACGCAGTGGCAGTCCATGAGATTGCTACAAAAAGCGATATCAGCTCACCGAGAAACATTTCTGACTTTTCAATGAAAATTAATGGCGCAAAAATACAAAAAAAGTGTAAAGTTTAGAGTTTAAAGTTTAAAGTCAGTTAAAAGTTTACAGTTTTCAAGTAAAACGTCCCAAGCTAACTGCTAAAATCTTTTAACTTTTATCTTTTAACTTTTAACTAAAATATGTATTTTTGCAAAAAATTTGAATTGCTATGGCACTAAACTGCGGAATTATCGGACTTTCCAACACTGGAAAAACGACCATATTTAATTGTATATCAAACACTAAGGCGGAGATTGGCTTCGCCACAAAATCGAATATAGGAATGTGCGAGGTGCGCGATGAGCGTCTCAAACTCATCGACAATATCTCACATTCGAAGCGTATCGTGCCTGCCACCGTCGAGATTGTGGACCTCCCGGGTCTGAGTAAGGGCGGTCAGGGCGTCGGCAACAAACTCCTCGCCGAGGTGCAGACTGTCGATGCTTTGATACACGTTTTGCGTTGTTTTGATGACCCTAACATTCCGCATAGTGAAGGCAGCATCGACCCGGTGCGCGACATGGAACTAGTCGACCTCGAGCTTCAGGTGCGCGACCTCGACCTCGTGACACGTAAGCTGCAGCGCGTCGAGAAACTGCTCAAAAACGGCGACAAGGACAACAAACGCGCCTTCGAGGTGCTCTCGATTTACAAGGAGTGTCTCGAGAACATGCAAAACGCCCGTACCGCCAACGTGCCTGAGGAAGACAAGAAGTATATCCAAGATATTCAACTGCTTACGGTCAAGCCGATAATGTACGTCTGCAACGTCGATGACGCCTCGGCTCTCACCGGAAACAAATACACCGAGGCTGTGAAAGCCGCTCTCCATGGCGAAGACATGATTATCCTTGCAGGAAAACTCGAGTCGGAGATTGCCGAACTCGACGAGGCTGACCGCGCGTTGTTCATGGAAGATGCAGGTCTCACCGAGCCTGGCGTCAACAAGCTGGTGCGCCTCGCATACAGCACCTTGAAGCTGCAGTCGTTCTTCACCACCGGTCCTGACGAGACACGTGCCTGGACCATCCATGTGGGCGACACCGCTCCTGAGGCTGCCGGCGTGATCCATAGCGACCTCCAGCGTGGCTTCATCCGCGCCGAGGTGATGAGCTGCGACGACTTCCTGCACTACGGCTCAGAACAGGCTGTGAAAGAAGCCGGAAAATTCGCCGTCGAAGGAAAGAACTACATCGTCAAGGACGGTGACATTATTAACATTCGATTCAATGTTTAATTATGCCCGAATTCGTAGTATTAGTTGATAATCAAGACAATCAAATCGGTTTGATGGAGAAGCAGGCAGCTCACGTCAACCCGACGCTGCACCGTGCCTTCTCGATTTTCGTCTTCAACAGCAAAGGGGAGATGCTGCTGCAACAGCGCGCCCTCACGAAGTACCACACCCCGGGATTGTGGACCAACACATGCTGCAGCCATCCGCGTGACGGTGAGACGCTCGAACAAGCCACAAAACGCCGTCTGATGGAGGAGATGGGGATGGAGTGCGACCTCAAAGAGGTGTTCAGCTTCATCTACAAGGCCGACGTGATGCAAGGCCTCACCGAGCATGAGTTCGACCATGTGTTCATCGGCACCACTGATGCGACACCTATTATTAATAGGGAAGAAGTGGAGTCGTATAAATACGAGACAATCGAAAATATCGCTAAAGATATTGAAAAAAATCCAGAGAATTATACCGCTTGGTTTAAGATTGCGTTTGCGAAACTCATGGAGAACCTATAATAACAGCTCGCAGATTACACGGATTTTCACAGATACTTATTTTATTCGCAAGCGAATAGATTTCACAGATATTAATTCCCGAATGATCTGTGATATCCGCTCACTTGCGAGCTAAATCCATAAGGAAATATTGTAAAATCTGTGTAATCTGTGATAAAAAGATTTTTTCAATTTTTTTTCAAAGATATTTAAATTATTTGTAATTTTGCGACCTGAAATATGGCAACAAAAATAACTGGTTCATGATGAGATGATTCTCGGAGTGGATAATAAATCGTATTATGGCTTATTATAACCTCTCTTGATTCGTAAATCATTGATATTCAGTGAACTACATGGATTTGTTAAGAAATCTTGTTATGACATACCGCCATATAGGGGCTGTGTGTCATTTTTGTTTTTATATGCAGAAAAATCAAGTGATAATCAATATTAATTATTACAATAAATTGAAAAATTATTACAATAAATAAAAAAATATGAAAAAAAACATTAAAATTGTCAGAGTATTATCGCTTTCTTTGGCAATGGCGATTGGAATACTGTTGCCGACAGCTGTGCAGGCCCAGAGTGACGTATTCTTCCATGGTACGGGTATTGAGTACACCGACCGCGACATGCAAGAAATCAACTTGAACATCACCAACGCCGACTTTGGCGAGGAAGTACCGCTCGGTAGTGGACTGTTAATTATGGTGGCAGCCGGTGTATGTTATTTCGAACTTAAGAAAAAGGAGTGCAAACGATGAAAAAGATTACCTGCTTCGTGATAGCCTTAGCTATGGTGTTAGGGCTGTCTCAATGTAAGAAGAACGTGGAGACGATAACTTCGAACGGCCTCGGCGAGATGGTCCACATCACTCTTGACGTTGATAACGGCAATAAGGCAGATGACAGCTCAAGGGCAATAGTCGATCCTCCTCATGTGAGTTTTGAAAACGGAGACCGTATTCTGGTTGGTTACGACGGGGTGTATGTGGGATACCTCCAGTATAATGGTTCGGTATTTACAGGAGAAATCAGTGCTAGTGGCGACAACACCAAGCCGCTGTATTTTTATTTCCTTGGCAACAAGGTAGACGTCACTGGTCTCACGGCTGGAACAACAACGTCGTGTGACGCGAACATAAGCGACCAAACAGGATATCCGTCGCTGCCAGTGATATCGTTCTCGGCATCAAACGAGACATATTATGGTGCTGGCAATTATACTGCTCGTCTGAAAAACAAAGCCTCGCTGATGAAGTTCAGCGTGACAACGCCATCCACAGCGGCTATCTGCATCACAGGCATGAACAACAAGGTTACTGTTGACTTCAGCAAGTCAGAGGACCTTGACGCCAACAACGGTTTCAGCTATGGCGTATATGGCACCGGCGTTATTAAGATGGCTGCAAAAAATGCAGATGGTGAAACTTGGGCCATAGTGCTGCCGCAAGATGCTTTGACAAAGACAGGCGACGCCTATACTGATGACAAATACTACGGTACACGTCCAACCATGGCTGCGATTGAGATGAACAAATATCTTGACGCGGGTTTTGCATTGACCATGGATCATGAAATCCCCGAAGGCGCCATCTCCGGCAGGTTCAGCGTCGGTAGTACCAATCGGGTCTTCTTCTCCAAAGGCAATCTTCATGCGACAACAAACAACCTCGGTAGCACATGGACGTGGGCCTTTGCAGAAAACCAGTGGGATAAGGTCGGTGCTGCCGCTGCTAACACCGTCATTAATGGCAATGGGACAGTGTCTTCTAACGGTACTGTCGACCTCTTCGTGTGGAGCACATCAAATACGTATCTTGGAATAAGCAATATTACGGATAATTCACAAATTTCTAATGTTTTTGCTGATTGGGGTTCACACTCAGACGTGATTAAAGGTGTTGGCAATGGCTGGCGCACGCTGACAGGTGGCCAGTGGTATCATCTGTTTATGACACGTGAGACTCCATCTGGCCTGCGTTTCTGTAAGGCGAAGGTCGGTGACTGTTTCGGAGTCATCCTGCTCCCGGACGATTGGAACGCAGACTACTACACTCTGTATGATTGCAACGAGATTGAAGCACGTAACTTTAATGATAATACTATCAACAACAAACTCACTGTTTCCGAATGGACAAACAATCTTGAAGTACATGGCGCAGTTTTCTTGCCATGCGCAGGACAGCGTAATAGCGGTACTACAGTGAACGCTCCTAATGGTCAAGTGCACTATTGGTCTGCTACGCATAGTAGTACCAACGTCAACGCTGCAAATCACGTGAAAGTTGATGGTAATGGTGTGGTTCCAGATACTGGCGCAGGTAAGGTCAACGGCTTCTCCGTCCGCCTCGTTTGCGATGTGCAATGATTCATCTTTTAATATAAAACGGATATAATCTAAAATGACAAGTCCCCGACGCATTCGCGTCGGGGACTTGTTTTTGTCGCCTGTTGAGATTATACTGCTTCGGGAGCGTAAGCATTAGGGCAGGCGGGAATCTCTTTGTTGATCAATGATTTTGAAAAAAATAAATTTTTTTTAAAAAAAAGTTTGCATATTAAAAAAATGTTGTATTTTTGCGATGTGAAAATGATATCAAAATGATATTAGAAAAATTAAATAATCATCTAAAAATTACAACTATGGAAAATAAGGAATTTGAATTTAAAGGATTGAGAATCAATGGATTTTTGATGCTGTTTGTGGTCATTGCATTTTTTGCTTTGATAATCTACGGATTTACAACATTGAAAGAAGGTGAGCCGCTGTGGCTGCTCATCGGCGGAATCGTGATGATGTTCATCGATTTCATTTTATGCATAGGCTTCATCAAAATTGAGCCTAACGAGGCGATGGTGATGGTGTTCTTCGGAAAATACCAGGGCACCTTGACAAAAGTCGGCTTCCACTGGGCAAATCCGTTCTATTCGTCAAAGAAAGTCTCTCTCCGTGCCCGTAACCTCAATGTCGACCCTATTAAGGTGAACGACAAGACCGGTAATCCTATCATGATTGGACAGATTCTGGTTTGGAAGCTGAAAGACACTTACAAGGCGATGTTCGAAATCGACTCGCAGACTCTGGCGGCTGCAGGTAGTGTGTCGGGCACCGGCGTTCAGGTCACAAGCCGTATGCGCGCTTTCGAGAGCTTCGTGAGAGTGCAGAGCGACGCTGCCTTGCGTGAAGTTGCAGGAATGTTTGCATACGACGAAAACGGCGACATCACAAAAGGCGATCTGACACTGCGTGCCGGCGGCTCGGAAATCAACGACATACTTCTCGGCAAGCTCAATGACCGTCTCGCGATGTCGGGTCTCGAGGTCATCGAAGCTCGCATCAACTACCTGGCTTATTCGCCTGAGATTGCGGCAGTTATGCTGCGCCGTCAGCAGGCTGCGGCTATCATTGCAGCACGTGAGAAGATTGTCGAGGGCGCCGTTTCGATGGTGAAAATGGCTCTCGACAAACTCAAAGACGAGGAAGTGGTGGAACTCGATGACGACAAGAAGGCCGCTATGGTCTCCAACCTCATGGTCGTGCTCTGCGCCGACGATGCCGCACAACCTGTAGTAAACACTGGTACTTTGTATCAATAATTCTTTATTTAAAGATTTAAAATTTAAGATTTTACAGATGATATCAAATATGCTTGAGATTACAGTTGGTGCCGGTTTTGGGATTTGGTTTAGTATGGCTTTGACGGTGGCGTGTATCATTGTGTTTACAATTCTCGTTTGTAGGAAGCCAATAATTCAACTTTTCCCCGACGGAATTTACATCAAGGATTTCATGTATCCGTCAATGATTCCCAATGATTCGATAAAGTCGATAAAGTTGGTTTACGTCATGCCGAAAGTTACCATGAGAAGCAACGGCTACGGCGGCGCATTCATGTGGAAAGGCTTTTTCAGAATCAAAGATTACCGCAAACGCGCTGTTTTGTATCTTGAAAACCATTATAAGGGCCCGTTTGTCGAGGTTCAGACTACGCAAGATGTTTATTTCATTAACTGTAAAAGACCTGAGCAAACAACACAGCTTCTCGATGAGATGAACTCAACAGTGAAACTCGTTGATGAATCGAGATTAATCGATATGAAAACGGCGTCACAAAAACGAAGTATTGTGATTGTTGTGGCTTTTATCGCAATTCTTTTAATACCATCAGTAATTATACCGTTATTATTATCATGAAAAAAGCAATAAATTTCTCAATAATAGTTTGCCTCGCAAGCTGGATTTTCGCCGCCTTCATGTGGTTCGGCATGGGAATCCACAACACTACCGACAACCTTAAGCTTTATTCGCTCTGTGCTACGATTTACATGTTTTTCCCGCTGGTTTGTGCATTAGTGATTCAAATCATCAAAAAAGAGAAACTCGGCAGCACAGGCTTGTTGAAGTTCAAAATAAAATGGTCGTGGCTCGTCGCATGGCTGCTGCCAGTGGTGATAGTCGCAGCTACCATCATCGTGAACTCGCTGTTCGAAGGCTGCATGCTTGGTTTCCACATGCCGGCAATTCTGGGAATGGAGAATCTTTCTCCTGAAGATCAGGCAAAATTCATGGCGATGCAGAATCCTAAGATAATGATTGTCACCACACTCGTTTCCGGACTTATTGCTGGCATCACTATCAATGCTGTCGCGGCGTTCGGGGAGGAGTACGGCTGGCGTAATTATCTCGTCAGCTTATTGAAAGGCAGAAACTTCTGGGTGGCATGCCTTTTCATCGGCGTAGTATGGGGATTCTGGCATTTCCCGATCATTCTCCTGGGGCATAACTACTTCGTTCACCGCACGGCAGGCGTCTTCATGATGGTCGCGATGTGCCTTGTGATGACTCCAATCGAGCTTTATCTCGTGCTCAAGGCGAAATCGGTCTATCCGGCAGCCATATTCCATGGAACTGTCAACGCTTTGGCTGGTGCCACAATGCTTTTCATCAGTGGCGGCAGCGACCTCATCAACGGTGTGGCGGGTCTTTCAGGAATCATCACAATGGCGGTGGTGACGCTGATTTTATTCGTCTACGACAGGTTTGTTTCTGAAGACAAAATAATGTCAAAAAAAATTGAGTTATAATACAAATTATGGCTAAAGACAAAGAAAATACCAAGAATTTTGTCCTGCGTCTTGATGCCAAGACAATGGAGGCTGTCGAGAAGTGGGCGGCGGATGAGTTCCGTTCCGTCAACGGACAGCTGCAATGGATTATAACTGAAGCACTTAAGAAAAATAAAAGAGTTTAATTATGAATATCGAAAGAATCATCGAACTGACATTGATCACACTCTATGTCGCGTTTTATTTCGGCATGCCAGCCGTTGCAAAAAGGATCTATGATCCTGATCGCAGACGCGCGGTCATTAACAAGTTGAATGTAGTATACCTGTTTATATTGTTGGGAATTGTGTGCTTTGTAGTTCGTGATTTCATTGTTTACGACCTTGCAGGCGACTACAAAGCCTCACGACTCGGACTTGTGTTCATATCTGTCTTGATGTTTGTCTACACCACGTTTTTCAAGAAGAAACAGTGGTTTGAAGACTAATCCTCTGTGTCGAGCCATGTCCACTCGGTAGGGAGGGTGGCTTTACGCTTGGTGCAGTCGTCGTTTTTCAGCTTAAAGCCGATCTCCTGCTTTTCAAACCTCACCTCATAGACACCTTCGATGCCTTTGCATGGGTCGGAGGTGTTTTTAAATGTGATGCGGTCGCCGTCGACGCTGTATGTCCCTATGATAGGCTGGTCGCTGTCGACGCCCATGAAATCGAGGCGGTATCCTTTTCCGTCCATGGTGAGGAAGGCACCGCCTGTGGTGCTCTGCCATGTGCCTTTTATGCTTTGTGCGACGACCTTTGTCTCAGCCGCTTTTTTCTCCTCCTTCGGAGTGGTTTTTTCCTCTACTTTAACCTCTTCCTTCGGCTTTGGGGTCTCGACAGGTTTCACCTTGTCGTTTTGTTGTTCTTCAACGATTTGAGTCGTCTTGACTTCAGGACCTTGAGCCTTTGGACTTGGCCTGAATACGCTGAAAATCAAGAAGAAAGCTAATATCAATACAAAAATTATCACAATCAGGCGTGTGATGAAGTTATTCGATTTTTTGCTTTTCGAGCCACCTTTTCTCTTAGGTCTGCTTATCGGTTTCTTTACTTTTTTCGTCATTTTTTCTTTTTTTTAGTTACTCTCTGTCAGTAATCAGTCACCCATTAGCACCATCCAACGACACACCCACGCTAATAGCTAACGGCTAATGGCTAATAGCTAATGGCTGTTAACGTTGCAAAGATAATATTTTTTTAAATATTAACGTGAAATATCACTATAAATTTTGTAATTTTGCGCCGAAATTTGATTACTATGCAGGAAACTATTCTTATTTTGGATTTCGGCTCTCAGGTGACACAGCTCATCGGACGCCGTTTGCGCGAGCTGAATGTCTATTGCGAGATCCATCCATTTAACAAAATCCCAACAATTACTGACGATATCAAAGGTGTCATTCTCAGTGGAAGCCCGTCATCGGTGCGTGATGAAAAAGCTCCTTTTGCCGATTTGTCGAACATAAAAGGCCGTCTGCCGTTGCTCGGAATATGCTACGGAGCACAGTTTATGGCTCATCATTTCGGTGGTGAGGTGAACTCATCATTGGCTCGTGAATACGGCCGCGCCATGCTGACAGTGGTGGAGGAAGACAACCCACTGTTCAAGGGCGTGTCGAAGACAAGCCAGGTATGGATGTCGCATGGCGATACCATAGCCCGTTTGCCGAAAAACGCTCACGTCATCGCAAAGACTGACGACGTGGAGAACGCCGCTTACAAAATCGACGGTGAGGACACCTGGGCGGTGCAGTTCCATCCGGAGGTGTTTCACTCCAAAGAAGGCCCGAAGATGTTGGAAAACTTCGCTATGAACATCTGCGGCTGCCATGGCAACTGGACTCCTGACTCGTTTATCGACACCACAGTGGATGCTATGCGCGCCAAACTTGGTGACGACAAAGTGATTTTGGGACTCTCGGGCGGTGTCGACAGCACCGTTGCGGCAGTGTTGCTCAACAAAGCCATCGGCAAAAACCTGACCTGCATATTCGTCGACAACGGACTGCTCCGTAAGAACGAGTTTGAAGACGTTCTCGATTCATATAAAGACTTGGGACTCAACGTGATAGGCGTACATGCCGGCGACTTGTTCCTGAGCAAGCTTGCCGGCGTCACCGACCCGGAAGCAAAACGTAAAGCTATCGGCTCGACGTTTATCGACGTGTTTGAGGCAGAAGCAAAGAAGATAGAAGGCGCAAAATGGCTCGCTCAAGGCACCATCTATCCCGATGTCATCGAGAGTGTGAGCGTCAACGGACCGAGCTGCAAGATTAAGTCACACCACAATGTGGGCGGTCTTCCTGAGAAGATGAACCTCAAGATTGTGGAGCCGCTGCGTTCACTGTTCAAAGACGAGGTGCGCCGTGTGGGTCGCGCTCTCGGCATCAAACGCGAGCTCGTGGGCCGTCATCCTTTCCCGGGCCCGAGCCTCGGAATCCGCATCCTCGGCGAGGTGACAGAAGAGAAACTCCGCATCCTCCGCGATGCCGACGATATCTTCATCCGTGGCCTGAGAGAGTGGAAATGTGAACTGCCAAGCGCCTCATATCCTAACGAGATGGCCGACAACCTCTACGACAGCATCTGGCAGGCCGGCACCATGCTCCTCCCTGTGAAGAGCGTCGGCGTGATGGGGGATGAGCGCAGCTACGAATACACCATCGCACTCCGCGCAGTGATATCCACCGACGGAATGACCGCCGACTGGGTGCATCTGCCATATGAGTTCATGGCAAAAGTGTCAAACGATATAATTAATAAGGTCAAAGGCGTGAACAGAGTATGCTACGACATCTCGTCAAAACCGCCAGCGACCATCGAATGGGAATAATTCCGTGTTAATCTGTGAAATCTGTGAGAAAAAATTAAATATATGACAAAAAAAATCAACTGGAAACAGGAAATAATCTCCTATGCCTTCCTTATCCTGGGAAGCGTTTTGTTCGCCGTGGGCGACGTGATGTTCGTCAACCCTTACCATCTCGCACCTGGCGGCACCTACGGTCTGTCGAACGTGCTTAATGCATTGTATCCATGGAAGGTGTCATTGTACGCCATCTGTATGGATATCCCGCTGCTCCTCATCGGAACATGGATCCTCGGACCGAAATTTGGCTTCAAGACCATCTTGTCGACAATCCTTATCTTCGGGGCGACATTTGTACTTGAGACAGTATGGGGTTATAAACCTGTGATCTTTGAGCACATGCAGGAGTTCGCCAATGGCAGACCTGACGAGACATGGCTCGAAATCCTTGGTACTGACATGTATTTCAAGCCTGACTACTTCTTGAACACCCTCGTCTCAGGCGGCATCTACGGTCTCGCCATCGGATTCGTGTTCAAGTCAGGAGCCACATCGGGCGGCAGCGACATCATCTCAATGATTTTGCACAAATATACTAAAATCTCCCTCGGAACGTTAGTTATGATAGTCGATTCATGCATCACGCTGACTTCGCTGTTCCTGGGTCAGATTCGACTGCCAATCTACTCAATCCTCCTGATTGTGATAGAAAGCAAGATTATCGACCTCGTGGTTGACGGTATCAAGAGCTACAAGACGGCATTTATCGTCACCGACAAGGTGGAAGATGTCAGAGCGTTCATTATCAATGACTTGGAGAGAGGTGGAACGTGCTTCGTGGGTACAGGCTTGTTTAAAGGCCAGGAGCGTAAGATGATTTACACCAATCTCAACCGTACCGACTTGGTGAAGCTGAAGATGAACCTGCGTGTCCTCGACCCGAACGCATTCGTCAACGTGATTGAGAGTGCAGAAGTGATGGGCAACGGCTTTGTGCCGCTCCCGCATAACGATAAATAATGATTAAAAAACTGTTAAATATCGCGATATGCCTGTGTTTCCTGGCTTCGGCAGAAGTCAGGGCGCAGGAGACGTATCGTGTGGCGCTCATGGTGCCGCTATATCTGGAACAGGTCGACGAGGCATTTTATGAGGCTGAGCCGTCAAACAAGACGCTGCTCACAAAGCCGTTCTCGTTCCTGCATTTCTACGAGGGCTTCATGATAGCCGCTGACTCGGTGGTCAACAGCCGTAATATGCAGCTGGAGCTGAAGGTTTACGATGTCGACAACGACGTGCATAAGGCTCAGATTGCCATCGATGACCCTTGGCTGAACACCGCCGATATGATCGTCGGGCCTTTCTACCTCAAGGCTTTCAACGTGGTGAAAAACTTCGCCGCTGAAAAGGATATACCTATCGTTAATCCTATCACGCAACGCTCCGAAATCGTTGATTATCACCCTAATGTGGTTAAAGTGAAACCCGCAATAGAGGCGCAGGTAGGTCAGCTCGACAGCATCGTAAAAAGATATTATCATTCGAACAATATTTTTATCGTCCAAAAGGACAAAAATCTCGATGTCGAGATTGTCGACAGAATAACCGAGATGGCTTACCGCAATACCGATTCGGTGTCGTATGTGCCAAACAGACACATCGTCGATGTGATAAAAAGACATCAGAAAAGGTGGAAATATCTTAAAGTTGACTTTCAAGCGACAGATTATCTGACTGACAATATATCATTGGATGTCAATATCTTGAAGCAAAGAATCAGTGACAGTACAGCCTTCAAAAACCATGTGGTGAAAATCAATTACGATCGCGACAGTTTGAATAATGTGTCACGTTATGCTTCGACTATGCGCAACAACCTTTTCATCATTTATGGCAATGACAAGGTATTCGCCAACGAGATTGTCAACAAGGTGACAAAACTCATTGAATATTATCCGATTACGGTCATCTTGCTTCCGGAATGGAGCAAATTCGAGAATCTGTTCAACGACAATCTGATGAAGATGCACGCTATCTATTTTGATGACGATTATATTGATTATCAAAGTATCAGAGTCGAAAGTTTTATTTGTAAATTCAGGAACAGGTACGAGACCGAGCCTTCGGAATATGCCTACCAGGGCTTCGATATAGGCTGGTATTTCCTTAATGCGCTGCGTAATTACGGAGGCGAGATGCTGAATAATCTGCAGGATTACGACATCCCACTGCTCGGAACGCATTTCAATTTTGTGAAAAATGACGAGGAATCGGGCTATGAGAACATGTTTTGGAACGTTTATCAGTTTAAAGGCTATAACAAAGTGGTTTTGAAAACAGGTTATGAGAAGTAAGTTTTTAGTAGCTATATTGTTGATTGTCACCATCTTATTTTCCTGTAAAGAGAAAGATAACGCTGTAGTGTCGTATTGGCCTGACGGGAAAGTGAAATCTGAATTAAGGTATAAAGACGATAAGCTTGATGGCGTTTGCAAATGGTATTACAACAACGGGAATCCATCGATGGAGGCTGTATATGAGAATAACATATTGAATGGCCCTTCGACCCGCTGGTATGAGAACGGCAATCTTGAGGAAAAAGCCTATTATGTTGACAATCAATATGATGGGGTGGTGGAGGAATATAATGTTTTTGGCACTATGGTAAAGCTTTCGACGTATAAAAATGGTGTCTTGAACGGACTTTTTTACCAATGGTATGACAATGGAAAGGTGTTTGTCGAGGGCGAATATGTTGACGGGATGATGCATGGCAGCTGGGTGATGTATTATCAGGACGGCAGCATCGGCAGCAACGCCATATACAACATGGGAACGGGAGTGCAAAAAGGATATTCCGAGGGCGGAGTTTACCAAAATGCTGAAATTCAATACAAAAACGGTGTGAAAGACGGGGAGGAGAAACGTCTCGACATCGACGGAAACGTTATAGAGACCATCATTTGGGATAATGGAAATTACGTGGAAACGCGGCGATAAAAAATATTTTTGAATTTTATTGTTAAATATAAAAATAAGTTATAATTTTGCAGAAAATTTTGAAGGAAAATTCATAGAAATTCATAAACGTATTAAACAACTTTAAATACAAAAGTAATGAAAGTACAGACTATCATGGAAAACCTGGAAAAGAAACATCCAGGCGAAAAAGAGTAT
>JAEEGH010011592.1_pt1 | contig 19956 bp, 14 predicted proteins | sample 9134181 | NCBI WGS metagenome assembly JAEEGH01 (sample SAMN16246544, study PRJNA631951) | gut metagenome | biome: gut microbiome; feature: rumen; material: DP-attached | host: Bos | place: Iran: Karaj | collected 2018-10 | reverse complement strand
TTATATGCGACCAAATGCGTATATTCGTACCCGTAAATGCGACCACTTTTGGAAAGTGCGACCACTTTTTTATCCCCAAAAATGACCGCACAATCCACTAAATATCAGCGACTTATGGCAACTCGGCAAACGTTTTCAACCCGGTTCTACTGCCGGAAATCAAAGGCAGATAAGCAAGGTCTCGCCCCCGTAGAACTCTCCATCGTCATCAACGGGGAGCGTACTTACCTTCGTCTTCCTCGCAAAGAGCGCCCCGACGAGTTTAAGAAAGCCATTGAGAGTAAGCGCGATAACCCGATTAAGGTCTATTGTGAGAACCAGCGCGTACGATTGAACTCCATCGTTGAGGATATGCAGTTCGCTGATGTTGAGATTACGGCAGACAACCTGAAAAAGTGCTATGCTCGTGGGGGCGTAGGGACGTTCTACACCCTTGGGGAGCTCTGGCAAGACATCATTGACAACAAGACCAGCGAGAAGGCGAATGGAGACCTTGATGAGGACACCTTCCGGCGATACATCTTGGCACGAGATGCGTTCTACGAGGCAACCGGATACGACAAGCGCACTCCGGCGAAAAACGTGGAACTGCAAGACCTCAACCGGTTGCAGCAGCATCTACGAAACAAGGGGCTGAAGCAGAGTACCATCCATCAGTACCACGCGAAGTGCAAGGCGGCTTTTACCCTTGCGTTCAACCGAGGGAAAATCAAGTCAAACCCCTATTCGCAGTTCAAAAATCGCAGAGGGGAAACGAAGGAAGTCATCTGGCTCACTACCAAAGAACTCGGCAAACTTGCGAAAAAGGATTTCAGCACTGACAGATTGCGGAAAGTCCGGGACCTGTTTCTATTCCAGTGTTATTCTGGGCTCTCATACGGAGATATGGCTGAACTTGAACGCAGCGACTTCAAAACTGAAAACGAGAAGGGGCAGATACTCATTGAGAAGCACCGCATAAAGACTGGTATCAAGTATAAGTCCGTGATCTTGCTTGAAGGGAGACGTATCCTTGAAAAGTATGACTATGAACTACCTATACTGAAAAACCAGAAGTATAACTCATACTTGAAGGAGGTGCAAGACATCTGCGGATTGGACAAGGTGCTTACAACACACGTTGGGAGAAAGACTTACATTTGCTACCTCTACCAGAAACAAGTCGGCGTTGAAACGATTGCTGCCATTGTGGGACACGCATCTTGCTATACCACCCTAAAGTACTACGCAAGGATGGACAACAAAGCCATCCTTGATGAACTGCGGAGGCGGCACGTAGCGAATAAAACGAAATCCGAGACAGACGACAAAGTGGTATCAAGCCCCGAGGCGAAGAAAGCAGCGAAGGAACGCCGCAGAAAGGACGCCGAGGAGAAAACCGATGCCATCCTCAACATCCTACGCACGACCGGCATTTAGTGGAGCGCACAAGGAGACGAAGCCGCCGGGGACCCCTGGGCTCCGCAACCTTCAAGGTCTTTTCCATTGACACGCGGTAAAGGAACCAACACCACCTCCTGTTAGAGGTTCGTTGAGCTGGGAGTTCTTCCCCTCTCTCATTGTCCAGCCGACACGTTGGCACACAACAAGGGCAAACCGAATACTGAAACGAGGTATCCAGTCAAGGAGGTTGCTCTTACGAGTTCTATGCTTACGCAGATTTTTGAAAGTACTTGATTTTGAGGGATTTGAGATGTGTATCCGTATTGTGAGCTAACTCTTTGGATACGCCCTCTTGCGAGCTTTGTGCTTACGCAACTTATTGATTTCTAATAGATTTCATTCTCGTTTGGATATAGTATGCCCTATACGAGAAATAAGCATTTTCTCCCTGTTCGGTTTGGTCTTCGCTGCGGAGTGTCTATCATCCCTGACTTACCGAATAGCGTTTGCTCCCTAAATCACCGAAACGCTTGCCGCTGCTCTGCATATCACCATCCCTTTTGCAAGAGAGGAGTGCCCCATCGCCTATTTTGAACGACTACTACGCCCCTCTGTCTCCTCGGTCCTTGATGCCAATACAGATTGTTTGCTGCCGAGGGTGCCTGTGGATTATAGGTGCTTATCCACACTTGCCGTTGTCTTTGACTTTTGAGATCACCTGTTGTCGGTTGTCTCGCCGGTCGTCCTTCCCATAGAATGATACAAGAAATCTCGTTGAAAAACAAGTCTTTCTTGCTCTCTCAACTATAAATAGTGTGGTAGGTGAAAAAAGTAAGGAAGGCGTGGAAAGTTTTTTCTCGGGTGTATGACTTCTGTGGAAACTATTACGATTCGCACGTAAATATAATGATAATCAGCGGTTTAGCAGTTCCTACACAAGAGTCTATGTAAGACTTGTGTAGTTTCCCCCCAAAAGTCATATAGTTTTTCGCCGCCTCTCTCGCCCAAAAATCGTATATTTGCAAGTAAGGTGATAATCATTGTCTTATGGAGAATACTAACCTCGGTGCGGCAAGAGCAGGCAAGAACGATGAGTTTTACACGCAGTACCACGATATTGAACGAGAGGTAAATGCTTACCTTGAGTATGATCCCAATGTGTTTCGGGGTAAGACTATTCTCCTGCCTTGCGATGACCCGGAGTGGAGCAACTTCACCAAGTACTTCGCCCAGAACTTTGACCGGTTCGGCTTGAAGCGGCTTATCAGCACCAGTTATGCCCCGGAGAGCAAGAAGTACAAGACCTATGAGCCGACACTCTTTGAGACGGAAGATCCCAAGTTTGACGAAGATAAGACAAAGACACACGGCAAGATTTTCGTCCTTGACCGGGATAAGACTGGGGATGGACGGATTGACGTGAATGACTTGGACTGGGATTACCTTGAGGGAGATGGGGATTTCCGCAGCGATGAGGTGAAACGGCTCCGGGATGAGGCGGACTTCATCATCACCAACCCGCCATTCTCGCTATTCCGGGAGTTCTTGGCGTGGATTGTTGAAGCGGGAAAGCGGTTCCTAATCATTGGGAATATGAACGCCATCACCTACAAGGAGGTGTTCCCCTTGATACAAAACAACAAGATATGGTATGGTTGTTCTATCAGCAGTGGTGATAGAGAGTTCGGCGTACCAGATGAGTATCCTCTGGCGGCTGCAGGATGGAGAATAGACGAGAACGGGAAGAAGTTTATCCGCATCAAGGGAGTGAGGTGGTTCGCCAACATTGATCACGGAAGGCGGCATCAACCTCTCCCCCTTATGACGATGGAAGACAACATCAAGTTCAGCCGCCACAAGGAAATCCGGGGACACGAGTATAATCGCTACTTTAACTTTGATGCGATTGAAGTCCCTTTCACTGATGCTATTCCTTGTGATTACGAGGGCGTGATGGGAGTGCCGATTTCTTTCCTTGACAAGTACTGCCCGGAGCAGTTTGAGATTGTTGGGCATAGTCTGCAACTGGCTGATATGAAGGCAGTTAAGAGGGCATTAGGAAAGACTGGCGGCGGACCGAGGTTCTACTTGATGAAGGATGGCGTGCTGACGCGTATGTACGAACGTCTCGCTATCCGTAAGAAACTATAAATCAATGTGTTATGAAAACAACCCTACTCACTGACGTATCCGTTGAGGACATCTGCAAGGGCTTCGTCTATAACGAGCTTGAAGGCAAAGGGCTATTTGGCTGGGGCGGGAAACTGACCATCCAGCCGGAGTACCAACGGAACTACATCTACGCCGATGGCAAGAAGGACGTTGCGGTCGTGAGGTCATTGATGAGCGGCTACCCTCTGGGGCTGATCTACTTCGTTAAGACGGCAGATGGGCGTTATGAGGTCCTTGACGGGCAGCAGCGGATTACCAGTTTCGGTCGGTTCCGTACAGGAAAACTGGGCGTGAAGGATGCCAATGGGATGGAGCAGTACTACGATGGGCTGGCGGATGACTTGAAGGAGAAGATTTCCGGGGCTAAACTGACCATCTACGTCTGCGAGGGAGAGGAGAGCGAAATCAAGGAGTGGTTCAAAACCATCAACATCGCCGGTATCCCCTTGAACGAACAAGAACTATTGAACTCCATCTATTCTGGTCCGTTTGTGTCGGCGGCAAAGGCGGAGTTCTCCAATAGTCAAAACGCTTACGTGCAGAAATGGAGCGCCTACATCTCCGGGAATGTGAATCGGCAGGATTACCTGCAGACTGCGCTGGACTGGGTAAGCAAGGGGAACATTGACGGCTATATGAGCAAGCACCGGTTTGATACGGACATCAACGAACTGAAGACCTATTTCAATAGCGTAATAGACTGGATTTCAGGGGTTTTCAGCGACGTTGAGAGCGAAATGCGGGGCTTGGAATGGGGACGGCTCTACGAGACCTACCACACGACACCTTACGACCCCATTGAGGTTTCCAAGAAAGTGCAGACTCTACTGGCAGATCCGTTTGTTAAGAATAAGAAGGGCATCTTTGAGTATGTGCTTGGAGGTGAGCAAGATACGAAGTTGCTGGACATCCGCATCTTTGAGGAGAACACGAAGCGGTCGGTCTATACGATGCAGACCAAGACGGCAACCGAACTTGGCGTGTCAAACTGCCCTCTATGTGCGATGGGACACGAGGCGAACCGGACCCGGATATGGAAACTGACCGAGATGGACGCAGATCACGTTTCCGCTTGGAGCAAGGGAGGAGCAACAGACATCACCAACTGCCAGATGCTCTGCAAGACTCACAACCGGGCAAAGGGCAACAAGTAGCAAACCAAGCCAATAGCGAAGCGGCTCCCAAGGACAGGGAGCCGTTTTCGTCATAGGAGATCGTATGTGTCCATCATCACTCGCTGGGTCAGCCCGATATAAGCCCTTGTAATAGAGGGACTTGAGTGAGAAAACATCGCTGACAAGCGGATTAAGGCATCCTCACTTTTGTCTCCAGCCATCTTGTAAATCCTTGTGGCAAAGGTCTTTCGTAAGGTGTGCGTGGAGAAGTGTGTGATGTTCAGTCGGTACTTGACCCGAATGCCCTTGAACATCACGTTGAGGCGGTTGGTGGTATAGGGTCTGCCGTACTTGGAGATGAACACGAGATCTGTCGTGTGTCTGGGACGCATCTTCGCATAGCAACGCTTGATATGCTCTTGGAACCCCCGATTGACCTTGATGATGCGGCGTTTCCCGGTCTTTTTCTCGTGGATGATGAAGGTGTCCCCTGCAAGGAGTTCATCCCAAGTCAGCCGTAAAATGTCGCTTATCCTCAAGCCGAAATAGATGCCGCAGCCGATAAGGAGCGAGATGGTGAAGTTCCCGTCTTCGTACAGGCGGTTCATCAGGTTGTTCGCCTCGTTCCACTCAAGGGGTTCGCTGGTCGTGTAGGTTCCTTTGACGCTCATACTTGGTGATTTGTGGGGAGCCATCGCAAGGATAGCCCCCCGAGTTAAACTTACGATAGGACCGCTACGAGGTTTTCCCAGCGGAAGGAACGGAAGCCTCCCTTTTCCATATCCCAGTAGCAAGTGCAACCCCAGGTCTCCGGGCTTTCCCCTCTGCCGTTGATGTGCTTGCCGCAGAGTGCGGGGTTGAGGGTGCCGAATGCCTCACGGACGGAGCCGTCTTTCTTGGCGTAGATGAAGCGACAGCCAGAGGTGGAACGCATCTGGCGTTTTGCCTCCTCAATGAGAAGGGCTTTGGAGGTTCCCATCAGTGCGGAGCCGGTCTTCGCGGTGATGGCTGTGATGTGGCGTGCTACGAGAGCATTGTTGGTGGCAGTGATGATGGTGGTCATATACTTGTGTGCTTGTTGGTTGAACTTCTGTCTTTGTTTTACATTACAAAGTTATAAAAAATTATGACAACTACAAAATATTCTATGACTTTTTCATAACTTTTTATGACTTTTTGAGGATTATTGCTACATTTGCAGAAAACGGACACACGAAAATGGAAATCTCGCTCACAAAGGAACGGATTAAGGACCTCATCAGCCAGAAAGGGGTCAGTTATGCGGCATTTGCACAGAAACTCGGCATTAAGCGACAAAACCTTGACGCCTATTTGGATGCCCAGAAGAAGGACATCAACTTGGTGATAAAAATGGCTGATGTCCTTGGGATGTCCCTTTACGAGTTTATTGGGATGCCGGAGCCGGATGCCAAGGATGTTTATGGCTGTCTCTACGTCAAAGGAAGACCTGTTCTGGTCAATAGCAAGGAGGAACTACTGGAACTTGTGAGAAGGTTGGAGAACGAATAAGGGATGCCATCAAGCACCCCTTTTTTGTTGGGTTGTCCTCCGTTTCTTCGGTTTCGCTTCGGGTGGCACGGATGCGTATAGGTTTTCCAGCCAGTCCAGTATCTGCGGGGCAACTGCCAGCACGCTCTTGTAGTCCGGTTGGAGCAGCGTGAAGACTTGCTCCTGCCTTACGTAATACACGTCCAGCATAAACGCTTCATTATCAGTAGCATACTCAAAGTAGCACGGAAACTCATAGTACGGGACTTTGAAGAAGTGGTCATTGCTATTCACCGCCCGGGACCAGATAAGCCCAGCCATCACCTCCTGCGGCGTCATCGTTTCTTGTCGCCGAATAGCCTCTATGTGCCTGAACTTCATATAATTAGCCCTCCTCAACGCTTAACCAGTACTTGCGTAGTCCCTTGCTGATGCGTCTGCATACGTCCTTCGGCTTGCGCCTGCCACGTAATGCTGCTGAAATCTTGTCTCGTGTCTCTTGCGAAAGATGGCGAGTAGTACGTTTGTATTCCTTTATCATAACTTGTTGTTTTTCAAATAAATAGTTGGTTGGGATGGAAAGTATGGAAGGAAGCCCTTTTTTGAGGCGATTTTTTGCCGGAAATTCTTTTTGACGAATTGTTGGCACGGGGGGACATACCTCCACAGGGGACCGGCAGGGAGGGGGTTCAGGCGGGTAGAGAGGACCGATCTGGCTCGTACAGGGCGTTTTCTGCCCATTTCAGCCACTCAGAGCGTGCTGGAAATCATTTCCATACTCTGCCCCAAAATCGCCCCCAGAAGGCGGTGAGATTGAGAAACCGAGATTAAGAGATTGCTGGGGGAACTGGGCTTTTCTCCTTCATTTCTTGGCTACGCAAAACGCAAATCAGAGTTCATATTTGCTCATCCTCATGCACTACGAGCAAATCGCATTGGAATTATTGTTATATTTGTATGATTGTTGACGGAACAAGATGAAGTGCACCCATTTTTTGCACCCAGTACAGATTGACAAGAGGGAAGAGGATTTGTATTTGCACCCGGAATATGCACCCCGTCACAATTACGGCATCAGTACTACATTGAATATAAAATAGATAGCATTAAACGACTATCATTGAGTGGGAATAACGGCCCGTCCGTTGACGAAAAGAAGTGGGAATCCGATCGGATTCCCACTTCTCTGAAAGGTCTGGATGATGGCTACTGAATCTGATGTAAGTGTATCTTATCACGAATGGCTTCATTCCAATCAACCCGGAGACGGGTGTAATACTCATCCAAAACATCTCGGGATTGGTTTTGGACCCGTATACTTTTTGGCCAGAAATAATTGGTTGGGCTGGTATAGCCAAAGGTCGGAGACGTCGAGTTCAGGGCTGAAACCAAAGTGGGGTAACTGCCGTTGAAATAAAGCGTCAGTTTATCGTAGTTCCGAACGCTGTTGTCGGTACTGTTATCGTAGAAAATCAGTTCTCCCAATGTATTGAGGTACTTACCGAAATGAATCTCACTCATCTTGCGGGTAAAGCCAAAGGCCTTGTCGCCGACAGAGTGAACAGTGTCTAAGTGCAGTTCCAAAAGATTCTGGCATTGGTAGAAACACAAAGCTCCGATTTTTTTGACATACGGTATCGTCGCTCTTAACAGAGCGGTGCAACTATTGAAAGCACTCTGTCCCAATGTGGGATAATGTCCTGAAGATCCGACACTAACGAATTCGATTGCCTCACAACTTGCAAAAGCGTTATCACCAATTGTCGTAGCCAAGGGCAGATTGACACTGTCTACAGAATCACCCCATTCGGTAAGCGCTTTTAATTTTTTGCAACCGGAAAAGGCAGCCCTGCCGACAGATTCTATAACATTGTCACTGAGATAAATATGGGTTAGTTGTTCGCAATTTTGGAACGCGTATTCCGGAATCGTTGTGACCGGTCCAAACTTCAGGATGGATCCGGCCTCTTCCGAGCCACTACCAAAATTCACACAACCTGAGAATGCATACGCCCCGATGGATACGACGTTCTTTAAGTCCATATAGTTGCTGTTTCTTCTGAAAGTCATATTGGAACAAGTACAAAACGCGTAATCGCCAATGGAAGTCAATCGCGCTCCGCTGCTCGGGAATACCTGTAGGCTGGCGCATTGATAGAAAGCGCTATTCCCGATAGACGTTACACCATCAGGAAGTGAAATATATTGGTTCGATACTTGCCGGAAGGCTTCGGCCCCAATTCCACAAATGGCTTTTTGGTAGACATTGACGATAATCGGCATAGCATGAAATTCAGCCGGGAGGGGCGTACAAGGCTCTGCTTCCAATTTATCCGAGAAGGTGGTTCCGCTCGGATAGAAATTTCCTACAGCCCAAAACGGCAGGGGCGAGCCGTTTTCGCCAAGGATACTATTTTCTTTCGCCAATTCACTGCCACCACCACCGGTTAATTGGCTGTACCAAATTTCGTTGTCGGCCTGATAGGCGACGATATAGTCCTTATACCCCAACCACGGACTATTAGTAAAATCTGCACTGGTGAAATAGAGGGCATAAGCGCCGGGAATTCTGATAACGCGCTGACTACCATTTGTATCGAATGCTCTGGCTCCTATAGACGGGATATCAAAACGAGGAATATCCACAACGCCATCACTGAAGCGGACAGGTGCAAATGTGATTTCATCCAGAATGGCATAACGGAAAGCGCGCCTCCCGATGGAGTCAACGGAGTGAGGAATGGTCAATGCTCTTGAAAGAATCTCACAGGACTCAAAGCAAGATTCCTCGATCTCTTTCACTGTCTCCGGAATCGAAACTGAAGCGAATTTTCCGCCCGCAAAAACGCCCTTACTGAGAATTTCTATCCCTTCCGGAATGATTAAATCCTGATTTTCAAAGGATTTCAACGCACAACCCATCAGCCAATCCTCATCGTTCCAGTATAGGTGCAAAACAAGTAACTTACCGTCAGCACTTGCATGGGGACCGCTGAAAGAACGCAAGCTGAGACAGTTGGCAAAAGCAGCCACCCCCAATCCGATCAACTCTGGGACATAGATATGGTCCAAACTAATGCATCCACTGAAAGCTTCCACGCCAATTTGATTGACACTTGAAGGGATATCTACTGAGACCAGATTCGGACATTGGTAAAATGCACGGAATTCGATTTCCTCCAACCCCTCAGGAAGGGTGACAGATATCAGATTTTCATTGCCAGAAAAAGCATCGTGGTCCAAACCTGTGATCGCATTGGCGAAAGTGATGGTCCCCTTGTGAGTTGTCGCATCGAAAATATTGGATTCGACCACATTGCCGTAATTGATGATGCCTTCGCCTGGGGTGTAATCGACCTTTGCCGTTGCCGTGTAGCGGATCTGGTTGTTTTCCAGTTGAGGATAGACGAACTCTACGCCATTGTCGAGGGAATTGGAGCGGATGCGGGTAAATTTGTTTCGCGTGATGGTACGGGAAGGAAAATCCCTGACAGCATAAGTGCCGTCATTTTTGTAGAAAGTGATTGTATGCCCCCCTGAATACACGCGCGGAGGCAACGTCATGAAATACCAAGTCGTATCTTGGGCCGTAGTCTTTTTGAAAGCCTGACGCGTATAGGTGGATGGCGGCAGGAGATGAAGACTCGCCACGGTATCCTGATAAGCGGTGATGGTGGGCGTATTCCCGTTGAAAGCCACTGTTACAGAGCCGGCTATCGGCTCATTATTTTTCCCGCGGAAGACAATCTCCCTGATGTCATCGTTGGTGACATAAAAGATAATGCCGCCCAACAAGTTGTAAAAGCCCATAGCTAGACCCTGAGAACGTCCGACGGAGACAAGGGCCCCTTCACCCCAGGAGTTCTCCCCGCTTCGTTGTATATCGGGAAGCAGGATATTGGCCGACTCGCCCGTACATCTGTTGGCGCTGTTGTACGGATAAATCCCCCAGAAGAGAAGATCGGTTGATCCTTCCACGGTACCCGTCACGACATCGATATTGCCACGGAACGTGGTGATGGAGGACGGCTCGGTATTCTGCGCTACAAAAAAGCTCCCTGCACCTGAAGAGGGCCCATAAAAAAGGTTGATAGCATCGCCCGGGGACCAAAGGACTCCGCCTGTGGATTCGTCACGGACGGTTTTGGTTGACAGCGCTGCATCCGCATCGAAAGCATTGAGAATGACCTCTTGAGAGGTCGTATTCTGACGGGCTCGCTCCCGGCTGTCAACACCGTTGTCTGCCATCTCCTGTGTACAAGAAACCAGTGATAGCAGAGCACAAATGAATGAAGCAAAATAGAATTTTTTCATAGGCTGTTTTTGTTGTTTAATCATCATACTGTTGTCATTCTGTCTTCAGATCTGTTTTTGCGATTCTCCGATGAGATCTCGCAAAGTACAGGATGGCAGAAAGGAGTGGAAGGAAAACCCGGCAGAGAGATCAGCGTCTCTTCCAACAGGATTCAGAATCAGAAAATCCGCGCGGGATTAACAGTACGTACGCTCCGCCCTTCCCGTCGTTTCAGAAGGGTACACAAGTTCGTGTAGATGAGCGTATTCTTCATATTCGCAAATATACAAAAAAATTAAAACTAAAACAAGTAGCTATTACTTGTTCTAGCTATGATAGGACGGAGACCCAAAAGCACCATTATTTCGAAACGAAATAGCCGACGGAGATGCCGCCGGTGTAGGGCTGGTAGCACGGGAACAAGAAACCTGCGACGCGGAATTCGTCGCAGAGAGACTCGTAGCGGGGAAAGGCCAGGACGGAGTCGACGAGGTAACCATATGCGTCGGCGCTGCCGACGAGGCGGCCGATCAGCGGCAGGATGTTTTTGAAATAGAACAGATAGATTTTGTTCCAATGACGGTTCCGGGGGACGGCAAACTCCAGGACAGCCAATTGACCGCCGGGCTTGAGCACGCGGCGAATCTCGGCGAGGCACCGGGCGCGATGGTCGAAATTGCGCAGGCCGAAGGCGATGGTCACGGCGTCGAACGAAGCGTCGGGAAAAGGAATCTGCTCGGCTGATCCGAGAACGAAACTCGGCTTCGGCGAAAGATACCGGCATTTCTCCCGGCCGATTGCCATCATCTCGGCGGAAATGTCAAGCCCCGTTACGTGATAGCCTTTGTTGGACAAAGCTTTCGTCAGGTCGCCCGTACCACAGGCCAGGTCGAGTACGGCGGCTTTCTCCGGAAGCTTCTTCCCCAATTGCCGTACAAAACGACGTCGCCACAACCGGTCGATGCCCAGCGACATGCCGTGGTTCATCCGGTCGTACTTCGAAGCGATCGAATCGAACATCCCGGAGATCTTTTTCTCGTCTTTGTCCAAACGTTCCGTCATCGGGGACAAAAATACGAAAAAATCCCTATTTCGCCTTGAATGTGCAATAGTCGGCGTAGACTTCCTTGACGACGTCGTCCCAGTTCAGATACAGGTCGGAGCGGGCGGCAGCGGACACACGCTCGTAACCGGCCGGATCCGAGAGGATGTCCAGAATCATTCGCGCATAGTTTTCTTCCCCAGGCTGCGAGACATAGGCGTTGACGCCCGGCGTGACCGTGGCGGCGGTTTTTGCACCCTCCAGAAAAACCGTGGGTGTTCCCTGACAAGCTGCCTCGATCTGCACGAGGGAATTGGCGTCGTAGAGTGACGGGAAGAGGAACAGTATCGCGCGGGAATACAAGTTCTGCAGCATTTCTCTATCGGAGACGAGGCCGCACAGAACCACTTCATTCGCGAGACCGTATTCTTTCACCAGCGCGGCCAGTTTCTCCTCATCCTGTCCCTTCCCGACAAAGAGCATACGGAAGTTCTTCAGGCCCATTTCCTTCGCCCGGGCCAACGCCCGCACGGTAAAGTCAATATTCTTGATGAAATTGATCCGGCCCACGAACAGGAAGACCGTAGCGTCTGCCGGAATGCCGTAGGTTTCATTGACGATGGCAGCCGCCTTTGCCGGATCGGCCACGGGAACGTGGTCGGTCGCATTGAGCCGCACCTTGCACGGAGCAGTAAGGCCGTATTCGTTCTCATATAATTCCTTGATCCCTGCATTGACGGCCCAGCATTCGTCGCACGCATTGAAAACCCGCATGACACCCCCCATCGCAAGATCCACGGCGCCCTTGATCTTCAACGGTTTCTCAAAGTCCTGACGATACTGGCTATGCAGCGTCGCCACCACGGGAAGATGTCGGATTCTTGCATACAACACCCCGGAAAGGCCCAGGGTAAAAGGAGAATGGATATGGACCAGATCAATCCCGCTTCGGAGTATGCGCGCCTCAAAAACCGGATCAAGGGCAGGTGTGGGAATATCATAGTCATTGCCGATAAGAGGAATCGACGAGCAACGTACCACTTCATAAGGAAGAGCCGCATCATCCTCTTTTTTATAGCCCCGGGTCTCCGGGCAGAAGACAACGACGTCGCAATACTGCATCAAGCGGCGGGCATAATTGTCCACCACCTTGATGACACCATCCACCATCGGGTACCATGTGTCGATGAAAAGGCCTACTTTTTTCATTTCAACGACAAAGTTAGCATTTTTTCGGCCATCCGCAACAAAGTGAGCCGTTGCAGGAAACAGTAAATATCCATAACTTTGCAAAAATCATACTACCCTGAAATGAACAGATTCTTCCTTACCCTCATAATTGTCATGGCATCCTCTCTGACGGCCTTCGGACAGCATCCCCAGCCTACTTACAGCTATCTGGAAATCTTTGACGTGGAAACCGGCACCCACCGGGTGGTGAAATCGTTCCCCTATGTGGTCGAGGCACCCAACTGGACGCCCGACGGGAAATGGCTGATCGTCAACAAAGACGGGCGGTTGTTCAAACTGGCTCCCGACGGATCCACGGATCTGCAGGAGATTGATACAGGCTCCATCGTCCAGTGCAACAACGACCACGTGGTGACGGCAGACGGCCGCTGGATCGGCCTCAGCAGCAACGATCCGGCCAACGTTCGTTCCTACAATTCCTATGTCTATGTCGTTCCTTTTGAAGGAGGCGAACCCCGACGGATCACCCCGCTCGGCCCCAGCTATCTGCATGGCATCAGCCCCAATGGAAAACTGGCTGCCTACTGCGCCTTCCGCGGGCCGAAGATGGAACAGGATGTCTATGTGATGCCACTCAAAGGCGGTGCCGAGAAACGGCTGACCGACGCGCCCGGCCTGGATGACGGCCCTGAATTCAGCCCCGATGGGAAAACGATCTGGTTCAACAGCGTCCGGACCGGCCGCATGCAGGTCTGGAAGATGAAGACCAATGGCAAGGACCAGACGCAGATGACCTTCGACACGGATATGAACTCCTGGTTTCCGCACATTTCACCCGACGGGATGAAGGTGGTGTATCTGGCTTATCACGACTACGAGGTCGAACCGGGCTCCCACATCGCCGACCTCAACGTCCAACTCCGAATGATTCCTGCTGCCGGCGGAGATCCCAAGGTACTGCTCGAGTTTTTTGGTGGACAGGGCAGCCTGAACGTGAACTCTTGGAGCCCGGACAGCAAGCAATTTGCTTTTGTCCGATACCGCCTGGCCGAAGAAATCACCGCCCCGCGCAAAGAAATGGCAGTGCAGTTATACTCCGTGCGCTCGCTCCTCGGAACGCCGGAACTTTTTGCCCGCAACCACGCTTATGTGCTCTCGCGTCTGTCGGAAATGGGATACACGGCCTCCGAAGCGGCCAGTTATGCAGACGGACGGTTCTCCGGGCTCACACCGAAGGAATTCGGACGGATCCTGCAGGAAGCAGGTTTGCCGCTGATCTCTTCCCATACCACTCGGCCGCTTACCCGCGAAGAGTTGGCCTCCGGCGATTTTTCCCAGGCGCTGGCTTGGTGGGACACCTGCATTGCAGCCCATCTGGCAGCAGGCACCCCCCGGCTGGTGATGTCCTGGTCCCAGCCTTTACAGACGAAAGCGGAATTGGAGACAATGGCCGCCTACCTGAATACCATCGGGAAGAAGTGCCGCGAAGCGGGCCTCCGTTTCGGCTACCACAGCCACAGTCATGAATTCCAGAAAGTGGATGACACCACTATGATGGACTATTTCATTGCCCACACGGATCCCGAGAATGTCTTTTTCGAGATGGATGTCTATTGGGCCGTCGTGGGCGGCGCCAGCCCCGTGGAATATATGCAGAAGTATCCCGGCCGTTTCGAATTGCTGCACGTGAAAGACAAGCACGAGATCGGTCAGAGCGGCATGGTGGGCTTCGACGCCATTTTCCGGAACATGCCCAAGGCAGGAACCCAGGCCTTCGTCGTCGAAATGGAAGACGCCTCTACCCCCAACATCCTGAAAGGCCTCCGCGAAAGCGCTCTCTATCTGCGGAACATGCCTTGAAACGCGAAGCGAAGGGGGTTCGGGGGATATGCCCCCGTATAAAAGGTGCCCAAGGGCACAAAATAAAAATCCTGCTCTTGAAGAGCAGGATTTTTATTTGAGTGCCCAGGACAAGACTCGAACTTGCACGCCCTAAAGCGGGCACCAGCCCCTCAAGCTGGCGTGTCTACCAATTTCACCACCTGGGCGGGGATTGGGATTGCAAAGGTACAGCTAATTTTGAACTATGCAAATTATTTTTCGTTTTTTTTGATGTTGCGTATCTTTGTTGTGATTATGAAAAAACTGATTATTCTCCTCCTGCTGGCTGGAGCGGTGATTCCGGCGGCAGCGGCCACAGGTGGTCCGGAATCGTTGTTGCCGGCGCCGGCCCAAGTCATCTATGGTAACGGCACAACGCCCTACAAGACCCCAGAAGTCATCGTCGGAAGTCGGACATTCAGCAAAGCCACAACTTCTCTCCCCTCCTTCGCACAAGAGGAGGCCTATCGGTTGACCATCAGCAATAAAGGCATCCGCATCGAAGCCAATACGGAAGCCGGCGCTTTCTACGCGCAAAAAAGCCTCGACCAGATGCGCCGCAGCGGCGACACGCTCGCTTGCTGCACGGTCTTCGACTATCCCCGCTTCGCCTATCGGGGCGTGATGCTCGACATTTCCCGGCACTTCCGCGACAAGGCGTTCATCTTCAAACAGATCGACGCCATGTCCGAGGTCCGGCTCAACCGCCTGCACCTGCACCTGACCGACGACGCCGGCTGGCGCATCGAAATCAAGGCCTTCCCGCGCCTGACGAACTATGCCGCCTGGCGCCAGGGTAAGACCTGGAAACAGTGGCGTTCCACCGGGCGCCGGTACGCAGATGAACACGATTCCGACGCCTACGGCGGCTATCTGACGCAGGATGACGCCCGGGAAATCGTCGCTTACGCGGCCGCCCGCCACATCACCGTCATTCCCGAAATCGAGATGCCCGGCCACAGCGCCGAAGTGCTGGCCGCCTACCCCGAACTCCGCTGCATGACCACCGACAAATCCGGTTCCAGGCACAGCAGCGACCTCTGTCCCGGTAGCGAAGATACCTTTAAGTTCCTGGAAAAAGTCCTGCTCGAAATCATGGACATCTTCCCGTCGAAATACATCCATATCGGCGGCGATGAGGCCTCCAAACGCAACTGGCCGGATTGCAAGCTCTGTCAGGAGCGCATGAAACAGGAAGGGCTGAACTCTCCGGAAGAGTTGCAGAGCTACCTGATTGCCCGCATCGAACGCTTCCTCAACAGCCACGGCCGCTCTCTCCTGGGCTGGGACGAGATCCTGGAAGGCGGCCTCGCGCCCAACGCTACCGTGATGTCGTGGCGCGGTACTGAAGGCGGCATCAAGGCCGCCACGATGGGCCACAATGTGGTAATGACGCCCGGCAACTGGTGCTACCTCGACAAATACCAGGACGCCCAGTTCAAGGAGCCTGAAGCCATCGGCGGCTATCTGCCGCTGGAGAAAGTTTACGAATATGACCCGTGCGACGGCATTCCCACTGAGGCGCAGGGGCATGTGCTCGGCGTCCAGGGCAACCTCTGGCACGAATACATCCCCACCCCCGACCACACCGAATACATGCTCTGGCCTCGTGCCCTGGCCATTGCCGAAATCGGCTGGACCCAGCCGGAAAACAAGGATTGGCCCGCTTTCCACGGACGCGCGCTGCGGCAAGCCGATTACCTGACTGCGGCAGGCTATCATCCCTTCAATCTGCGGGAAGAATACGGAGAACGCAAGGCTTCGTTGGCTCCAGTACCCCATATGGCCGTCGGCAAGCCCGTACAGTATAACCTTCCCTGGCATCAGAATTATCCGGCCGCTGGCGAAGCTACCTTCACCGACGGACAGATGGGTTCCTGGAGCTATGGTGACGGCCGCTGGCAGGGTTTCCTGTCCGATGTCGACGTGACCATCGACCTGGGCAGCGTGCAGTCCATCCACTATGTCGGTGCGACCTTCATGCAGCAGCCCGGCCCGGAGATTTTCCTGCCGAAGAATGTGGAAATCTTCGTCTCCAAAGACGGAAAGACCTTCGATAAAGTAGGTGAAGTCTGGAATGAGATTCCCATTGCCGACAGGTCCGTGTTCTATACCCTGTTCGGTACGAGCATAAAAGCAGACGGCAGGTATGTGAGATACCATGCCGTCCGCAGTAACGCTTGGTTGTTCGTCGACGAAATCGTCGTGAACTAACGCACGCCCGAGTGGCCGCCGCCGGAGAAGCCGCCGCCTCCGCCGAAGGAGGAGTGGCCGCCTCCGCCGCTGCGGCTGAAGCCGCCGAGCGAGCCGCCGCCCGAATACGAATGCGTCACCGCATGCGAATCCAGCACCCGTGAGTAGGAATTCGACAGACGGATGACCCGCGACATGTCATTGTAAGGCATCGTGTAAGCCTTCTCGAACATCACCGGATCGATGTCCTTGAGTTCCTTGGCCACCTGTTCGGCAATGCCGAGGAGCGAGGCAAAGATCAAGTATTCGCGCCACAGAGTGACTTCCGGAGTCGTACGCTCCTTGATGAGCGTGGTATCTTCCAGGAATTTCTTGAAACCGATGACTTTCCGGTTTTCAGCGCGACCTTGGTCCGTGTATTTGCTCGCCTGGTAGTACCCACCGGTGCGCAACTTGCTCAAGCCGGTGGCCTTGATGGACTGGGTCCAGTTGTACAGCCGTGTCTCGTGCTTCGAGGCCCAGTTCGAGAATTCCTTTTCTTCCAGGATCCGGTTGGGGCCGCTGGCCTCGAGCATCATCGACCAGAGTCCTTTTTCCGTGCTGTCAAGCTCGGAAAAGTCTGCGTTTTCCTTGAAATAGATGTTGACCTTGCCGGTTGCCAGGTCGCGCTGGGCTTCGAGGCAACCCTCCTGCAACATATGGAGAATCATGGCCGACGCCACGGAATTATCCTTGGCCTTGATGTCCTTGGAAGTCGAAATGATGTAATAGTTCTTCAGGATGTCACCGGCATAGGGAATCTCCCGAGACCATCCGATATCGGAGAGGTGCAGCGTGCCGAACGCATTCTTACGGGCCTTGCGCCGCTGGATAATCCGGGCGATCATCGGTAAGAACGGAATCAGGCACATGAACCCGAAGAGGAGCGCTCCCAGGATGGAATAAAGCCTTTCCTTCCACTTGGGCAGCGGATTGTCCGGCTCGTCGGCTCCTTCCAGGGCGCGGTCGAGCACGACCTGGAACGGACGTTCCTGCACACTCGTGGGCTCGAAGGTCCCTTTGTCGAAGCGGATCAGCAAGATGATGTCGTGGCTGGGCTCCAGGGGGTTCTCACTTTCGGCGATCACCTTCCCGTCTTCCCGCCAGATGTAGCCGTCGAAGCCGAAAGCCCAGATGCGCGTGAGGGTATCCATCTCGAAGCCGGGCTTCTCGACGGTCACCTTCACGTGTTCGCCCATAAAATCGTTGGGGGTGTAAAACATGTAGTGGATCATGTCGTAGTCGTCGAGACTCTTGACCAGATTGGTCAGGGTGTACTCCACGGTATACGTACGATGTCCATACTCGCCGATGCCCCAGCAGATTTCATAGCCGTCACTGATGGAATGCAGGCCGCAATGGCCTTTCTTCCGCTCGAAAGAGCGGTCGACATCCCAGCCGTGGTCGGTCTTGTAGGTTTCGCCCTGGTCGTCGGAGACGGTCAGGTTGCGGATGCTGATGTCGCCCAGATTCTCGCGGCCCAGATAGACTTCCGTGCCTTTGGAAAGGGTCATGTCCCAGACCTCCCGGACCTGCGCACTGCCGTCGGTAGCCAAGGTCACCGTGATGTCCACGTCATGCACCTTGTTCTGCGCGGCAGCAGGCTGTGCGAAAGCAGCCAGGGCCAGGAAGGCCGAAAGGATGAGGGATCGGAGTTTCATGGGAAGGACCGGTTAGAATTTCATCGAAGGCATTTCAGCCTTCTGCTCGTTCACCTGCAGGTATTCGCGCTGGACAAAGTGGAACAGCGAAGCGACGATCGAGTCGGGGAACTGGCGGATCAACTGGTTGAACTTCGTCACGGAGTCGTTGTAAACCATCTGGCTCATCCGGACCTGGTTGGTGTAGGTGTTGACGGCGTCCATGGTCTTGATGTAGTTCTCGTTGGCCTTCAGTTCCGGGTACTTCTCCACCACGACGTTCAAGTGCGAAAGGGCCTGCGTGAAGAGATTCTCCTGCGCGTTGGCGTCGGCACTGGTGCTGTTGGCCGTGATGGGACGGCGCTGTGCGATGGTGTCGGTCATGGTCTTGTACTCGTAGTCGGAGTATCCTTTGGTCAGTTCGGCCAGAGCCTTGAGTGCATCCCAGCGGCTGCTCTGCTGGACACCGATCTGGCTGAGGCCGTTCTTGCAGATCTCTTCGTGTTTGACGAGTTTCCGCTGCACGGAAATCACCCAGAGCACGAGGATTGCAACGATGGCAATAATGATAATAACTGTCATAGCGTTAAATATTATAAATGAAACGTTTCCTTGATATTGGCGGCGATCTTTTCCACGAGGCAGATGCGGGCTTCGCGGCTCGCCCAGCCGATATGCGGCGTGAGCAGCAGACGCTCGGGATGCTGCATAGCCAGGTAGGGATGGCCGGCTGGAAGGGGTTCTTTCGTGAAGACGTCGGTCGCCGCACCGGCGATCAGGCCCTCGTCGAGGGCGCGGGCCAGGTCGGCCTCCACGACGATGCCGCCGCGGCCCATGTTGACGATGAAGGCGGAGGCTTTCATTCGTTTCAGCTGCGCATAGCCGATCAGCCCGTTCGTCCGCTCGTTGAGCGGGCAGTGGACGCTCACCACGTCACAGCGCGAAAGGAAGCTTTCCAGGTCCGTGTCGGCCTCATACCGGTCGGAGTGCGGCTTGCCGGATGTCGGATAGTAGAGCACCTTCATGCCAAAAGCCTCGGCGACGGCGGCGACGCGGGTCCCGATGTGTCCCAGGCCCACGGTGCCGAAGGTTTTGCCGCGCAGTTCGAAGAAAGGCTCGGTGGCGTTGGTAAAACAGCCGCTCGCGCTGTAGGAGCCGTCCTTCACGTAGCCGTCGAAATACCGAGCCTTGCCGACCAAGCCGAGGATGTGCATCCAGGTGACCTGCGTGACGCTCTCAGTGGAATAGTCCACCGCATTGCGCACGGGAATTCCTTTCGAGGCAGCATAAGCCGTATCCACGTTGTTCGTGCCGGTTGCGGCCACGCAGATGAGTTTCAGGACGGGCGACGAATCGATCTGCTCCTTCCCAATCCACACTTTGTTGGTGATCACCACGTCGAACCCGGCGATGCGGTCGAACACCTCTTCGGGGCGGGTCGAGGGATAGGAGACATATTCGCCCAAAGATGCCACAGGCGCCAGGGAAATGTCATTC
>JAEEGH010011591.1_pt1 | contig 19957 bp, 6 predicted proteins | sample 9134181 | NCBI WGS metagenome assembly JAEEGH01 (sample SAMN16246544, study PRJNA631951) | gut metagenome | biome: gut microbiome; feature: rumen; material: DP-attached | host: Bos | place: Iran: Karaj | collected 2018-10 | reverse complement strand
TTTGCAATGTTTCTTCTTTTGTTTACTATTAATAGTTTCAAGTAGTAACACTAGGTGGAACTGATAGTTCCCCTTGGTGTTACCAATAGTTACATAGTGTGTTACCAATAGTTCCAAGTAATGTTACTATAAGCGAACTGCTTATATACCAATGGGTTAAAAGTTTAGTGCCGGTAAACTGGGAGTTTAGTAGGGGTAAACTCGGAGTTTAGTGACGGTAGAGTGATGGTGGGGTGACGGTAAAGTGATGGTGGGGTGACGGTAAAAACGGGTTATCGTCACCACTTATATCATTGGTTATCTGATAGTTAAATCAAAGGGTGATGGTAAAGGCCATATTTAAACAAAATTTCTATTTGGAGAAAATACTATTATTACATGATTAATGAATTTTTTTGACGTAGAAGTTAAAGGGTGGTTTGGTCGCTTCGCTCAAAATTATAGAAAAATTGATTTGAAAATTATAAAAAACAATAAGAAGTTAAGGGAGTTATAGGAAGAATGAACAAAAGGCAGGGGAACAAAAAACAGGGATAAGTTGGTGGTTCTGATGGAACCAGGAACTTATCCCTGTGGTTATCACTAAGTTGATCCCCGTGCTTAGCCTCGTGGGGAAAGTGTCGTATTATTTCACGACGAGCTTCGTTCTGTAGCGACCATTTGCAGCATGTACCACATAGACACCATCTACATAGAACGGTGTCTCGATGGTCTGTCCAGGCTCAACGGTGAAGTTGGCGACGCAGAGTCCGCTGACGTTGAAGATGCGGACATCGGCCGTATGCTTCAGATTAGAGGTGACAATCACCTTACGGTCGTTAGCATGGATATACATACCATCGGTGCCAGCCTGCTTAGGATCGCCTCCGAACGACGAGTTAGCATTGTTGAAGACAATCGACTTAGGAGCCCGCTTCTGGGCCTGGTTAGCCTTCACCATGATATATGGACGGAACGGAACAACCTGTGTGCCCTCCTGAGCCACATCGAAGCTGCTACCATTACCATTCAGCACATAGCCCTTGCCAGCTGTCAGCGTGCCGTTCTTGTAGTTCGGCATGAACTGATAGTCGCAATTGGTAACGGTGTAAGGCTTCACCTCATCGTCGGTCTTACCTATCTGAGCACCCTCTGTCGAAGCGAAGGTAATGGTCTGGGCTTCGAGCTGCGGAATCTGCTTGAAGGTGTTCTCAGGCTGGAACTGTCCGCTGAGGTCGAACTCATAGTACAGGTTGCCTGGGAATCCTACCAAGTAAGGTGTGCCAGCCGTTGCATACGGATAACCCTTCATGGTATGGCTGTCACGATAGTAGTCCAGATACTCATCCTCGTTCTTATCCTTCTCCTGACTGTAGTAGTAATCCCAGAGGAAGGTGTTGAAGTATTCCTTATCCGTAGCCACAGCATCGAGGCCATAGAAGTCGGCAGTATAGACGCCATCGGCACCTTCCTTCGGCTTCACATTGCCTGCAAAGCGACGCAGCCAGTACTCATGGCCTGTGGTGCTGCCCTGATAGAAGTGAGAGATCTCACCCTTCTGATGTGTGGTCACCACTTCCGTCGTGAACGGCAGTGATACAGCATCCCAACCAGTAGCGGCATCGTATACCAAGAGACCTTCCTCGTCAGTATACTGACCAGCATAGTTCTCAGGACGACGCTGATACCACATGCGCAGACCATCACCCATACGGTAAGCAATAGGTGCATTGAACTCCTGCTTGTCGACCAGCAGATGGTCGTCAGCGGTAGTCAGATCGCTCTGTACCAGATGACCTACGACAGCATCGGTAGGAGCCACGTGAACGCGGTTATAGTTCTTACCGTCGTTATAATACTCGCCCTCCTCACCATAGTCGCGATAAACCGGATCGACGAAGTAGTTGTTGAGCACGGTATAGGTCTTCTCGTTAGCCTCAGCCGATGGTGCATAAACCACCAGGTTGGTAGTCTGGCCAGCATTAGAGATGCTTACCAATCCGTCGTCGTCGAGCAACGGTGCATAGAAGATGTTACCATCAAGACCCTGCTTGTAGCCATTAGCCACATCGTTATGACCAGCAAAGTCGATAGCCGTCATACCAGGATAAGCTGTCTTCAGGTCGGTATCCGTCACACTCTTCGGCTTCGAGTAAGCAGCCAGGATGGCCGACGGGTTGAAGTGGGCCACACTCTTGGTGCTATTGCCGAAGTAAGCAGGAGCACGGTAGACGCGGTTGTTGCTCATATCACCAGGCAGGCGACCGTCTGTCTTCGTGGCATGTGAAGGCAGATCAACATGCGGATAGTTGGCGTCGTAACCATAGGTCAGCGTCTGTCCGAAGTAGATATAGTCGTCAGGCCAGATGGGCGAATAGTAATAGGTCACCTTCTCGTCGGCACCCGTGCCTTCCGTCATCGTTCTGGTGCGGACATCGGCAGAGCCTGGGATGCTACCACCAGCATAGCGGAAGTCACCGTCGGCATAGCGATCCTCAACATAGCCATACTGCTTGGTACCCGTCAACGGATAGATAGCGTAGCTGTCAGGATAGCTGCCCTGCAGAGGCTCCTCTGTCAGCGTACCGTCAGCCTGCTGCTTCAGATACTTATACTGCTTCTTGCTGCCCGTCCACGACGTGTTGTTGTCGTAGTAGCGCTTGTTCAGATAGAAGCCGTTCAGGTTGTAAGCCACCGTACCATCGTAGAAGGCCTTCTCCGTCATCTGACGGGCTGAGCCTCGTGGGTTCGATGTCACACTATATGGGTTGCTCTCTGAATAGTAGCTGTTGACGAGCTGTGTACCGCTCGATGCTGAAGGCTTGCCAAAGACAGCCTGCACATCGGCATCCATCTGCGTAGCACTACTCTTCACCCAACAGTTCTCCACATAACCGTCACCCGTATCAGCCACACCAGCAGAGGTGAACGAACCAGTAACACCCAGGTTGTAGACATTACCGCAGAGCGAGCCGAACAGCGACTTAGAGAGTCCGCTGACGGTATAGCCGTCGCCATGCAGGTTACCACTGAAGCACTCACCCTCGTTAGAAGCGATTGGCGTCCAGTTGGTGTACTTCGTAGGAGCAACATTACCCTTGAGGAAGAACTCGAGGTTGCGTCCTGCCTGAACATGGTTGTCGAGAAGTGCATGACCAGCAAGGTCGCCACCATCAGGAGCAGTACCATTGATCATACTCAGGTCGAAGAAGTCCTTCAACAGGTCGAGGTCGCTCTTGCCTTCTACCTTACTTCTGTCGTCGAGATAGATCTTGCAAGGACGGTCCACAGTAGTCTTATCGACATAATAGTGGTGCTCCTTATCAGCCATCACGGCATCCATATCGTGGTAGTTGGCAACACTCAGCGGTACAGGATTAGAGTATGTCTTACCCAGATAGGTCTTCGAGTAGAAGGATACATAGTTCTTGCCGTTCTGATACCAGTAGACAGGTGTGTTACCATTGTCGAACGGTATACCGTTGCGATGGTGATCGGCCTCGTCGATATTCGTAAACAGCTCCCAACCGCTGGTCAATACCTCGTAGGTACCAGGTGTCACCTCAGGTGCCTTCAGACCGATAGCGGTACCAGGCAGCACGGTAGCAGGCGGTGCCAACGTACCAATCTGCGGTACACCACTCTCCAGCTGCAGGTGAACATTGATGACGTGCAACTCGTTGGTGAGCTTCATACTGCCGTCGTCCTCATCCTCATAATAGGTATACTGGTAGACAACGGTGTAGACACGTTCCTTCGAGACGTCATAGATGTCGCTCTGACGGCTGACATAGAGTGTGGTGGTCTCTGTCGGCTCACGACCTTGGATGACGAAGTACTTCTGGTCGTTGGTCAGTCCGGCATATTCAGTATCAGTGATGGTTGTTCCCTTCGCCACGTTGTCGTATGCCTCGTAGCAATAGTACTTGATGACAGGATCAGTGCCGGCATTCGAGAAGTTGACGACATCGACATCATTCTGGTTGTTGTTATAGACATCAGCATCGACTACCTGACCAACACCGAATGGCGTACCACCATAGATGAAGTTCTTGTTGGCAATATATGCCTTGTCGCCACCACCAGGAACGGTGACACGGGTGTAGTGACGCTGGTCGTTGCGGATCTGGCTCTCGAAGACCTCGTTGCTGATAGCATCGCCATCGTTCAACGTACCACCTGCATAGGTGATCGATGACTTGCCGGAGGTAGCATGGAACACAGCCTGATACTCAACGTTCACCTGATCGCTGTAAGGAGCGTGGTAAGCCTGTTCTGTGGTGCGGTCATTGTTGTCGCTAACCTTCAGGTAGGCAGCATCCGTCAAGAGGTCGAGGGCATCGTAGTTGTAGTTGAACTTCGGAGTGCCATTTGCATCGTAGCGGTCTTCCTCAGGCAACGAGCACCAAGCCTTGATGGCACTGTAGTTGGTGCCAGCCTCGAAGCGCTGACCACCGTAAGCACCCTCCTTACTACAGATGTAAGCAGGCGACAGAGCGGCATTGATCTCGTTGACAACCAACGGATAGGTGGTCTTCATCGCATCAATCTCTTCCTTCGTCTTCATATCGCCATTAAGCAGGTAGATACCATTATCCAGCTTCACGGTGTTGGTGCAGATCCAGGCAGTACCGAACGCCTTCTGCGTTGTGGCATCAAGAGCCTTATACTCCTTCTCAGGAATAGCGGTACCGACATTGATGGTCTTCGACTGACCGCCATAGGTATAGCTGACCTGCTGGGTAGCCACATAAGCTTTCTCTACCACAGCCTGATCGCCGGCACCCACCATATTATTATTATAGATATCCTCAGTGATGATCTCACCGACCTCATAATGGCGCTGACCATAGACACCCGATTCCTTCGGCGTGAAGGTAGGACCAATGCGCCAGCTGTCGATCACCTGCTGCTTAGCCTCATCGGTCTTGGCAGCATCCAGCAATTCTTCATACTGAGCCTTCGTAATCTTGTTGCCACTATTGTTGGTAGCGGTATAATAGTCGTCCCAGACGGCTGGGCTATTCATATCGAAGGTCAGCAGGTAACCGCTGTCGTGGCCTATATTATTAGAGGTACGGAACACCTCGTCGACATCATTCACAACCTCGCCCTCAGCATTCTTGATGACGTGGCTGTTAGACTTGAAGGTCGTGAAGTCCTTATCGTCCATCACATACTCGCCTGGTGCATAGTCCTTACCATCGACATTGACGCTGACGCAGTTGACGTAGGTCATCTCGACGAAGTAGCGCTTCTCGGCATAGCTCAGGTTGTTCCAATCCCACCAGGTAATCACCTCGTTCTTCTGGTAAGCCTCGCTCTCGTTGTTCACCGATACCTTCTCGATAGCCTTGCCGTCCGCATCAAGGTCGCCAATGCGTGCCGTTCTCTCAGTGTTAGCATAGTAAGCATAGAGGTTAGGCTTCACATTCAGCAGCTGCAGCTTACCATGCGAAGCAGCAGTAATGGTCAGCGGCAGGTGTACCACCTTCGAGTAGGCAGTAGCCGAACCGGTATAGGCCGATACCTTCTGGTCGTAGATATAGACATCACCCTTCACATACCAGTAGTGTGCCTCAGAATAATTGGTAGAGTTAATGACATAGGCATTATTGACTGGGTAACAGTCGTCGATGATACGCTTCGTCGGGTGGATGAAGTTACCAGAGGTCTGGTAGGGCACTATCGAGTATTGCGTTGCTATCTCACGACCTACGTTATAAGCCGTCGACTCCGCACTGCTCCACTCCTGCGACTGGTCGTCGGCAGAATATCTCATGCGCTTATAGGTTACCGCCTCGTCGCCTGCCTGTCTGTTGAATGGTGACAGGATGACATTCTTCATATCAGGATAACATCTTGGCACGCGGTGTTCGTTCTTGGCATACACGAAGCCACCACCCACCTGGTCTTGCTTCACATTGATCAGGTCGAGCTCGATGACGCCAGACACCAGACCATATTCCTTCTTAGCAGCTGTACTATTCTCAGTGGTCAGCTCCAGGAACACACCGGAAGCGAGAGCCACCTGATTGAAGCTCTTACCATTGTTACGGTTGTTCTTGGTATAGTTATCACCTTTATATTTAAAGAAGGACTGGCTCTTGTCTTCCTCGCCATCTCCTCTGATATAAGGATCGCTGAAATGCACATCACTGGTCAGATTGCCCAGGCAGTTCACCAAACTATAGATACCGAAGTAGTTGCCATGAAGGGCATCATCGCCAATATCGCTAGCTATACGAGACCTGCGCTGGTTGAGCGACAGCTCTCCCACACGGTTGATGGTATAGTCGATATTCTCACCAATATCAGCCACACGGTCCTTGGCACCCTGCAGCACCATACGGCTACCGAACACACCACAGAGGTCGGCACGCTGAATGGTGTTCAGCAGACGTCCGGCATAGATAGAACAGAAACCGAAGGGCTCCCAATAGGTCTTTGCTGATGGATAGGCCTCAATCAGCTTCAGGTATTTCTCTTCCGACAGGTGCTGGCCATTCTCATAGAACTCACCACCAATGGTAATACCCTGCTTGTTGTTCTTGGTCTCAGAACTTCCCGTACAAACATATTCCAACTGGAAATAAGCACGCTCACGGTTAGAAAGGTTACGATAGGTCTCAAGGTCGATACGGGCATCGAGTCCGTAGTAGTCGGTACCATAGTTGGTGATGTTCAGCTCACGATAGCCGTCGACCATCGACAGGTTGCCACCACCATAGAGACCACCGGTATGCTCAGTACCCACAGAGATAAAGTCGCGATGGTAGACATCGCTGAGGGTTGCTGTTGTATTGCCATAGACCGTCGTGGCATTGGCGTAGGTCTTATCGCTGTTTGATGACACGTTACCACCACCGAACACAGCATTATGGATGATGATACCCTTTTCACCGTCGACATCCTCTGTCAACAGATCTTCCCAACCGCCAACCCAAGTGCCATTGGCATCCTTCTTGGGTAGGTAGTTCAGGTCTTCGGTATCGACATAGTCATACAGATTGTAATGATGACCATTGATTGTTGTTCCAGAGAGATTCTTGACCTGCAACTTCGGAGCAATGACAACCTTACAGTCTTCTGTCAGATTGCCGTCCTTGTCATAATAATAGATGTGTCCTGGCGAACCGGTTCCATGCTTCTCCTTGGTCTTATCAGACAGGACACTGGGACTATAGACGTAGCCGATATCACCACCGCCAAACACGTTACCATAACCCTGAGCCAGGTTCTTGTCATTACCTATCTCACCACCAAAGATGTCTACTTCGGTCTGACCAAACACATAACCATCGGTATAGAGCGTACCCATTCCCTGACCGTAGCCTAAGAGGTTGTAACCCTTACCACCGCCAAACACATTACGCTGTACACGACCGTTATACATCGTCACTTTAGCCTTACCAGCCTTGTAGAAGCCTTTCAGCGTACGTACAGAGTTAGCCTCGCCACTGGCATCGATGGCACCACGACCGATGGTTGCAATCTCACCACCGCCATGCATACTGTTGCGAACAACGCCACCCCACATGACAACATTAGTGGTATCAACACTACTTGCCACATCGTAGCCACCACCGAAGACGTTACCACAGTCTTCCAAGCGGCCTTCACCGGCATAGACATTATTAGCATAATAGGTCTCGTCGTCGAGCTTCTCCACATACTGACCATCCTTATACTCGTAGCCAATATAGCCATTATTAAGAATCAGGTTGGCATTGCCCAAGACTGCACCACCCTCACCGCCACTATAGGCATTACGCTGAATGGCAGGTACACCATTATAGAATCCATAATCGGTAGGAACGGAGGCCTGATCAGGACGGATGCCAATGACCACATGTGTCTCACCGGGCTTTTCATTCGCATTGTCGAAGGTTGCGGTCTTACCATCATCGCTTATAGCCATCGTGGTATAGCCGACATCGCCCTTCCAACCACCACCATAGACATTACGTGCCGTACCACCAGCTACGAAGGCATTGGCACTGGCTGTGAAATTCTCGGCACCAAAGAGGTTGTAGACAGCACCGGTAGTTCCTGCAGCATAGAGGTCCTTCATCACTGTGCCACCAAGCAGTGCGATATAAGTCGTACCATAAGTATCACCACTCAGAGGTGTCTTGTCCTCTCCCAGTCCACCACCATAGGCATAGCCCACCACTGTGGCTCCCTTATGGATGAGGACGTTGGTGTTATATCTTTTATATGTTCTTGCCTTCTGCTCATCGGTCAGACTACTCAGATCACGATTATCCATCTCAGCAATCCTGACTTGTTTGTCATTCGCAAGGTTGATATCTTTGTTAGAAGCATATCTGGTGTATTCTCCCTGAGAAGCATAGTAGTCGCCAAAGGTCCAAGCTGCCTTCCAATCAGCCTTCCATCTATCTTTATATTCGTTCTTCAGCGTACCGCCCACAATACCACCGACCCATCTCTCGGTGTCATTCCAAGGTTCTCTTTGTGCAATATCAGGTGACGGCTGCTCTTTATAGAGGTTCATGTACTTCATCACACTCTCAGAATTGAGCACATGACCCAGCTCACCACCACCATAGACCTCATAGACCCTGGCACCGTCATTCAGGTTCACCTCGGTATATTCCGACCAGGTGTCGGCACCTTTTCCTGCACCATAGACAGAGGCCAGATAGCCACTGTTCTTGTTAGACCATACTGGCGAGGAGATGTTGACATGGGCATAGAGCGTACGACGCTCACTATTGTTACCACCATAGATAGCACCTGTCACTCGGGCATTCTCACTGGTGTTGCGATAGTTGACATTCGACTCATAGACATCGCATGGAGGGAGAATCTCCGAGCCATACGCTCCACCAAAGATATTCTTGATATTGATGGTAGACTGCTCAGGGACATTCACCACCGTTCGACGGGTGACACCTTCGTTGAAGCTACCTCCGTAAGCCGCCCCTACTCGACCATGCAACAGGTCGATGACAGCAGAGGCTTTATCCAGATCGAAGCCTGCAGCAAACGTTTGTTCCTTCGTCCAGCGCATGCCAAGACCGTCATAGGCTCCAGAACCGAAAATCTCAGTATTGGCAAAGTTGTCAATATTAGCAGGTACATCGACCAACACATAGCTGCGATCCTGGGATTTGTCGCCATCGCGTTCACCAGTCATACCCTGACCTGCACCTAAGATCTTTGCAACCGTATTACGCTGGTTGCTGTTAGGCTTGAAATTGATAAAGGCATTGTCGAAATAAGGCTTACTGAACCCTTCCTTAGGCGTACCATCATCATTGGTATAAGCCTCAAAGTAACGATCCTTATAATCATAGTCACCGTAGCAGCCACCGAAGATGTTTTCTACACGACCTTGGATATACTCTGTATAGGCAGAAGCAAACAGCACATCAGGATCATCCTGCTTCTTGGGGTTGTGAACCTTAGGCAATGCTGCCGAACTGACGCGGCTCTTGAAGTTCTTCGGCTGAAGAATCTTTCCACCCAAGTCGTTACCACCATAGATATGGTCACGAATCCATGGGAATCCCAGGTCGTTGTCGTTGCTGCTGTTCAAACCCACGTAGGTCTCGGTATGTCCGATGATGTCGGCATTACAACTACCTGCAAAGGAGTTGAATATACGACCGTTACCCAGATTGATGCGGGTGTCGCCAACTATCAGTCCCTCGAAGGCGCCACCATAGATGAATTCTGCCTCAGCCATATCATCATTGTCGACAACGCCATCCTTGTTGTCTGTGTCACCTCTATAAGTACCGGGGCTGTTTCCGTTCAAGTTGATACAAGTGCTGTACTTCGGATTATAGGTGTATTCAAGTTGCTTGGTTGTCTCGTTATATCCGTCAGCCTTACCGATAGAGCCCTTTTCGCCACCACCAAAAATCTGGAAGGTGTAACCCTTGTTCAGGTTGATAGTCACACCACCCCATATCTCTGAGTCGCCACCATAGCCACCACCAAACACGTTCAGGGCTTTACCAAGCACGTCCATACCCTGTTTGTCAAGAAGAACACCCGACTTACGGTCAAGAATCTTAAAGTTGTCATGGCCATAGAGCTTGGCCTCACCTTCTTCCTCTTCTATCTGGTCGAAGATGGCTTTCTCTCCTTTTCGGTCTACCAATGTAGCATTCAGATTGATGACCACATTACCATTGATATGACCACTGCTATAGCAACCACCATAGATGTTACCTCCCTTGAAACGACGATCAAGGTCTGTTGCTTTATCAAATACCTTGGCTTCGATAACAGGGTCGACTTCCTGGCCTGTAGAAGCACTGATGGTATTCCATTCCAGTTCGGGCTGACCGGTAACAGGACTGATATATCTCAGCTTCTCTCCTTGATCATTAGTAGTGGTCCTCCAGCGCATGGGGCGGATCTTCAGACCATTGAAGTTCAGGATAAGCTTATTGCCATTGGTATCGGGATCGCCCAACAAACCTCCAAGATATTCGGGATTGTAGGCAGACTTATAAATATTAGCCTCGTTACTGCCGCCCACCACCTTATCATATACCACGACCTTATCGTTGAAATTGACGGTAATGGCACCGTCACGCCTCAAACTGCCGACGTTTCCACCGCAATAAAACGATCCAAACAACGTTGAATAAGGTTCATAGACATCGTCGAAAACCACACGTGGCATGACGTCCATGGTCACTCCATCCATATACTTATCGAACTCCGTCTGTCCTTTAGCATCTTTCGTGTCACTGGCCAGATTCATCTGGCTGAAGTCATAATCCTTGCCATTCTCTGTGATTGTTCCGGCATATTGCTTCAGGATACTTTCCGACTTCATGTTCTCACCATTGTTGCCTAGGAATACCTTATCAGCAATGACGTAAGAGCCGATCTTCAACTCTGCCGCAGCATCCTTGTTAGGATCGTCATTATGCAGGGTAGCACTATTACCACCACAGTAGATAGCACCACCAATGATCGTGTTCGTTATCTTGCCTGTCGTCTCATTCTTTTTACCTATCACTCGGATAGACACAGACTCGGCATTAGGACGGAAAGCATTCAGCGCCTCTACGGAGGACTTTCCTGCCGGTACTGTATAATAGAAGTCTTGATATTTCTCCAACTTACCTAGCTCTGGGTTGTCCGTATAGGCATAAGAGCCATTACCACCACCATAGACATTTCCCTTGATACTGCTATGGATACCAACAGCATTACCGCCATAGACATTGCCTGAGATGTCGTTACCACCATAGACATTGTTGATTTCACCAGCATCGATAACCACACGGGCCGAATAGCCTGCAGGTATGGCAACACCCTCAATCGTCTCTGCAGGAATAGCATATTTCTTGGGGTTCACATCAGCCATACGGCATCCACCAAAGACATTCTCAATCTTCATGCCATCAGACTTGATAGGCAGGAAGATACCCTTCTCATAGGTCATTGCTCCCTGGTTGCCACCACTATACAAGTCACGTATAGTACCTTTCAGCAGGTTCCATTTCGGACGGATGGCCATCTCGGCCTTGTTGTTACCACCGAAGACACGGGCGAAGTTAAAAGCATAACTGCTAAGGTTACTTTGGTAGGTTGACATGCCCATTCTCTTGGCTAATGCAGCCAATTGTGCCTGACCTTCAGCAGTTGTCGGATTCTCGGGCCACACATTGGTCTGTGTCAGCAAAGGACTGCCGTTATCCAGACAGATAGTGGTATTTTCCTTCACCGTTGCATTGTTACCGCCACCATAGAGATGAGCGATACAGCCGCCCATAATCTCCAGATAAGTCTTGTTGATCTCGGGCTTGGTCTTAATATCTTTATATGAATCTAAAGTATAGTCGTAGTCGCCATTACCACCACCGAAGAGACTTCCAATCACAAGGCTTTTACCGGCTGGTGTGGCAGAGGTACGGATAAAGACATTGAAGCTGTTGTCAATACTATTTTCTGTCCTATGAGACAGCTCTGGAACCGTTGATGACGTACCGATAGTACCTGCGATATCATTACCTCCATATACCGAGGTAATGATGATATTGTCCGAAGCATTTGCGCCATCGATGTTCACGAAAGCTGAGCCATTGACATCAGCCATACGGGCACCACCGAAGACAGCGTTGATATCACCCGAACGCACAGTGACAGAAGTGCTTCCATCGGTGACACCTGCATTACCTCCACCATACACATTGCCGCCAATGGTAATCTGAGCTTTCAGCCCCGAGACTACCATCGTAAGAAATAATATGATATATATCTTTCGCATCGTCTTATTCTATCTTAACAGTCGGATTATCCAAATCAGCATCATGGAGCTGATAGATATAGGATGGTTCTATCGTCAACTTAAATGTATACTGCTGTCCACGCTGCAGCTTACTACTCAAAGGCAGTTTGTTAGCAACCTCACTAGAGCGGACCAAGTGGTCTTTCTTATCATAGACATCGTAGGCAGTCACCAGTTCCAGGTCGTTATACAACTCAGGGACGTAGAAGCAGGTGGCCTTGATGACATCATCTGGGGTATCCAACACACCACCCTCGTCATAGAAGGGACAATCAGCTTTCCCATCGGCATAGGTATATTGGATGTCGGCATCGGTTAATGGCTTTTCAACGTTCGTCAGAGTCTGACGGAAGGTCACCACGGCCTTTGCCAGCTTCTTGCTTCTGATTTGCAGCTTCGTCACCTTAATAGTGCGCAGGTCGCTATAGCCACGAGTGTTGCCAATAGACATTTGGAAGACCAGGCTGGCAAAGAGCTGGTCCAGATGGAGACTGATGGTGTTTTTAGAACTCGAGTTGTCATAAGCGTAATTCCCAATCACAAAGGGATCCGTGGCAGTAGGTGGTGCCTCCTTCACACTGGTGATGACACAGAAATTGCTGCCTGTGGCAATGGGCAGATCAGTTAACGTCATCACAGCACCCGACCGCAGGCCATTCGTGGAATTCTGAAGTGGAGACAAAGACACCTTACACAAATCGCCAGGCATATAGCCATAGACATGATAAGATTTGGCATCGGCACTGACCAAGGGATCCCAACCTTTATCAGTCTTCACAAAGGAACCCTCATAGTAAGAGGTTCCCTTGTCGTCAGCAGCCATCAACACCTTGATATTCTCCATCTTGGCGTCGATAGTACCACCACGGGTGACAGCTTTCAACTGCAACGGCTGGGCAGACGGTGGTGTCGGCTCCACAATGACATTCTGTCCTGCCTCGTCCTTGGAGCAGGCTGTCAGCAACAAAGCAGTTGCTATCAGGAGCATTGCCAGTATCTTATTCTTCATACTTCGTACGTTTTCTTACCAATTATAAATATTGTGGTCCTGTGAACCGACATCATCTATAGGCGTAATATCGACCGTATTGATATCCAACTGGTCGGCCTGGAAGTATCCATAGATAATCCAGGTATGGTTGCGGTCGAAATCACCAGCCGTCGTCATTTCGAAACGGGCTTTACGCTGTGAGACGTCAGAGCCCACACGGTAATAGACATTACCTGTCAATTTCCGATTGGTGGCACGCAGGAAGACATTCTTCTCACTCAGCAGGCCAGCCTGGACACCCTTATCGATCTTATCGACAAAGGTGAGGATATTATCCTCATAGGCATACGACTGAGGATTGTCGTTCTTCTTGACCTCGCCCATATCCTTAAACAGCATGGTTTTCGATGCCTTGTAAGTGTCGTGGAACTTATTCTCGTCACTGAACAGGTATTCGTATTCTGGAATCAGGTTGCCATCCAGTTCGACACCATCGATATAAACAGCTCCCTTGTTTTCCAGCGACGAGAAGACGAAGCGGATCTTGGAGACGCGACGCTGCAATTTAGCCGTCTCGATCTTCAACACCGGGCTCTCGCCAGTCACCTGGATACTACGCATGACACCAGACATCGGCAAACCATAGGTCTTCACGACTTCAGCTGAAGCCGGACAGAAATAGTCAGGAGCGATATGGGTGGTCTCCAAACTACCTTCCGTGGGTGTTGCACGATGTGTTCTCTCTCCCTTCGCATCGCCACAGTTTTCTGTATAGACATTAGCCAACACATAGACATCGACATTGCTGCGCTTATAGCTTGGTGCCGAGGCAAATTCCTCGTCAATCTCCATACGGAACACCTCCTGATGAAGTGTACTGTTCAGGTTTGCCAACTGGGCTTCATCCAGCTCCAGATAACCAATACGCTCCTCTGTGCCTGTCTTATAAATCCATATCTGTAGCTTATGAATATTTGTTTCCTCAGAGGTGCCCTCAGCAGTCTCACCGGAACGGGTGACCACAGGATGGGCCGGTGCATAGACATAGATGCTCAGCGTAGGCTTGGCCTTGCCGTCGCCATCACTGCTGCTACATGCTGTCAACAACAGCATCAGCAGTGCGAGAAGCAACCAACTATGTCGTATTTGTTTATTCATTACACCTTATTATATTATATATACCTTATTATATATTAGTAGAACTCAATATTGACGGGAGTAGACAGCGTCCACTTCGGAGTGAGCTCGACGCCTATCTCCAGACGAGGGTTCATCAGGTTGGGCATCACATTGTAGGCATTCTCCAAGGTCTTAATAGTCGCACTGATGGTCGTATACTCGTCTTTCGTAAACGCCTGAGGACGTGTCTGACCATAACTGTCCTTCAAAGAAGGATTGATGACGCCAGCCAGATAGAACTTGGTGCCTTTATAGATGACACCACCATCCTTGCCATAGAAATCCTGTCCGCTATCATTACGGAACTCCAACAACAGGTTGATTTTCAGAGCCGCCGGACTCTGCAACAGCAACGTATAGACGGGGCTTTGAGTATGCAGCGGATCCATCGCCACACCTTCAGCCTCCACCTGATTGTCGTAGACGTAGAAGTCTTCATACTTAGAATTAGCATTGGGCATGAAGGAGAAGTCGACATCGCGCTGACCACTTACCACAACACCTGTCAATGGGAAGTAATGCTTTGTGTCGCTCTTCACGTCTATCGGATTATTCTTGGAGTCAGACAGAGCGGAAGCAACAGGATTCAGGACTACCTTCAGACAGGCTACACCATATTGCAGGGAGTCGACAACAGCGACAGCCTTGGTGTTCACATTCACACTGGCATCGCGATCATACTTATCTAAGATTTCTTTCCACGACTGAGCCTGCTTGTAATCTTCCAACTTAACATTATCGTTCTTTGTAATCAGACGACTGTTGGCATAATAGAAGAGTTCGGCAGGATAGCAGAAACGGTCGATAGCATTAATGTCGGCAATAGACGTGCGCTGTGTCTGGGGCACAAATTCATCGCCCATCCAACGCAAGACGGCAGCACCATCGGGCAGTCCGATAGAGGCAGGATACTCTGTATCGATGTCGTCGGGGATATTATTTATATTCTCACGAATGGCCTTGCGCAGCTCTAACCGTTCTGCATCAACAAATTCAAACTTGTCGAGATAATCGATAACAGCCTGGGCATGTCCCTTGATGCAAGGATAGGAACCAGGCAACAAGCCTGTACCCTTTCCGATAAATTCCTGAAAAGCCGCCTTAAACACATCATCTTTCACTGTTTGCCAGGAGGTTGTCTCAGTACTCGTATTGGCAATCGTCGTCAGATAATCGGCAATGACCATTGCCTCATCAGGAATCTCTGATGCTGATGCATCATAGATAGCATCAGGAATGAAAGAAATGCTGCTGGGGCGCATGATCTCGTCGTGCTCGAAAATCAGCGAGCCATTCTCTGCCTTGCTGGCACCTTCAGCCTTGGGAGGCTTGGCATAGCACAGCACTGAGGCGGTACCCTTCATAAACGAGCAGCGGGGATAATAATAGACGTTGGTAAGGGGCTGATCCTCAATACCATTGATGATAAAGGCCTTGGGGTCGTCGTTGTACTCCACCTGACGCTTGACAGCGAAGGGAACAATGGTGACAGCTCCCAATCCACGATTGTTGCCGTTGGTCTGGGTGACCTGCTGACTCATACGGGTGACACCCTGCTGTGGGACTGACACCCCTAACAGCAAGTCGGCCACAACAACGTCGTTCTCGTCGTAGTGGCTTGTCGCCTGGTCGTCAGCACAGCTGCACAAGAGTACCAGCAGACTCGTCAACAGTATATTTATCTTAATCTTCAATACTTAATGTTCTAAAGTTCTATATCATGTTCCGAAGAATCGTCCCAGTTCAGATTCACCGTCACTGCCACCGTCCGGTCGTCAGATTCAAAAGAGCCATTGGTGAATGCCTTGGCCTTGATGACCTTCAGCTGACCGGCACGCAAGGGCGTTTTCACATAAAGGACATTCTTTGTCACCGTACCGTCGGCTGTCGTCACATAGACATGCAGTTCCCAAAGGGCATTCTCAGCCTCTGGACTGATAAAAGGCTCCTCAGTCTCGATAACGGAACGGGTAGGAGGCGTCTCGGGTGATGGGAAGGTAACAGTACAGAAGGTCTGACTGCCCTCTACCGACAGAGCTTCCTGAGTAGCACGGATGACCGGTGGCTTCTCCTTATATAAATAGGTACTATCGGCAATATTGAATCCGGAGGCGAATCCTGTGGCATAAACCTTCATGTCGCGGATGCCACTGCCTATTGTGTCGACAACAAGTGTTGTAGCACAGTTGGCCATATAAAGGTGGACGTCGAAGCTCTGGTCGACATTATCCAACACCACCATCGGCAGACGGGCTGTGAAGAGTCCCGTGGTATGTGAACCGATGGTGTCGGCATCTATCTGCAACAACTGTGACTGATGACAGTATTCATCATTGGCCAGGCTGACAATGGGATTGTCGACAATATTGGCAGCAGCCAGATGCATATAGTGACGTTTAGGCAGGTCGAGCGTATAGCTGGCCTGATTGGCATCCATCACATGCTGGTCGTGCTGAAGGCGGACAGAGTCGCCCTGGGTGTCGTAGAACGAGAGGTCGACATCATGTGCAAAATCGGAGAAGATAGTGGAGAAATAGGTACGCAGAGCTTCAGCCACCTTGATGTCGGTCTGGGTGGTTAATGACGTCTGCAACTCGGTCGTCATATTGGTAACCAGACGCAACTCGTAGTCGAGCTTCAATGTGTCTTCCTGAACTGGAGGCACAGGTGGTGTTGGAGGCACATCGACGCAATCGCTACGGTCGTCGTCGATGGTCGAGCAGCCCACAGGCAGCAGCACCATCAGCAACAACAGAACGTCTCCGAATATTTTCTTCATCCGTTTCATATCGGTTCGTAATTATTTACCTAACTCCACTTCATACTGCAAGCCGTCCTTCCATTCCAGATCAACTGTCATACCCAGTGAGATATTAGAAGAACGCAAGTCGGGAACGGTGAGGTAAGCCTTCTGCAAGGAGGTTTCACCAAGAGCGAACTTAGCTACCGTCTTAAAGCCCTGCATGAAGACACGGCGCTCCTTGATGGTATTACCATTGGCATCGAATGGAGGCAGGGCACGGCCGGTAGGCCAAGTGATACCTTCCGACAGGTCGGTTTCGCTCAGATCCGTCATCTCACCATTCTTCAGAGCCTTATTAGGATCGAGCTTACCAATCAGGTAGAAGTATCCGCCATCACGAATCAGGTTGTCGGAACCCCAGAAGTCGCGACCAGAACAGTTGCGGAACTCCAAGGCGATATATACATCTTCCTGTTTCTGACCTGTCAAAGCAGGGTTCCAGTTGTCCCATACCATTGTATAGTTGGGGACGGAGGTTGTTCCTGCAGCATTGTAACCTGGAATATAGGCACCATATTTACCTACATTCTCGCCAGAACCTTTCACAATGTCGTTATCGTAAATCATATAGTTACGTTCACCCTTGGTGCAGATAAAGTTCCAGCCTACCTGATGAGGTTGTCCACCAATAACGATACCCGTCAATTCAAACTTATGGTTACCCTCTATATCAAACTCTCCGACCAGTATCTCGTTGGCTGGTTCGCCATGCAGTCCCTCGTTGTTGTCCTTCAGTCGGGAACTCTTATAGTAGACACGAGTATCGAGCAATGCTGTGGCATAGCTGATATTATTCTTCATAGCCACACTACGAGTAGTTGGCTTCACATATTCTGCATCCCAGCTGGCATCCCAACTCTTGTTCTCATTCCATGATTGAACATTTTGAGGGAAGTCGATCGGTGCATACGTCTTGTCACTGGTACGAATAGGTGAATTACCATAATACAAAAGCTCGATAGGCCATGAGTATTTCAAAGGCGACACATCGGTCATGCCCATACCATAGGCAGCCATCGTCTCGTTATACACAAACTTCTTATAGCCATCAGTGTCGTCCTTCACAGAAAGCTGGGTGGCACCTGGCGGCATATTGACGTGATGACACATCGGAAACTCGTTCAGATCGTCAGCATCCGTATCATCCTTGAGCAAGCTATAGATTGTCTCGGCATCAGCAGACTCGTACATCTTGAGCTGTGCCACCAACTCTTTCGGAGACTTGAGCTTACAATTTTCCACAACACCAGTCTTGGCATCGATATCAGCAGAGAAATAGGTAGCACAACGGGTATAGAGACGCTGAGACATAGCCTGAGCAACAGCTTCCTGCAAATAAGTAGGTGAGGCTGTCAGCACCTGGTTTGTCACCGTCCAGAGGTCTTGTATCATACGGCAGACAGCATCTGCCGAACCTGCACGGATTTCTCCACTCTTCATCGTCGTGAAGGCATTATAGGCATTACCCAGAATTTCCTCCAATGGTGACAATTGATAAGAAGCTGACAAATGCTCAGTAGCGGCACCAGGGTTTAATTCCTTCGCTCCAAGTTCTTTCCAAGCCAAAGTAGTCAGGTTAAATGTATAGGTATCCAGATTAGTAATCAACTTCTTGTTAGAGGCTGTATAGTTACCCACATGGGTACCATCATTCATCTCAATAGAGACATCCTCTGTTCCCTCGCCTACGTCAGCAATATTACTATTATCCTTTGTCAGGATGACTGTGTTTTGACCTATTTTACAAGAAGGACCTTGCAAATCGTAGTTGGCCACATCGGTTGGCCACCAGATACGTGCTCTGCGGTCTTGAACAGGAACTCCTTCATAATGGTGAATCTCCAAACCATTCTTTGCGACACGTGTCATAACACTGGAAATGATTCGTCTCACTTGTGTCCAGCGCTTATACTCATCTGTCTCCTCACCAGTGGCTTCACCATTTTCGTCGAGCACATACTGTGAAACACGAGGTACCAGCATGAACTTGGTATTGTCCAAGCTGTTATCTTCAGCTACAACCGCCCTGATATAGCCTTGCTGCATATGCGATTTCTTAGGATTTGCCTGGTCACCATCCTTTGGTGCCCGACCATAGAACATCAGTGAGTTAGTACCATTAGGCAGGGAAAGTTCAATCACACGAGTTGAATTGTCCTTGCTCAGCTCATTAGTACCTACAATATTAGAAAGATTAAACTTTCTCATGGCTCTTATCGGACTAGCAACATGCTTTCCATTGGTGGAATTACCATTGGCATCCTCCAAATGGTAGGCTAATATATTTGCCGCATAGATACCACGGAAATTTTCTCCACCAGCCTGAACGGTCTGAGAAGACATACGGGTCTGACCGTTGGCATTGTCAGTACCCATTCCCACATTAAACACAAACTGGACTGGTACATAGCTCGACCCTGGGGTGGGATCCTGATTCAGTCCTTCCGAATCCTTATCCGAACAAGCCGTAAACATCAAGCCGCCTATCAGTGCTATCGCACTCAACAAGGTGTTGAACAGGAATTTCTTCATTGTTATTCTATTTTAAAAATTTTACGTTCTATATTTTGTTCACTGAAAATCATAGTATACTCGGACATAACCGGCATTACGATGGTCGCCGAATACCTGACGGAGGTAACGCCAGGTGCGTCCTTCATTCATAGCTCTCAGACGCTGCTCACGACGGGTAGCATTGCGCTCCTTGTCGATGATGTTGAGC
>JAEEGH010011589.1_pt1 | contig 19958 bp, 16 predicted proteins | sample 9134181 | NCBI WGS metagenome assembly JAEEGH01 (sample SAMN16246544, study PRJNA631951) | gut metagenome | biome: gut microbiome; feature: rumen; material: DP-attached | host: Bos | place: Iran: Karaj | collected 2018-10 | reverse complement strand
TAATAACTTCTCAATTGTGATGGGAATTGCCATATGTTGTCTCCTATAAACATACGATTTCACTTACGACTTAGCTTACGACTAAATTATATAGTCGTAAGCGATCGGCGTCAAATATAGAAACTCAGTAGATATTATTCGAATTGAAAAAGTGCTACTTAAAGAATCATATATGTTCGTCTATGGCAACAATATATAGTGTTACTTGCTTTGCTGTTTTACAAAAACTGCGAAATGTAAAAAATAGTTTGCAAGAAATAACCGTATTTCTTGCATTATATTATCCCTGTATTATCCGCGGGATAATACTGCATCTATTTAGTTACCTACCTTTTTACTTTCTCTGATAATCCCATACCCGATTCAAATCATTGATATATTTCAAAAGTATATATGCAGGAGCAGAAACATAATAAAACCTATCATAAATCAGAGTTGAATTATCACATTTCACATTCTCCATTACAAATATTCTATTGTATACACACCAATCGCAGGTAGTAATATAACTTTCTCTATTTTCTATGCTCGAAGGTAATACAATGCTTTTTCTTTCGGGTTCTTCATCCTTAACATATTGTTCCATAATATCCCTAAATATACTGAGATCATAATCTGTGCCATTTTCCAAGGCTTTACATACTATTAATTCTTCTTGTGTAAAACTATTACTACCATCTAAATGTTCCGCAATAAGAAGACCATATAATAAACACACTTTAGGAGATTCGGCATTAATGGCTTTTTTGAAGATATTAGCAACATTGATTGCATTCTCATCGCTTTCATTTATATAGTTATATAGCTCATTCATACGCGTTTCGACGTTTAAACCGGTAGATATCCCCTTTAATAATAATGTAAATTTATAGGTATTGTAGTCAGATATAACACTGTTTATTGTCCCCGCTATAACACCAGCCACTGGATTGCAAGTACCAATGACACCTACTGTCAACTCTCGAATTGCACTCAGCTCAGGTTTGTTGGTTATTTTCGATATCCTAGCCAGAACATCTTTTAATTCATAATTAGACATTGCCCTGTTCCCCCTTGTGTATGGTTACTCTACCATATTTTTGCTATAAACTCAGAGATATTAGATTTAAGATAATCTATTTGCAGCCACTGAATCTTATCCCAATTAACCTTCTCGGGAGTAATCTTTTCAAGTCTTCCTAACAGGTCTTTAAGAGCATCCTTATCAGAATCATCATAAGCGTCTTTTGCAGCTCCGTCATAAGCAGAAAGCAGAATGCTTCGGAAACTGCTTATCTCCTCGGCCGTACATTTCATCAGCATCAAAACAAGCTTTCTATTATCAAGGATACTAATAAAATGTTGTTGTGTTATATAAATATGTTTGTGCTGCCGGATATAGTGATAGAAATCGTCTATATCCTCTGGGTTATATGAAAAGATTATTTTTCTATTACTATTATCTATCGCCTCAGCAAACCTTTTCATAAACTCTTGATATTTGTTCATTACTTCGGTATCGTCAGAAATCTTTGTCGTCAATCCCCATATTATTTCTTGTGATGAGGAAGGATGCGTTCTACACATCTTCTTTGTATTGGAAATCATCTGAGAGCAAATCGAATCTGCATCAAACCCTATTACCTTACCTGCACGAATGACTTTTAGTGCCAACTGCTCATAGGCATAAATGCTTAGATAATTTGTTTTCTTCAGTTTATTTTGTATGTTATCTAATGCTGTTCTAACCTCAGATTCTTTCAGCACATGAAAATTATCCAAAACATAAAGATCCGGATCACGGTCTCTTGTCGCATTTCTCTCAAAGCAACAGTAATCAACATATTCAACAGATGTAGCAATAATATCTTCTACATTAAACGTATTAGTTTGGAGATAATCAAAAACAAATCTAAAGACTGGAGATTTGGGTTCACCCAGTTGTACGGAAATGCAATTTGTTCCCTCCCATCTCGGAATATCAGAGCATAGGAACTTTTTAGAAATAATTAGAGTACCCTCAAGAGCAACCTGATAAAACGCAGCTTCAAATCTCTGTCCAACATCAGGGGAAGAGAAGATATCATCGCATTTTTGAAGTGCATATATCAATGTTCGCAAATTGCTATTGCAATATGATCTTACTATACCAGCTATTTTTTCGATCTCATCATCCTGCGAAATAGCATCAATCCACTCGCTAGAGTATTCATTTAATATGCTCCTTACCGATTCAATAATATCCGCATTAAACTGAATAGTGTCTCCAATAGTTTTCTCCTTCATTCTGAGGTAACGGATTTGCCTGTCATCTTCTACAGTATCTTCAGTCTCATTCTTTTGTGAAGTGAGAACCTTTGTATAATCATAATCGGAAGAATTCTGGTTTTGGCCTAATATCTCTTTTTCATTTGCTACAAGCAGTGCCTTAGCACCATCATACTCAACCAATCCGTTTATATAACCCAACAACATGAGGATATCAATAGAACTCCTCTCTATATCCTCAAAGATTATCAAGACTCCTTTAAGATTGACTGATTCGTACAGTTTAACCAGTTGGTTTTCGGAATCACCTATATTTAAGCCCTTAAGAGATAGCGCATTATCAACTATGCTGTGTCCTATAATTGATGCATACTCTTTGACTTCTGATTTCTTGGATAGTATTGGCAACCTTAGTCTCAAATAAATGCGTTTGCTCAATTCCGATAAATTATCTACACCATACAGAGAAACAACAACACATTGTACTTTATGCTTTTTCAAATATGGGCACAAAGTTTTGTTTATGTAATATGATTTACCCGAGCCCCAATCGCCCGTAAGGAGCATAGCTGTCTTTGTCTTATAATGGGTAGCATACCTTTTTATGAAACTGTTCAATTCTTTATAATTCATATCGTTTTATCCTAAAATAGAATGCTGAAAAACCATATTCACCGAGAACAACTCACATATGACGGTTATACTTATATATGTTGGATTAACTAAATTGTTCCCTAAAAACAATATAGTTACACGAAAATACAACACCAATTATACGTTCAATGTCAGGATCATCTAAGCCTAGTCGCTTTAGCATCATTGCGTGTGTCAATATTTCTAAAAATTTAATTCTTCGTGCATCCATATCTGAAAAATCATCAGAACCAGAACCGTGCGCTATTTTTCCCCTCTGTTCAGACAGTATTTTTGCTATTTCATTAATGTCCTTATCAGCTAAATGCCCTTTGCGTCTAAACTCAGGCAAATAAAAAATATGTTCAATGGAGTTATCTAAAGACTTCTTCATTACTTGATATGCATTTATTATTTTCTGCTTCTGACCGTATTGTGTGCCTAATTGTTTTATTCGATCTTTAGCTTGGTTAACAAACATTTTTTCAGCATCGTTCATAGCTAAAGAATCATCTTTATCAATCAGATTTAATAGTTTCTCTCGAACGCTGTTAATATCACTTGCATCGGACTTCTCAAACAGTTTAGGATTTGCGCTACATTCATTTTCAAAAGATGAAAAAATACTTATAAGGTCAAGAGAAGAATAGTGACGACCTAAGAATCTTGCGCCATTAGGAGGATAATGATTAAAAGAATAATTCGGATTATCTGCAGCAAACTGTAAAAATAGCTTAATATACGACTTAAAGCATGTATAATCCATGTTGTGCGTGCCTCTATTAAACTTCATATTTTGCAAAGAATAGTCCTGTAGATATCCATTGTGTGATTTTTTTCCCTTTTCTTCGTCATAGAGATCAACAAAAAATGTTCCACAGTTAATTTCATACCGTATTATTTTAATAAATCTAATAATTAAGGAATATAAACGATATATAAACTGAATATCATTAGTCCGAAAAAAACGCACTGTCAATCTCGCGTGGAGTTTTAAGTCACTGGCAACACCTCGCTGTAAAATATCACCAAACGACAAAGACACTTTTACCCTATGTCCTTCAAATATAAAGGCCCACTTATCAACACATACACTGTGATATAAACACTCAAAATCACTATTTTCTTCCATCTGCGCACGCTTAAAGAAGTATTGGGAGGGACTAAAAAAATCATCTATAGCGTCACCAGTAATCTCGAAATGGTTGAACTTTGGTTTAAAACTATCACGTATTATGTATTGTGGAAACAATCGAATATGGGAATCAGGTTCTGGCTGCGCGCGCTCTATATATGCGAATGATTTCGACTTGAACTCTTCATTAAAAACCAAAATATAATCATGATCATAAAAATGCGACCGCAATTCTCTAATGTCTCCTTTGGTTTTCGGAATAATGAGCAAGGAATCTTCTTTTTCAACAAGAATGCTATCTGTACCGTGAAAACAAATGTGAAAAATCCTATCCATCTTACTCTCCATCTAAATCTAATATATCCTAAGAAAACTCATTGATTCCTGATATCAACATCTATTAGCCACCTTGAACAATTCAAAGTCAACCTCAAACTCACTTCAAAGTAATTTTAACGCCAAGATAACTCGTTCGCATATTACGGTTCTCCTGCCTGATTCAGTATTTCTGCCATGATTACACTCATAGCATACTGTTGATACTCTGGCGAGACTTTCTTTGCAGCACTACAAAAATCAGCAATTGCCTTTTTCATCTCAAGAATACGTGTTAACTGTTCGTTCTGGTAACGAATTTGTTCATTAATAATAATTTGTTGACTCATCTGATCAGCTAACAACTCCTGATTAAATATATTATATGGATACTGACTATAATTCATAACCTTACGCTCCTATGCAAACGCTATGTGTTAGTGACTCTTAGCTTTATGATTTGCCAATGTCTTCCCGGCTTTGCTCTTTGCGGGTTTTGAAGAACCTTTACTTGCTAACGTTTTAGCCGCACCGCCAACCTTGCCGCCATGATGTACTGCCATAAATGTAACCTCCTTATATGGATCTATCTGCCTTTTACCATATACAGAGTCATTACACAACACTTTCAGGACTTCAAAAGTACTGTATTGCGGCTGTTTTCTAACAAATTGTCCATATATTTGAACGTCCGAGCACAGCGAGATCAAAATACTGGCGGATACTCCTAAAGCACAATCATTCGTGTGTTATAAAATTTATATTAATAATATTCTTTATATAACAACTAAGCTTATTTGACGTCTTTAAGCATACATACCACTCCGTAAATATAACAAGGCCCCAAAGTGTAGGCGCACTCTTCGATGGGGCCTCGCAGTTTACATAAAGGTCTTTGCTCAATTCTTTTCGTAATTAATTCTCATTCGAGTACTATGCATTAAGCACGAAATTATATGCACAGGACTTCTTCACCAGATGATAATATTTAATCCACTTCCTTTGCATCAATCAGAATATGCTGTTTGTTTTCGAATACTACTTTGTAGTGTAATATAAACTTATCTCCTATGCGAATATAGATCGGTGTTATATTCTTGATGGTTGGAACCACTTCATTCTCGAGATAAAGCGTTCTCTTGAAATGCTCAACAAAAGCACTGTTATCTTTGTGTAATAAGTCTATGTGATCAACATCCTCTTCCACTGAATAATCTTGCCACTGGTTAGTCAGCGAAATAACTCCTGATGCATCACTGCAAGCAGCTATACAATTATCTTCAAGAATAATACCGTTATAATGTTGAAACACTTGCGTTGTTGAGCCTATAATTATATCCTCTTCAGGAACGTCATCTTGAGGAACCTCTGCCATCGCATCATCGTATATTTTTAATGATGCTGATTCAAGCAACCCCTTTCCAACCAAGTCATTTAACAATTCTTCATTAAGAGCTCTTCCTTGTTCAGAAGATACTTCTTTCATAGAATACTCACGTTGCCCATAAAAGAAAGCATCCATATTTGAATCAATACAAATAATCTGATTAGGATTCCATTTGGAAACATTTAGTGATCTACAAACATCTGATTTAAGATTTAGATGATATGGTGCTGAATTAATGTTGAACAAAGAAGATTTCGGTACCTCTGCTCCATTGGGTTTCACTTTCGTGTATCTATATATCTTTGTAGATGAACGAATAGGATCCGGATATGTTACAGAAGAAAAACCTGGCAGTCTATAATAGCAACGATTGTTATCATAATATACCAATATAATGTAATCGTCTCCGCCAGTTGTAGTCGCATTCGCATTTTTCCACGAATACATTACTGAATTACCAGTAGGCGCTTCGCCACAAAGAGTGAAAAACTTGTTTGCAATTGTATCATCACCCGTGCCGGGTGCCATCCCATGATATCCGCACATCGCACGAATATCTGAATACCTCATTATATTATTGGCCCAATGCGATCGGTTCGTATCGCCATCGAATTGATAGCATGCGGCAAAAATCGGAACATTAAGCGCATAACTCGTGCTTCGCCAATTGCTATATGCAGTTGAATAACTTCCAAACATTGGTCCGTTTGTAACATTAAGTGCGGGCGTTGAGCTGCCATGACTGCTCCAATAGAGAATATTGTAGTTCTTTGCTGCTATAAAAATAGATTGATCAGCATGAGGTACTAATGGCGTATCATTAAGTGTACTGAACCCATATTTATATACATTCGACGTTCCTAATTTAGTTTTAAGGCGATTAAACGCAACACGACAGTCTGCCGCGTTATTCGTATCACCCTGAGCTACATATCCATTTGGCATAATAAAACCTCCATAAATATTCAATTGATTTGTATTTCAAGTGTACTTTCTACAATAATTAATCAGCATGAAACACTCTGGATAAACACAGGATTAGTATGTATTATTACCTACGTGTTTCCTTCTTAACACAATCCACTACAAAAACTCCCTTATCAGTAACTAAGTACCACGACAGATTGTATCTGTCGTCTCCGGTGACATAATTACTGTAGACAATATCGGCATAGATAAGCGCAGCAGAGTAATAGCAGGCCTTATTAGCGATCTTAAGAGCCTCATCTAAAGAAATCGGCTTTTGAACATCTGTACCGGCAGGTTCATAATTTGAGCAGTCTATCGTCATTTCGGAGATTCCGTTTACACCGATGGTTACTTTAACACCGCCGTTAAGAATATATACTCCATCATATATCTGACGTTCAAACACAAAGGTGTGTGAATCAGTCTCCCGGAAAGCAGTTTCATATTCAGCAGCAGAACTGCAAGAAGCACGTAGGTATTTCATCCAGCTTTGACTGGGTATCGCAACACGTTCTGCACCCACTATCTCCGCAGCTTTCTTTTGAGCGATGGGCAGACTTTCTTCAGGGAGCATGTTCATTTTCGGAGCCTGATATTCGCCGTCACGCTCACCTGTCACCATGGCATCATAAAACCAAATGCTGCCATTCTTCTCATCAATTCTCACCGTTCTGTTTGGTATTGAAGGATCCGTACTCTCATATTCGGTTGAACCATATGATTTATAGTTTTTACCCAACAGCGCAGTCAGCACCTTCTGCCTGAAATCGATGTCAATGTTGCGGACAAGCGTAGCCGGATAGCTGTTATTGATAACGATATCATCCGGAATAACAGTATCCGGACCTACGCTGATCTTATTTTCTACATCTTCAGGACTCGAAATGACAACAGATTCAGGATCGATCGATAGTCTTTGTGTCTCTCCTGTGGGCTCGATAGAGCTGCAATTAACATATCCGTACAGTCTATCCTGGGTATATACAAGACTGAAAAAACTTAGTTCTTTCAAAACAACAACAGTAGAGCCATAATCAAGACCGGTAATGATGTTATATCCAACTTCCGGCTCACTGCGAAGATATTCACCTTTGATCACTACCTTATAAATTGGAAAGTCCCGATCAACAATACTAGTCACAGAATTTTCAGTGCTGATTTCTGTGGTGGGAATGCTGCTTTCTTTGGATTCTTTAGCAACATCGCACGCAGTCAACAACAAAAAAGTTGCAACCAGAACTGTGATAAGTTTCTTTTTCATTCGCAGTTTCCTTTAAATAATATGCTCTTAAGATACTATATTTAATATTTATACTAGCAGCGAACTTGTCCAAGACCTTTTATATAACACATGCATTAGATTTACAACTTATTTCTGCTCATCAGCCATATTATTCACTCTGTTTTCAATAACAGGAATAACCTTATCAATTTCCTTTTGATGTTTGTAGTATGCCTGAAGTTCTTCATTCATTATAAGAAGTGTGTAGTCATCACTCATATAGCAAGTGTTTGCAGAATTGATGTAGCTAATATATTCATCGATAATCGATGGATCGTTATAATCAGCTATTCTATACATTTCTTTGATCTGCGCATTACTATACGCTAATGCATCATTCGCATATGTAGTGAAGGCAGCTTTATTAACCGGATTGTAGACCACATTTTGGATTTGAACATCATAGCTCAGCAGATAATTAACGAACTCAAAAGCTTTATTGAAATCGCGTGTGTTGCTGCATATTCCTATGCTTTCATACGCAAAAACTAACGGACCTCTAGTTCCATCGGTTGATGGCATCCCATATACCTGTTTATCCTTTTCTATCTGCATTGTTGATAAATCGAAATGAACACGGTTAAACTCTACAAATTGTAAAGGTACTTTGGATTCTTCATCATGTGGAGTCTCATTCATATCTCGAACATAATCACAGATTTCACGGAATGTATTATTGTTTAGACTTATATGATTCTTATCATCGTATAACTCATCATAATTGCTTCTTATCAGTATTGAAAAGCAATTGTCACGTCCGTAATCATGTTCGAAAGGATCTATCCCATCGCACTGAACTTTTACATAATCACTATACTCAGAATAAGTAAATCCAGGTTTTGAATCAGAAACTGCCCTATCAGAAGCATACAAGCCGCCTATACAAGCACTGACTGGCATCTGAAACAGTTTGTCATCCTTAACATAAGCATCGAAAATGTTATCAAAATAATCTTCTCGGTTGAAATTCTTCTTATCATTTATCGTTCCAAGGAGATCCTTAAGATATGCATCGTCATTCAAACCGGAAAATCTTGCAAAGTCCAGAATTACATCCGGTCCGCTCCCGTTGCGGAGATTTTCTTTCAGTTTGTTGATCAAAGCTGTATTTTTATTGTACTGACTTATCGTGGTGTTATCTGATGTCTCATAATCATCAAATGTTAATGAGCAGTAATCCATTGTCACATATATGAAAGTATCCTTACTATCTGTATTCATTTGTTTTATTGCAGCGGCTGCCATAGAGCCAATCTGAAAATATGGAGCAACATACAGTATTTTCTTACCGGAATGAGGATTTACTGATTCCTTTTTTAACGTGTTGATTCTCCAATTAAATGTTTCGCTCGGATATACCATGTTTTTTCGTAAAATGCATGTTTCATCATCACAATAAAACAACAAACTGCATTGCAGATCAAACAGATCAACAGATGAATAATTAAAATCCATAACAAGCGTTTCTTCGCCTGTTTCAAGATTTAATTTGGTTAATGTCAGATCTCTATTAATTCTGTAGCAATAACCATCATCCGATATGTATCCAATTCCGACCTGATTTAACTTCTCTGATTTTACAGATGTTTTTGTTGACGTGCCTTTATCAAGATCAATTACGGCAGAATACACTGTCGGATTAGCAATGTTAGTTATATCCTGCTCAACAGCTATTATTTTTGAATCTTTATTCAATGACCAGACAATAACACGGTCATCATTCTTCATTACATTAAGCAGATTGAAATTATCATCAAATACCCCAAATGCATCTTTATTACCACTTCCATCCAGATAATTGAAAAGAACGAAATACTTATCACTATTAAACACAACTTTATCGACATAGGATTCGGTTTCAATTGCTGAATCAAAACAGTTGATGTATTCCAACCCCAAATCCGTTTCACTTAATCGGTATACTTTATTGTAGTTAATACCCTTTTGTCTGACATTAATCACAGCAAACAAATCATCTTCTTTTCGAAAGCATGTTTTCAGATTGAATTGCTCATCATTTTTAAAATATTCTGAAAGATTAATATTAGTTACAACGTCCTCGTCATTTATATAGATCAATTGGACGCCAGAATCACTTGAAGATGCTCCTCCAGCATACCTATAGAAAACTTTACATCTACTGTCAGCAAACACCGGGAAGGAATTCTCCATATTCCCGGCTTTGCTGTCAGTAAATACCTTCTTTTCGCACTGATACCAGGGGATATTTTTATCAACATATCGTGGCCGATCGCCATTAGGCTTCTTCTGTATGCATCCAGTTAAACCAAAAATCATTACAGAAATAACAATAGAGGATACAACTCTCTTCCAAGTCTTGATTAGTACCACGATATGCCTCCAAAATCAGTAATTAATCCTTCCGCCAAAACCAGCTGCTCCTGAGCCATGATTTAGTGTCACATTAAACTGCGGCTTCTGTTTATATGCATATCTCCATTATCACCTTTGCCGTCATCATTCTGGCCACTATTTTTGAAGCAACCTGATCCATCTTTTGCCCCCTGTGACAGTATCTATGTACGATATAGCACAGGCAAAAATGGAATAAAACAAACTTTACTATATTTGGCAAGTTTGGTTGAAATTAGGCAAGTTTGGTATGTATTGCCGAGAAATATCCCGTCTTATTTTCTCGTATTTAATACTCTTAAACCAATACTTTTAGCTTGAGCAAAGACGGCAATGACCCTACACGTTCTATATGTTAGCTCAACATTTTATTATCATTTTCTTCTATTATTTTACGGCAGTCATGTAAATGAGCAATCTCAGCTTAATGCGATTTTGATAATCTCATTCCAACTATCTTGTCACAATCAACCACGTTCTGAAAGCATAGTATTAACTCGGTTCTCTATTATTGCAATAACTTCATCTAAAGACTTTTGTCTTTCAAAGAAAGCCGGCATCTCCTCTTTTATTACAAGAATAATCGACGAATCTATATCTGGAAATACTACTGCATCAGATAACTGTTCAATATATCTGTCAATGACTATTTCAGGTATTGTCTGTTCTGGTGTATCTGAAATCTTTATCAAGGAGTTATATGCCTTTACAAAGTCTCCATATTGTTTTCTTTGTGCACTGATTAAAACAGGATCATATAAATCAGCTCGAAGTTGTACTTCCTGAGACATCATTTTCATAATAAAACTCCACGCTGCTTCCTGTTGATCACAACAACTTGTTATTCCAATTCCTCTACCAATAATAGTTTCTGGATGAGCATCAACAGAAGGTAACCCTATTATAGAATATTCTGAGAATACTCTTCCGTAAGACATAGTAAATGATTTAAAATTGCCACTTACCATCATGATTTTTGCATAAGAGGTGTCAGATCCATAATCCCAATTCGTATTATCTGAAACAGAAGATACATATTTAGCCATTATACTAAAACCATTAGCATCAAGAGAAAACTTATCCTTATCATCAAAAGATAAATAGTCACCACTAATAAGAAAAGTTTTAAGTAAAGAAAAATCGCCTTCAGAGAAAGCTCCTGCTCCATTATTGTATTTATTCAATATTTTGTCATACTGATCAAAAGTCAGACCGGTTATTCCATTCTCTATAAATGAATTATCAATCATAAGCCCACTAAATGAATATGCATAGGCAAGACGGTAATGCTTTCCGTTCCTTCCGTTAGGCAGCATTACAAAACTCATGTAGTTGTTGCTGTTTAAAGAATTCTCAGCTTTAATTCTAGCCGCAAGATCTATCAGATAATCATTATCATTTAGCTGAGCAGAATTATTATCATAAATAACAAGATCTGGGCCCAAACCCGCTCTTATGTCAGACATAAGTCGTGTAACCGAATCGACTTCACTAATAGCCACTTCGTTAAGGTCAAAGTTCTCTTTGTCTGGAGTTTGATAATACTTATTATCTACTTCAATAAAAAACTCTCGTGAATATCTATTATAATCATTTATCGCAAAGAATTCTTGTGGCGTCATTTCATCAAGAGCCGCTATAGTTAAAGTCTTTTTCCCGTCTCTTGGATTCGTTTTTGTCTTTTCAAGCAAGATTATACTTGGAGATGCTAGAGTTCCCGTTATATCTTGCTCATCAGTGAGAAGCACCACTTTTTCCTCTGTCGCCCAAACAATGTTATACCTTTTTCCATATTGACCGTTTATAAATGTATTTGATAAATTCGAAATTATCTGTTTATCTCCTGTTCGTGGGTCAAGCTTTGTGATTTTATTGGGATCAGATACATCAAATAATCCACAGCTTGATATAATCTTTGCATCTTCGACCTCACGAACTGCAGAATCAGTCATAAATTCAAAGGTATCTATATCAAATGTGCAAAACAAATCCTTTCTGATACCATTTTCGGTCACTGCTGCTATAAAGCAAACTTTACCGTCTTCGATCATCAGATTTCCAATATAATCAACTATTGCATTACTAAATTCAGGTTTGAACACCTTTATTTCATTCTCAGAAACAATACGCATCTCATAATTTGAAGATCCATCATTTTTCCGCACCTTGCAAAGGCTAACCATCTTATCCTTTAGACTAATCAAACTAACAAGAAAGCCCTGTCCACTTACTTCAGAAGGTAAATCAACTGAAGCTGAAGCAATTAACTGGCCACCCCCAAAATCCAGCTCATATTCATGGTTAATGTACGTATCAGCATGCTTATCAAAATGATTTATAAATGTGAAGTGCTTATTATCCTTTTTATAGATTGCAGAAGGTGGATAATACAGACCATCATTGCCAAAAACTTCACTAAGATCTATCTGACCGAGAAGTGTACCATCATAAGTGTAATGACGTAAAAGAGTGGTGGTTTTAATATTCTTGGCGTATCCCTGAAAAGACAGAATTATCGATTCATCATCTGAATAAAGGCACTGACAACTAAGTTGAAAAGGCTTTTCTGGCAACTCATCAATAATTTCATCAGAAGAAATCCTTGAAATGGTATCGTTCCACCATAGAGTGTCACTTTTATCAATACAGACCCCGTTCTTGCTGCCAGTATCACAAGCCGTAATACAAATAATAAAAACAAGAGCTATTATGGTGCAAAGTGTTTTTTTCATAGCAATTATATCTCGGTCATTCTACTGTATTGATCTATTATATATCCATTATCCATAACATATACTTTGTCACACAATTCATCTATATCTTCCTTATGATGACTAGCTATAACAATCGTCCTGTCATTATGTTTTAAATTAATAAGAATATCCTTAACATCGGCAACACCTCTGTTATCCAAGCCATTCATCGGCTCATCTAAAAGTAGTATGTCCGGATCCTCCATTAAGGCTTGTGCAATTCCTAATCGTTGCTTCATGCCCAGCGAATACTTACCAACAGGTTTTCTGTTCTCTGGGGATAGCATTTCTTATTAAAATAGTTTCCATTGCACTTGTTTTAATAAAACCTGCCCATCCATCTTCCAGTTTCAACTGAATAGGCTACTGTAAAATAAATTATTATTTCTTCACCGTTTTCGGTTCTAGAATCAACATAATCAAAACACCACGCAGGAACAAGAGTGACACTAGAGTTGCTCGATTTTTCCTTTTCTGGTATATATCCAAGGTATATGTTATTTACTACAAACTTATGATCCTTTACCGACACAGTAACTTTTGCCTTTGAGTAATCGTATTCCTCAGAAGCTAACGTTTCTATGTCTTTTATGAATTGGTCAACTATCGGTTCAATTTGAACTCTATTACCTAAAGCTTTCGTTTCAACAATTTTAAAATTCACATTTCCATCAAAGCTTATTATTCCTTTTGATGACAGTTTGTAATTCAACGAAATAGGAATAAGCGTTGAATCGCCGCTCCTTGCAACACATATTGGTAGTCCATTTATATATGCTTTCAAATAAATGTCATAATAACCTTGATTTCCTTCTACATCGTTTACTGCAATAATCTTATTTGCTCTATAATCAAAAGCTGTAAACCTCTTTATAAAATCTATCGCTTCTTTTTCGGCAGTTTCAGAATTAATACTCATCCCTAACGGAATCTCTTTAGTAATATATCCATTGAATAAAGGTCTTCCTTGTTCCATCCTTCCATTAATATCTTTTGATGTATCAATGAAATATATATTCCCTAAACCATCTTTACCAAACTGAACAAAACGTTCAGAACCGGCTTTTCCACAAGAATATGCATTTTCCCCACCAATTTTTGCATCAGGATAGTTTGATAAAAACCATTCCTCAACTATTCTATTGTAGTTTTCTCCATCTGCTGATAGTTCTATAGTTTTTATATCGTTTAACCGGGAAACATCTACGTCAACATCTACAATTATCGGAATAGCTTCTCCTTTTTCTTCTTCGATATGTACTGTTTCTGCATAATAATCAGTGTCCAAACAAGTGTCTGTATTAGGTTCAAAACTAGTGCTATCTTCAGAAGATTCTCTAATACTGGCGTTTTCACAAGATGAATTGAATATCAATATACATGCGAATATTGAAATTACACTAAATATAGCGTTCTTTTTCATTTATCACTCCATTTCTATGCAACAGGGTTGCCCGTCGTAGACAACCCTATATGATGTGATATACTTAATTTACACATGATATAGCACAGTCAAAAAAAGAATAAAACAAGTCTAACTAAATATGGCAAGTTTGGTTGATTTTTGGCAAGTTTGGTGTCTTACAATGGAATTATAACAACCGAAACAAACGCATTCTCTTCTATTTCAAAATTGCAATTTCCATTATTATGTTTTACTGCTTCTTTAATAATTGTAAGGCCGTAACCATGAGAAATAACATCTTTCTTCTTACTCTTCATTTCCGGATTGTTATCATTAACAAATGAATTCCTGCAGGCAAATATGAACTGACCTTCTTCTATTACAGCTTTTATAGAAAGATTTCTATTATCTTCAGGACACTGTGCTGCTGCTTCAATAGCATTATTTAGTATGTTTGTGATGATCACGATACAATCACGGTCTTCTATCTGTAATATCGAGAGATCTCCCAAAACAAATCTGAAAGTTATTCCTTTTTCCCTCGCTTCCGCATACTTAGTATTAAGAATAGTATTTATCAAACGATTACCCGTATTGAACACATTAGAATTATTTATAAGCTCAGTATTTTGAACATTGAGTATTTCTTTCATTTTCTCATATTGATCTTCTGCCATCAGACTTTTAAGTACAGTAATCGTATTCTTAAACTCATGTTCTCGTTTTCCTAAGATATCCCTTTCCTTCGTAATCTGATCATATAGCTGAACTATACCCTGAGCATGAGCAATCTCAATCTCATTCTTCTGAGCTTCAAGTGCTCTTCGGGATTCCTGCTTTATAAACCAGAATATGAAGAGATTAATCGCAAGTAATGAAATGGCCATATAAGCAAAAAGATTAGCTTGATATATATTTATAGGACCATTAAAACTATAAGCAAATAGTGCTATTAAACTAAGCGAATATAGTGGAAAGACCGTATATATAAGCCATAATTTTGTTTCAATTTTGGCTGTTTCTTCTTTTTTGAACACCTTGCGAATAATTAATACTATTACAAGTTGGATAAACTGGCTCGCAACACCCATATATACAGAAATATCACTCTCCATTATCTTTTCAATTCTAAGATTGGGATCAAAATATTTGTGACCAGCTACTACGCAAAATTCACAAGCCAGTGCCAATATATAAAACAATGCAGGAATAACTATACTCATCATTATTTTATCTCTTCTATAGAGAAAAAAAGAAAATAAGATATTGCAAGCTATTACAATAATAATCCTAAGAAGTAGTGATTCCACGAAAAAAGTTCCGACGCTAAAACAAACTATCATCCACAAAAAAGTTATCCCCCCATCCACGATGGCGGAAAGCTCTTTACGCTTCAAAAAAGAAGAACAGAATAACCTAGCCAAGACTACATACACAATGGCGTTAACAATATCATATATCATCCTATTTCCCCTTTGACTAAACAAAACTTCCTATTAACATCATCAAAACGATTTCTCGCAATCGGTATTTTTATAGTTTCTTTACTACTCTTCCTAATAATCACCTCATATCGCCTTAACTGTACAGAATTCTTCAAGTTAATAATATATCTTTGATGTGCCCTGATAAAGTAATTCGGTAATTCAATCAGTGCATCATCAAGACTGCAGCGTCTTATATAGAATGTAGAATCTTTCTCTTTAACAAAATATTCGATATAGTGTTTCTCGCTCTTGATATAAACTATGTCATCTATAGCCACTTCTAAATTGCCATTGCTTAATTCAAGCAAAATAGTTTTTGGGGGTTCCATCCTAAGAATGAACTCTAAACATTCGATCAATTCAGCATTAAAGGTTTCTTCTTGTTTTACAAGATACCTTACTGCATTATACTTATAACCTTCTCTTGTAAAATCGTAATAATTGGTGGCGAAAGCTATTTTGGCGTTAGGATATATACCATATATTTCGCGCGCAGTTTCAAAACCGGTTAATCCATCCATTTCATAATCTAAAATGAATAAATTATATTTGCATATTTCCTCACCCAACGAAAGTAAGCCTTCTCCAGAAATATAAGTATCGCATTGGAATTCAATCGCTTTTTCTGATAAATGATGTTCAATCATCCTCTTTTCCAATTCCAGAAAGGATTGTTGATCATCACACAATGCAATGCGTATCATATTCACCTCAAACAGCTTTCTTAACACTCAGATAAAATGATTATAACATGCGAAAAAAAGCATCTTAACGATTATTTTGCCTATACAATTTAATAGATATCGGGGAGAACCCTCTATGGATTCTCCCCAACTGTTATCTGGACCAGCCAGCTCTTTTTCTCTGCGTTTTCTCAAGATCGTTCCTAATTTGTCTCCTGCATTCTTCATTAGCACGTTGCTGAACAAGTCCTATAGTCATCGCCCGAATCTCAGGTTCCGCCTGTATGATTTCCTCACACATGCGTAGCTCCTGATAGAGCGGTCGCATTTGCTTTGTCTTCTCCTGAGCGGCCAACCTATAAAGATTGGCATATGCCGGCACACCTTTTCTTTCCCAATAACGCTGTTGTTTACGGTCTTCATCTCTATCATTAGCAATATCGGATATCCTTTTCCGTAGCGCTTCCTTAAAGGCCTCGACCTGTTCCGGAGTATCAAGCATATACTTCCTGCAAAATGACTGAAGCTGGCAGAATCGTTCCAGCTTTCGGATATCCTTTATCAACTGAGGAGAGTATTCACGGTACTTACGCTTATACTTGCATGATCTGAGCTGTAAACAGTGATAGGTGATAATCACGCGGATTCCTGCTTTCTCAAGCCTTCTGGTATATCTGTTAATCTTCTCAGTCGATGGCTGTTCTTCCAGTTCTCTGAACGGATCGGCAGCGATAACGGTATTCTCGATAACCCTCTTGTAAAAGTCATCCAGTCCGTAACCCGGGCCCAAAGAATCTAACCTGACGCATATGTCGGAATTAGGGAGCCGGAGCTTCGGATGCTTAAGCTCCTTGCCTGTCTCGGTCTCAAGGATAAACTTATAGCCCATTTCCTTCATTTTGGAAGCAAACTCTTTCACGGTACGGCTGCTCTTAATTGCATCGTCTATGTCCATCATGACCTTTCCTCTGAGTGTCGGTTTACCGTCCCTGAGGTCTTTCCATTCACGATAATTCTTGCGCTTAATCTGATCAATCTTTTGAGCACTCTCGATCGATAATCCATGTGCCCTGCAGATCGCGTCAGAAACGTCTCTCATGCGTCGGATGTCTTCTTTAGTGTCGTGATACTTATAACCGTCCCGGAACGATACAGAGTTCAAGCAGAAGTGATTATGGTAGTGCCCTGTGTTAAGGTGTGTCGCTACTACAACCTCAAACCTGTCACCCCACAATTCTTGTGCAAGTTCTACTCCGATCTTATGGGCGGTATCTGCATCAACTTCACCCTCACGGAAAGACTGATAACCGTGATATGCTACCCGGCCGCCCTCCTTTCCCCAGAGCTGCTTTGTCTGCATAAACTGCTTTGCTGCGATCTCCGGTTCACAGTTGATCCCTGTCACATACATCATCTGCTCAGTCTTGTCAGCATCCGTGATATATGACATTACCTGCTGCATATCTCTCGGGGTTGTCTTCTCCGGGTTCTCGATATACTTAATGACTGAGGATACACTGCCTTTTACTGCCCACATATTCGTTACTGCCATATCACTTCACCACCTTCCTGAAGGTATCGCACAACATGTCACATACCTCATGGATCTCGTTCTGGTTTCTTTCCAGCTCAAGTCCGTGTACTATTCCCAAAACATTCAGCTTGCGGACAAGCTGGTTGAGATTATTGCCGACACGTCTGACCTCGAAGATCAGTGACACATAATCCGCATCCGGGGGAGCGTTGATCTGGGCACCAAGAAGAACCACCCTGCAGAACTTCTCTCTTGGCATTTTTGCCTTCTTCACCTTGTCATTTAGTGACCGCCATTCATCTTCGGTGAAGCGGATGACGACGGCTTTGTTTCTTCTGCTCATAGATTTATATACCTCGCGTTTTCATAAAAATAGCGCCCGACTGGGGCGCATTAGGGGTCTCAGGGTTCTCCCTGAAATGTGCTTTTTGATATCAAAAAGCGTAGCCTGCTAAAAGTGATAAAAAGATTAGAGGATCCCTCGATAGACAAGCAAAAAGTCTACCGAGTATCCCCTTCTACAAAGGAAGATAATGGTAGAAGACTTCAAGATCCGATACCCCATCTTCTATTCAGATAATGATCAATCATAATCTGCATTAACTATCTGATCCAGAATTTCAAGAGCTTCAGAAACCGATCTTTCTGTTTTGGGATCGTACCGAATTTCTATTGGAACTCTAAAGCAGTTACACGTTGATAGATGCTCTGATATTATTGAGTCCGCATATTCATATACCATATTTAAAGCACTCACTATCATCGATGCTATATCAATATTGGCCTTAATATTTTTTGAACCTGGCATATAGAATTTAATCCATAAGCTTAACGAATCCAATAAATGCTTGGGCACTGATACTTCGATAGAACATTGCGACGAATCATCCTTACCATACATTCTGCTAAGAAAAACCTCTCGATTGTTGAATTTGCAACTACTCATAATGTTGCCTCCTTATATTTAGTAAGGGATTTTGAAATAGATCCCGCTATTAATAAAGGTTTTTCTTTTTAATGAGATTTCAACGGCTAAGAATGTGGTTCAAGGCTAACTCACTTTTCTGGTATCGAGATTAACTTCAGGGATCTTACCTTCGCCTCTGAGATCATTCTCGATTATGGCTTTAAGGTATGCGTATTTGTTCCTTATCTCCTTCACGGAGATCTCGTGCTCCAGAGTTCTGAACTTGATAGCAAGATACTCCTGCATCCACTCATAACCTGAGCCGTCTGGATCGTGATCAGTCTCACGCGGAACACTCTCAAGCATATCTGACAGTTCAACAAGATGTCTGACATCGCCTTCGCTAAGACCATGCTTATATCCAAATCTGTCCATTACATAAGGGATTACATACTCTTCCTTAGGATTGAACACATGGTAGTCATCATCTTCTTCAGCCAAGCCCTCTTTCCCTTCTTGGGCTGATTTGGATTGAGTTGTATTAACTTCTCTTATATTTGGTTTAATTGGATTAGATTGATTTATATTGGGCTGACAGTCTGCCGCATTTTGCGGACAAATGTCTGCAATCAGATCGTGGAACCTTGAAGGCTTTGTCCTGTCTGACCTGAGCGTGTTTTGTTCAAAGAAATCCTTGACCAATACTACATCATCCTCATTAAGCCTTATGACGAAATTCTTGCTGACCAGTTCATTAAGTTCCTCTGTTCCGGCTCCGACAAGTATCATTGCAGGATACGCTTCAACTGCACCCTCATCATCTGTTCTGACAATCAGATACATATACA
>JAEEGH010011586.1_pt1 | contig 19961 bp, 18 predicted proteins | sample 9134181 | NCBI WGS metagenome assembly JAEEGH01 (sample SAMN16246544, study PRJNA631951) | gut metagenome | biome: gut microbiome; feature: rumen; material: DP-attached | host: Bos | place: Iran: Karaj | collected 2018-10 | reverse complement strand
GGAACAGAAAATATACGACAATTACCTGTACAACAAGTTCTACAGGGAAGACGTGCTCAACACCAGCCGCACCAAGGGCGTTGTGGAGGGCTTTCATGAGGGGAAAGAGGAAGGCCTGCAGGAAGGTTTGGAGAAAGGCCGCGCCGAAGGGAGAGCCGAAGAGCGCATCGTAATTGCCGCAAACATGAAGCGTTTGGGGATTCCGGCTGAGCAGATTTCCCAATCCACAGGGATGACCGTGGAGGAGATCAAAGGGATGTGAAAAACAACTATTAACTATTAACTATTAACTATAAACTATAAACTGGATTGCACCTCAAGACCGCCTGACACCTCAGAACCCCGCTATCGGGATAAAGAGCGTGGGCAGCAGCAGGAGGAAACCGACGACCAGCAGCAGAAGTATCCATTTGTAAATCCATTTTATCCACACCGCGTATGGGACCCTCGCCACACCAAGGCATCCGATCAGCACGCCGGAGGCGGGCGTAATCATGTTGGTGATGCCGTCCCCGAACTGGAAGGCAAGAACCATCGTCTGCCGCGAAATCTCCAGCAGATCCGCGAACGGGGCCATTATTGGAATTGTAAGCGCAGCCTTGGCCGAGCCGGAAGGGATCACAAGGTTCAGCGCATTCTGGAACAGGTACATGCCGGCTGCGGAACCGACCCGCCCGGTGCCATCCATCGCCTGTGCCATGCCATAAAGCAGAGTGTCGATGATGTGACCGTTCTCCAACATGACAATGATGCCGCCAGCCAGACCCACAACCAATGCAGCCGTCAGCATGTCCCTGCAACCATCCAAAAAAAGTCGCATAATCCTGTCCAACCTGTATGAGCAGGCGATGCCTGAAAGCAGCCCCATGGCAAAAAAGAGTGCGGCAATCTCACGGATATACCAGCCGTGTGAAAGAACACCGGCCACCAGCGCAAGCAGTGTCACCAGAAGCATGTCGAGCACAAAAAAGCGGACATCCTTCTGCAAGGCACGGAGACCTATCAGCACAAACAGAAGTGTGCAGAATGGGATCCAAGGCACCATGAAGACAGAATGGTGAAGGTTCATTGCTGAAAGCGGCTCGCGGATGGAGAGGAAAACTCCCAAGGCGGCCAGCAGCCCGAAAATCAGGTATGCCGCTATACCGGACGGATGCGCAGCATCATCGGTGCTGTTTTCCGATGCCTTCTCCCGCCAATAGTTGTCCGCAGCATACATTGGCGAAGACTGCGGATTCCTCGCAATGCGGCGGGCATAGCCCAGCACGAAAAGGATACCGGCCAACGTAAAGAGCACCCAGCACACCAGACGGTAGGTCAGGCCGGAAAAGGCAGGAAGATCGGCAAGCCCCTGCGCAATGCCGATTGTGAAAGGGTTCAGCATGCCGCCGGCAAAGCCCACATGGGCGGCCAGATAGCACATGCCCATCCCCACAAGTGAGTCATAGCCCATCGATATCGCAAGTGGGACAAAAATAACCATGAAGGCCAATGTCTCCTCGCTCATACCGAAAACAGCGCCGAAAAGGCTGAACATGACCATGACCAGGGCAATGATAAGGAAATTGACATTTATATGCCGGAAAATGCCCTTGCTCCCCCAGCGTCCCGCCTTCACCAGAAACGCATCCACACCCTTGGTGACGGCACCTGTGGAATTGACTATCCAGAATGCACCTCCCACCATGAAGATAAACACAATGATATTGGCTGTCCTGACAAAACCGTCATAGAAGGCGGCGAACAGCTGCCAGGTCTGCGCCTGACGCTCCACATGGTGATATGAACCGGGCACCACAACCTCCCTCGGTGCACCGCCCTCCACCGGCACCGTCTGCCTATCGAACATGCCGCCCGGCAACAGCCATGTCATCACGGCGGCCACCGCAACCGCAACAAGCACGATGGTGAAAGTGTGCGGAATATGCCATTGTCTCCTGCTGTTTTTAATCATGATGTAATTTTTTGCAAAAATACGAATTCCTCACATACAATACACAATTTGGAGCATTGGTTTTTTCAACAATAATACAAACTATCTTTCAACATCTTACCCTTTTTTATATAAAATATATGAAAAAAACATGGCATGATGTTCCAAAAAATACTACTTTTGCACGATTGAAATATTAACAAATACATTAGTCATATCATGAACGTTGAAGAAAAAGTTATCGCGATTGTTGCCGACAAATTAGGCAGGGACGTTTCCGAAATCACGCCGGACAAGGACTTTGTGCAGGATCTGGCCGCAGATTCCCTGGACAAGGTTGAACTGTTAATGGCTTTTGAAAGCGAATTCAAAATCAAGATACCGGAAGAGGATCAGGAGAAATTCCTTAAAGTTCAGGATGCAATCGATTTCGTAACCAACGCCACCAAATAGAACTAAAAACCAACACCCCTTCTTATGAAATTAAGAAGAGTTGTCATTACCGGACTGGGGGCCATTACACCGATAGGAAATGACTGTACAACATTTTGGGAGCATTTGCTATCGGGTGTAAGCGGAGCCGGCCCCATAACCCGTTTTGATGCCTCCTGCTTCAGAACAAGATTCGCTTGCGAAGTCAAGCAGTTTGACATTTTGCGTTATGTGAATCTCAAAGATTCACGCAAAATGGATCTGTTCACACAGTTTGCAGTGGCCGCTGCGGACGAGGCTATCGCCATGGCCAGCCTCAAGGATGGCAGCACCGACTTGAAGAGGGTCGGCGTCATCTTCAGCACCGGCATGGGCGGATGCGGCTCCTTTTATGAGGAAACGAAAAATCTGGACATGCAGGATCCGAAACTTTCCCCATTCTTTGTAACCAGGGTCATTTCGGACATTGCATCCGGACACATCGCCATCCGGCACGGCTTCATGGGATTGAACTATTCCATCTCATCCGCCTGCGCCTCCTCGGCCAACGCCATCGCCGATGCCTTCACCAACATCCGCATCGGAAAGGCGGACGCCATTATAGCCGGCGGTGCGGAAGCCCCAATCACTCCTCCGGGCGTGCTTGGGTTCAACGCATCCCACGCCCTTTCCACCCGTAACGAGGAGCCAGAGAAAGCCTCCCGCCCCTTCGACAGGGACCGTGACGGTTTTGTCATGGGCGAAGGTGCAGGTGCATTGGTGTTGGAAGAATATGAGCATGCAGTACGCAGGGGCGCACCGATCCTGGCGGAGATTGTTGGTAGCGGCATGTCCGCCGATGCCTACCACATCACCCTGCCGCATCCTGACGGAATCGGGGCGGTTCTCTCCATGCGCTATGCGCTGGAAGATGCAGGCATCACCACAGAGGAGGTCGGCTTCATCAACACGCACGGCACCTCAACCCCTGCCGGTGACCTTGCTGAAATCAACGCCATCCGCACCCTGTTCGGGGAAGGCATGTCAAAGGTGGCCCTTACTTCAAACAAATCCGCCATCGGCCACCTGTTGGGCGCTGCCGGTGCCGTCGAAGCCATCGCCACCGTCTTTTCCCTGCGGGAGGGGCTCATTCCCCCTACCTGCAACGTGGAGCATCTGGACGAAAAAATCCCACCCGACATTCACCTGATAACCGACAGTGCGCAACGGCATGACATCCGTTATGCTCTTTCCAACTCCTTCGGTTTCGGAGGCCATAACATAACCCTCCTTTTCAAAAGACATGACGAATAACCCACCAACCGCCCTACAAGGCAACGAACTGAAAAAATTCATTCGGAGCCAGTTCGGAATACGGGTTCCGACTTCAAGCCTGCCTTTGTTCGAGTCGGTCTGGCATACCAAAACATCCGTCCAAAAGGAGTCCGAGAATAACGAACGGCTCTCCTTCCTGGGGGAGAATGTGCTGAACTGTGTTCTGGTGGCATACCTCTACGAGAAATTCCCATACATGGACATTACCTTCCTGGAAGAGCTGCGGAACCGGATCGCCCACCATGCCCGACTTAGCCGCATGGCACAACGGCTGCAAATCACCGGCCAGCCAGCTTCCACCGATGAGAACGCCCTGCTGCTGAGAGACCATATCAACAGCGACGTGCTGAAAGCGCTGATTGGCGCCATCACGCTCTGCAACGGATATGAGACCGCCGCCAAACTGATACAGAAACAACTGAAACAACAAGAACAAACCATCAAGGAACTAAGTTCCGACAATCCTAACTATAAAGGCAAGATCATGGCCTGGGGGCAGCGGAACAAGGCCGAAATCCGCTTCAAACTGACCAAAGAGATCAAGTACAACGGAAAGAACCTGCATGTGGTCTCCCTATACATTAATAACGAATGGGTGGCCAACGGTTGCGACCTTCTGGTCAAGAACGCCGAGCAGCATGCTTCGCTGAATGCGTTGGATTCTCTAAGCATCCACAACGAATACGTACAATGAGACACCACATTTTTCTCCTGCTTCTGGTGTTTTCCACCATGCTGCAAGCCCAGACCGGCATGTTCAGGGGAAGCGTGCGCGATGAATCCACAGATGACCCCATAGCCTATTGCAATGTCTTCATTTACGGCATCGGGAAAGGTGCTGTCACCGATGACAAGGGTTTTTTTTCCATCAGCCGGATTCCAGCAGGGACGCACAAGGTGCGCATCAGCTGTGTCGGCTACGACTCCATAGTGACCAGCATCCGGATTGGCAATAATGAGATAGTCAGCAGAACATTCCGCATAAGGCAATCTGTACACCAGCTTAGCGGAACCATTGTCTCAGCAGAACGGGCCGCCAATCTGACAGAGGTACGGGCCGCTGTGCAGTATGTGGCTCCAAAGCAAATCACACAACTGCCCACCATTGGCGGCATTCCAGACCTTGCCCAATACCTGCAGGTACTGCCTGGCATCGTCTCTACCGGCGACCAGGGCGGGCAGCTATACGTTCGGGGCGGCACACCAATCCAGAACAAGGTGCTGCTGGATGGGATGAACATTTATAACCCCTTCCACTCCATCGGACTGTTCTCCATTTTTGACACCGATATCCTGAAAGAGGCGGATGTCTACACTGCCGGGTTCCATGCGGAATATGGCGGACGCACCTCCTCCGTCATGGATGTACGCACCCGCAACGGCAACAAAAAGAGGTTTGGCGGCAAGGCGGACGTCAGCACATTCGGTTCAAAACTGGTGCTGGAAGGTCCGCTGCGCAAACGGAATATGGATAAGAAAAAGGTTACCTCCCCTATTTCCTTCATCACCAGCATAAAGGGATCATATCTGGAGCAAACCTCCAAACTGCTGTACCGGTATGCTAATGCCAACGGTTTGCCATACAACTATTTGGACGCTTACGGCAAAATCACCATCGAACCATCCGAAAATAATTACATCAATCTTTTCGGATTCAATTTCAATGATCAGGTGAACTATCCGGAAATCGCCCGCTACCAATGGAATGCATGGGGCATAGGTTCAAACTTCCTGGTTGTTCCCGCCCAATCAGAGCAGGTGATCCAGGGCGTGCTGGCATACTCCAACTACAACATGGGGTTGGACGAATACAACGAATTTGGCAGGAATAGCGGCATGAAGGATTTCACTTTCTCCACCAACTTCACCTACCATTTCGAAAAAAGCACCTTCAAATACGGTTTTGACCTGACCGGCACCTGGGTGAATTACAATTTCACCAACGCTTTGGGTGTGGACTGCGGACAAAAGACCTTCAACAGCGAAATAGCCATTTATGCAAAATACAAATGGAACCTCCGCCGGTGGATTGTCGAACCGGGACTGCGACTGGACAACTATGCCTCCCAGAACGCAACCTCATTGGAACCTCGCTTAGCCGCCAAATACCTGATGTCGGAAAGCATACGTTTTAAAATGGCGGCTGGTCTCTATTCCCAAAACCTTATAAGCGCCACCTCCGATCAGGATGTGGTGAACCTCTTTTATGGTTTCCTGACGGTTCCGGAGGCGGATGAGCTTTCCGGGAAAAAAATCCGCAACAGTCTCCAAAAAGGGCAGCATGTGGTCTGCGGTATGGAATATGACATCACCAAATTCCTTACCGCCAACGTGGAGGCCTACTACAAAAATTTCTCACAACTGACAAACATCAACCGGTACCAAATGTTTGAGAGCGATGACGACTTCCTGCTGGAAACAGGACGCGCCTATGGAGGTGACATCTCCCTGAAATTCGACAGGAACAACCTCTACATCTGGACTGTTTATTCCTTGAACTGGGTCACCCGGTACGATGGAAACATCCGCTACAGGACCCATTTCGACCGTCGTCACAACCTGAATATCACCGGCTCATACCGTTGGGGGAGGAACCAACGCTGGCATGCCGACCTTCGCTGGAACTACGGTTCAGGATTCCCCTTCACCCTGACCAAGGCGCTATACCCGAACATCACCAACTTGGAGAATCTTCACAGCGACATAATCGGGGCGAACGAGACCTTGGGCATTGCTCTGGATGACCTGAACCAAGGACAGATGCCTGACTATCACCGCCTGGATGTCACCCTAAGCCGAATCTTTATCCATTCCGAAGTGAGCCGTTCCGAAATCGGCATCGGCGCAACAAACCTGTATAACTACGCCAACATTTTTTACGTCAGCCGTAAGACAAACGAAAAGATATACCAGCTGCCATTCCTATGGAGCCTGCATTGGAACATCCGGTTCTGACACCGGTCTGAAGTCCGGAACCTCTACCAGAGATGCTCCGGATAGACGCCCTCCTTGTACAGATTGCGGAAAGAGCGAACCACTCCGGGACGGTCCTCCTGATAGGTGATGCCGAACCACTCCGCATCGGTCTTCAGCACCTTGACGCGGGCCTGTCCGCTCCGGATAAGCTCGTCAACCACACTCGGAATGTAGCACTCCGCCTTGGACTGGTTCAGGTTCTCCTTAAGGAATTCCTTGAAAATACGCTCTATGTGTTCAAAAAGCGAGGGATGGAAACCCCAGAAGTTCATGGAGACCAACGTATCCGCATCCAACGGCACACGGCTGCCATCATCGTTGGTATGGGCTATGCCGTCATCTGTGCGTGCAATTTTGGTATACTCGCGCACGCCAGTCAGGAAACCTTCGGCATCAGCCTGGCAGACACCACGGGAGACGCTGCCGTTTTCCGACAAGGTGTGCGAAAGCCTGTAGGCCACCATGCTGTACATGTCGGAATCATTTTCAATGGAAAGGGAATTCAGGTATTCCGCCATGGTCTGGAAGGCATGAGCACCATAAAAATCGTCCCCGTTGATGACCGCGAAAAAGCCGTTTATCTTCCCCTTGGCCATCAGTATGGCATGTGCGGTGCCCCATGGTTTGATCCGCTCGGCCGGACATTTGAACCCTTCGGGCAGGAACTCAAGCTCCTGCAAAACATAATCCACCTCGGCATGGCCTCTATACTTGTTGAAAATAACCTCCTTGAAATCATCCTCAATGCTTTTCCGGATTACAAAGACCACCCTGCCGAAACCGGCACGAAGAGCATCATAAATGGAATAGTCGATGATTGTCTCCCCATTCGGACCCAATTTGTCAATCTGTTTTACACCGCCGTAACGGCTTCCCATGCCGGCGGCCAACACCAATAATGTAGGTTTCTGTTGCATGTTTTTAGGTTTTCAAAACTGAATCTGCAAAGATACCAACTTTATCAATACGGAACGCGCTTTTGCAGAAAAAAAGATTTCCCGCCAGGTTAGGAAGCGGAACGTCACCCTCCTACCTTTCAACAACGTAATCCCCGAGCGTCATGGTATCGCGGTCGAAGCGTATGCCTACCTTCACCACCTTGCTCATGGGCTGGCAGACCCTGACAATGGCCACGACACTGGTAGTGCCACTTCTGTTAACCCTCCTGCGCACAAACATGCCGCAAAGATAGTCATTTTTCAGAAGCGAGGCACCCAAGGCACCGAGACCATATTTTTGATATTGTTGTTTTACAGAAAATTATAACGATGCAAAAAATAGGCTGTCAAAGTCAGGAAAAATAATCCCCGCCGGCAAAGGGAACGGCAGCATGGGGAAAGTGCAGGCAAATCGTCAAATAACCATAGCAAAATGGCAGATTTTTGATAAAAAGCCCCTACTTTTTTTTGGATGAAACGAAATAATTACGACCTTTGGCGTTGCCGATGGCCAGCACCGCAGCATCGTGAACAGCGAAGTGACCATGGAGGATTTGTTTGTGGAATTCAGGAAAAAATAAAAAACATAGACTATAATCCAAAAATTATATATATTTTTTGGATTGTAATCCAGAAAATTTATATCTTTGCATTTTAAAAACTGATTCGGTATGATTACACGGAAACTGAAAAACATTGTTGAAAATCAAATGTTTAAAGGAAAGGCAATTGTTATTGTCGGTCCACGGCAGGTAGGAAAGACCACCCTGTTGAAGGAACTGGTCAGCAGGAGTGACAAAAGGGTGCTGTCGCTCAACTGTGATGAACCTGAAACTCAGGCCAGCCTCACCAACACCAATGTGAACAGATTAAAAAACCTGATTGGCCGCCATGAACTGATAGTGATTGACGAGGCGCAGAAAGTGGACAACATCGGACTGACCATCAAACTGATTGTGGACAATATCGAAGGGGTCCAGGTGATTGCCACCGGATCATCAGCCTTTGAATTGCACAATCGGCTCAACGAGCCCCTGACAGGAAGAAAATTTGAATATATGATGTACCCCGTTTCCGTTGGCGAAATCATGGACACATCCGGGCTGATGGAAGAGCGGCGCACGTTGGAGAGCAGGCTTGTCTATGGCAGCTATCCCGACATACTGATGCATCCGGAAGATGCCCGCAGTTATCTTACAGACCTCACACAAAGTTATCTGTACAAAGACATTTTGTCCTTGAACGATCTGCGCAAACCCCAGTTGCTTGACCATCTGTTGCAGGCTCTGGCATTCCAAGTCGGCAGCGAAGTGTCGACCAATGAACTGGCACGGACATTGCAAACCGACAACAAAACCATTGACAAATATATTGACATGCTTGAAAAGTGCTATGTGATTTTCCGAATCGGCGGGCTAAGCCGCAATCTGCGCACCGAGCTCAAGAAGGCCAAGAAAATATATTTTTATGACAATGGGGTGCGGAATGCCGTCATACAGCAATTCTCCCCCGTACAAATGCGCAACGACATGGGAGCATTGTGGGAGAATTTCTTCATGGCGGAACGGATGAAACACAACCATTATCGCGGATATTACTGCAACCGGTTCTTCTGGCGCACCACTTTGCAGCAGGAGATTGACTACATTGAGGAACGCGATGGATCCATGACCGCCTTTGAAATGAAATGGAATCCCAAGAAAGGACGGACCACATTTCCAAAGTCATTTCTGGAAGCCTACCCCGTCAAGGAAACCGTGGTGGTAACCCCCGAAAACTATTTGGACTGGCTGGTCTGAATCCTCCGCCGACGTCGGGGAACGGGCAAAAGGAGCTTGTTAAGGGGCGACTAATTAGGATATTTTTAGTTTTATTCCACATTGCATCAATAGATAATATCATTTATGTTGAAAGCAATTACTCAACGCTATCGTCAACAGCACAGGGAGATTTGTGAAGAATATTTGCGACTTCCCAGCATCCACAATCACAATCATCTATTGATTTGCAAGTTTGGCATATTTTTGGGTGATAATTTCTGTTTGCAAAAACATTCCAATACTCCTTGTCTTTGATAATGTTGTCATCAAACATATTACCTACAACTTTAGGCGAGTGATTGCATGTCCTTATTTGCTGCATTCAACTTACAAATGCAACTTTGGTTAAACATTTCTAAATTCAACAAACAAATGCAACTTTGGTTAAACATTAATTTTTGCAAAAGTACTAAAAAAATGTAATACTGCATTACAGTTTTATGCTTTTCCATACAATGAAGTTCACATTTCCGTAGGAGGCGGCAAGCGTCACATTACCCCAGGAGGTGAAGGGCCGATTTTTGGGACGACAGAATCCGTAAGAGTCGGCGCCGGTCAGGTATATGGCCTGCCGCACGCCCATGTCCTCCAGCGCCTGCGCGAAATCGTGCATCGATTCGTTGGAGAGGCTGCTCACCACTGCAACCTGCCCGTCAATTTCGCAGAGCGCGTGCCGCACCGCCTTGCCTTTCGGCTTGTTCTCCACCATTTTCCCGTCGCAAACTAACGGGTATTGCCGGAAAAATCCGCCTTCTTTCTCAATGGATTCCTCGAACAGCGGCGTGCTTTCAGCCATGCCTATGTGGATTTCATCCCCAAGTATGGCGCAGAAACCTTTTTTTGACATACCACGTGACATCAGTTCCCCCTTCAGCACAAAGGCTCCCACCATCAGTCCGTTGTCGGCGCGGATGTCCGCAGCCTGGAGGGCCATCAGCAGTGACGGGTCAGTGGTGTCAGGGATGCCGATGCGGAGTTCCGGCACCGCGTTCACAGGGAAATAGAGGCGCAGCTGCACATCATTGATGGTTGTGTCGGAAACAAGTACCGTTGCGGCTGCCGCCTGCACTAATGTGGGGGAGACAGCTTCCGGTTCTGGAAGGGTTCCCGCTTCTGCCGCTTCATTCTGGTAGGCATTTTGCTTCATCCGCAGCAGGATGCCCAGAATCAGCAGGACAATTCCCGCGACAGCAACCCATAACCAACGGTTCCGGTTTGACGGTCTGCGTGACTGACCGCCGCCGATTACACGTATCTCATCATCATTGATATCGTCGAAATGTTTCATTGTGTTTCCTTTTTATGTTCCAGAAAATCCTTAAACTGTTTCAGGGCCTTTTTAGAGGCTGTAAGGTCGAAACGGAAGGTACTGTTGTCCGACATTATTATCTGCTGTTTGGAGGGGTTAATGTAGTGCACTTGGCGCACGCTCACAATCAGGCTTTTGCCTATGCGGATGAACTCCTCCTGTTTGATTTGTCTTTCCAAAGCCTTCGCAATGTCACCCAGTTGCAGGGTTACGGTGCGTTTTTGCCTGTCACAAGTATAAATGTCAGAGTAGTTTCCGTCCGAGGAGACATAGACCAGCCGCTCCGCCGCAATGCGGATGAGTTCGTTGCTGTTGGAGAGTGTCAGGTACTCGGACATGGTTCGCTTTTTATTTTTGCAAATGTAGGTGAATTTCAGATACGCTCCGCAGGTGAAAGGCATTTTTTTTCAAAAAAAACTGCATTTACTTTACGCGCCAGCCGTTGCCGTCCAGAAGCACTCCATGCTCCTCGTCCTCATCCTCGCCTATCACACACAGATAAAGGTTTTTGTCCACAGCCTTAATGCTTGAATAGAGAGGCAAGGTCACCTGCCTTCCATCCGCATCCATCAGACCGTACCACCCCTCTTCCGCCTCATACCGGTAGCAGCCGGCCACCGCCTGCCGCGACGAGGGGTTCATTACCGTTTTGTAGAATCCATCCCCATATTCGTCATAATCGCTTTCCTGACTGGAATAATAGTAAACCTCCTTTGTGTCATAATACATCTGCTCCACACTGCGCACCAGTGATGCCTCCAGCAACTCGCCGTTATGCGAATAGGTGCTCACCGTGTGGTTCGGGAAAACAACCTTTATAACACTATCCATCAATGTCATATCAGCCGTTTTAAAAGGCAGCACAGTATCCAGCCCAAGGGTCATAACCATGTGTTCCCCAATCCCTCTTGCAAAAAGCAACATTGTGTCATTAGGGCTGAAAATGGTGCAGATGTCCGAATATTCGGGGGCGACTATCCACGCGCCATTCCGGTCAATAATTCCGTATTTCCCGTTATCGTTCATCACACAACGCCCTTTGAAGAAATAATAATCTTCTTCCTCCTGATACGGGAACTTTCCGTCAATCACAACCTTGCCTGTGGTGTCAATGAACTTGATATATCCCTTGTCATTGACGGCCGCAAGCCCTTCGGAAAACTCCCAGGCTTTTTCCCAGACAGGCTTGACAATCACCCTGCCGGTCTGCGGATGGAAATATCCGTAAAACTTTCCGTTGTAATAGCAAACCGGAGCGGTTTTCGCCTCATCCCCTTCCGCCTTTTTTATCCACATGATGTGCCGGATGAGCTTTCTCCCATTGTTGTCGCACACATATCCCTTGTTATCATATCCATAATGGTCATAATAAACAAGATTGTCGGAAATCCTTTCCGCATCAAAATCACTTTTGTCCGCTATGTCGAAAAGGTCACCGAAGGATTCGCGGATATCAACCGCAAAGCGCATCAGCCACATGACTGCAAACGCAATCATTACCAACAGTGCCGCCACACCGATAATTTTGCAGTAATGGCGGCAGAAGAACTTCACCGTCTTACTGCAGGCCCGTCCCCATTTTGAACAGGCGGTTTGTTTTTTCGAATCCGTCTGCGCATTCACCGATGCATCAGTCTCCATCACATTTTCCATGACATTGTTTTCCTCCTGGCGAACCTCACCTTCGGCCGCACCAATTGTTTTTTTCTCTTCCATAGCACATGTTTTTTAAAATTAAAGATTCTGTTTCCGTCCGCACCGTACCCGATGCGAACCGGCTGCAAAAGTAGATTAAAAAACAATGTCCCGGAGCGCTTTACACGCCCCATTGTATGAAATGTACGTTTGGGTGTATGAAATGTCGTTTTGGGAATCTTTTTACCCCGATTTTTTTCAAGAAACCTCCCCTACGCCTTGCGGTTTCCCGTTCACGGTTTCACCAATGTAACAATTGCCGTCAAAAGCAACTCATCACCACTGAGCTGGCAATCGTCAGAGGCCCCAAATATCACAAAACCGTTTCTCACCCGTTCAGGAATCAGATTCAAAATTGTTTCATACTCTTTGGCTGATATTTGGTACGATGGTGAGGAAAAACGGAGATGAAAGAGCATTGTTCCCATTTCCTCTTCCCGAGATGATGCAGCATCAATGCATTCCATCAGTTTCATGACGGCCCGCTCCGAACGGCTCTCCCCACTCCCACTGACAGTAAAGGAAATGGCCCGGCCTTCAAACTGAAGCAAAGCCTTGACGTCGTTATAGTCCACACACATATAGTCATGTCTCATAAAGGTCTGGGTTATGGCATATATGGCATCATACACCTGCCGGTCAACCGTACAGGATGCCGGACACATTGTCAATTCCACAGAAGCACAAGAGGTATAAGTGGGTAACGTTATTACCTTCGTAGCCACTTTTGCAATTGCAGCCATGCCTTCATCAAATCCTTCTCCCCCATTTTCAGATGATGAAGGATTTGAAGCGATGACAATTGAAATATTGTTCCCACCCGATTTTGAACGGAACTGCCGGCAAAGCGCAGAGACAATGGAAGAACAGCATTTGTCACCAACATCGGCCACCACGAACAGCATCCCTGTGTAATCACCGATGAGCTCCTGTATCTTTCCATCATTTCCGCCTTTGCTGCAATCAATGATGCGCTCTTCCGCAGTTCCTTGATAAAGCAAAGTCCGCCCATCATCGCCAATCAGTACGAAGTCTGTGTTTTGCATACCGGTATGGCGGATGTTGTCCACAATCCGGCACCCGCATTCGCCCATGCCAATAATCCTTACAAAACTCGAATCTGTTTCTTTGACAGGTTCTAAAGACCTGCTAAAATCTGTTGCTTTCATATTAATTATCTGATTTTCAAAGTTAAAATGGTTATAGCTGCAAGAATGGAAGTAACAATACAAAAACGCAAAACAATTTTCACCTCATGGTGTTTGGTTTCACTACCTTTAAAAACAAATGTGCATGTGGGATCCCTCATCAGCACATCATCCATAGTGGTGCGGAAATGGTCGTGAATGGGAGTTTTTTTCCAGATTCTCCCGCAACGACCGTGTTTTTTACAATACTTATAATATCTCGTTTGCAAAATCACCGAAACGCTCTCCATCAAGAACACGCCGCATAGCAATGGCATCATCAATTCTTTGTGGATGACCATCGCACTCACACCGATAATGCCGCCTATGGCCAGACTACCTGTGTCTCCGAGAAATACCTGCGCGGGGAATCCGTTCCACCAGAGATAGCCCACTAAAGCGCCGACAAACGAGGCGAGAAAGATTACAAGTTCTTCGGAACCTGGAATATACATCACATCAAAATATTGTGCCCAGACAACACTACCACTCATATAGGCCAACAGGAGAAGCGTTACGGCGATGATAGCCGAGTTTCCGGCACACATACCGTCCATGCCGTCGTTAAGGTTGGCTCCGTTACTCAACGCCGCTACCACGAATGCGGTCAGCAGCACGAAGAAAATCCAGCCTGCGCGGTACATGTTCTTCTCTCCGAGCCACGAAAACAGATCCGCATAGTTGAAATTGTGGTGCTTCACGAACGGGATTGTGGTTTGGGTCGATTTGATTTCCGGGCTCTTGTCTACCACAACGACGTTGTTCTCAATATGGCTGCTCACCACCTCGTTCATCGTCACTGCGGGACTGAAACGAAGGGTCAGCCCGACAATCAGCCCAAGCGTCACCTGTCCGGCAATCTTCATCCAGCCGTTCAGCCCGGCCTTGTTCTTGCGGAAGGTCTTGATATAGTCATCCGCAAAACCGAGTGAACCCATCAGCACAGTAGTGACGAGCAACAAAATCATGTAGATGTTCGACAGCTTGCCCAATAACAGACAGGGTACCAAGATGGCCGCAATTACAATAAGACCACCCATTGTAGGCGTATTCTTTTTGTCCTTGGATGCCGGATCGATTTTCTCGTCACGTTGGGTTTCATAAAACTGATGACGTTTCATCCAAAGGATGAACCACTTTCCGAACCAGATGCTGATGCACAGCGCAAGCACCCCAGCTGTTATGGCGCGGAAAGATATGTAGGTGAACAGACTTACACCAAACAGCGTGTTGAAATAATGAAATAAGGAGTATAACATAATAAATTAATTTTGGATGATGTCAAGATATTTTGATGGAACCGTATCCGTCAGCCAGATGCCACTACGTGCTTGCCAAAAGCGATACCCGTCGTCCCACATTTTGTGTGCCGCCACTCTCAGGACCACCACTTCTCCTTTCCTGCGTACACCGACTTTCTTTGCGGTATCCATATCAACGGACAGGTGGACCTGGTATCGGCTCATAGGAAGCAAACCCTTCTCCTTGATGGAAGGCAGTTTGGAAACAACCGTGCCATGAAGAAGATATTCCGGCGGTTCGGCTGGTTCGAGTTGGAGAACAACTTTGAAACTATGGCCATAACAGGCTCTGATCCAGAGTCGGTCTTCGGAAAACTCAAAACGCTGCTTGCTGCTGTTCGCGACAATTTCTTCAAGTTCATCGCGAGAATAGCCGTGGTTTTCCACGAGGTCGCGCACCTCCCGCCATCCGTTGTCATCGAAAGCATATTGGTTGTCGTGCCGCAGCAAGAAGGCAAGTCGTTTTTCGTTATTGGAGAAATCGGACATGGGGTGATTATTATTCAAGACAGCGGCAAAGGCAGCAAATATTTGAAACAGGCACTTGACTAATCCAAGAAATCATACTTGGCAATCTGCTTTCCATTTTTCAATACTACAAGGTCATATTCACCAACTCTGTACTCATATTCTTTATTGTGGAACACATATTGACCAGTCGTTTTGTCAAAAGATCCATTGGTGACTATCAGTTCAGGAGCAGATGTCCATGGGACGTTTCTATTCCAAGAGGCATAGCGATAGGAGCCGTTGGACATCTTATCAACACGAATCTTTTGCTTTCCCGTCTCGACAATTTTTTCCAGACAAACATAGTCACCCAATGCCTCAAACAAAAACGGATTGGGAACACTCTTATCAATTTTATACACGAATGACTCACCATTCCAGACCAACTTGTAATAACGGTCTGTTAATCGCGCATCATTAGAGCAACAAGCATCTACTTCCTTTAATCCTTGTATTACTTCAGGATTATAAAACGTTAGTGTCTTTTTGTCAAAATATCCAAAGCTTGCATCATCCATTATTCTGGCGTCACAAAATTCAAGATAAAGACTTTGTGCATTTTCCGATTCATCATTTAGTGAAAAGATATAAGCTAATGAGAATCCACTATCATCCAACTTGAATGCACATAGACTGTAGCCAATTATCCCACCACCATATCCGGAAAAACCCCACACGAGATAATAATGGACACCATTTTCCTGGAAACAATACAGTTTTTCCGGAAGGGTACAAAAACAGCCATTTTCACATTCACATCCTTCTGTACCTGCAAGCTTGACATTGTCGCCTATCTTGTACTGCACCAACAGGTATGGTATCGCGGTACCCTCTCTATAACCATAGCAACGCACCAAGCCGTCTTCGGAATCCATTATTACAATATCCTCGCATTTACGAAGGGTATCAAATGGATAGCTCATAGAAGTAGGTTCTAACATAAGGACTTGCTGAAGCATATCCCAAACGGATAAATTATTGAAACATCCATGTGACATTTTCCATTCAGCCTCCTCCATTGAGGAGAACGTGAATACCTTTTTCCCGCCCGAAGTCACAACGGTCTTCTCCGGGAAACGTTTCTCAAATTCTGGCATGTTTTCACAGCCGGCTGGCTGTTTGGGCTTGTTTTGGCAGGAAAACAGGATTGTTGTTGCGATGAAGATAAAAAGCGTTATTCGTTTCATATTCTTTGTTAATTGAATGCAACACTGTTAAGACATCACTTGCACACAAACTTTTTGCCGTTCCAAACAAATTTCCGATAATTATTGGTTAAATGGGTTGAACAGCAACGATCGTCGATTTCATTATACTCATACGTTCGGATATAAACAGCGGATTTTTTGGATTAAAACACCCCAACGTACTAATAGGATTTTTCGACAAAAAGTCATTTTATCATCATTTACACAGATTTAGGCGTAGGGTACATCAAAGAGTTCCACGACAAAACGCAGAAAGGATGCTAATGGCGGCATCCATATCATCATATGAAGCCATCTCCACAGGCGTATGCATATATCTACATGGAATACTAATCAATCCTGTCCGGCATCCTCCTCGCGTCAACTGTATCTCGGAAATATCAGTTCCCGAACAACCTGGGATAGATTCTATTTGATATGGAACACTATTTTCATCAGCGATTCTTCTCAGACACTTTTGAACCGAAGTGCTAAAGTTAGATCCAAGAGGTATCACTGCACCTTGATTCAATTTCACGTCTCCATATTTACTTTTGTTTATACTCGGATAATCCGTAGCATGTGTTACATCTATTGCGATACATGTTTCTGGATTAATTGCGTATCCCGCTGCCCTTGCACCGCGTAATCCGAGCTCCTCTTGAGAAGACAGCACAAAATAGATGCATTTAAAACCAACATCTACATTTCGAATCTTTTCATAAACAGACAACAGGACGGCAATCCCAACCCTATTATCAATACTTTTTGATGTAAAAAAACCATCATTAAGTTCTGTGAAATTAGGGTAAAAGGATAAAAGATCGCCGACAGAGACATACTTCCCAACCTCTTCCTTACCTTTCACGCCTATATCTATCCATAAATCAGATATGTCCGTGTGATTTTTCTCGTTGCGTTTCTGATTAATCATGTGAATCGGCTTGGAACCAATCACACCTGCAACAGGTTGTCCGTCATGTATGATGATGACTTTTTGACCGCGTAATATTGATGTATCAACACCACCAACGGCCGAGAAGTAAACATAGCCATTGTCATCAATGTATTTGACGGCAAATCCTATTTCATCATAATGGGCAACCAGCATTAGAGTTCTTTCTCCTTTTCCTGTTTTCCGAAAAACAACATTTCCGACAGCATCAATTTCGTAGGGGACATTATGTTGTTGTAAACATCCCGATAAAACATTATTTTGCTCAGATATTTCATAACCAGAGACAAATGAGGCAGAACAAAACTCTTTGATTAATTCTTTCATCTAATCATCGAATATATTTACAATCAACATAATCAACAACATGCAATCGCACTATTTGTCAATATTGAATGCATCACAAGCATTTGTGTATAGGATTTTTTTCAATTCATCATCGTTAAAATTAAGCCCCTTAATGAAGTTGACTTCATCAGACAAATTTCCCCACGGACTATCAGAAGCAAATAAAACTTTTTCACAGCCCACCATGTCAATCAAATGATAAAGCAAGTCATTAATTCCCTTATGTTCATTTTCACAACATAGACGATGAGGTTTGTTTAAAAGTAATGAATATAAGTAAGTGAAAGGGCTAGTATCAACCCAAACATTATCCATTTTTGATATTGTCTGTAACGAAGATTTGTCAAATCGTGCGAAATGGGCAATTACCACATTGCCTTCATATCTTTTTGCAAATTTGATTATTTGATGAGGAGAAGAATAATAATCATTACCACTATGAAAAACGATAGTCTTAGCGCTTTTGACACATAGATTTTCTGCTGGGTACATCATGATAGTTGGGTGAATTTTATATCCCAAAAAACCAGGATAATAGTTTTCATAATAATCAATTTGATTCTGAATAGATTTTTTAGGAGCTGTTATAAAAGCTAATGTATCTAAATTAAACTTATTAGCAGCTTTTAATAATTCTACATTCTCTTCTCTAAAGACATCTTCTCCTTTGTAATGAGTTGTATTACAACAAACACACTTAATTTGATACTCCTTCTCATCACAATCAACGACAGCACTTTTGTGCAATCTAACATCTTCGAATGATTTAGGACAGCAATAATCTGAATCAAACGAATTGAGGAATATAATTGCTCTACCACCTCCCACTGAATTTAATTCCGAAACATAATCTGACAAACTCAGCCTATGGTGTAAGACCTTCTGGCTCTGAAGAGTTATATGTACGTGCGTATCAAACACCATATTATTCAAATTGATGAGTGCTTCCAAAAGCAAGCATTTATAATTTCCAAACGACTATCTGATGCATTCCGAGGACAATCCTCAAATCCAACTTGCATTTTACTGTTTTCCTATCACAGCTCTCATTTTCATTTGTTAGTCATCAGTCACAGCTTGAGAACAAATTGAAACTTTTTTTACTTTTTTAGGTGCTCCAACTTTAATTTTTACAATTTTTCTTTTCATAACTTTCCCTTTTATTTAATACAAATATTCAATTCCAATTAGTTTTTCTACAAGGCACTTTACCAAACATATCACCTGACCATGCAATAGCATAGGAACGATTCCATAAGCCACAAACGTTAACACAATTTATTTTACCACACTCTGAATTAGCAAACCGAACGTTTCTGATATTGTTCAACACCTCGCTATTTCGCCAAATGTCAATTAAAGAGTCACCAATTCTCCCTATATTGAATTCAGTGCGATCGGATAACAAGGGAAATGGGTAGTAATCTCCACTCGCACTTAAATACAGATTATCCCGTCCTTCTGGAGAAAAATAAAATTCAAATGGACGATAACCATTGCTATATTCTTCCCACAATGGAGCCTCTTTTGAATCATCTAATTGACTCTGAATCCTTAACAACGGATGCTTTAATCTACATTCTTCTATTAACTTTTTTGCTTTAGGCAAAACACAGCGATAGTAGTATTCATCCCCTTGATCAATTGATTTTCCACTCCAGCAAACCGATCCAAACTTAACAATGAATGGTTTTAATTGCTCTGCAAATTCAACAAACTTAGGGATATCATCGACATTTTCTTTTGTAACAACATATGATAAAATATTTGCATTGTTTTCTTTTATTACATTAGCGATACACTTGCTGGCTTTATCCCAAATGTTTCTTCCATGTTCAAAATCATACGAATCTTCAAACCCATTGCATGACACTTGTATCATATAAAACTGTTTGAGCAAACTTGAATATCGTTCAATATTCATTCCGGGAATAATAGCATTCGTTATGCATGAAACAAGAAGACAATGCTTTTTTGCTAAGGCGACTATTTTTTCTATATCTTTCCTTACAAAAATCTCACCACCAACTAAATTAACTCTAACAACACCTATATC
>JAEEGH010011585.1_pt1 | contig 19961 bp, 14 predicted proteins | sample 9134181 | NCBI WGS metagenome assembly JAEEGH01 (sample SAMN16246544, study PRJNA631951) | gut metagenome | biome: gut microbiome; feature: rumen; material: DP-attached | host: Bos | place: Iran: Karaj | collected 2018-10 | reverse complement strand
GTTTGGCGCTGAATACGGCAGCTTATGCCGTGACGTATTCTCCTTACCGGTCTGCCGGCACGCGAGCAAGTCTTGCTTCGCCTGCCGCAGACTTCAGGTCAGATTATCCTTCGAATGCTGAGGCTCCACAGGTTGCGTTCCGTAGTACGAGCGCGATGCCGGTCACGTATTATACGGTCAAGGCGCTGAATGTGGATGGGTCGGTTTCTATGGCTTATACTGCGGATGGGCAGAATTATAAGCCAAGGCACGTACGGAGAGGCCTTGATTTAGACGATGAGGATGAGCCGAACGCTTCATTGGTGCCTGTAGGCGATATTCCCTGGTTGCTCATCGTGCTGCTTGTAGCCGTGAGAGTATGGATGACGGGTTGTTGCTCGCGTCGTTTCTTGGGGGTGACAGGGTGACGGGGTGACACCCTTTTCCTAAAACTATACACCCACACGCGTGTGTGAGATATATAAACAAGGGTGTCACCCCGTAACCCCGTCACCCTAAAAAATTTCGTCTATTGCGCCGCATGCTATGCGGCAGAAACATCGTCCATTGCGTCGGGATGTTATCCCGACATCCGCCCTATAACTGCCTAATTACGGCCTATTTGAGGCCTATTTACGGCTCAAAACCGCGATATGACCGCGACGTGACCGCGACCTCTACGTACTGTTACACTAAAATAAAAAAGATATGAGAATCATTCCTATTATGCCGATAGAATCCATGTATGGCATGGTCTATCAACGAGCCGGATATTACATCCGCCGATCATCCAAAGGTAAACTCTACAGCTGCCGCTGCCCGGACCGATCCGGGCACGTCAAAACACCTGCTGAAGACGCTAACCAGAAACGTTTTGCCGAGCGTTACGCAGGAAAACATAACCATTAATCATTAACCCTAAAATTTATTGTATTATGCCGAAAGTCAAAATGATGGCGGGTATCGACGCCGCAATCTCCTTACCGAACGCGACGGGCAAAAGAAAAAAAGGGGGCAAAAAAGCAATTTTACTTGCATATGTCAGAAAAAAGCAGTAATTTTGCAGCGAAATTAGAAAAACACAAAATCTAATACATAAAAACACAAATCTATGAGTGATGTAACTACCTTGATGTACGTCGTTCTGGCGGCATCGGTTTTAGCGCTCGGATTTGCCTATTATTTCTACCGTTGGATGTTAGGAAAAGAGGAAGGCACCGAGCTGATGAAGAAGATCGCTTCGCACGTTCGTAAAGGAGCGATGGCTTATCTCAAACAACAGTACAAAGTAGTGACGATCGTCTTTGTGGTACTGGCGGTTGTCTTTGCCGTAATGGCGTATTTCAACCTGCAGAACGGTATCGTCTGGTTCGCTTTCCTGACCGGTGGTTTCTTCTCGGGTTTGGCAGGATTCTTCGGCATGAAGACCGCCACCTATGCTTCTGCCCGTACAGCCAATGCAGCCCGCAAGAGTCTGAATGCCGGTTTGAAGGTTGCCTTCCGTTCAGGTGCCGTCATGGGTCTTACCGTTGTAGGCCTTGGTCTGCTCGACATTGCCCTGTGGTTTGTGGCCCTGAACTGGCTGACCAGCGACTCGCTCATCACCATCACCACCACCATGCTGACCTTCGGTATGGGTGCTTCTACTCAGGCGCTGTTTGCCCGTGTGGGTGGCGGTATCTACACCAAGGCTGCCGACGTGGGTGCCGACATCGTGGGTAAGGTCGAGGCCGACATTCCCGAGGACGACCCGCGCAATCCCGCTACCATTGCCGACAATGTAGGCGACAATGTAGGCGACGTGGCCGGTATGGGCGCTGACTTGTACGAGAGCTATTGCGGTTCTGTACTTAGTACCGCTGCCCTGGGTGCTGCTGCCTTTGGCGTAGCCGGTTTGGAGGTCCAGCTGAAGGCCGTCATCGCCCCCATGCTGATTGCCGCTGTGGGTGTATTTCTGTCGCTCTTCGGCATCTTCCTCGTTCGCACCAAGGAGGGCGCTACCATGCGCGACCTGCTGAAGTCGCTGTCGCTGGGTACCAACGTCAGTGCCATCCTCATCGCCATTGCCACCTTTGCCATCCTCTACCTGCTGGGTGTCGAAAACTGGCTGGGTCTCTCCTTCTCCGTCATTTCTGGTCTTGCCGCCGGTGTCATTATCGGTCAGGCTACCGAATACTACACTTCTCATAGCTACAAGCCCACCCAGAAGATTTCCGAGGCTGGTCTCACCGGTTCTGCCACCGTTATTATTAAAGGTATAGGAACAGGCATGATTTCCACCTGCATTCCCGTTGTCACCATTGGTGTCGCTATCGTGCTGAGTTTCGGCTTTGCCAACGGTTTCGACCTGTCGATGTCGTCCGACAGCTTGGCTCACGGACTCTACGGCATCGGTATTGCTGCCGTTGGTATGCTCTCGACACTGGGTATCACGCTGGCTACCGACGCCTATGGACCTATTGCCGACAATGCCGGTGGTAATGCCGAGATGTCCGAGCTGGGCGAAGAAGTCCGTCACCGCACCGATGCTCTCGACGCTCTTGGAAACACCACTGCCGCCACCGGTAAGGGCTTTGCCATCGGTTCTGCCGCCCTCACGGCGTTGGCCCTGCTGGCATCCTATATCGAGGAAATCAAGATAGCTATGGAGCGTGCCGGAGTCATGATGGAGAACGTCAAGGGCGAAGTCATCAGCGCCTCTGCCGCTACCATCCCCGACTTCATGAACTATTTCCAGGTCAACCTCATGAATCCCAAGGTGCTTGTCGGCGCATTCATCGGCGCTATGGCAGCCTTCCTGTTCTGCGGACTCACCATGGAGGCTGTGGGACGTGCTGCCCAGAAGATGGTGGAAGAGGTTCGTCGCCAGTTCCGCGAGATTCCTGGTATTCTCGAAGGCACAGGCACGCCTGATTACGGCTCCTGCGTTGAGATTTCCACCCGTGCTGCCCAGCACGAGATGATTTTCCCGTCGCTCCTGGCCATTGCCATCCCCATCGTCGTAGGTTGCATCCTCGGCGTTGCTGGCGTCCTTGGTCTGCTCGTCGGTGGTCTGGCAGGCGGCTTCACGTTGGCCGTCTTCATGGCCAATGCCGGTGGTGCCTGGGACAATGCCAAGAAGATGGTCGAGGAAGGCAACTTCGGCGGCAAGGGCTCGTTTGCCCATAAGGCTACCATCGTGGGCGACACTGTAGGCGATCCCTTCAAGGATACCTCTGGTCCGTCACTCAACATCCTCATCAAGCTTATGTCGATGGTCAGCATCGTCATGGCTGGATTGACCATACTCTTTATATAAGAGGTAAGTGGTAAAATGTAAGAAATAAGAAGTAAGAAAAAGGGCTTAGGAAACACCATTCCGAGCCTTTTTTCTACTTTTTTTGAAAAAAGTCGCCAAAAAGTTTGGTGGGTTCGCAGAAAGTTCGTACCTTTGCACCCGCAAAACGAAAAACGTTGCACCCGTAGCTCAGTTGGTAGAGCACCTGACTCTTAATCAGGGTGTCCAGGGTTCGAGTCCCTGCGGGTGTACATTGAAAATCAAGGAGTTACGAATTTAAGTAACTCCTTTTTCTTTTGCGTCTGAACAAATTTTGGTTATCTATTTATGTATTTTAAAGTATCAGATCCCTAAATTTCATGATGTTCTATCATATCACTAAGCTCATGTCAAATAGTATTATTACATATCATTTTATAATCTTTATTGATTATGTTTACTACTCATAATATTGGTTTCTTCTTCAAATTCTTTGGCCCGATTTTCAATTCAATATAACAACGGCTATCAATCGGTCTGACTCTTCGAATACCGAAGGTTGCGGGCTTCCCAGTTGATCTCCAGCTTCGTGAGACCGTAACCCTTCTTCATACAGCTCAGTATCCCAGCGATTACCCAAGGTCGGTCGTCCTCGCTCTGCGACATTACGTAATCCCAGGCGTTCAGGCCGCTCTTCAACGTGGCCTGCTGGATCTGAAGCTTCTGCTCTTCTGTGATGTTCTGTACCATAGTCGTAATTATTATTCGTACACCTCAATCTTGGAGGCGAGTTCAGCAACCCTCTCTCTTCTCTTTTTGTCATCACCAGAATCCATTTGGTGAACCTGCTTAACGTCAAGCATGTTATATTTTGTTCCGTCTACTTCAGCTTTCCAGCTGTTGTGAAAGTGGCCGTAGAACCAGTAGTCAAGCGGATGGCCATGTTCTTTTAGGTAGGACAGTATTTTATCCATCACCTGCCGCTCAGCCTTGATATCGTCCTCCAGATCTTCGTCCTTATATAGCCAGTTCTCGATACCTCGCTTTGATATCATCTCACAAAAGGATGGCGCTGTGTGGCTGACTACCACGTCGATGGAGAAAGCCTTACTGATAGCCTCCAGCTTAGCTTCATCATAGACAGGAGCCTCGTTAGGCCAATACACTTCCGGAAGGAGTCTTTCATCCTCACCTTCGATGACGGTACGTCCCAGATATTCCAGCCGTCGCCAACTACGATCGACGGATATTGCCCCACCAATGCAGAGTATGTTATGGCCGCAGACCTTAACAATAGAGTAGTCTGGTATGGTCTTCCACCGTTTGTAGTTCATCAGCTGGCCGTCGAAATAGACAGGGTTGTCGTGATTACCCCTGATGAATACCATCCAGTTATTAGCTTTGGACAGGCGGTTTCTGAGCTTGCGATATAAGTCCTCATAACATGCTGACTCTTGAAAGCCAAAGCCACAGTCACCGGCGACAATGATGAGAGTATCAGTCATCTTGTACTGGATGCAGCACTTATCTACCAAAGCCTCGAAGTCGCCGTGAATATCGCCACTCACTACAATGTGCTTGGCATCGGCAAAGTCGTATATATTCGTCATGTCCATATCTCAATTGTTTAGGTTTTCGTAAAAAAGGAGCCGCTGCCATACCCAACAATACAAAAAGCTGGAGGCGGCAGCCCCGGCTACTACAGGTGCAGAAACTGCAAGCTGTAGCTCTTGGCAAATGGAGAGCTGTTTTCCAGTCATTATCAGAAGTGATTCCTTCTTCAGACCCATCCAGACATGTAGATGCACCTGGATACACCTATTCAGCTCTCCAATGGGTGCCTGACACCGCTTCACCCCAAGTTGCAGGGTATTAGCCTGCCGATGCTCACAGATACCAGGCGTAGATGGGGAACTCGTAAATGCCAATGGCGACACGGACTTAACCGCACACAATTCCCCAATATCGTTCAATATGTTATAGATCGCTTTTAAAAAATGGGCCGCCGAGCAGCGAATCAATCCCGCTGAGGTCAGCGGCCCTCTCTTCTAAATCCCGAAGGTGGTAGTACCGAGGTATCTACTGCCTTTTGACTGCAAAGGTATGAATAAAAAATGGAACCACAAAATCGGTGAAAAATGCGAGAGTCGTGAAAATTCCGAAAGTCCCCAAATACCCCCTTTAAGAAGATATTCACGCACGCACGCGCGAGATTTGTCAACATTCCCGAAAATTTACCACCCCAAAATTTAGTGATATTTAACGCCAATTACAGCAAAAGTGTTGTAATTTACACCAAAAAGGTTGTAAAATAATAACTACTGGTACAGCGGATAACGGCCAGCGTTTAAAAAATGTCGCCTCGATGTGATGTGATGCTCTTTGGCCTAATTTTCAAAAGTCAAAATAACATTATTATTATATTTCCAAAGAGTGACAATTGTGAATACGTCTCTGCATTAATTTGTGGTTAAACATTGGTAGTTCAAAATCTTCCGTAATATAATTGTCATCGTCTTTGTCAATGGTCAGCATACTTTTATTCCTCATGTTAATTGTCTTATGAAGTTCTTCAATGAATTCTTTCACTAGGACTCTATTATCAATTTCCTTGATTTGCCTTAGTTCGTAGTGAAGTGTCTCTAAGAAGGCAATCTCTTCTATGGTATCCGCATTTTTAATATGCACAACCTTATAACCATGATTGTTAAAGAAATCATCTCTTTCTTCATCCTCGTCTGTTTGTCCCATGTGGTATCCTCCATCAATTTCTACGAGTAATCTCTGCTCCTCAAAGAAGAGGTCTGGGTAGCAGGCAAAACGATCCTCGTTTTCAAAGGCGACACCTGAATTTCTTATTGCAAACTTCTTCATACCATTCGGTAACCACCTATAAGCCCTACGCTCATAGTCAGTGCGGTGTTTCTTTTGACTTATCTCCGTTACCAACTCCATTGTTGTTAATTGTCTGCGTTCTGACTTTTTCATATTGCTTCTGTTTAAATGTTTTATATCGGATTTCCTGGAGGGGCTGACTTTTTCTTTTTTAAGTCTATCTCCTGCGCAGGAGCTTTTTTTTACATCGGCATATCCTATCGGGTATTGACTTTTCTTTGTGCATTTGGTGAAAATCCCACAGATGACAAAGGCAAGGAATTTCTGAAGAAAGTTCATGGAAAACCGCTTTTGTTGCAAAGAAAAGTGGAAGGCTGCTATGAATTTTCTGCGGAAATAGCATCGCGGTACTTTCCACGTCATAGAGATTTGCGACCTTTGCACAGAGAAAATCTAATACCCAAGGGTGTGCAAATGAAGAAATGGCGACAAAGCAGAAAATAAGAAATTTGAATAGAATTCTCCAAGTGGCCCAAGGGGTGAGAAAAATCTATATTTTTATGATAAAAAATTGTAAGTTTTATAACTTTTTCGTACTTTTGCACCCAGCATCAAGAGCAGGCACTCGCAAGAGTGGACTCGCCAACCGAGCTTTAGCTTAGCCACGGTGGTCAAGGTACGATGTGGATAGTATAAATATCAAAATCAAAAAAGTTATGCAACAGTACATTTATTATATCAAGTTTGCTCTGCGTTTCGCAGACATGCAGATTCCCGAGTTAGTAACCATTTTTAATGCCCAGGTGCAGAACCGAGGCTGGTCTTCTATGCGAGCCTATCACGACCAGGCACTCATCGACGAGTTCCAACGTCGTAGCATCGATATCACATCTGCTTATGATGGCAAGACCATCTCCTTTGCCCATCCAGTAAGATGTCCCCTACCCTACAGCCGCTTGGTAGTTTTCAACTAAATAATCATAGTTTTTCAGCCTTGCTGTCTGCTCTGGCAAGGCTGAAAAACAACATACTATTTTTCGTATTAAAAAGAGAAGGGCGACAGGGTATAAAAGCCTTGACATCCTTTTCTGTCTGGTGGTTACTTGACAGATGGATGTAAGAGGAACTGGAGTTTTGAACCAAGAGAAAGCCCGTGGTCTGCCAGGAGTTTTTCAATGTCCTCGACAGTCTTTTTGCCACACAGCTTTGCATTCATCAGATCAGCCTTTTTCAGACAGGCTACATCAGCCATTGTAACACAACCCAGACCTCTTAAAACATTGGTAGCTCTTACGCTGAAGCCGAAATCGTCAAACTTGCTCCCGAGTAGTTTGATTTTTGCTTCATTCTCAGGGGTTGAGGGTGTAGTCGTTTGGGCAGCAATGTTCGCTTTGCATTCGTTAAGCTGTTGTATCAGAGAGGCATTCTGTAGTTTCAACCGTTTGTTCTCCTGTTCCATTTCATCCCACTTTTCCTGAGTCTTCGCCAAGTCAATCACCTTGGTGATTTTTCTCAGGCAATTGAAGAAAATATCAACGACTTTACTACGACTAAGCCCTAATTCCTTGGCGATATAGGCTGAGCTACCATTAGAAATCATACGATCGAATATTGTCTGCTGTCGTTCATTGAACAAACCATCAGTAGACCTTGTGACATATTCGGTAATCCAGCGATAAACGCCATATAGACGGTCATCTTTTAACCTATCACGAGCTTCAAGGAGATCATTTATCTCAAACTCAAGGTTGAAGTCCTCTTTACGCAAATATTCTGTCTTTTCCTCTACTGCTTTCTCCAGATGTGCCCATTCCTGAAGACTATCAAAATGCTGCTCGATGGTTTCCCTATCAACCATTAAGTGATTATCCAACATATGAGCTTTGATATAGCCTTTCTCTATCCAATTGCTCACTGTCTGAGTTGACACATCGAGTAATCTTGCCGCTTCTTGTCGTGTAATTAGTCTTGCCATATTATCCTGATTCTATAAAAAATGCACCTTTAGCTTTGTTTTACCTTTGCCCTATTCATGACGATGGTTTCTTCAACAGGTGCGCCCATCGTCCAGTACTTGTAATCATCGATATAGAGGTAAGGATTGTAATATTTACCCCAATGCTCCTTCACACCAAAACGGCGTTGCATATCTATAAAATACAGGAATACCAGCAAGAATCCATGTGGTACGTTCAACTAGATCTGCTGTTTTTCGAACACCAGCATGTCTCTTAATGTCTGCAAACTGAGAAGCCAGACCGCCTCCCTTAGATTCTTGAATAAGCACAATGCCAACCATGAGCAGCGCTGTTAATACGATAAGAACAATTAATAATGTGTACATACTTGATAAATTATAGGGTTTGTCTAGTGTTTCAATTGCAAATCGTATGCCGACTTATCAAATTGTGACAAGATGACCATTTATTTTTCATTTCTGAGAATTCTGATTGTCAGACGAATCTGGTTCTCATAGTGAGCTTCAGGATTAATTTTGCTAATGCGGCACTCAAAAATGTCTTCCCAACCCATTTCCAAGAGTTGAGCGATTGTTTCATTCTCACCACTGGGAATATAACCAAGCAGGTATTCCTCGACAATCCCCGTGTCCACATCAACAGTACGATAAATTACTGCCACAGCGTTTTTGTCATGCCTGTTGTCCAAATCACGCTGGAGTTCCAGCTGGGTACCAACATGAAGTTCGTCCCATACTTCATCGACGTCATGATACTGGCGACCTGCCAGATGACACTCCTTATAAAATAACTTCTTAGCCTTCATAACTATTCATTTTTAGTGTTCAACTTCAATTTTCACTGCAAAATTATCAACAAGTTGATTCAAATCGTGGTACAACCTCCCCAAAAATTAGTTTTAAGCTTTAATTTTCCCTTGCATCCATAAGAATCCTCTTACCAAAGTACCCTTTTGGGCATTGGGAAGATACTCCTTCTTGAAATAAAGAGGCACATAGGTCTCTTCCGGCTCGTGGCAGATGGAAATCTCTGCCTTGATGAAGTCGATGCCAAACAGTGAGACCGGCTCCACAGACTTGATTGGTGAAGCAAACTCAGCATCATCAGGAAATTCCTCGTTGTGCGGGAGATAGGCTACCAACTCATCGTTGCAAAGAATCATGGGCTGGATGTTGCCATCCCTGTCATATTCAGGTTCAATACCCATGTCGCTACGCATCTTGGCTGACGTTTCAGCATCCAGCACGGTTTCTGATTCACCTTCTACTATCTTATAGGCACTTGCAGCCAACTCGATGTTGAGTTCTGCGCCAGGAACATACCTATTCTTGTTGGTGTAATAGTCCGTAGCATAGAATGCGATGTTCATTTCCCCTGTCTCAGCATAGACAACGGCTTCCACCTGGCTGTCCCACTCTGCCACTTTCTTGATTTTCAATTTATGAGGGATGCCTTTGTGAAAAGGGTAAGTACACACGAAATCTATGCGTTTTGCCTTCTCATTATTAAGCATCAGAGCTATCATACCCATGTCACCGCCAGTTTTAACAACCAACAGATCGCCCTTCTCGTCATCGTACTCATTATGCGTTATCTTCGTATGAGCTGTATCATAGAAAGTCCATTTCCCGATATCAGGAAGGTATTTGGTCAGGAACTCTTCTGGATCCATGATGGTGTCAATGTGGTCGCCATGACCTTGATAGCATTCGGGCTTCTTCCATCCCTTTTCCTTATAGAAGTCATTGAAGTCACCCTCTACGACCTCCTCAGAAGAGATGGCATGTGTCCGCTCGATATAGTCCTTCCAAACTTCCTCCAGCTTGTCAGCCTGAGTGTTGCTAAGGATTTCGCCAGAGTGACCTTCCTTCCAGTTGAAATCGGGAATTGCCTCAGTCAGCTCATCCGTTGTCAGTAACAAAGGAGTCCGCTCAGGATGAATCATGTTTGTGAGGCTCATACGGATATAGTACACCTTACGACCCTTACCACTCCAGTCCTCATCAGGATAAGGAGTACCGATGATGGTATCACGCATGACTACGCCATTAGCACCATCCCCTGTGCGAATCATATAGAACTTGTCGCCAATATGGGCTTTCTGATAGTCCCAGATGCTCCAGTCGTAGTAGAAACCTTCATCGAAGAAGTCCTCCATAGCATCTTCAAACTCGGACAGTGTGTAGTTGCTTATGTCCGTATTCCAGCGCATGATGAATGTCTTGCGGAAGTTCTCACGAAGGATACCCCCTGCCCTATCGAACAGCTCGTTCCATTGCTCATCATCCATCTTGTTAAGCAAGGCCTGTGCGTCATCAAGGAGTTGGAATTCATCCTGTTTCTTCATCAAGTGGCAGAAATCCTCGAACTTCACCATCTTGCAGGTATTACCCTTCATCATGCCAACAAACTGACAGGCACCGATAAACACATCCTCCTGATTATCTACGACACGTATGCTGCTCAGCTCTTCCTCTTCAGTGATATGACGCTTTTCCTCTCTAACGTTAATGGCATCCAAATTGGCCCATTGGATGGCGACAAGATCGTCAAAGGCTTCCCCAATTCTGTTAGTGGCTTCATCCCGACCGATGTATTTTGCTGGATTCAGATGGAAATCTCTGACAGCACCAGCCACAACAAGCTTTTCACCCTTATTGATGATTTCGTCCATGTTCTGCCACCGCTGCTGCCATTCTTCTTTGGCATCTGCTTCAGTCAGTTTTACACCTTTGTCCTCTTCATCCATGATTCTGGCACCCCGATGTACCTTCTTAACAGCATTAAGATAGGCATAGCACAAACGGACATCCATTTGTGAGGCCAACCAAGGCAGTTCAACGATGATGTTTCCACCAATCATGTGCTTGATGTTAACACCTTGTGAAGACACATTCACCGTCATCACAGTATATGCCTCCTTTTCTTCTCCTGAAGTCTCGTGATACATAACCTTTACTTCAGGGTCATTATCAATACCCCTATACGACACAAGAGCATTTTCAACGACCTTTTCTTCGTTGAACTTACGGATTCCTTTAATTGTGAATTTGTATGCCATAACGTTACTTTTTTAGTTTACGATGGCGAAATTACATCTAGGTTATCTCAAATCGTGGGACAACCTCAGAAATAATTCAAAAAGATGGATAAAATGTCGTTTTTCTCGCCCATCTTTTGCCTATTTCAAATAAAAATCGTACCTTTGTAAGTCAAAAGGTAAAAAGAATCACAATGGGAAAAATATATAGGGACATGACTGCCGATGAGCAGTGGTTTTATGATCAGGACAGCAAAAAGTTTCCTTGGCTCAAAACCATCACTATGAGTGATGACGAATTTGTGGCCAATATCGAACGCGATAGAGGCAAGGGAAGAGCAGCGCTATGGTTTGACGACCTATGGAACAGGCATTATAGCTGGGTATTTCTGGCAGTTATAAAACATTTCTATGAAACTGGGGAGTTCGTTCATTACGACTGGGATTATATTGATACCCAGTCAGAGTGTTTGATTCAGGAGATTATGGAAGCATGGGGCGCAGATGATAAAACAAGTTGTGATGTACTTGATTGTAAGGCGAAGTTTGACTTCAGCAAGCATACCGTGCCAACAAACATGCCTCCGGTAGATAGAGAACAATATATCAGTTTGGGGCTTGACCACATCTTTAAAGACTTTTACGAGCCTCGTGGGTTTGAGTACCCATTCGAATCTTAGTAAATAGAAAAGTTCTCACTCTATATAAATATAAGTAGGTTGCCTATTAAACAACCTACTTATATTTTACCTCATAGTTCAAAATTGAGATCTCGATTTAGTGAACTGAAAAATACTTTCATTCTACTAAAAATGTATTGTTCCACAAATCATTCAACTTATCTGCCGTCTCTTCTGAGAGAAGCTCTCCTGAGTGGCCTTTGCGCCAGTCTATTTCCGGAATTTCCTTTTCCAGCAGCTCAATGTCAATGGGAGACTGGTTGTCAGCGGGTATGAAATCATAGCAGCCAATATCGATGTACTGACGCTTTTTGCCTTCCTGGCCAGCCCAGTCATCACCCTCATATGGATCACAGAGGAACTCACCACGATATACGATACCAGCTTTGTCATCACCTGTTCTCAGCATAAAGAAGCGGTCACCCTTATGGGCTTCTTCCCATTCATAGATACTCCAATTAGAACGGAATCCATCGGGGTATTCCTCCATATCGTTGCGATAGTCGTTCAAGGTATAGCTGCTGATGGTTGGGTTCCAGCGCAACAGATAGGCCTTGGCATGACGTATTGGTTCTGCTTCAAAAGAGTCATAGAATCTCTCCCACTCATCCACTGGCATTTCGTCAATCACAAACTGGGCATAGTCCAGTCGTTTGATATACTTGTTGTCCTTTGTTGCCTCGAAGAAGTCATCAATAGGCACAATCTTCGTCTCTTTATCCTTATAGAGTATTACTTTCTCGCAAACTCCGGCAAAGCCCTTGTTATTGCCAACTATTCGTCCGACAAACTCCTCACCGTCAGGTGAACCTATCTCTGCACGACTGAAATTGTCATAGTCCCCGTAGTTCCACTGGATGTCCATGAAGTCCTCAAATGCCTTGTACGTCCATTCTTGCGGCTCAACATCAGGCATCTGTGCCTTGATGTACTCTGGGTAGATATGGAACTCGTGCATCAAACCATTCACTCCGATGTGGTTGTCCTGCTTCTCGATGATGTTTGACATATTGTCGAGACGATAGTAGTAGGTCTCAACCTCGTTGTCCTCTGAGAGGTCTGCGAAAGTCTCTTCATCACCATCATAGATGACCAAATCAGGACTGAGTTTCTTGGCTTCCCTCATGAGAGTAAATGCCAAAGCAACGTCTGTGCGAGATGCCAGATAAGGCAAGTTGATGGTAAACAAGCCCGACTGCAACAGGATCGTCTCAATACCTTGGGTAGAACCACCCTTGATATACATGGTTGTCCTTGCTATCTCTTCCTCGTCAGGGTCGTGCTCGGCACACATAATAGCAGCATCAAGCACTTTGGCTGCACCCTCAATCATCTTGTTGATATCAAAGCCGTTGCTGGCATCGAAACAATAGATATTGGCGTTCATCACAATCTTGGGAGCCTTGAAAGCCTTACTGATCTCGCACAGCATACCGCTGACGGGATAGTAGATGTAACGCTTGATGACCTTCTCGCCTGCTGCTACCAAGGCATCTGTATAGGCATCTAACTGTCCTGCATACCACCCTGCATAGTGGTCGGATTCCTCGTTGAGGATATGCTTGTGGCCCAACGGACAGGTCTTGAAGTCGATAAGAATATCACCTTCTTCCGTCTGCCACACAAGGTCGATACTACCTGTAAATACCTGGCCATCCTTCAGATGAGAGAAGGGACGCTCATGATAGATGTGCGTAGCCTGACCGTATTCCTCAGTCAACCATGCCACCAGTTCTTCCCAAGCAGTTCTGATACCCTCATAGTCAATCAGATAAGCAGAGAGGCCATAGCTGGCAATCAAGTCCTTATAGTAGGCCTCGTTGTCGATATTCTGCTCAATGCCACAGTAAATCTGGTGGATACAATTGCCCACATCAGCCATTGTTCTGCCAACCAGCGTACCACGTTTCAGGCTCTCACAGATCTTATAGTCCTTCTCCACATGGCCTTTCTCCCACTGTGAACTTGGTGACAGATACTTCCTATCTGCGTCACAGAGTTCCTGCTGATAAGGAATCCGACGAGTCTTCATCTTCTCGTTGTCAGCCATATAGTGATATGAGTTGATTTGCTCACCTTGCTCTGGGGTAAGTGTCTCATCAATGAAGTGCATACCAACACCCAACAGGTCGCTGTTATCTTGCGGCTGTACACAATCCAGTCCCACATCCTGTAGCCACTGAAGTTCATGGTTGTTTTTTGCCGGCTTCTCCAACGCCAGAATCATCACATCCTGCGGTCTGGTCATACCGACATACAACAGGCGGTTGCACTCAGACAGCGAATCACTCTTCACCTTCTTATACAGTTCAGATTTCTCAATATCCTCCTGAATATCTTCGGGTACTTTAGTGTTTCCAGAGCCATAGACAAACGGCATCACACGGATATACACCTCTGGATAAGGCGTTTCTGCAGAAGGCTGTTCTGAATAGTTGAAGTGTATGCCGTAGATACTCTGCTTCACGCATTTTGCCGGGTCATCCATTCTCTCCCTTAATGATGTCAGGATGACATACTTCCACTGCAGACCCTTACTGGAGTGGTAGGTATGCAGCTGCACGCCATTGGCATCACCCGTACCCACAGGGTCTATCACCGTCAAATAGTCCATGAATCCGCTTACCGTGGCAGGCAGATTCATCTGTACACAGTGCTGCTCGTAGGTGTAAGCCGTTCTGATAATCGTGTTCAGACACGACTGTGACTCAGATACACGGCCAATCTTCTTGACCACATTATACAGGTCAAGTTCAATGATCATGGTTTCTACCAAAGCTGCCACCGACTGCTGTTTCAGCATCGGACGCAGTTCCAGCAGACGCTTCACCAGAGGCACATCATTCAAGAAGTCCCTGTCTTTCGAGTTCTCTTCCGCATCAAACAATAGCTTACTCTCAATCAGTTCTTTTGTGCCAAAGTCTTGTTCCGTCAGTATGGCTATCTGAGCCTTTGCCAATGAGTCCTTCTCACTGGCCACCAATGCCAGCAGTGCCAGTACCAGCGGTGTTGCTGCCATCTGTGAGACAGGCAGGTTCTCCCTACTGGCAGGAATACCGAAGTTATCTGTCAACACACCAGCCATTTCGTTCAAGGGCGCATTAGCCCTGCCCAAAACAGCAATATCACTGGGCTTCACACCCTGCTGAATCAAGTGCGCGATATGGTGCGGCAGACCTACATCCTCTTGAGATGACAAGTCCCAATAGCGGAGCGAGGTAATGCCCTCCTTGTTCTCTCGGTGCTCCTTCAGCGTGATAGACTTCTCATCCAGCACACCCGCAAAGGTACGCTTAAAGGTCTCGTTACAAACCTTCACAATGTCAGGTAGGGAACGGTATGACGTATCAAGCGGCTTGGCCATCTCACAACCATTCTGACCAGTAGCTATACGGTCAACCACAGCCTTGGTCAGTGTGATGTCACTGCCACGGAAACCATAGATGGCCTGCTTGTAGTCGCCCACCCAGTAGCTGTGTTCCATCAGTTCTGACAGACGGTCGAAGATTTTTACCTGAATCGGAGAACAGTCCTGATACTCATCCACAAATAGGTAGCGATAGTCCATTGAGATTTCCTCCGACAGTTCCTCGTCTGTCAGCAGGTCTCGCATGTACTTCTCCATGTCGTTGTAGTCCAACAGGTTCTTCTCCTTCTTGTAGTTGGTATATCTGTCTTTCCAACGTGCAGCCAGGTCAAACAGCAGACGGATGTAGGCCTCCTGCTTCTGATAGACCAGTGGCCAGTGCCATAGCTCTGCCAACCGGTCTCTCATCTCCTCTGCCTCTGGCGCACAACTCGTCCAGGCATTTAGCAACTTGGCCAGTCTCTTGTACCATCCGATGGTGGGGTCGCTCAGACCACGTCTCATGCTGCGAATCTCAGCCAGTATGTCCTGCTTCTTCTTGCTCTCACGCTGTGTCTCTGCATAGCGTTTCTGAGCATTGAGTATGGCCGTCAGCTCTTCTTTAGTGAAATCAGACTTGATATTCGACCTCACAAACTGACGGATATAGTCCAGCGACTCCTTGATACTGCGCTCATAGCTACCCAGCTCATAGTTGGTGGTGTACGTAATCACACGCAGGATATCCTCCTTCCAGTAGTCGTAGTTGACACCTCGCTTGCCTACACCATATTTGTACTGGATATCAAAATTCTCACAGAAAGCATGCAGCGTCTTCAGTTCCTCTTGTGTAGGCAAGTCTGACAGCGACTGCGAGGTATAGAACTGCGTATCCTCCTCTGCCATCACACCCATGTCGGGCGACAGCCCCAGGAAGAACCAATACTTGTTGATCAGCGCATTGGCCACACTATGAATCGTACCAATCATAGCCTGATCCAGACGGGAGGCTTCCTCGAAGAGTCCCTTTTCATAGAGCACTTTCTTGGCTTCTTCCTTCATTTCACTGGCAGCCTTCACGGTGAAGGTTGTCATGATGACCTGCTCCGGCTTTACTTTCTGGTCGCTGATCAGGTCAGCAAGCGTATGGGTCAGCGTATAGGTCTTGCCACTACCGGCACTGGCATTGATATATGTTACGTTCTTCATTATTCGCCCTCCTTCAATCCTTTAAACAGTTTGTAATTACTGAAACCATTCTTTTCCTGCTGTCCGTCCTTGACATTCAGCGGGAACAGAGAGTCTGCCTCTGTGGCATTGTAGTAGTCCAGCATACCGCATGGGAATCCTTCGCCAATCTCTATCTGCCCACTGTCTATCTGTTTTTTGCGATAGAAGAAGGCATTCTTCAACTGTTCCACGATGTTGTCATTGTTGGCTGGCTCCAGCTGCGTACAGTGCAAGCCCTCGAAATGCTCCAGACTGTACAGATGACTCTCAGGCATCAGGAAGTATGCCACCCGTTCTACGGCATCACGCTTCTCTGCTGAGAGCATGGTGCGATAGAGTTCCAACTGAATGGAGCGGTTGGCTTCCAGCAGGTCTCTGTAGTACGACTTCGATGAAGTCCACTTAAAGTCGAATATCACAGGATGGTGGTTCTCGTCCTCCAAGGTCATATCGATGAAACCAATCATGTCCCAGCCTTCCTCGGTCTTGATCATACCCATGTCCTTGGTGATACGCTGCTCACAGCCTGTCACGGTCAGCCGGTTCTCACGCAGGATGGTCAGCAGCACCTTCAGACACTTCTGCAACTGTTCCGTCAGCAGTTCAGCTTCCAGTCTGTTCTCCGGCAGGTACAGGATGGCACCACAGGCCTCGATGCTCTTTCTCACCTGTTCCTCAAACTCCTCTTTCACCCGCTGCTCTATCTCATCAGCAGTGCTGCGATCCTTACCGTCATGGGGTGCAAACAGCCCCTCTATCACGGCATGGGCCACAGTACCCTTGGTGGTTTTCACGTCTGCAATGCTGCCAGGACCAGTATTCACAATGTTCAGCATACGCTCCATCACAAAGTCCAGCGGGTACTCCACCAGCGTACTCAGCGACGAATAACTCAGATGGTTGGGCCATTTCAGCAGGTCGGCATGCTCAAATTCTATCTTAGATTGTACGTTCTCGTTCCTCACCAGCTCCACGTCCTCCATCTTCTCCTCCAGCAGATTGGGGGTGACAACAAAGTCCTTCAGGTTGTCTTCGTCTATCTGACTTTCCAGTCGCACCATGAAAGGATGCTTCTGTGCCGGTTCACCACCCACATAGTCGGTCACCACTAGTATCAGCTGCTCGTCAGTCATCAGCAGCGGCATCATCTCCATCTTCTGATGATAGTCTGCTTCCTTGCGCTCATCCCATAGTGTCAGGCTCTTCTCCACCTGCTGGCGCTCACTGGGATAGAGGAATCCGCAGTCCAGCTGACGGCCATTGTCACCCGTAAAGTTCATCCAGATGGTACGCTTGCTCCTGGCAGCCATCTTTGCCGGACTGTCTATCAGTTCGCGACTGCCTTTCTGTGCGGCATACTGCAGGAATGTCTCTCCCTTGTAGAGGGTGCTCACCCAGCTGTCCACCTGTTTCCAGTCTGCCTGGTCGCCCAAACCCGATGAATCCAGCAACAGGATAAAGGTGTCACACATCTGAGCCAGACTCTGCAGCTGACTGATCCATCCCTCGTTGTTGGGCTTCTCACCCAGGAAGTGTGCACGACTGCTGGCCCAACCCGACAGGCTGTTCAGGTACGACTTGATTCTGGTGGTCTTCACGTCGTTCTGCACCTCGAATGGTGGCAGATAGGTCTTCACCAGCTGTTCGCGCTCCTTCTTCTCACGTTCATCCCGCTTGGCCTTTTCCTTGTCTGAGAGCTCCATGTCCTCCTCCTTGTCATGGAAGGTGTACTTGCCCATGATGTAGTCGTTCACCATCTTCTGGCAATTCTCGTTCCTGTAGCCACCTTCGCCAATAATCTTCTCGGCCAGTATGCCTCCGAAGTATGTTCCCAGTGGCTGCATCGGTGCATAGAGCCAGCTGATGATGCTCTGAATGTTCAGCGGTTCCTTCATCATCTCCAGTCCCAGCACAAACAGCTGTACCAACAGCGGTGTTGCCTCTGCCATGCTGCTGCCCATCGTTGGCTTGCCCATCATGCGCAGCCAGTTGTCCATCGCCTTGTTGCTATTGTTTATCCAGACGTCAGCAGCCAGTTCCTCGCCCTTCATCGATAGGTACTCATTGGCTGCATTCTCGTCGCTGAAGCGGTAAATCAGGAACGAGGTGTCACCCTTCTTCAGCGCTATCTTTCCCTTCGTGTCCGATTGCAGCAGCTGGGTCACCTTGGCCAGATTGCTCTCGCCCGCTGCCTTGGGAGCCGTATAGCTGACCGTTGCTCCTAACCCTTCTAAGGCCTCCAACAACTCTTTGATAGCCGGATGCAGCAGATCCTTCTCGCAGGGCAGTTCAATCTCCAAGTCCGTGAAGGTGCTCTTCTCTACTTTATTATATATATACTGTAGCACCGTGGCTATCCTGTCTGCCAGACCCACGCAGTCGAAGTACTGCTCTGTTCCTGCTAGCACATCCAGACGGCCACTGCCTGAGCCAGCCACCGGCTGCCACTTGTCCATCATCAGACTGTCACGCCATCTCAGGGCCTGCTCTGCCGTTCCCAGTCCCGACAGCCTGAACGATTCTGCCAGGATATTCTTGGGGTGCCGTTTCATATACTCTGACAAAGCCCTGTAGTAAAGTACTGTGCGGTTGTTACCCGATACGTCCTCCACATGGATACCTATTCTCAGTTCCAACATGGCAACCAGCCCCATGGTGTCACATACCATCGTGTCCATCAGCTGTGGCTGCTGCTCGCTCAATCCGATAAAAACATGCCCGCTAAACTCAGGCGAAAACAGTATCTTCATATCGTTTCACTAGGTTTTTAATTTTCAAATTCCGCTGCGAAATTAGTATATAGTTGTCCCAAATCGTGGCACAAGCGAGAGAAAAATGAAGTTTATTTCAATTTTTCCGAGTGCAGTAACGGTTCACCGAAGGTAAATCGTGGCACAACTTCCAGTTTTTTTCGCCAATAGCAATAATTTGGTGCGAATTTACGAATTTTTATTGGATATTGGTATAAAAAAGTGAGAAAAACACCATTTTGATACCGAAATTGGTTTCGGGATGATGACTGATCACCGATGTTTGGGACATCTTTGTCCTAAACAGTTTGGTAGGGACACAGATGTCCTGACCAGACTTTTGGAACCTGAGGAAATCGTCTTTGAGCCATAGACGCAGATTCCATTAACTCATTGGCAAAGGAGATTCTTAGCAAATCATAACTCTACCCACGCTCTATGCTGCTCCTATGCTTAAATTCCCAAGGTGGGAATAATTTGTTCCCAGCCTGGGAATATTATGTTCCCAAGGTGGGAACACGACGTTAGTCAAGCGCTCAATAGATGGCAGTTATTTAAAAATAAGGGCACCTTATTGGACAATAAATGGCACTTATTGTGAAAAGTCCTCCACCTCTCCCGTCAAAACGCTAGAAGCCCTTTATACAAAGGGATTCTGCTGATTTCATCTCTCCCTTCATCTCTCCCTTCATCCTTCCCTTAACCTCTCCCGACTATAATACCTTATTATATTATAGTGCAATACTTAGTTAATTTTTAATTATATGTCTCATTTTAAACTACATAGCGCATATCGGACTGAGCATTTGCCCCTCTTCGGAGCATGTCTCGGACCATAAATATGAGCCATCAAAAACGGTGGTATA
>JAEEGH010011581.1_pt1 | contig 19963 bp, 21 predicted proteins | sample 9134181 | NCBI WGS metagenome assembly JAEEGH01 (sample SAMN16246544, study PRJNA631951) | gut metagenome | biome: gut microbiome; feature: rumen; material: DP-attached | host: Bos | place: Iran: Karaj | collected 2018-10 | reverse complement strand
ATGCCGGTGGTGATCCTGGAATATTCGCTGAGCTTCGAGACCTTTCCGTTCTTGTCCCATATCCTTACCGCCCAGAGATAGTTCTGCATCGACTTCAGCTCGGGGCCATTGTAGCTGATGAGGTTGGATTCTTCTGAATATACCTTCCCGGAGTTCCAGTAGTAGTCCGGGATGATCTTCATGTTGTGGTTGTCCGAACCGAAGACGTGCATTATCACTATCTGATAAGCCGACTGCCCCTCCTGATGCTTCCAGGAGAAGCGCGGATGAGGAGTATCGACAAGCACGTCTCCCTCCTGGAATTCGCATCTCAAGTCTGTCGGAGGATTTGTTCCGAACAGGTTGTATGCCAGACATACCAGTGCAGCGGCTGTGGCTAGGATTCTTTTCATACGTGTGCGATGGAATGGACAGGAGCGATCTGGGAGAGGCGGTCACGGCCGTTCAGGCCGTCCAGCTCGACGATGAAGATGAACTCGTTGACCTTGACACTGTATTCCTTGCCTTCTACGACCAGTTTCGTCTTCGAGAGGGTCTTGGCAATACCTTCTGCGGTGCCGCCGGTAGCGAGGACATCATCGACGATCGAGACGTGGAACACTCCGTCCTCAGCCTTCCCGGCCGTAATGTCGGAATTACGGTAGATGAGCTTGTCGGCTCCATATTCCTTCATGATCTCGATGGTCTGGAGATCGTCTCCGGTGTAGGGAAGCTTGCCTCGTTTGCGGAAAAGTATGATGTTGTCAACTCCGCAGTCGGCGATCAGCAGAGGCGAAGCGAACAGGAAGGCCCTGGCTTCAGGGCATGCCACGGAAGGGGCTGTGATCAGCTTTCCGACCTCGGCAGTGACTTCTGCGAATACTTTCCTGTCCTGCAGGTAAGGGATAATGTCCACGAACTTGATCCCGGGAGTCGGGAAGTCCTGGTAAAACTTAAGGTGTTCCTCGAACATAGGTGTTGAAAACTTTGTGGATTATTGTATAAGCAAAGGTATGGATTTTATCTGACTATCAGAGTATTTTTGCGAATAGATTATCAGGAAAGTCTAATTCCTTCAATATTTATGTCAACTAAAAAATTCATCTTCGCTGCCGTTGCAGCGTTAGCCTTTGCCATTTCAGCCAAGGCTCAGACAAATGTCCAGACATTCTACGACTTCGGAAAGGATCGCAATTATGTGACCACTACCTTCGAAATGTTCAAGGGAGACAAGTTCGGTGACACCTTCTTCTTCATTGACCATTACTACACTTCAAAGGATCAGCGTCCGGCTGCTGCAAGTGCAATCAACGGAAGCTACTTCGAGATCGAGCGCGGAATCAACTTCTGGCAGGAGAGCTCATTGAAGGATCTCAGCGCCCATGTCGAGTATGACGGAACCACCTGGGGACAGGGCACATGGTGCTTCGGTGCCAAGTATTTCCTCCACTCCCAGGATTATTCCAACATGCTGACCCTCTACGCTATGTATGAGACTTTCCGCGGCTTCGGTTCCGCCGACATCCCGCTCAAGTTCACGGCAGTTTGGAGCATGGGTAATCTCTTCTCTGTAAAGGGTTTGACATTCAAGGGCTTCGCTGATTTGTGGGGCAACAACTGCGTTTGGACCGACGGCACCACGACCAAGTGGACCTTCCTTACCGAGCCTCAGCTCTGGATGAACCTCGGCAGCTTGTTCGACGGACATCTCGATATCGGCGGCGAGGTCGAGCTTTCATACAATTTCGCCGGCAACAAGGGCTTCATGTGCAACCCTTGCGCAGGTCTGAGATGGACTTTCTAATTTAATAACCAACCAATATGGCAGAAACTACGACACAGGCCGCCGAGCCTAAAAAGGCCGGCTGGCTGACAAAGCTGTTCGGTTTCGACGGATCCAAGATGAAGGTCTCCACGGAGATCATCGCGGGTATCACTACATTCCTTGCGATGTCCTACATCCTGGCCGTCAACCCATCGATCCTGGCTGACACCGGAATGGACAAGAACGCCTTGTTCACTTCCACCGCCATCGCCTCCATCTTCGCCACCCTCGTGATGGCGCTCTACGCCAAACTGCCGTTCGCCCTTGCCCCGGGCATGGGACTCAACGCCTTCTTCTGCTATTCGGTATGCCTCGGAATGGGTTATTCCTGGCAGTTCGCTCTTACGGCCGTCCTCATCGAGGGTTTGATTTTCGTGATCCTTACCCTGACGAACGTGCGCGAGGCTATTGTGAACGCAATCCCTAAGTCGATGCGCAATGCGATCGGAGCCGGTATCGGTCTGTTCATCGCTCTCATCGGACTTAAGAGCGGCGGCATCGTGGTTGACAGCCCTGCCACCCTCGTGGATCTCGGTACACTCACCAGCGGCCCCGGCCTGCTGTCCGTAATCGGACTGGTCCTGACCGGTATCCTGGTGATTCTCAACGTCCCTGGCGCCCTGCTGATCGGTATCATCGCTACCGCACTCATCGGTATCCCTATGGGTATCACCAAGTTCGGCGGCTTCATGTCGGCACCTCCGAGCATCGCTCCTATCTTCTGCAAGTTCGACTTCAGCCAGGTGCTCAGCCTCGATATGCTCGTGGTGGTATTCACGTTCCTCTTCGTGGATATGTTCGATACCATCGGAACCCTCGTGGGTGTGACCACGAAGGCTGACATGGTGGACGAGAATGGCAAGCCGGTACGTCTCAACCAGGCTTTCCTGGCCGACGCTGTCGGTACGATGGCCGGTGCCGCCCTCGGTACCAGCACCGTCACCACCTACGTCGAAAGTGCATCCGGCGTCGCACAGGGAGGACGCAGCGGACTCACCGCCGCGGCTACCGCCTGCTGCTTCATACTCGCACTGTTCTTCGCTCCGGTATTCACTGCAATCCCTGGCTCGGCCGTATGCCCGGCCCTCGTGATCGTAGGCTTGTTCATGCTGAGTCCGATCAAGAACATCCCGCTCGATGACTTCTCGGAGGCTATCCCGGCTTATCTGACGATGATCCTGATGCCGATGACATATTCCATCTCCCATGGTATCCTCATCGGCCTCATCAGCTATGTCGTCCTCAACCTCTGCTCCGGTAAGCACAAGAAAGTGAGCTGGTTCATGATAGTTCTGGCGATTTTATTCATTCTAAAGTATATTTTCCTTTAATTAATTGATAGATAGCAAATTAACAATAACGTTACCAGGTTGTTAATAACTTTACGAATTATTTACACCTAGACGGCGATTAATCTGCTATCTTTGTTGAAAGTTGGTTCGGACTGAACTCCCGGTCCGAACCACTTTTAACCACCAGACTTGCCTGACTTGACTGATAACTGAATATTCAATACGACTTATATATAATGGATGTAACTGTACGCAAGACCAATGGTTCGTATGAAGAATACGACAAGGTCAAACTAATGAATGGTATTCGCGAGGCCTACAAGACGGCCGGCGAAGAGTGTCAAGAGGCCGTTGTGGTTTCCATAGCGGAAAACCTCTACATTTATGACAAGATCACAAGCCGTGAAATTAGGCGTCAGGTCGAGGAGAGTTTGATGTCCATCAACAAGAAGGTCGCTATCGCCTACATCGAGAAGTTCGATGCCGGTCTGGACTTGAGGAAGAAGAGAGACTTCATCAAGGACTACATCGCTGCTTCTAATGCTGCCACGGGATCCAAGTTCGATGCCAATGCCAACGTGACGAGGAAGAACATCGTCACCCTCGGGCAGGAGCTCTACAAGGAGAACAACATCAAGCAGAACCGCTACATCATGAAGGACAAGATCAAGGCCCTGTACGGCCGCAACCTTGCGAGCCAGTACATCAAGGACCTCGAGAGCCATGTCCTCTACAAGCATGATGAGAGCGGCACCCCGGGGTACCCGTACTGCGTTGCTATCACAATGTATCCTTTCTTGATCGACGGACTCAGGAACCTCGGAGGCGTTTCCGTGGCTCCTACTGACCTGAAATCCTTCTGCGGCGAGTTCATCAACCTGGTGTATTCGATATCTTCCCAGTTCATGGGAGCTGTCGCTACCCCTGAGTTCCTGATGTACCTCGACTATTTCATCCGGAAGGACTATGGCGACGACTATCTCGACCACCTCGAGGATGTCGTCGAGATGAACGTCAAGAAGAGGACTCTGGTGAAGGTCATCGACAACTACTTCCAGCAGGTGGTCCACTCGATGAACATGCCGGCCGGTAACCGTGGTTACCAGACCGTGTTCTGGAACATCAGCTACTTCGACGAGCCGTATTTCCGCGGCGTGTTCGGAGACTTCAGGTTCCCTGACGGAAGTGCTCCGAAGTGGGAGACCCTCTCCTGGCTCCAGAAGCACTTCATGAACTGGTTCAACGAGGAAAGGAACCACTACATCCTCACCTTCCCGGTCGAGACTATGGCTCTCCTGACCGACGGCAAGGATGACTTCGCGGATCCTGACTACGCTGACTTCACCGCCGAGATGTGGTCGAAGGGACACAGCTTCTTCTGCTACCTGTCCGACAGTCCGGACAGCCTCGCCAGCTGCTGCCGCCTGCGCAACTCCCTTACCGACCTGGACAAGTCCGACGAATCCCACAACCACACCACCCACCAGTATTCGATGGGTACGGCTTCGGTTTCCACGGGTTCCAAGTCGGTGATGACCATCAACCTCAACCGCCTCATCCAGCTTGCCACCCGCCGCTACTTCCTCGAGAGGAAGGGCATCATGCTCGATGGTGGAAAGGCTATTTCGAGAGGCGATTACGACAAGAACCAGCTCTATGACTACATCACCCGCGCCGTCACGGAGGAGACCGAGAGGGTACACAAGTACCAGACCGCCTTCAACGAGATCATCAAGGACTTCCTCCAGGCAAGGATGCTCGATGTCTATGCAGCCGGTTTCATCGATATGCGCAGGCAGTATCTCACCGTGGGCGTCAACGGCCTGACGGACGCTGCGGAGTTCCTCGGACTTACGATCAGCCCTAATCCTGAGTACAACGAGTTCGTGGACACCATCCTCGAGACCATCAACAGGTGCAACAGGAAGGACAAGACTCCGGAAGCGATGTTCAACACCGAGTTCGTACCGGGTGAGAATCTCTCCGGCAAGAACTACAAGTGGGACCAGAAGGACGGCTTCTACGTGTCTCCGAAGCATAACATGTACAGCTCCTACTTCTACAATCCGGAGGATGACAGCCTCTCGATGATCGACAAGTTCAAGCTTCACGGCAACGACTATGTCAAGCATCTGGACGGCGGCTCCGCCCTCCACATGAATGTAGCCGAGCACCTTTCCAAGGATCAGTACAGGCAGCTTCTCAAGACGGCCGCCCACTATGGCACCAATTACTTCACATTCAACTGCCGCAACACCGTATGCAACGACTGCGGATACATCAGCAAGGACACCCTTGAAGTTTGTCCGAAGTGCGGCAGCCACAACCTCGACTACCTTACCAGGGTCATCGGCTACCTCAAGAGGGTATCCTCATTCAGCGAGATGCGCCAGATCGAGGCCGAGCACCGGTTCTACATCCATGAGGGTGCAAGGCAGACCGTGAAGGCCAGCGCCCCTGTGAAGGAGGAGGTGAAGACTGAAGTATGATCAAGTACGTCCCGGAGATGACCTCGGTGGTCATCGAAGAGATTCCCGACAGAGTTACCTTGGCGGTTGACATCAGCAACTGCCAAGGTAATTGCGTTGGATGCCATTCTCCTTTCCTGAAGGAAGACATAGGGGAGGAACTTACCGAAGAGGTAATAGACCGCCTGGTGAAAGAGAACTACGGGGTCAACTGCTTCCTCTTCCTGGGGGAGGGGAACGACATGCCCGCCCTTATCCGTCTTGCTGACCACGTCCGCGAAATCGGGCTTGAGGCAGCGCTGTATTCAGGCAGGAAGGATGTGGAGAAGGACCTCTACCTCACCTTCGACTATGTCAAGATCGGTCCGTACATGGAGCACTTCGGACCGCTCAATTCCCCGACCACCAACCAGCGCCTGTACAAGGTCACCCATGACACTTCCGCCAAGCCGGACTACCGGCTGACTGACCTGACTTCCCGCTTCTGGCACAAGGGAATAGACCCGCTGAGAGAAAAATAATACCAACCCTATTGGGAATCAAGGACTTGGCTCTGCCGGCGAGAGAATCCGGCAGAGCTTTTTTTTGGTTTGCAAGCTGAAGTACAGTATATTTGTGAAAAGTAAATCCAGAACGAAATGAGAATATTATCCAAGATTTTGTGCTTTTTCCTGATGGTGGCTGCCGTGGTGTCCTGCAAGAGCAACGGCAAGGTCCTCCTTCCGAACGTAAGCGGCAAGGCCGGTGAAGTCATAGTCGTGATCGACAAGGAGAACTGGGACGGCAACCTCGGCAACGGTGTCCGTGAGCTCCTTGCCAGGGACTGCGAATACCTCCCTCAGAGGGAACCTTTGTATTCGCTCGTCAACCTGACTCCGGGTGCTTTCACCGATATGTTCAAATACCACAGGAACATCGTGATATTCAACATCGACACCACCGTGGCTAAGCAGGGCGTGGTCTATCGCACGGACGTATGGGCTCATCCTCAGTGTGTCATCCAACTCAACGCGCCGTGTGCCGATTCAGCCCTCGTGGTCCTTCAGCGCAACGGGGACAACCTTGCAGGAGCCATCGAGCAGGCCGAGAGGAACAGGGTCATCGCCAACACCCTGCTTTACGAAGAGGCCAACCTGGCGGAAGTCGTCAGCAAGATGATCGGCGGAAAGGTGCATTTCCCGGTGGGATACAATCTCCGGAAGGCTACCTCCGACTTCATCTGGATCGCAGACGAAAAGCAGTACACCAACCAGGGTGTATTCATCTATAAGTATCCTGCCACAGATCCGGAGCCGTTCTCCGACGAGAACATCATCGCCAAGCGTAACGAGTTCCTCAAGGCCAACGTGCCGGGCATGTTCGACAATACTTACATGATCACCAGCGAGGCCGTCAAGCCTGGAGTCCGCTTCCTGAAATATCACGACCGCGATTTCGTCGAGACTAGGGGACTCTGGGAAGTGTACAACGACTTCATGGGCGGTCCTTTCGTATCGCATTCATTCTACAGCCCCGACGGCAAGGAAATCATCGTCCTGGATGCTTGGGTATATGCTCCTAAATACGACAAGCGGCAGTACCTCCGGCAGGTCGAGTCCCTTCTTTATTCCTTCGAATGGAACAAACCTGAAGAATCCAAGGAAAATAAGCAGGAATAAGAGGCAAATTTATTTTGTCGGCTCAAAATTATTCTCTATATTTGCATCCCAATTTGGCGTAAAGCCTTCTTGGGTCACATTTGGTGGGTTCGTATAACGGTTAGTACTCGGGATTTTCATTCCCGCAATAGGAGTTCGATTCTCCTACCCACTACCAAAAAATATTAAAAAAAATAACAACGATGGCAAATCACGCATCTACAAAGAAAGCCATTCGCCAGAGCGAAAGGCATAGATTGCATAATAAGTATTATGCAAAATCGACGCGAAACGCAATTCGCGCAATCAGGAATACAACCGACAAGAAAGAGGCTGAAGAGGGCGCACCGAAGGTCTATGCAATGATCGACAAGCTCGCCAAGATCGGAGTCATCCACAAGAACAAGGCTTCCAACCTCAAGAGCGGTATCGCAGTTTACATCAATAAACTCGACTAAGAAAGCGAAGGCAGTCTCCCGAAGGCTGCCTTTTCAAGCTAAGTCCGGTCAAACCGGCATCGGGATGTAGCGCAGTTGGTAGCGCACTACGTTCGGGACGTAGGGGTCGTCCGTTCGAGTCGGATCATCCCGACCAAAAACAATCAGGCTGTCAGGAAACTGGCAGCCTGCAGTTGTTAGAATTATTTGTATATTTGGGCAGTTGTGAGAAGATTCCTGAATATCCTTACCTTAACCTTGGCTGCCGTTGCAGCATCCTGTTCCCTGAAGGAAACCGGCAGCAAAGACTATGTTGCTCCAAGTATAGTCTCATCCGAGGCTGTCGTATCCGGAGATTCAGTCAGTTTCACCTGCGTCCTTTCATCTTCCCGGGCAGAAAAGGTAGGATTCGCGTATGGAATCACCGGAGAGCAGGAAAGTGTCCTGCTCGCTCTCCCTTCAGGAGATTCATTCAAAGCCGTAGCCAAGGGTCTTGAATATGGCAAGACCTACCAGTGGCATGCTTTCGCGACGGCCGGCAATAGTGTCATCAAGTCTGAGAATGAATCATTTACAGTTCCTGAGAGGCCATTTAACCCGAAAGCTATACCGATAGAGGATCCTTGTTTCAAGGCTTATCTGGTTGAGAATTACGATTCCGATGGTGATGGAGAAATCAGTCTTTACGAGGCGGAACAAATCAATCTGATACGTATAGTAACCAACAGATACAACGTACAATCTCTTCAAGGCATAGAGTATATGCCCAATCTGATCCATATCGACTGCCCAGGGGATTGGTATGATTCGTATAACATCAGCAGTGAGGCGTATAGCTCTCCATATAAGTATACTGAGTCACCTTTGTTCCGTAAAGAAGGGGATCATTGGCATGGACCTATCGGAACCCTTAGGAGTATCGATGTAAGCAAGAATAAGAGATTGCAGGATCTCTGGCTATATAATAATGCGGCCTTGGGGGTGCACCAAAAGACCATTGACTTATCCCATAACCCGGATTTGAAGATATTGAATCTGGACGGCACGATGATGGATTATCCTGATGTTTCAAATAATAATAATCTTCAACAGCTATCATTGGGACAATGCCAAAATCCTTATATGCCGGATCTTTCGAAGATGCCGTGGCTCATAAGATTGAACTTGGAGTATCCGGTTGATGATCAAGGTCATAATATAGGCCCATGTCTTAAGGTAGATGTTTCTTCCAATCATTATCTGGAGTGGATCGCTGTGAGTTCTGCCGCCTTGACGCTCTCAGATTTATCAAACAACCCAAAGCTTAAGGAGCTTCATTATCCATATTGTAGTACCGTAGGGTTAGTTGATATAAGCAGCTTGAAACAACTTGAAGTACTATCAATCATCAAGAACGGGATCTCAGGAAAACTGATTCTTACTGACAACCCTAAACTAGTTTCAATATCTGCTGAGGAGAACATTTTTTCTGAAGTTGACCTAACTTCTTGTACTAATTTGAAAACAGTGCATCTCTGGGATAATCTTGTCAGCTCCCTTTCATTGCCGGAAAGTGTGGAGACTCTCAAGTGTTGGGGTAATCCGCTGGGTAGCTTGGATGTCTCTTCATTGCCGTCACTTAGTGTCTTGGAGTGTGCCAACTCAGGTCTTACATCCCTTGATGTCAGTCATAATCCGGCTCTGAGAGTCCTGAGCATAGACGGCAACCAGTTGGGAACCATCGACCTGTCAGCTAATAAGGAACTTGAAGAACTCGCTTGTTGGAATTGCGGTTTTACAACCTTGGACTTGACGAATAACACGAAACTCACGTGGATACGTTGCTGGGAGAACCAAATCCGTACATTGGACCTGTCTCACAACCCGCAAGTCGGGAAAAAGAATACGGGGGATCCTAATTCCAATGGCCTCTGGTGCTCGCCGATGAACGATTCCTCCGGAAAGAATCTTCTGGATGTATTGTATGTCGCTCCTGGTCAAGTCATCCCTAACGTCACTGAGAACCGGAGCGACAAGTGCATTCCGAGCGGGACCAGGATCGTGGTCAAGCAGGACTGAAATCAAATTTGAACCATTGTGGACTTGACAGGACCGGGTGATATTCCGTAATATTGCAACATCATGGGAACACCTTTCATACCGGAACTCGCCGAACTGCTCCGCCAGGTGGAGGAAAAGTTCGGCCACCGTCTGTCCACGACGACCGACTTTGAACTTCTCTCATTCGTGGTTGAACGCGAGATAGGAGAGTTGATCTCAGCATCCACCCTCAAGAGGCTCTGGGGCTATGTGGCATATTCGTCCAGCCCCAGGATATCTACGCTTGACACGTTGTCCCGTTATCTGGGTTATCACGACTTCAAGGCTTTTCGAAAGGCTTTGGTGGATTCCGGAGCGGTCGTGTCCACGTTCTTCACCAGCAAGACGGTTGAGGCTTCTTCGCTGAATGTCGGAGAAGAAGTAATCTTGGGTTGGGCACCGAACAGGGTGGTGAAGATCAAGTTCCTGGGAGGGACTTCCTTCGAGGTGCTTTCTTCAGAAAACTCCAAGCTTCACAAGGGCGACAGATTCGAGTCCTCCGAATTCATCCTGGGCGTCCCGCTTTTCATCTCTTCCGTACTCCGGGCGGATGGTACAAGCACTCCGCCCTATGTGGCGGCCAAAGCTGAAGGTCTCAACGTACTGGATATAATCAAGTAGAATGTGCAGCTGGGACTGCGGATCAGAATCGCAGTCCGACTCCCATTTCCAAGGAAGGGTTCCTGAATGTGATGGAACTTATTCCGAGAGAAGCGGTGAAATTGCTGATGTCCAGGACTATACCGGCATCGGCGCAGGCGCCTTTGAATGAATACTCTTCCACCTTCGCCCAACTCCTTGAGGCTTCTTCCCATAGGGTTGTCCTGTTTCCGTAGCCGCTCCCTGCGTATATGCCGAGAGGCCCGGCGATCTTGAATATCACTCCGGCGCCAAGATTCCACGCGGGATGCTTTTCCCGGCCGGTAGTCCAGATGATCGTCCCTTCTGAGGTCCCGTCGCTGGAACAGACTGACTCGTGGATGTCCTTCGTGAAGTTGGACCGCCCTTTGATGTAGAACCCCAACCTGTTGTGGGTCACTGTGGCCATCGCGCCGTAAGTCAGGGTGGAAGGTTGCCAGCCTGCAATCGCTATCGCTCCGAATTGCCACGGGTGAGGGGATTCCTGGCGAAGCCGAGGGGATTCCCGGTCAAGCCGGGAATGACGGGGTGCCTCGGCACCAAATGCGTCCTGCCTATAGAAGTAAAGAACATCCTCGACTTTAGGTGACCAACTCAATTCTGGCAGGGAAGATGTTTCGGAGGAACTCCTGACAGGGGAAACATCAGAAATCATTCTGTCAGGTTGGAAAGCCACGGTGTACCTACGGCGTATCCGCTCGTATCTCTCCCTCTGGCGGGCAGTCATTCCTTTTGAACTATTCTGAAGTGTAGTCCTGAGGCTGGATACCTGTTCCAGCAAAGACTTGAGTTCATCCGCCTCGATCTTCTCTCCGCGCTGAGCCCTGTCGCGCATCAAGATGCACCTGTCGATTATGGTCTCATAGTGGTCCAGAGCAAGATCCATCTTGGAATCCTGGCAATATGCCGCTACTTGGAAGAACAACGGTACAAGGATGATTACGAAATACAGGAACCTACGCATACTGTTGCAAATGTACTTAAAAATGTGGATATTTGGGTATGGATAATACCTCTGGATTCTTTGATACGCCTTCGGCGGAAGCGACCCCTGCCTCTGATGCAAGGGACCTTGTCAATTCTTCCGAAGGAGGATATTCCGAAATCTGGAGGATCGACCGTTCCGGGCGTTTCCGCGTGCTGAAATGCCTCAAGGAGGAATATAGGGAAGTGCCTGTATATGAGAGACTTCTCAAAAAAGAATTCGAAATAGGGTATTCACTAAGGCATGAGAACATCTGTGAGTATTATTCATTCATCAAGGACCCTTCGCTCGGCAATTGCATAGAGATGGAATGGGTGGACGGGCGAACCCTCGAAGCCTTCCTGGCCGAGGGGAAACCGGAAAGGAGTGTTTGCGACAAGATAGTGGGGGAAATCTGTTCTGCCCTGTCGTATATGCATTCCCGGCAGGTCCTGCACAGAGACTTGAAGCCTTCCAACATCCTCGTTACATATTCCGGCAACAACGTGAGACTCATCGACTTCGGCCTTTCCGACATGGACTCTTCCTCTATCTTGAAGAACCCGGCGGGGACAGCGGTCTATGCTGCTCCCGAGGTTCGCGAGGGCGGCATGGCAAACGTGCGGAGTGACCTGTATTCCCTGGGAATGGTGGTGTCACGGTTCCCGGTCAGGAGGTATTCCTCAGTTGCCCGTAAGCTTTGTTCTCCAAGGCCTGAGAACCGGTATGCTTCTGTGGCGGAGGTCACAAAGGCCCTGAAGAGTAACTGGTCAGTTCTGGCCGGAGTGTTATTCATCCTATTCATTGCTCTTATGGCAATAATTCCGCTTTTCGAAAGGCGCAATTCGACTACGGAACCTCCATATAATGAAGCTATTGAGGATAGTGTATCCACTATCGGCACACAGAATGACAGCTTAAGTCTTCCAGATCCTTCGGAGCCTGCTCCCGTTTCAGGTCAGGGCACTTCTTCCGTGCCAGTGGACAAGCCTAAGCCTAAGAGTAAGCAGCTGGCCGGTCACAAGGACTCTTCTACGATTTCAGACCAGCGCGCCATCGACGAAGTCTTCCGCCAGGCCACGGAATTGTTCGAATAGGCACCATTAGTCTCTTTGGGATAGCTGTTTTTCGTCCAATTTGCAGTGTCCCGCAATTTTTTATTCCAACTACCTTATTTGAACCAATGTGAACTTGATTCATGTTGGGGAGTGGTTTATTTTTGAGGCGAGAAAAATCATAATGCGATAAATCTCATGATTATTGATAATGGATAGACATGTTTTCCTTGGTATTGGGCGATTGGTGGCACCTCTTGACAATTTCGCTATTGGTATAAGTACAGCAGCTTGTGCTTAGCGAGAGATATGTGGTGGGAATCCAAGGGCAGTGACAGCTGTACAGTTTTGTTCTTCAAAACTAACCGCGATTACGTTGAGAAAGTTGGATATTAAACGTCGAAGAGGTGATTATCTAATGATGAATTGAAGAGATGGATAATTGAAAACCATCATGAGGCCCCAAGGACAGACCTGGCGTTTTATGTGCACTATGACGAGGGCTCTCGTTGGGTCAGGTAATTATATTGGAAGATTGAACGAGTTTGATAATAACAGGGAGAGAAATAACAATGGTAATCCACATATAATAATACAAAAGCTATGGATACAGGAATTATAGTTGCTCTCATTCTTGGAGGAGCTAACATTATTAGTGCAGTTTTTTTCGGGTGGATTCCATCTCGAAATAGAGAAAAACTTGCATCACGAGAACGAACAATCAAACAACAGAATAATGATCTTTCATTCTTCGTATCGGAGGAAAGAATGATTCTGGAAGAAATAATCACAAATTATGGCGGTTCTTTTGATTCTGAAAAGAGGCGAATTAGGGATTTAGTTCGCGAGACAACTGGTAAGCAGCTATCGGATTCTTTCCGTCCAGGGCACTATGTGCAAAAGAATACTACAGATAAGGAATAAATGATTCCAGTATTTAAGCTTATAAGATTTTTTATTTGGAATAGGAAAGAAGAATAATAATTATTATTACACTATGGCTCTAATCTCAAGCAAAGATAGCTTAGCGGAGATTTCCGATAAAGCCGCTATCTGTCCTAAATGTGGCGTGTTGAGACAAGATCTTCCGGAATTGATTGAAGAAGAGAATGAGGCTTCAATCGAACAGTTGCTTGAGCTAAGATGGTTATGCTTTTCCCTCTCGCCACGTGGTCATATCCTAAATATAATTAACAGATACGACTCTCCGGAGAAGGCAAAGATATACCTTAATGCAACTGGAATCGGACATGTTTTTGACATTGGTCCTGTTGTATAGTTGGGAGTATTCAAATTAACACTTAATAATCAAACAATTATGGAACAAAAAAATGGTAATTCAAACAAAAAGAGTCTCATCATTATCCTTGGAATTATTGCCGCAATTGTTGTTTTCTTCATTGCACGTGCAATTTATGTGAATGCCGTTGTGGATCATGCCTATGATAAAGCAACTAAAGAATATAACAAGGCATACGACAAGGCAAAGAAAGATGTCGATAGGATGATGAAAGACTATAACTATTAGTAAAGTAATCTTACAAGTCTTGCAAGGAAACGGGAAGGATTACTTTCCCGTTTCTGTAATTGTTTTGTAAAATGGAAACAAATCTTCCCAAAAGAAGAGGATTATTTGTTATCCTCATTATTGTTGCAATCATGATATTTGGTTTTTCGAAGTCTTCCAATAATAAACTGCCCAAAGAGTATGAGTGGATATCGGGCATTTGGACATGTCAGACAATGTTTGGGCCGGTGACATATCGAATGGGGCCGGATATGTCCTTTTCTGATAATGAAGGACATTCCGGGACATATCGCATAGAGGATGGGGCTATTTATACACAAGTGGACGGTACACTCGGCTTTCGTATCGAGGTCGATGGTTTGAATAAAAGAATTGGACCGGGTGGAGAGTGCTGGATGATAAGGATATCAAAATAAGGACTCGTATGAATATCAATAGTTTGAGAAAGATAGCGGAGCGCCAGAGCTCAGAGTATGAAACCACTGAATCTGGTTTGAATCTAATTAAGGCAGATCTTGACCGAGTTGATGACTCCCTAAAACGAACAAGGGTATCCATAAAGCTCCCTCGTATCACTATAATTGTAGCTATCTTCGCATTTGTTATCTATTCATTTGTATTTGGCCTGGGAGTAGCCCTTCTAATGGTTATAGCCATTGGGGTTGCTTTTGTGATAATTGAACCGGAGGTTGATACTCTAGCGGGATTCTCAAAAGAATCGATTGATGCTCTCAAGAAATATCGAATCAATCAAGTAACCTCAGTTTTTGATGGGATTGAAAAGAAAAAAAAGTCATTATGATGAAGAAAGTATTAATTGTTATTACAGCCCTTATTATAATTCTATTGGTTCCTTTCATTATAAAAGGGTTCTCTTATTTGTCTAAGGACCTCGACTTATCTGATTCATCTTATGATGAGTATTTTGATGAGGGATATGACGAGAACTCGATTGATGGGACCTATTATTGGAGCAATGGAGTTAGCTCCCATACGGTTGAAATATACGGTGACTCTTGGTATGGAGTAACCACTTTTGGGTCAGGATATGGGGAGGATAGCGAGACCGAGTCGGGATCGGTTCGAGGAAATACGTTGTATTATAGTGGGATGGAAATAGGAGTAGTCACAGGAAAGAGTCTCCGTTGGGGGAACTCTCATACTCTTCGTAAACAATAAGCGTCCCTTTTATTGTTTTTGTTTGTAGAATCAACTTTAACAAGCAGCATTAAACCATGGAAGGTGCATTCCATAAAATGGAATAGATTAAGCCTTAATGTATTAAATGCTTTGGAATTACACATTAATGATCAAGCATATGAAAAGGTTCTTCATTGTATTGTTTTTGATTGCTCCATTAATAATCTCATGTAAAAAAAATGAAGTAGAGGAGTTAATCTGTGTGAGAATTGATGATCTCTGGGGATATATCAATTCCAAGGGAGAGATGGTTATCCCTCCTCAGTTTGAAAATGCTATGCCATTCTCGGAGGGTCTTGCCTTAGTTCAAGAGAAGGATAGGACTTATTGTTTTATTAACAAAAAAGGTGAACCAGTAGAGGGATTAAAGGGATTCGCATCTGCGACTTCTTTTTCTGAAGGACTTGCAATTGTGGTACGTCCTTATGAATGTCCAGTGGCGGTTAATAATACCGGCAGAGTTATATTCAAAATGCCAGAAGCAGAAGAAGTGTATGGGTTCTCTGATGGTTTGTGCCTTTTTTCTTCCAATATTGGCGATGCTCCGGTAAGTCATTGGGATGGAGTAGGTGAAGAAGCTGTAGAGGTAGTTGAAGATGTGGCAGATACAGTCGATGGCTTTGATAGATCATCAGTCAAAACAACGGATAATAGTTTTAGTGACAAACAAAAGAAAAGAGGAATAGATATCCGGTATGGCTTTATAGATAAAAAAGGGGAGGTGGTGATTTCTCCAACTTATAAACGCGCGACATCGTTCAGCGAAGGGTTTAGTATTGTAGAGTCAGATGAAGGGTTGTATGGATTCATAGACAAGAAGGGGACACAGATCGGAGAACTTGTTTTTGCTGACGCATTACCTTTTAACGAGGGCCTAGCCGCTGTAAAGGATAAGAGCAGTAGACTATGGGGGTATATTGATAATACTGGTGTTTTTGTAATTCAGCCTCAGTTCAAAGATTGTGGACAGTTCCATGAGGGACTCGCTTATGCTGTGGCTGTGAATTATGAAATCAAAGGAGAAGGAGTGGGAGGATATATAAATAATAAAGGAGTATTTGTAATACAACCTAGGTTCGTAATGGATCCTATGCGTATAAATAGCTTTTCAGAAGGCTTCGCCGTAGCTGCTGATATTGTTGAAGGGACGATGGGTTATGTGGATAAAAAAGGGACATTGAGAATTCGTGGTATTTATGGATATCCTTTCAAGGGTGCATTGGCTGCAGCGACGACTGAAGCATTGGATGGCGAAAAGTATGGCATTATTGATAAGAAAGGCAACTTTGTTGTGAATCCCGTATTTGATCAAATACTGTGGGACTTTTATGATGTTGAGGATTCATACTACGGGAAGGAAAGTCCATGGCTTATTCCACTTCACGTAAGTAGTCATTATGTTGAAAAGAGGAATTAACTTGGATACTCTTTTTATTTGAATTTGAGATGGGGGCCATAATTAAAGTAACGGTTTGCTAACAAGTTAAACAATGAAAAAAGTGGCTATATTCTTATTATTGTTCATCACAATGACAAATACTCACGCACAAAGTGATATTTGGAATATTTGGACATGCTCAAATGGTTATGAAAAACAGTTCTTTTTCGTTCCGAAACAAATAATGGATAAACCAGGTAATGAGAAGTGGTACTATGGTCTATATAGGAATGAATCAGGTAAAGAATTAATCATTCAAGAACACTACATTATTTTACTGAGTGATAATCCTAATTATCGAACATACAGTGAGTTCGATAATATAGTTCTAGGTGAGCAATATTCAGGGGATCAAAGAATGCTTGTTCTATGGATGGCAGATGAGGAAGATTATGATGCAGGAGTGATAGTTCTACAAACAGACAGTAATGAATTATCTCTTCGAGATGACTTCCATGGTACTTCCTTTAACCCTGATGGGTCACTGACTCTAAATCCAATGCCAGAGTTAGAACTTAAATATAGCAAGATTGATGGGTTAAGTTCGAGGACCTTTGAGAAAGTGAGCGCCGCATTGGATAAAACATCGGGTTATTTAAATGAGGGGTATAAACAGTTAGTTCAGTTTATTAGTGATAATGATTGGCTGTATGGTATATGGGTATCGGATAGTGGCAAATCTTCATTTGTTGTGCTTCATGATGCAATGGTCATTCAATCCTATGAAGGACATGAGGAGTTCCTTTCATATGAAGGAATAATACCTGACGATGGGGCTGGGGATACTTTTTACGTTAATTGCAGGTCTGAGGAAGGAATTTCTATTAACATACGGACAAAAAAAATCCACTCTGATTTTTATGGTAATCTAAAGAAGATTTGGCCGTTGCTAGAAGCTCAATGATAAGATATCGATATCTTGACGTATTATTATTGTTAATAACAATGCTATCAGGTTGTTGGATTATTATTTAACCAATGACCCTGCGTTTCTTGAAGATGCTTCTTTCGCTACCAATGTGGCGGTTTATTCTTTCCTCAAGGATGATTTCCGGAAAGGGGATGTCAGTCGCAACCCTTTGTTCCAGTGGGCTTTCTCTGCTTTCTATGGGATGGGGATAGTTCCGGTGGAGGGTAAGGCGGCATTCTTCTCCAAGATGGAATCGCTCAGAAATACATATACTGGCGTAGGTGCGAGGCAGTCGACGGAAGAGTTAAGGCCTGCAATGGGGAAGTCTTATTTCTCTTTCGCGACAAAGATGCTCAATCTCCTGGATGACGCCGAGTATCCGATTTATGACCGAATGGTCGGTCTGGTGTTCCAGAAGCCATTCAATCCTGATAAGATACGCATGGACCACCAGCATTCCATCTATCTTGATATTATCGATACCTATCGTTCGCTTAAAGACCATCCGATCGTGGGAAGATTCCGCAAGCGATTTAACTGCCAGAAAATCGGATATATGAAGATCCTCGACTCTGTGTTTTGGAAACTTGGCAGCATGATGGAACAGAACCACGAGATGTTTCCTTGGGAGTAGGGTTGCTCCAGTTTTGATTCTTCCGGGAAGGCTAGCCAGCCATCGCGGTTAGTTGCCCGAAAAACGGCAGACTAACCGAAAAACGGCAGACTAACCGAGTTGGAAGGGCAACCGGCTGACCGCACCCGGGCGGGGGCAAGTGAAGCGTATTTGGGCAAGGTCTAATTTCGGTGGGGGGATCTTGCCCGTTGAAAATGGCCTCCAGGTGCCTCAGATGCTGATTTGCTGGGCAAGGTCCCTGTGAGTTTTTTAGACCTTGCCCGGGAATGGGAGGCCAGGCCACGGCAACTACTTCCGGCACTACTACCTTCTTCCTCTCTTCCTTGGCTTGAAGGTGAAGGTGTCCTGGATTTGGCCGGTGAGGAGGTTGTGGACGGTGACTTTGAGGGTGCGGCCGACGACTTCACCTTCGATGACGGTCGGGAAGACCTCTTCCTTTAGTTCAGGGCCGCCGCCCACGATCTGGGCCCAGCAGCGGTCCGCCGTAGGAGCGTCGTAGCGATATCTGTGCTGGTGGGCCGTGATTAGCAACTGGCATCCGGCCTTCTGCAGGGCAGGGCCCCAGAGCTTCGCGCAGGTTCTCTGCCACAATGCAAAATCGTGCTTGTACTGCGGATCCTTGTCGGCCGGAGCAACATCTCCCGGATTGTGGGTAGGATCGTCATCGAACAGAGGAATATGGCAGAAAGCCACCAGGTACGGCGCCGATGCTATTTCCTTGCGCTTCAGGGCGTCCTCCAGCCAGGCAACCTGGGCCTCACGGTAAGGCTCGCTCTTGAACAGGAAAGCGTACCGGGGATTGGTGTCCAGTTTGTCCTCCGCGGTGTCCAGTCCGATAAGCGCGATGTCTCCCATCCTCACTGCGAAATTGCGGCCGAGGTCCCAGTCCCTGGAAGACCTCTCCTCCGGCTGGCGGAACATCCAGACGTTCTCCAGATGCCGGTTCGCCATCCCTCTGTCGTCGTGGTTGCCCGGACAGAACAAGTACGGCAGGTCGGAAGCGTAATCCTTCCTGTCGATTTCCGGCTTTATGAATATCCTTATCTGCCAAGCGTTACCAGATGGTTCTTTGCGGAATCTCAATATCAATCTCAGATTACTAATAATGCAAGTATTTCATCGACCACAGGTACTCCAATAGATCTTTTTGGTTGGGGCGCAAATGGATATGGATCCAATAATCCTCCTTATTATACAAGTACGACTGCTTCCGATTATTATAATGGCAATTTAACTGAAAATTATAACTGGGGAGTAAATACAATTTATACGACTCCAAATGGTGGCACAGCATCACATTCATGGCGTTCTTTGACAAAAGACGAGTGGGAATATCTGCTTAATACACGTACCGGACACTCAAGCAAATGGGGTATGGGAACGGTAGAAAATAAAAATGGGATGATTTTGCTTCCCGATACGTGGAATGCACCTAACCAATGCCCTGCCTTTGTTGCGGGTGCTGGTGAAGGATATAGTACTAATCAGTATGATGCTGACGAGTGGGAATACATGGAAAGAGCAGGGGCTGTTTTTCTGCCAATAACTGGATGGAGAAGAAGTACGGATGTAAGGGGTACAAGTGGTGGTTATTATTGGACTTCGTCAGCTTGCTATTCGCTATCTTTTAACAGTGGAGGTTTCTCAATAACCGAAAATACAAATAATAGATGGCGTGGCTATGCAGTCCGTCTAGTAACAGAAGATTAATTAATGTTTAATAAAAACTTTATTATTATGAAAAGCAAAATTTACAATTCGTTATGGATGCCGAAGGCGTTACTTCGGCTCATCCCGTTGATTGTATTGTTTTTTTCCTTCTCTGTTGTACAAGCTCAGTACACGGTGGAAGTTGAAAGAGACGATGAGACACTGATT
>JAEEGH010011578.1_pt1 | contig 19966 bp, 19 predicted proteins | sample 9134181 | NCBI WGS metagenome assembly JAEEGH01 (sample SAMN16246544, study PRJNA631951) | gut metagenome | biome: gut microbiome; feature: rumen; material: DP-attached | host: Bos | place: Iran: Karaj | collected 2018-10 | reverse complement strand
TTAGGAGTTTAAGAAGCCTAATTGTGGTTTTTGCGGGATTTTTTTTTGTAACATTTAAAATTAATATATATGGGTACAGTTATTATTGTCATTGTAACAGGAGTGGTTGGAATAGGTTTGGGTGTGCTTGGCACCTACATGCTGTTCCATAGGAACATTTTGGGAAAAAGCCAGCAGCTGTTGAAGGATGCTGCGGAAGAGGCGGAGCTGATCAAAAAGGAGAAGATGCTGCAGGCCAAGGAGAAGTTTCTGCAGATGAAATCCGAACATGAAAAGATGGTCAATGAAAAGAACAAGGCCATAGCCGCCGCAGAAAACCGCATCAAGCAGAAAGAGCAGACCATCAACCAGCGGCAGGAGGGATTGCAGCGCAAGCAGACAGAATTGCAGCAGCAGCAGCAGCAGGTCTCCCAGCAGATGGACATATTCCGCCGCAAGCAGGAGGAGATTGATAAGATCCAGAAACAGCAGCTGGACAAACTGGAGGCTATTGCGGGCTATTCCCGTGAGGAGGCGAAAAAGGAGATGGTGGAGCTGTTGAAGGATGAGGCCCGTTCCGACGCGGCCAATCTGGTGAGGGACATAATGGACGAAGCACGTTCCTCCGCCAATATGGAGGCCAAGAAAATCCTGATCAAGACCATCCAGCGTACGGCGGTGGAGAACACGCACGAAAACTCGGTGTCGGTCTTCAATATTGAGAATGAGGAGGTGAAGGGCCGCATCATCGGCCGGGAGGGCCGGAATATCCGTGCCTTGGAATCCCTGACCGGTGTGGATATTGTCATTGACGATTCCCCTGACGCCATCATCCTTTCCAGTTTCGACCCGGTACGGCGCGAAATCGCCCGTCTCTCCCTTACAAAGCTGGTGACGGACGGACGTATCCACCCCGCCAGAATCGAGGAGGTTGTCGCCAAGACCAAGCGGCAGATCGAACAGGAGATTGCCGAGGTGGGCAAACGCACCACCATCGACTTGGGCATACACGGCCTGCATCATGAACTTATCCGGATGATCGGAAAGATGCGCTACCGTTCGTCATACGGTCAGAACCTTCTGCAGCATTCAAAGGAGGTTGCCAATCTCTGCGCCACCATGGCTGCGGAGTTGGGGCTGAACGCCAAGCTGGCCAAACGTGCCGGTCTGCTTCACGATATCGGCAAGGTGCCGGACAACGAACCGGATGTGCCACATGCCCAGCTGGGTGCAAACCTTGCTGAGAAGTTCAAGGAGAAACCTGAGGTGGTCAACGCTATCGCAGCCCATCATGATGAGGCGGAGATGGAGACTCTGATTGCACCGATAGTGCAGATTTGCGACGCAATTTCCGGTGCCCGTCCAGGTGCCCGTCGCGAAATTGTGGAGGCCTACACGAAGCGGTTGAAGGATCTGGAGGAGATAGCCCTTTCCTATCCGGGAGTGGTGAAGACCTATGCCATCCAGGCCGGACGCGAGCTGCGTGTCATTGTCGGTGCCGACAAGCTGAACGACGAACAGACCGCCCAGCTTTCACTTGATTTGTCCAAGAAGATCCAGAACGAGATGACCTATCCGGGACAAATCAAGATTACTGTGGTGCGCGAGACACGCGCCATCAACTACGCGAAATAGACGGCAGTGGCTCCGATCATTCTGGTCTGTTTCCTGTTCTATACAGCGTTGCTGTTTGTCATCATGCACTTTACGGCGCGAAAAGGTGACAACAGCACCTATTATTCCGGCAACCATAAATCCCCGTGGTTTGTGGTTGCCTATGGTATGATAGGAGCATCCCTTTCCGGTGTCACATTTATGTCGGTGCCTGGCGGTGTCTATACCGGGCAGTTCACCTATCTGCCTTTGGTGTTTGGATATGTAATTGGTTATGTGGTGATTGCCTATCTGTTGCTACCGTTGTACTACCGCCTTAAGCTGACCTCCATCTACACATACCTGGGTATGCGTTACGGTCCCTCCTCCCAAAAGACCGGCAGCCTCTTTTTCATCCTGTCACGGCTAATGGGTTCCGCCATCCGGATGTATCTTGTGGTTTTTGTGCTGTATGAGTACATATTCAAGGATTGGGGAATCCCCTTCTGGGTACCGGCGGTGATTTTTATTCTGATTATATTGGCATACACTTTTAAGGGTGGGGTCAAGACGGTGGTGTGGACCGATACGCTGCAGACCACTTTCCTGCTGTTGGCTGCCGCTGTGACGGTGGTGTGCATTGTGAGGCGGCTGGACATTTCCTTTCCTGCATTGATGAAGGAGGCGGCGGAGCAGGGCTACACTCGGGTTTTTGAAACCGACTGGACCGCCTCCAAATTTTATGTGAAGCAGCTGCTGAGCGGGGCTTTCATCACCATCGCAATGACGGGACTGGATCAAGATATGATGCAGAAAAATCTCAGTTGCAAGAATTTGAAGGATGCTCGGAAAAATATCCTGACCTCTTCTGGCCTTTTTGTGGTGGTGAACATCCTTTTTCTCTGTTTGGGTGCGGCATTGGTTGCATACGCGCAGCGGACGGGATTCGCTTTGCCTGTCAATGGCGATGGTGTGGTGGTCAACGACAAGATTTTCCCTTCTGTCGCCTTTTCGCTCAGTAAATTCACCATTGTGGTGTTTGTTATCGGCCTGGTGGCCGCAGGGTATTCCTCAGCCGACGGAACCCTGACGGCGCTGACCACGACTGTCTGTTTCGACTTTCTGCATTTTGACTCTTCCGACCGCACAGAGGAGGAGAAAAAACGGCTGCGCTATCTTATCCATATCGGCTTTGCATTGATGTATCTGATTATCATTGTTGTGTTCAAGCCGTTTCATAGGGAGTCGCTCATCGACACCATTTTTGCGGTGGCAGGATATACCTACGGCCCGTTGCTCGGACTCTTCGCATTCGGGCTGTTCACACGCCGGAAGGTGCGAAGGGATTCCTGGGTGCCGCTGATGGCACTGATTCCGCCGGTACTGTGCTTTTTCTTGGACCGCTATTCGCAGGTGTTGTTCCACGGCTACCGTTTCGGATTTGAGCTGTTGTTGCTCAATGGATTGCTGATGTTCCTATTCTTGTGGGTTTTCAGTAGAAAGGGCGATGCCTCCGCACAGGTCTGACCGGGATTGGCGGGTTTTGCTGCTTGCTGCCTGTCTCACCATTTTTTGGAGCGGCCTGGCTGCCCAGACAGGGGCGAGGGACAGTGCGCGCATGCAGTTGTCGCAGCTGTTCCAGACGCTTGTGAACGAAAAGCATTTCAATGGGGTTATGTTTGTCGCTGACGACAGCGGCGTTGTCTTTCAGAAGGTAAGCGGATATGCACGTCTTGGAAGCAGGAAGAAACTGCACGCCTCCTCGCAGTTTGAGGTGGCCTCCGTATCCAAGCAGTTCACTGCCATTTCCATTCTGATGCTGCATGAGGCCGGTCTGCTCTCTTTGGAGGATTCTTTGGAGCGCTTCTTCCCCTTTTTCCCATACCATGGCATTACCATCCGCCAGTTGCTTTGCCACCGTTCGGGACTTCCCGATTATCTGGAGTTCGCACTCCAGTACTGCAATGATTTGGAGCCGATCTCCAATAAGGGGCTGCTCCAGCTGATGACCATTGTGCGTCCCGAACCGGAATCCCGGCCCGACACCCGTTTCTGCTACAGCAACACTGGTTATGCCGTGCTGGCCTCTGTGGTGGAAACGGTGAGCGGTATGTCGTTCGAGGATTTTGTGCTGCGGAATATTTTCGAGCCGTTGGAGATGAAGCACAGCCGGTTCTATACCGAAGAGTGTCTGGTCCCTTCCGTGTCCACAATCGGGCACCGGCGTAACAAAAGCGTATACGAACGAGATGCCCTCTCAGGTGTGGTTGGGGACAAGGGAATCCAGACAACGGCGGAGGATTTGTACCGTTGGTTCTTCCACCTCCGTACGCTGGTGTCCGACTCCTCGCTGGCCATGGCCTGGACACCGCAGAATTGCGACATGGACGAATGCTCCAATTACGGGTTCGGCTGGCGGCTCACCTGCGATGCGCAGGGTAACAGGCTGGTATATCATGGCGGATTATGGAACGGCAACCATTGTCTGATGGTTTACCGCCCCATAGACCACACATTCCTGCTTTTTTTGAGCAACTGGTGCAACGGCGCCTTCCAACATCGGAGCGATACGGTGCTGGAGATTATGAAATGCCTGCATGCTGCTCAGGATGCTGCGAAAAATAGTCCATGTGACTGGCCCGATCCTGTCAAGTGAAAATGTAAATGCTTTTATGTTAATTGATTATATTTAAAAAAAATCTATAAAAAAACGCCCGAACCTATTTAAATTAGTTGTACTTTTGCAGTCTCAAAAATCACGGGATGTGGCGCAGTTTGGTTAGCGCGCTTCGTTCGGGACGAAGAGGTCGCAAGTTCAAATCTTGTCATCCCGACCAGATGTCGGTTCCGTAGCTCAACTGGATAGAGCAATTGCCTTCTAAGCAATAGGTTATGCGTTCGAGTCGCATCGGAATCACCAAACCTTTCAAAAGGAGGGGTTTGTGAATGCAAAAAAATGAATCAACGGGATATTCAATTGTTAAGTACCATGGCCTTGACCATGGTTCCTTCGCTGAACAAGGCGGCGTTGCAGAAGCTTGTGTCTGCATACGGCTCCGCACAGGCGGTGTTTGAGGCTGCTGTCGCCACAGATGCTGAGCCTCAGATGGATCCTTCTCTGGCAAAGCAGCTTGCGGTGTCAAAACCATCATTGTTCCAACGGGCTGAAGTGGAGTTGGAATACATTTGCCGGCATGGGGTTAAAACCTATTGCTGGGGTGACGCGGACTATCCGCAGCGGCTTGCACAATGTGCCGATGCACCGTTGCTGCTGTTCGGCAGGGGCAAGCTGCCTGTGAACCGCCCCAGGCAGCTGGCGGTGGTAGGCACACGGCATCCGACCGCATACGGGCGCCAGCTGGCACAGCGTACGGTGGAGTTGCTGGCCGTGTATCGTCCGGTGGTGGTGAGCGGTCTGGCAAGCGGGGTGGATGGTGTGGCGCATGAGACTGCGCTTAAGGCTGGGCTTCCGACAATCGGAGTGTTGGGGCATGGACTGAAAAGCCTTTTCCCGGCTGAACATCGGGACTTGTTGGAGCGGATGTTGGAAAGGGGAGGTGTTGTTACGGAATATCTGTCGGATGTCCCTCCGCTGGCACAGCATTTTCCGCCGCGCAACCGCATCATCGCCGGCATGTCGGATGCTGTTGTGGTGGTGGAGGCGAAACGGCGCAGCGGGGCGCTGATTACGGCAAATCTCGGCTTTTCCTACAATCGTGAGATTTTCGCATACCCCGGCAGACTTACGGACGGCAATTCGGAAGGATGCAACAATTTGATTCGTCGCAACAAGGCGGCATTGCTCATGCAGCCTTCTGAGGTTGCGGACTCTTTGGGCTGGCGTGAGTCGTCCGGTGAGAAGCCGGCTGCCGCCGCACTTACGCTCCCTTTCGATTTGACCGAACAGGAAAGGAAAGTGTATGAGGCTATTGTCACAAACGATGCGCCCGATGCCGACACCCTGATGCTTCTGACCGGATTGAGTGTGCCTGAGCTGAGCGCAGTGCTTCTTGCTTTGGAGTGCAAAAGTGTGGTGCAATGCGTGGCCGGACAGCGCTACCGGCAGGTTTAAAGTGTTTTTCCTGCCAAAAAATGGCGGCGGACTTTACGGGAACGACCTGTTCCCTTTTTAATTGTTGCATGAAATAATATGTAAAATATTTACTTTATGTGTTTTATAATTAACAAACAAGTGTTAAGTTTTTTTTGTCGGAAACAGTTGTGGATAATGTAAAAAGTGCTACTTTTGCAACTTGAAACGGTACCGTGGCCGAGTGGCTTAGGCACTGGTCTGCAAAACCAGGTACAGCGGTTCGACTCCGCTCGGTACCTCTACCGAGGGAGGTGACGCAATGTCGTCTCCCTCTTTAAATAAAGGAATATGCATCATAAAGCGAAACGAAGCCTTTGCTGTCTCATGGTGTTTATGCTTGGAATCTGTTCCGGCGTAAAGGGCCAGGTGTCGCTTTTTCCGGACGAAAAGGTGACCGCGCTGGTGGAAAGGCAGCAGCAGATTGTCTCCTCTTTTGATGGGAAGTCAATGGGATACAGGGTACAGTTGTTTTTTTCATCCGGCAGCAATTCACGGGAGCAGGCCAACAGGGTGAAAAATGAGTTTGTTTCCAAGTATCCGAAGATGAGCGTTTACATGGTGTTCAAGGAACCGAACTTTCAGGTGTTGGCCGGTGATTTCCGCACACGTGCTGAAGCGGTTGGTTTTTTGCGTGAGATTGAGTCATCTTTTCCACAAAGTTTTGTGGTGAAGGATGAGATATCCTATGTCCGACATGAATATAATAACGATTAACATAATAAATAATTAAAAAAAACATGAAGACACTCAAGTACATGTCAATGTTTTTGTTGGGAAGCTGCATCCTCTTTTCCTGCTGCGGACTCAACAAGATGGTGAAGAAACAGGATCTGGTTTCCTATTCGGTGAATCCGGATCCGGTGGAGGTATATGCCGGAAAAATGCCGGTTGAAATCAAAGGTACTTTCCCTCCAAAATATTTCAAAAAGAAGGCGGTCGTCACCTTCACGCCCACCATTCAGACGGAGGATGGCAATACCGTGGCCCTGACTCCTATAACCCTGAAGGGGGAGAAGGCTCCTGGCGAGGGCAAGGTGATCAGCTATAAGAATGGCGGCACGTTCACCGTCAATCAGGAAATCCAGTTCCAACCCGGCTATGAGACCAGCATGATGGTCGGCAAACCTTCCGTGCAACTGAAGGCCAAGCAGGCCGACCTGAAGGAGGTTCCGTTGAGCAACGGTGTGGTCACCACAGCTGACCGTGTCTCATGCAACCCAAGCCTGCAGGAGAGCGGTGCCGACAAGAGCGGCAAGACCGACCTGATGATGTCCGACCATAACTACAAGGGTCCGAAGAATGTTGAGAAAACTGCCGCAATCTATTTCGAACTGAACAAGGACAACCTTAACTGGAACCTTGCAAAGAACAAGGAGGCCGCCAGCAAGGAGGCTTTGAAGGCCATCATGCCCTTCATCTCCCAGTACAAGACGGTGAAGGAGGTTGAGATTGTCGGATGGGCCTCTCCCGAAGGCGAACTCAAACGCAATTCCGAACTGGCCTCCAACCGTTCCAAGGTGGCGGAAAAATGGTTCAAGGGTGAATATGACAAGTACATCAAGGCAAAAGCCAAAAAGGAGAAGGTGAAGGTTTCCGCATTGAAACAGGATTTCAAAATCACCACGAAGGATAACGGTGAGGACTGGGACGGCTTCGTTTCCGCCATCTCCGCCTCCAACATCAAGGACAAGGGGCAGATCGTCAATGTGATCAAGTCGCAGTCCAATCCGGACCAGCGCGAGCAGCAGATCCGCAACATGATTGCCATGTATGACGAGATAGACAACAACATCCTGCCGGGACTCCGCCGCGCCTATATGAAGGTTGTATGTGCCGAGGAGGCCATGTCGGACGCCCAGATTGCCGAATATGCCGCCAACAAGCCCGACACTCTGAATGCCGACGAGCTGCTGTATGGTGCAACTTTGGTTAAGGATCTGAAGGCCAAGAGCGCCATTTATGAAAGCGCAATCCGTCTGTTCCCGGATGATTTTCGTGGCTATAACAACCTCGGTTGTGTGAAGATGGCTCTGGCCCAGAAGGATGAGGCCAACAAGCTGTTCAAAAAGGCCAACGAGATCGCCTCCAATGAGGGCAAGGTGCTGAACAATCTTGGTGTAGTCGCCCTGATGAACGAGGATTACAAGGCTGCCGCCGACTATTTCGAGCAGGCTGCCAAGAACGGTGTGGACGCCAACTACAACCTCGGTATCATCAGCATGAAGGCCGGTGATTACAAAAAGGCTTCCGAACTCATGAAGAGTGTGAAGTGCGACTATAATGTGGCACTGAACTATGTTGCGACCAAGAATTACGCTGCAGCAAAAAGTGCGCTGGACTGCATCGAGCATAAAACTGCTGAGGACTACTACCTGCTTGCCGTGGTCGGTGCCCGTACCAAGGATGCCGCTTTGGCCGCCGACAATCTGAAGGAGGCCATCCGTATGGATGCTTCCCTTAAGGCTCGTGCACTGAAGGATGCCGAATTCTATAAGATGAAGGACGAAGCTGCGTTCAGGGCGATTTTGCAATAGAAATTGGGTTAATGATTTTTTGGAGGGAGGTGTTAGTGCCTCCTTCCTTTTTTATTTTTCGTCAGATGAGAAACAACAGGCATCACCGTTTTGCGCGGTTTGTTCTTGAAAAGGTTCTCCGGCTGGATGTGGACTACAGTGTTCCCGATGGGGCCCGCAAGTGTGTGATTGCCTTTGCGCCGCACACCAGCATCTGGGATTTTGTGGTCGGAAAGATGGTCATGGATGTGATGGGGCTCCGTTACCAGGTTATTATAAAGAAGGAGGCCTTCTTTTTTCCGCTTGGGCCGCTGCTGCGTTCGGCGGGCGGCATTCCTGTGGACAGGAGTAACGCCGCAAAACTGCCGGAAACGGTTGCTGCAATGCTTCGCGACAGCCGTGAGATGGCGCTGCTGATCTGTCCGGAAGGTACACGGAAAAGCACGGAGCATTGGAAGCGGGGCTTTTATTTCATCGCACAAAAGGCCGGTGTGCCGATTTACCTTTCATACATTGACTGGAATGCAAAAAAGGCCGGTATCGGCATACGTGTGGAACCGACGGGCGATTTCAACGCCGACATGGCCAAAATTTTCGATTTCTACCGCGGGATGCGCGGCATGTACAAGGGACATTTCAATTTGGAGCAGGGCCTGTGAAAAGATATCTCTCTGCATGCCGGAATTTTTTGGGGCGTCTGGTCGGAAAGATGCTCATTTTCATCATAAGGTGCTACCAGAAGTTCATATCCCCCTGGTTTCCTGCAGTGTGCCGCTATACGCCCACCTGTTCCGCCTACGGGATAGAGGCTATCCGGAAGTATGGCCCGCTGAAGGGCGGATGGCTTACGCTGAAACGCATTCTCTCCTGCCGGCCGGGCGGAGGCAGCGGCTACGATCCGGTTCCTTAAAGTCATTTTCAATAATCTGTTTATAAAATAGTTATATATTTATGTCAAATAGTGAGTTTTTTTTTAAACAACCTTATTTGGCATGTTTGTTTTTTGACTATCTTTGCGCGTTTTTTAAAATTAATATGTCATAAATTCAAAAAACTATCAATATGGACAAAATTAAATCATTAGCAGATCTGAAAAAGAAAAGAGAGGATCTTCAGGCAGGTTTGAGTCTGCGCGAACGCGGCGACAATATGGAAAACCTGATTCAAATCAAGGTGGCCATGGCCACTTGCGGAATCGCTTCCGGCGCCAAGCAGGTGATGGATTTCCTGATTGAGGATCTCGATAAGAAAAAGGTTCCTGCGGTGGTCACCCAGACCGGCTGCATGGGCTATTGCTATGCCGAACCCACCATCGAAGTGAAAAAGCCGGGACAGGAGCCGATTGTTTTCGGTTATGTCAATGTGCAGAAGGCCGAGGAGATCGTGGAAAAATACATCCGCGGCAACGAGTTGGTAGAGGGGATTATTCCTGTGAATTACGAAAAAATAGAAAAATAAGGAGGTACAACAATGGCACACTACAAGTATCACATACTGTGCTGCGGCGGTACGGGTTGCAAATCGTCCCAAAGCGGTGAAATAGTGAAGAATTTAACACAGATTCTCGCTGAGAAGAATCTGTCCAACGATGTTCAGGTCATCACCACCGGATGTTTCGGTTTCTGCGAGAAGGGACCGATCGTGAAAATCCTTCCGGATAACACTTTCTACACCCAGGTGAAACCTGAGGATGCCCGTGAAATCATCGAGGAGCATATCATCAAGGGCCGTAAGGTCGGACGCCTGCTCTATGAAAATCCGGAGAACAAAGAGCATATCTCCGATTCCAAACACATGGGATTCTATAAGAAACAGATGCGTATAGCATTGAGGAACTGCGGTTTCATCAATCCTGAGAACATCGACGAGTACATCGCGCGCGACGGTTATGCCGCTCTGGCAAAGGTTCTGGAGCAGAACGACCCCGCCGCCACCATCGAGGTGATAAAGAAGTCGGGTCTCCGCGGACGTGGCGGTGCAGGATTCCCCACCGGTCTGAAGTGGGAGCTCTGCCGCAAGAACGACGCTGACCAGAAATATATGATCTGTAATGCTGACGAGGGTGACCCCGGTGCATTCATGGACCGTTCCATCCTGGAAGGCGACCCGCACACCCTGATTGAGGCCATGACCATCGGCGGTTTCTGCATTGGCGCCACCAAGGGTCTGGTTTACATCCGCGCCGAATACCCGTTAGCCATCCACCGTCTGCAGGTTGCCATCGGACAGGCCCGCGAGTATGGCCTGCTCGGCAAGGACATCTTCGGTTCAGGCTTCGATTTCGACATCGAGCTGCGTTATGGCGCAGGTGCATTTGTCTGCGGTGAGGAGACCGCCCTTATCCATTCCATGGAAGGCAAGCGCGGCGAACCCACCTTCAAACCGCCTTTCCCTGCTGTTGAAGGTTATCTGAAGAAACCGTCCAATGTGAACAATGTCGAGACCTTCGCCAACATCCCTGTCATCATCAACAAGGGTTGGGAGTGGTTCTCATCCATCGGTACCGAAAAGTCAAAAGGTACGAAGGTGTTCGCCTTGGCCGGCCAGATCAACAACGTCGGTCTGATCGAGGTGCCCATGGGCATCACGCTGCGTGAGGTCATCTACGAAATCGGCGGCGGCATCAAGAACGGCAGGAAGTTCAAAGCGGTGCAGACCGGCGGTCCTTCCGGCGGCTGCCTGACCGAGAAGTTCCTCGACACCCCCATCGACTACGAGAATCTGATTGCGGCCGGCTCCATGATGGGCTCCGGCGGTATGATTGTCATGGACGAGACCTCCTGCATGGTTTCCGTGGCCAAATTCTACCTTGAGTTTACCGTTGAGGAATCCTGCGGCAAGTGCTCACCCTGCCGTATCGGCAACAAGCGCCTCCACGAGATTCTTTGCAAGATTACCGAAGGCAAAGGCACCATGGAGGATCTCGACGAATTGCGTAACCTGGCCCATGTCATCAAGGACACCGCTCTCTGCGGTCTTGGCCAGACCTCACCGAACCCTGTGCTTTCCACCATCGACAACTTCTGGGACGAGTATGTGGCCCACGTCGTGGACAAGAAATGTCCTGCCGGCCAGTGCAAGGCTCTGAAGCAGTATGTCATCGATCCGGAGAAGTGCAAGGGCTGCACCGCCTGTGCAAGGAATTGCCCGGTCGGAGCCATCCACGGCACGGTGAAGATGCCGCACGAAATCGATCAGGCCGTCTGCATCAAGTGCGGCACCTGCATCGAAAAATGTAAGTTTAACGCAATTAGCATCAAATAGGAAAGGGTAATACAATGGATTTAATCAAATTAACGATAGATAACAGAGAAATCGAAGTTCCGAAAGGAACAACCATCCTGAAGGCTGCACAAAGCATCGGCATCTCCATCCCCACGCTCTGCCATTTCGAGCTGGAGGGCATGGGTGTGCATAACCGTCCCGGCGGCTGCCGCATCTGTGTGGTTGAAGTGGAAAAACGGCGCAACCTTGCACCGGCCTGCGTGACCGAGTGCATGGAAGGCATGGTTGTTAGGACAAACTCCATGCGCGTGATCAACGCCCGCAAAACTGTCCTTGAGCTCATCCTCAGCGACCACCCGAACGATTGTCTGCAGTGCGCCAAGAGCGGCAACTGCGAGCTCCAGGCCTTGGCCATCCGCTTCGGCATCCGTGAGAACCCCTTCGTCGGTGAAGGTCACGAGCAGTCCAAGTACCAGGTGGAGGTTTCCCCCTCCATCATCCGCGACATGAACAAGTGCGTCATGTGCCGTCGCTGCGAGACGATGTGCAATGAGATGCAGACCGTGGGTGCCCTTTCCGCCATCGAGCGTGGCTTCCCGGCTGTGGTCTCCACCGCCTTCAACCAGCACCTCGACCATTCGCCCTGCACCTTCTGCGGACAGTGCGTCGCAGTCTGCCCTGTCGGAGCCCTTACTGAAGTGGATCACACCGGCGCCATTATCCGCGCCATCGTGGATCCCAACAAGAAGACCGTTGTCCAGGTTGCCCCTGCAGTGCGTGTTGCCCTCGGCGAGGAGTTCGGCATGGAGCCCGGCACCATCGTGACCGGCAAGCTGACCGCCGCCCTGAAGGCCCTCGGTTTCGACTATGTGTTCGACACCGACTGGAGCGCCGACCTTACCATTATGGAAGAGGGTACCGAGCTCATCGGCCGTCTGACCAAATTCTTGAACGGTGACAAGAGCGTTCCGCTGCCTATCCTTACCTCCTGCTGCCCTGCATGGGTCAACTTCTTCGAGCACCAGTTCCCGGATATGCGCGATCTTCCCTCCACGGCCAAATCGCCGCAACAGATGTTCGGTGCCATCGCCAAGTCCTATTTCGCCGAGAAGATCAACTGCAAGCGTGAGGACATGGTGAGCGTCTCCGTGATGCCCTGCCTGGCCAAGAAGTACGAATGCAGCCGTGACGAGTTCAAGGTGAACGGCAATCCCGATGTGGACTACTCCATCTCCACCCGTGAGCTGGCACGTCTCATCAAGATGGCCAACATCGACTTCAACTCACTCGAACCGGTTGAGTTCGACAGCCCGCTCGGAGAATCCACCGGTGCCGCCGTCATTTTCGGCACCACCGGCGGTGTGATTGAGGCTGCTGTCCGTACCGCCTACGAGGTCATCACCAAGAAGCCGCTTCCGAAGATCGACTTCGAGGAGCTCCGTGGTTTGGAAGGTGTGCGTAGCGCTACCATCGATGTTGACGGCCTGAAGCTCAACATCGGTATCGCTCACGGTCTGCACAATGCCCGCAAACTGTTGGAGGACATCAAGGCCGGCAAGAGCCAGTTCCACGCCATCGAGATCATGGCATGCCCTGGTGGCTGTATCGACGGTGGCGGCCAGCCGCTGCACCACGGTAACAGCGACATCATCAAGGCGCGTTGGGAGGCCATCTACCGCGCAGACCGCGAAATGCCGATCCGTAAGTCCCACGAGAATCCCTCCATCCAGGCAATCTACAAGGAGTACCTGGGCGAGCCTTGCGGCCACAAGTCACACGAACTGCTGCACACGCACTATTTCGACAGACAGACGACCGTGGAAGTGGATTTAGATAAATAATGTAGTAATCAAGAAAGATTCATAAAATGGACAAGATTATCATAAAACTGAGAAAGGATGTCAGGGAGAAAGTTATCGACATCTGCAACAAATTCAACAATGATCCCGGTGAGCTGATCAACGTGCTGCACCAGACTCAGGACTTCTTGGGATACCTTCCCGCAGAGGTTCAGGAGCTGATTGCCGAGTGCCTGCACATCCCGACGGCAAAGGTGTACGGTGTGGTTTCGTTCTACGCCTTCTTCACCATGACCCCCAAGGGCAAGCACCCGATCAGTGTCTGTCTCGGTACCGCCTGCTACGTGCGTGGTGCGGAGAAGATTCTTGACGCTTTCAAGAAGGAGCTGAACCTTGAGGTGGGCCAGACCACCGAGGACGGCATGTTCTCGCTGACCTGCCTGCGCTGCGTCGGCGCATGCGGCCTGGCTCCTGTCGCGATGGTGGGAGACAAGGTCTACGGCCGTCTCACCCCCGCCGATGTCAAGAACATCGTCAAGGAGTACAAGGACATGGAAGGCATCAAATAGTTTGTTGCCCCATTATTCAAAAGGCCGCTCGAAAGGGCGGCCTTTTTTTTCGTGTTGTCTGGCGATTATGTGGGGAAATTGTATACTTTTGCATATTGTATAATTTTTAACGGACATGACATTATTATTTATCGGAACAACGGAACTGCTGCTGATTGCCCTTGTCGCGCTGCTGCTTTTCGGAGGCAGGAGGCTGCCGGAACTGATGCGTGGTTTGGGCAAGGGGGTGCAGAGTTTCAGGAAGGGTATGCGTGACCCTCTTACAGAAGAGCCGGAAACGGATAAAAACAGCACGGAAACGGATAATAGTCCGTCCGAAACCGGGAATTGAAAGGAACTGTGTCTTCATCCATGCCGGAAAAAGAGGGGAATGCGCTTCCGTTTTGGGGGCATCTTGAGGTTTTGCGCAGGATGCTTTTCCGTGTTCTGGCCGTTGTCACGGTGCTGGCGGTCGTGATATTCTGTTTCAAGGATTTCACCTTCCGCCTGCTGCTGGCGCCCGGCAGGTGGGATTTTGTGACCTACCGTTACATTGAAAGGTTTCTGCACCGGGTGGGTTCGGATTTTTGTTTCACCCCTTTTGATGTCAAACTTATTGCAACGGAACTCTCCAGCCAGTTCATGACACACCTTTCCGTCTCGCTCTATCTCGGGCTGCTGGCGGCTTCACCCTATATACTGATGGAGCTGTTCCGCTTCGTCGCACCCGCGCTGTATGCGCATGAACGCAAGTATGCCGTGCGTATCGCATTGATAGTGTTTGTCCTGTTCCTGCTTGGGGTGCTAATGTCCTACTTTGTGCTTTTCCCGGTAGCTTTCCGCTTTTTGGGCACCTACAGCGTTGCGGAGAATGTTGAGAGCACAATTACGCTGCACTCGTATGTCAGCACCTTCACCACGCTCACCTTTGTGCTGGGGCTGGTTTTCCAGTTGCCGGTGGTTGCGCTGTTTCTGGGAAAGGCGGGGCTGATCCGCTCCGAAACGATGGCACGTTATCGGAAGCATGCCATTGTAGTTCTGCTGCTGATGTCGGCAATGATAACGCCGCCCGACCTGATGACACTTCTGCTGGTCGCCCTGCCGCTCTATCTGCTTTACGAGGTAAGCCGCCTCCTGCTGAAGCGTCAGGAGCGGAAAAAATGAGAAAAGATCCTGAAATTTTTTTTCATTTCCCTGTAATAAACGCCTTTTTTTTACGTAAATAGAAAAGACAGAAACCTTATAAAATATCATGTAAATTCAAAAAATTAAAATCAACCGATTATGAAAAGAACAGCATTGTTATTGGCTATCCTTTTGCCGGTAGCCGCCAGTTTCACCTCCTGCAAGAAGGACGGAGTCTACAATCCCAAACAGAAAATAAGCCGGATATATTACGCCTATTCAAGCCCGGATCCTTTTTTTAATTCCGATAAGGAATTGAAGGAAATATGGGATTGGGACGGCAATAAATTGTCAACCATCGCCTACTATACCAAAAAGGGTGTTGATGGTACGGAAAAGTTCTCTTACGACGGAAAACGTCTTTCGAGGGTAGATTATGTCATACCGGATGGCACCAACGTCGCCCATGTGCTGTACATCTATGACGGACGCAAGCTGGACAAGATGGAATACTATAGCTATGGAGAACTTGAGGAAATCCATAAATACAGTTACGATGGAAAAGAACTTTCTAAAATTGAAGTGACATATTATGATCATTATTATACGACATCGCAGATGGCAAAACAGTGGCAGACGGTGCGTTCTCGCCTGTTCCGGTACGCTGTTCCGGAAGCGGTATGTGCCAGCATGGACAGGATAGTGGAGACATGCATAAACACAGACACCCCTTTCCGGCAGAAGGAAGGCGCTTACTACACATGGACAATCAATCTGACATGGGAGGGGAAAAATATATCGAAAGTGGAATACTATGATCCGACCAATGAACTTATTTCCATCCAGTACTCATATGACAAGAACAGCAACCCTATCTACGGCTGCTATACGATGGGCAACCTTGATGAGGAGTGCTTGAATGCTATGACCTGCAAGAACAATGTCGTCAGCGAAACGTGGAATGACGGTGACCGTGCGGATTACACCTATCAGTACGACGGCAAATTTCCCATCAGCAAATCGGTCAAATGGGTTGATGATGAGGATATCGAGACATGGTATTATGAATACAAGTAGGAAAAAGGGGCGGAGTTAAATCCGCTCCTTTATTTTATACTGGTTGCGGTAGGTGGAGTTCCGGGTGATGAGCTCCCCGAGGAAGCCGGCCAGGAACAGCACGGTGCCCATCAGTATGAAGAGCATCGACACATAGAACCACACGCTGTTGGTAAGGTGTATGCGGTTGCAGAGCCGGAGCACGCAGACCACCACGAAGGCAATGAAACCCAGCAGGAAGGATGCCGAACCGACCAGTCCGAAGAAGTGCATCGGCTGCTTGCCGAACTTCGAAATGAACATGATGGTGAACAGGTCAAGATAGCCGTTTACAAAGCGGTTAAGCCCGAACTTTGTGGTGCCGTATTTCCTTTTCTGGTGCTTTACCACCTGCTCGCCGATCTTGTTGAACCCCTCCCATTTTGCAATGACCGGAATGTAGCGGTGCATCTCACCGTACACCTCGATGTTCTTCACAACCTCCTTGCGGTAGGCTTTCAGCCCGCAGTTGAAGTCGTGCAGCTTTATTCCGGACATGCGGCGTGTTGTCCAGTTGAAGAATTTGGATGGGATGTTCTTGGCTATTTTGGAGTCGTAGCGCACCTTTTTCCATCCGGAGACCAGGTCGTAGCCATCCTTTGTGATTTTGCGGTAGAGTTCCGGAATCTCGTCGGGGCTGTCCTGCAGGTCGGCGTCCATGGTGATGACCACATCGCCCTGCACCGCCTCGAAACCGACGTTCAGCGCGGCCGATTTTCCATAATTCCGCTGGAAACGGATGCCGTGCACCTGTGCGTTCTCCTGCTGCAGGCGGCTTATGACCTCCCACGAGCGGTCGGTGCTGCCGTCGTCCACCATCACAATTTCATAAGTGAAATTGTTGTCTTTCATAACTCTGTCTATCCATGCGCAGAGTTCGGGCAGGGATTCCTCCTCGTTAAATAACGGAATAACAACTGATATGTCCATCTGTTTCTGTTTTAAAGTGCAAAGATAGTTGAAATCCCGACACAAAACCGCATTTTATGTCATTTTCTTTTATCGGAACACAATATACATTGCGAAGCAGCGTTGTTATGGATGCAAAAATTGAGTGGCATGATAACATACAAGTCAGATGTTGAAGCGGTTCGGGCGTTTACCGAAAAATACGCCCAATTGAAGGAGGAGGTTGGCAGGGTGATTGTCGGCCAGGATGATGTTTTGAAACAGATTCTGATCACAATATTCGGTCGCGGCCATGTGCTGCTGATCGGGGTTCCCGGACTGGCCAAGACGCTGATGGTGACAACCATCGCCAAGACGTTGGGGCTTTCCTATAACCGTATCCAGTTTACCCCCGACCTGATGCCTTCGGACATCATGGGCACTGAAATCCTGGATGAGAACCGCAACTTCAAGTTTGTGAAGGGACCGATTTTCTCCCACATTGTGCTTGCGGACGAAATAAACCGCACTCCGCCCAAGACGCAGTCCGCCCTGCTGGAGGCGATGCAGGAGCGCAGCGTCTCCGTGGCAGGTGAGACCCGCCCGCTTCCCGACCCGTTCTTCGTGCTGGCCACGCAGAACCCGATAGAGCAGGAGGGGACCTATCCTCTGCCGGAGGCGCAGCTGGACCGTTTCATGTTCAACATTTACCTGGATTACCCCACCTTTGACGAGGAGGTCGATATTGTGAAGGGTACAATCGGCGGTGCGATGTATGAGCCTAAACAGGTTATAGACCAAGAGGAGATCCTCTATTTCCAGCGGCTGCTGCAGCGTGTGCCGGTGGCGGACAATGTTTACCGGTATGCGGTCAAGCTTTCGGTGATAACCCGTCCGGGAACACCTTCCGCCCACCCGTGGGCAAACCAGTATCTGGCTTGGGGCGCGGGTCCGCGATGCTCCCAGAACCTGATTATCGCCGCCAAATGCAATGCGGTGCTCTCGGGCAAGCTCTCGCCTGACATTGAGGATGTGCAGGCGGTGGCATGCCTTGTGATGCGGCACCGTATGGTCAAGAACTACAGGGCGGAGGCGGAGAATGTTTCAATAGAGCGTATCATTGAGGAATTTTTAAAGGTTCGCGAATAATGGCCGGCCAGCTTCCGGTGCGCATCCGCGAAAGGGAGGGGAAAAGGGAAATTTTTGACCCTGTCCGCAGACGTTTTGTTCCCCTGACACCAGAGGAGGCCGTGCGTCAGAGTTATCTGCGCTATCTTGTTGGGGAGCTTGGTTTCCCTTTGATTGCCATCACCGTTGAAAAAAAGGTGGTGTACAACGGGATGACCCGCAGGTATGACATTGTCGCCTGCCGTCCTGACGGAGGTATCCTTCTTTTGGTGGAGTGCAAGGCGGAGACTGTGCCGCTTTCCGGTGACACTCTTTACCAGGCCGCCATGTACAATCACGTCCTGCAGGCGGAATATGTCGTTCTGTTCAACGGCCGGCAGCAGTTTGTCTGCCGACGCACGCCGGAGGGCTGCCGTCCGGTGGCCTCATTGCCCACGTACAGTGAGATTGTTTGAATGTTTGATTATAAAAAATACTTAATCAACCTATTGTGCATTTTGGCATTTCCAAATGTTTTTTTTAAGAAAAAAAAGCATTTCCAAATGCTTTTTTTGTATAATTTTGCATGACAGGAAACCAAATATTGCTGGTATGGAATATGATGATATTAAAGAATTGTATGATAGTTCTATAAGGAAAATTAGCACTGTCAATACGGATTTTAAACGCTATCTTTATACGCTGATCAATTGGAAAAACAGGCTGATTGGCATAAAGGGACCGCGTGGCGTAGGTAAAACCACTTTGGTGTTGCAGCATATCAGGGAGAGTTTTGACGATTATGGAAAGGTGCTGTATGTGTCACTTGATGATTTCTGGTTTTTATCCCATTCTGTTTTTGAAATGGTGGAATATCATTATGCGCATGGAGGCACGCATGTCTTTTTCGATGAGATCCACCGTTTTTCGCATTGGCAGACCATGCTCAAAAACATTTATGACCGCTACAGTGACCTGCATATAGTCTATACAGGATCCTCCATGCTGGAATTGGACTCACATGAGGGTGACCTGTCAAGAAGGTTAAGGGCATACGAACTTTATGGAATGTCCTTTAGGGAGTTCCTTTCCTTTGAAAAGTCATGCGTGCTGCAGGCTATATCTTTGGAAACGTTGCTTGACAACCATTTGGCCATTGCTTCGGAAGTGACGTCAAAGGTTAAGATTCTCCCTTTGTTTGAGAAATATCTGGAACATGGCTATTATCCATACTATGCGGAGGAGGGTGATGGCTTTTCCCAGCGTCTGCAGAGCACCATCCGTCAGGTGTTGGAAACCGATTTGCCGCAGGTGGAGCATGTTGAATTTTCCACTATTCAGAAAATAAAGAAAATGCTGACGGTGTTGGCGGAAAGGGTACCCCAAACACCCAAAATGAACGAATTGTTTGCGCAGTTGGAAACGGGCCGTGACCAAGGCTTGAAAATGTTGCGGTTGCTTGAAAGGGCCGGACTTGTCTCCCTGCTTGTTTCTGAAACCAAATCATTAAAGCATCTGTACAAGCCGGACAAGATTTACCTTGACAATCCGAATCTGATGCATTGCCTTGCCGTGAAAGCGGATACGGGCACCATTCGGGAAACCTTTTTTGACAACCAGTTAAAGGAAGGACATGTCGTGAGATTTCCACAGAAGGGTGATTTCTTGGTGGATGGGAAATGGTTGTTTGAAGTGGGCGGTCATGGCAAGGACTTTTCGCAAATCAAGGATGAGCCGGACAGCTATCTGGCTGTTGACGGCACAGAATATGGGCGTGGAAACCGAATTCCGCTTTGGATGTTCGGATTGTTGTATTAGGTGGCTCCGAAAAAATGGCAGCAGGAGTGCTACATCGTCACTCTTTCACATCTTAACTTTTTTTCTCCGCGCATTTGTAATCCGTGTTCAGTTTTTGAGTATTTTTGCAGCGTCAAACGTCCGGAGCCCTGACGGGGTTGAGGGCGGGTGACAGAAAGATGAAATAAATGTAAATTAACACTT
>JAEEGH010011577.1_pt1 | contig 19967 bp, 18 predicted proteins | sample 9134181 | NCBI WGS metagenome assembly JAEEGH01 (sample SAMN16246544, study PRJNA631951) | gut metagenome | biome: gut microbiome; feature: rumen; material: DP-attached | host: Bos | place: Iran: Karaj | collected 2018-10 | reverse complement strand
CGTTTAGGCACGGGATATCGAAGAACGCCTCAGTCCCTCCGGCCTTGAATGATCCCATCGGATATATAAACGATCCGTGAACATTCAGCCGCGACCTTCGGATCGTGCGTAGCCAGGATGACCGTCATCCCCTTTTCTTCGTTCAGCCGGTGAAAGATCTGCATGACTTCCTCGGCCGTCCCGGAATCCAGCGCGCCGGTCGGCTCGTCAGCCAGCAGAAGCAGCGGTTCGTTGGCGATCGCCCGGGCGATGGCAACGCGCTGCTGCTGTCCTCCGGAAAGCTGATCGACCGGGACCGCCGCCTTTTCGCCGATGCCCAGTTCCTCAAGCAGCTTCAGGGCGCGAGGAGATACCTGCACGTATTTCGTGTGTTTGTTCAAAAGCAGCGGCAGAGACACGTTCTGCAGCGCCGTCTGGTGCAGGATCAGGCCGAAATTCTGCATCACAAAGCCGATCTTCTCGTTCCGCAGCAGCGCCAGCTGATTCGGTTGAAGCGCTGAGACGTCTGTGCCGTCAAAGACGTACTGCCCTCCGTCAAAGCTGTCCAGCAGACCTAATACGTGCAGTAAAGTAGATTTGCCGGAGCCGGAAACGCCCATCACCGCAACCATTTCTCCTCGCTCTATTTCCAGAAAGACCTCCCTCAGTGCGTGGACCTGCGTCTCTTTTCCTTTGTTGTAATATTTTTCTGTTTGCCTTAACGCGATCAGACTCATTGCCGGAACCTCCTCCCGATGATCTGCGCCGGACTTTTCCGGCTGAGCAAGGTCAGCTGCACCAGAGAAAGCAGTATGCTTCCTGCGATCAGACCCAGAAGCGGCCAGAGCGTACTGTGCTGATACAGCCGGATCTTCAATGTCAGAGCCACTACCAGGGATATCAGATAGGGAATGACGATCTCGACCGTATTCACACAGGCCTGTATCAGCACCGCCTTCCCAACGCCGGCTCCGCACAGATAACGGATGGCATAGGCTTTCTCGTTTTCTTTGCCTGTCAGGAAGTATTCTCCCAGCAGCGCGGTGCTGAACAGAACCAGAAGCGTAACGCTTAAAAAAAGCGGCGCCGCCATAGAATCGCGGTTTCCTTCATGGATCCCGTCTTTGATCAGCGCGACCGAATCGATATCCAGTATCCGCAGGGCCTCCGTATCGATCTCATTTAATTTTACGTAAAGATGGCTCGCCAGCAGGCGTTTGGTATAGTCCGCATTTTTTTCTGCAGGACAAAGCAGGACAATACAGTTCGTACTGTCAAAGTACACGTGTCCGGTATTGCCGAAAGTCAGGTCTAAAGCAAGAACCCCGCAGATATACGCGCTGATTCTGCCGGTCTCCCGGAAGTAAAGTTCGCAGATCTCTCCGCAGGGGTACGTCCTGCGCAGGGAATAGGGAATAACGGCGATATACTGACAGTCATGCGCTTCCGCCTCAAACCAGGTCCCCTCTGCCAAGGCTATCGGGACGGCTTTATAACAGGCAAGTTCATTGATCTCTCCGAAATACTGCTGTTCTCCCATTCCGTTTTCTCCGGTCAGCTTGACTGTCGGTGCAAACACGGTGCCGTGTTCCTTCGCATACTCGATCTGATCCGGCTTTTTCGGATCCACAGCCGCCATATCTGCGTATCGTTCCATGTAGCGGTCTATCTCCCGGTATTTTTCCAACATATCCGCACAGAGATACAGAAGGACCAGCCCGACGATCAGCTCCATTGCGATCAGAATCCGTTTGGGAAAGTCGCTGGAAAAAGCGCCGCGAACCAATTGCAGAAACTTCATCGTTTCACCTCCACAGCGCCGTTTCCGCCGGCTGCGCGTTCGTCATGCGGCGCACGGTCGGCAGAAGAGCCAGAAAACACAGCAGCAGAACGCTGCAGAAAGTCACTGCCAGCTGCCACACAGGAAGCTCCGCGTATTGAAAGCGTTCCATGATCAGCGGCTCCAGCAGCAGACGGAACAGCAGGATCCCGCACATGCTGCTGACGGCGCTGATCAGAAGCGGCGCTAGATACAGTCCCCAGAAAACGGTCTTTTCACCCGCCCCGCACACCTTCAGGACCATAAAGCGGTAGCGCGCTTCGGAGATCAGATGCTTAAAAAGATTTAACGCGTTCAGGACCGTCAGGAGGAAAATGCCGCCGCTTATGCCTAACATAACGGCAATTTCAATAAAGTAACCGCTTTTTCTGATATCAAACATGCAGTCTGCAGTAACCCCGGCGCGGGCCAGGCCGTCCAGCTGTTCCGCGGAAAGCGGTTTATAAAAAACACAGACAACATTGTCCGGAATAAAGCCGGCCGTTTTCCCGGAAAGCGTCTTCATCAGGAGATATGGCAGCGCATTATGCTCCTGCCGAACGCCGATTATCCGCACCTCGCTGTCCAGAATTTTAATACTGTCTCCGACTTTTGCGTCCGGAAAATCATCTCTGCCTACCACCGCGACGGCAGCACCGCTCTTTACTTCTTCCTCTTCAAACCAGCGGCCTTCCAACATGGTTCTTTCTCTTCTCGCTTCAAACAGCGGCGACAGGCGTTCATCCGGAAAAGCCGCACGCCAGGAGATGATCTTCGGAGTCGGCGGAGGGGGAGCCTGCTTGTCGACCGGCCCGTATGTGACCGTCACAGAAGAGGCGTCGGGAGAATACGTTGAAAAGGTCACGGCATAATAAGCATCCCGGACAGCGGGACTGTCCTTGCTCAGGAAGAATTGATCGAACACCTCTATCGGCGTCTTATCGGCAGAAGCCTCAGAGAAATAGAGCCGGTATGTCGCCTTTGCGATCTGCAGGTCCCGAAAAACGCTCGCATTGGAGGAAAAGAAACTGAGCATGGATAGGGAGACCCCGACCGATAGTCCGAGGGATAGAAGGATCACAAGCAGGCTTGCTTTTTCACGCTTTAAAAGAGAACGCAGATCCCCCAGAATCAGAACCGCTGTTTTCATCGGATGTTCCTTCTTCCTTTCGCGTGTATCAGATACGCATTTCCATCGCTTAACGACAGAATTCATTCAAAGAAATCTTAGTGCGTTTCGGAGATTTTTGGAATACCCGGCACGCAATCTTAATTCAATTTTAATGGAATCTTAAGCTTTTCATAACTGCGAAGGCGATTTAAGAATCGTTTTCTTTTTATGAATCGCCTTTTCTCACTTTTTCTGCCAACAGACAGACTCCATATCCAAGAAAATAAAAAAGCATAAACCAAAGGATTTGACCGCTGTCCGCAATTTTCCACTTATAACCGGTAAGCAACCGAAAAGCCGCATGAAAAACGAAAAACCCGGCAGGAATCAAAAAAGAAAGCTGTAAGTGTTTCCGCACAGACAGAGTTTTGTCAAACAACAGATCCACTGAAAAACCACAAAGCGCAGCCCCGCCAAACAGAGAAAAAAGATTGGCAAAATAATAGTCAAGATGGCGCTTGTCTTCTAAAACCTGCGCGACAGGATTGATTTTGATTGCTTCGTTTAGAGGCAGTAACGGATCCATGAAAAGCCTGAAAGCAACAGAATCTAGTGGCAGCGGCAACAGATAGTAGGTCAATAAAATAACACACCCTGTAAGGAAAACAATTCTTCCCAAATAGGAAATAGCCCTAAGCGGTTTCTTTTTCCAGATCCAGATTCCATATGTGATTACAGCTATAATAATATAGAGAATGGGTTCCATTAAAACCATAATGTTATCCCCTCAAAGATATAAAAATGGGGTAAACAGCCATGTCTGCCCCATTAAAAATGTATTATTTATAGTTCGCAAAATTAAATTCTGCGTTATAAATATGGAAACAGTATGAAGAATTCGCTCCAGATGTTGTTAGTCTAATGCGGCACTGAGCATTATTGCTATAATCCACCCAGGTAAACGCTTTGTTATTAATTTGATAAGTTACTGTAGCCGTATCTGTATTAGATGGATTTCCCCACATTACATGGTTTATTATAGTGAAGGAGTCTCTAACTACATATATCCCAAGAAATCCTTGTGTCAAATAAGACAAAGAGGCGTCAATATATCTATTAGATGTCCCTGGGTCAATAATCATATAAAAAGTATTATTGACCATTCGACAAATTTTACCTGTTACATATTCGGAAGAACTCTGATCGCTTCCCGCTCCACGTACTTCATAAGTATGTGTAATATCAGCTGCATGCACACTTATTAAAAATGTAGTTAAAACAAACAGTGTTACAATAAAAGAATATGCTATCGTTCTTACTCTCATAGTTTTTCTTTCCATCCTTTTCCTGCTCCCGCAAATTAACATTATATTGTACTATAACCAACTCTATACTTATCAGTAATTAGAAAAATTAAACTCCGCATTGTAAATTCTAAACGCATACGCACTGTTTGCTCCAGATGCTATAAGCGAAATATACCCTTGATCTCCTGTACCATAGGACGCCCATACAAATGCAATATTATTCATCTGACGGGAAACTGTAGCATCTCCATAATAACCAGGATTTCCCCAATATTCATTATTTATGATATTAACACTGTCTGCCAGTCTATATCCTCCCCACCAAGCGGGAACCATATACGCCATTGAAACAACAATATATCTATTTGTCGTTCCCATATCAATTTCCATATAAAATGTATTGTCAACCATACTGCATATTTTTCCTGTAATCTGATGCGAGGACGTTTGATTGTTCCCGTTTCCCCTTAAAAAGAATGTGTGCGAAAAATCCGCAGCATAAACACTGGTAAACATGGCTATTGTTACAAACGCAGTCACAATCAAACAATACCAAAACCTTCTGTTATTCATCGGTGTAATCTCCTTCCATATTTAATATTTTACCGATTAGTAATATGACATTTAAATTTTAAAAATCATTGTCGAAAAAAACAACTTAGAATAAACAAAAAGCCTCTCATAATGAGAGGCCTTTGAAAAATCGTATCATTCCTCACGGAACAGTATCTTAATTGGTTCCGGCAATCCCAAAATAAACAGTTTTTCCATTTCCTCGAAGGATATTGAAATGGTACCGAGAAGCCATTCACACAGAAGGGTTACCATTCCCGCACAATAACCCCGAATGCACAGTTCGGTACTCTTTTCTATCATTTCCTTATGAGATTTCTTTAAAATATATTTTTTCAGCTCCTCTGCATTGATGTTTATCATGGTTCTGATGAATGAATCATGTCCATGTGTGTTTTGAATCAGGTTTGCTATCTTGTTTTTGTTTTTCTGGCATAACAGTAATCCGTCCCGCAAAGAATCCTGCCAGGTATATGCCATCGTTTGCGATTTTTTTATCATCTCCTGAAAAGAGTTCGCATATATCCAGGATATCAGATCATATTTATCCCGAAAGTAACGGTAAAAAGTCGCAACAGAATAATCGCAGTTAGCTGCAATATCCTGAACCGATATTTTATCCACCGGCATTACTTCGACCAGTTCTCTGAAAGAGTCCACCAAAATATCTTTTGCAGTTTTCCGTTTCATGACACACCTCCCGTAAACCAATGTCGGTCATAATACGGCAGAAATCATTCTGAGACTTCGCCTTCCTGTCTACTTTTTGTACTCCTCCAGCACCTGCTTTAAAAGCTGCGGGTCGTCCGTCATGATGGCGTCCACGCCGCGCTCGATCAGAAAACGCATGTCGTCCGCGTCGTTGATGGTCCAGAACTGCACCGCGATGTTCCGCCGGTGCGCGCGCTGGATGTAGGTCTTCCAGGTCAGATCCAGCCGGACCCCTTTGATCGTGTAGGCCATGGGGATCTGCAGGCATGTAAAATCCACGTCGGCGAAGAGGTTGACGCCGAACATCTGCGTGATGATGAACTTCGCCGCCCCGGAGGTCGAGGCGCCGCGCATCAGCGTCGGGTGGTTGTTCTTTAACTCCTCCTCGATCTCGGGATGGAAGGTCCCGACGACCAGGTTGTTTTTGTAGTCCGGGAAGCGTTCCGTCAGCGTCTGATCGATGATGTTCGCCGCCTGAAAGCCCGTCTCCCCGCCGTTTTTGATCTCCACGATGAAGAGCAGGTCCTTGTTCGTGTCGTAGAACTCCTCCAGCAGCTCGTGGAACTCCAGGATCTTTAAGCCTAGAGCCTCCTGCTCGGCCTCCGAAGCATCCCGGTAGGGATAACTTCCGTCTGCCGGATCCTGGAAATTGCAGCCCATGTTGTAGGTCCGCAGCTCCGCCAGCGTATGCTCGGCGATCTCGACCTTTTCCGCCCCCTCCGGGCAGGCCATGCGGTTGATGGAGGAGTCATGGCTGTACACCAGATGGCCGTCGCTGGTCATCCACAGATCCGTCTCGCAGATCTGGATCCCGTACTCGTTCACCGCCGCCCGGAAGGCCATCAGCGTGTTTTCCGGGTTGCTGACGCCGCCGCCGCGGTGCGCGGCGATCATCGGCAGGGCGTCCTGTTCCTTGATAAAGGGATTGTTTTCCATGACCTTTTTCGGGGGGATCAGGTCGAACACGAACAGAAGCAGCGCCAGTCCCCCGACGATGCCGAATGCGATCTTCAGGCCCTTCTTGTTTTTCTTCCCCCTGCCGTCCGCGGCTTTTTGCGTGATCTGCGTCTTCATCTTTTCTCCTCCGCCCGGTGATATCTTATGCTCGTCCGTCTTCCTCCGAAGACGCCAGCTTTCCTTTCAGACTTTCGATCCCCTGCGTTAAGGCGAGCGGCCGGACCTGCGGCCGCAGCGCTTCGACCCCGGGAATGTGGCCGACCGCGTTTTCGGGCAGCCAGCCTCTCTCCTTTAACGCCTTCAGAACGGCCGGTCCCCGCAGGGAAAGCTCCGCTCTGTCCGCCCCGGGCGCCTCCGTCCCGTAAAACGGCGAGACCGTCCCGTTTTTTATGCCCGCCGCCAGCTGCCGCGCCAGATACGCGACGCCTTCCGGCACACTCTCGCTGATCTGCAGCTCGATCGCGCCGGAATCCAGGCCCCAGAAATAGTTCAGCGCGCGGGGCCCGCTCTTCTTTTCGACGTCCTCCCAGCCTCCGTTCCGGATGCTTTCGATCAGCCGCCGGTAGATCTCGCCCCAGTTCCACAGCGTCATCGCCAGATTTTCCACTTCGTGCTCTTCGGTAAAGCGGTACAGGCCGAATTCCCGGTGGAACTCCTCGGCCGGGGCGAGCAGCTCCCGCCCCGAAATGATGCTGATGCCCTCGTTCCAGAATGTCACGCGCGGATCCGCGCCGATCTCGTCCGTCCATACGGCGTGCACCCGCGCCCGGGGGTTCGTCATCCGCACGCCGTTCGCAAAGGCGTTCAGGTTCAGGATATTGGCCAGATAGGGACAGGTGGCGACGTAGCCGATATCGCTCGCCCCGGCCATGGCGCCCGCGACGGCGCCCGAGACGAACTTGGCCTCGTAGATGCGGGCATAGTAGCTGCGCAGATAGCGGTGCGGATAGTACAGGGCGCAGCACAGGATCTTCACCTCCGGCCAGGTCACGGCGGCCTTCAGGCAGGCGTTCAAAAAGCGGGAGGAGGCCGCGAAGATCACGTCGGCGCCGTCTTCCACAGCCTCGCGGATCTTCTCCGACGCGTTTTCCTCGTCCGTATTCTCATAGACCTTAGTGACGATCTTCTCCCCGAAGACTTCGGCGGCGTGCCGGCGTCCCAGCTCGTGTCCGTAGGTCCAGCTTAGCGTTTCCGGGGTCTCTTCGTACAGGAAGGCGATCTTCAGGACCCTGTCCGGGGTGAAGATCCGTTCCAAAAGGCTCTGCCGCTTTTCTTCGGCCGCGTCCGTGACCAGCTTCACGCTTTCGCCGCTCGTGCGCAGCTCGAATTCGTCCCGGATCCGGACGAGGTCTTTCCGGATCGAATCCGGAAGGGAATCCCGCATCTTCTCCCAGCCGAAGATCTCCAGATAGATCAGAAACGCGTCCGACGCCGTCAGCTCCCGGAAACGGCTCCCTTCCATGGCGCGGAAGGCCGCCTCGAAGCGGAAATAGGCGGAGCGGAGCTGACGAAGGTCCTTTTCCGTCGGAAGCTTCTCCCGGGACCAGCCCGTCAGCGTTAAAAAGCGCTCGTAGTCGCCCGGCTTCGAAAAAACGAGGAAGCTCACCGGGACGATCTCGTAAAAGTGCAGAAATTCATAGTAAACGCGGACGGCGGGCTCCTCCGAGCGCGGCGGCAGGATCCGGATCACGTCGCCCGGGACCGTGACCGCGCCGAAAAGCTTCAGCACGCTGACGCGCTTGTTCCCCTCCGCGATATAGTAGCGGTGCATGTATTCGTAGGCTTTGACCGGGTCCCGGATCCCCTCGTTCTCATGCGCCGAGATCAGAGTCCGGTACTTGGCGGCGAACTCGCTCGCCTCGTCCATCAGCGGCATGAAGTTCGCCGCGAAGGCCTGGCGCCTTCCGTCGGAGAGCGTCCCCGCGATCTGCGCGATGGGGATCTCCTCCAGCCCGAGCGGCTGCTCGGCCAGGGCGCCTTTTCCGGCCAGAAGATCTTCCAGCACCGGCAGGTACGGATCCTCCCGGCGGGCCGTCTTCTCCTTCCAGCAGCGCTCACCCAGATGCTTTGCCGCCTGATACGTGTATTCCATAGACGCTGCCGTCTCCTTCCTCCGTTTTTGGACAGGTCTATTATAGCCGACGGCGCCGTCCGTTTCAACTTCCCGGTTTCTTTTTTGCCGCATATCGTTTATACTGTCTGCAGCACCCGGCCGTCACGCCGCCGAGAAGCGGCGGGACGAAAAACCGGACCCCGGGAAAGGATGGAAACATGAAAGACTGCTCGATTATTCTGAATACCATTGAAGAAGGAAAAGACCGCATCCTTGCGGCGGAACGCCACATCTGGAAGCATCCCGAGACCGGCTACCGCGAATGGAAAACGCACGCCTTCCTGAAGGAACAGTATGAAGCGCTGGGCTGCACGCTCACGGAATTCGGCAATATCCCCGGCTTTTACACCGATCTGGACAGCGGCCGTCCCGGCCCCTGCCTCGCGATCTTCGGCGAGCTGGACTCGCTGATCGTTCCGACGCACCCCGAGTGCGATCCGGAGACCGGTGCGGTCCATGCCTGCGGCCACAACTGCCAGAGCGCGGCCCTGCTCGGAATAGCGATCGGGCTGACGGCGCCCGGCGCGCTCGACGGCCTTTCCGGGAAGATCCGCCTGATCGCGGTCCCGGCCGAGGAGCTGATAGAGCTGGAGTACCGGCAGGAATTAAAGGATAAAGGCATCATCCGCTTCTTCGGCGGCAAGCAGGAGCTGATGGCCCGCGGCGTCCTGGATGACGTTGACCTCGCCATGATGATCCACACCGGCAACCATCCCGGCTATACCTGCGGGATCGGCTCCAACGGCTGCATGCTCAAGCAGTACACCTTCCGGGGACTCTCCGCCCACGCCGGCGGCTCTCCCCACAACGGGATCAACGCCCTTTACGCCGCCAACGTGGCCTTAAACGCCGCCAACGCCCTGCGCGAGACCTTCAAGGATTCCGACCACGTCCGCTTCCACCCGATCATCACCGCCGGCGGCTCCGCCGTCAACGCGATCCCCGACTTCGTGACCATCGAAGCCTACGTCCGCGCCGCCACGATGCCGGCCATCGAGCGCTACAGCGAAAAGATCAACCGCGCCTTTGCGGCGGCCGCCGCCTCCATCGGCTGCGAACTGACCATCAGGGACTGCCACGGCTACGCGCCGCGCTTCAACGATCCCGAAATGGGCCGCGTCATGCAGGAAGCCGCCGGAGAGATCCTCCCCGAGGACCGTATCGAGGTCACGTCGAACTTCGGGACCGGCTGCAGCGATATGGGCGACGTTTCGTCCGTGATGCCGGCGCTGCATCCCGCCATCGGCGGCTATACCGGGCACGGCCACGGCAACGACCTCTATATTACCGATCCTTACCTCGCCACGGTCGTCAGCGCGAAGATCCAGGCGCTCGGCGCAGCCCGTTTCCTGGAGAACGGTGCCGAAAAAGCACGGCGGGTGATCGCGCAGAAGCAGGTCATTTTCAACAGTATTCCGGAGTATCTGGAAGCGATGGACCGCCTGACCTTTACGGCCGAAGCGGTCCGGTATGAAGAAGACGGGACGGTCTCCCTGCGCTATAAGGCTTAAGAAGAAAAGCCTGCGGTACGGCGGTATTCGTAAATCGCTTCATCACGTAAGAGTCAAGGGGGAGGTTGCAGTCTTTTCAGTTTTGCGGATAAAAGACCGCGGCTTTTCAGTCACCTCATAGTGTAAAATAAAAGTAGGAGAAATAGAAAAGGGAGCACTCTCTTATGGTAAGATTACTTTGGCGAGTATAACCAAAGGAGTGTCCCTATGCAAAGTATTATAGACAGAATCGTCGAGAATCTCAAGAAGGAACTGGCAGAGTTTTTCAGCGAAATTCCAAGTATTGAAGCCGTAGAGGAGTTTTCCTGGACAAAGCTGAAGCGGGTGGCCGTCACACTGACGGAGGCGTATGCGAGAGAGATTGACAATGCCTTATATGAAGATCGGTCAGGCCGCAGGGCGGCGGGGCTGGCTGTGGAGCGGCGGGGAAACAGGCGAACGATACTGACAGATATCGGAGAGATATCTTACGAGCGAACATACTACGCGCAGCGTGACGGGACCTACGATTATCCGGTAGATCAGATTTTAGGAGTCGAGGCCTATCAGCGGATAAGCGACAGGACCTTGCTGAAGCTGACCGGCGAAGCGAAGGAAGGTTCCTATTCGAGCGCAAGCAGGATCGTTACGGAGGAAAAGATCTCACGGCAGACCGTTATGAATGCTGTGCGGCGCTGCAGGGTAAGTGAAAGGAAAAATCTGAAACAAAAGCATGTCCCGGTGCTGCATATCGACGCCGACGAGGATCATGTGAGTCTGCAAAACGGCAGAACGCTGATCGTACCGTTAGTGACCATCTACGAAGGCCTCGAAAAGGTCGGTAAAGGGAAGCGGCCACGTCGGAAATGTATCAATGCGTTCCATTACAGTGCCTGCAAAGCAGGGGAAGAGTTCTGGGACGACGTCTATGAACAGATCGTCTCCCGTTATGATCTGAAAGGGACCCGGATCTATCTTCACGGAGACGGAGCTGCATGGATCAAACAAGGTCTTGAATATCTGCCGAACAGTACCTTTGTTCTTGATTGCTATCACAAGAACAAGGCAAAGAAGATGCTGTTTGCCGGATGCGGTGTTGGCGAGGCACAATCAGAGAAGAAAGCCGTTGTCAATGCACTGCGTTATGGCAATGCAGATGTCTTGATTGAGGCAGGAAAACGCTTGATAGCGCTGCATCCCGAACGGCAGAATCGCATCGAGGAAGGGCTTGGCTATCTATATCAGAACCTTGATGCTATCACTGTCAGGTATCAGGATCCGGAGGCCTGGAACGGCGGAGCTACCGAGCCGCATGTCAGTCACGTTTTGTCCAAACGGCTCAGCAGCCGGCCGATGGGTTGGAGTGTCAGAACACTGGAGCATTTAGTTCCGATTCTGGCAGCAGGAACCTTTGAACTGATTCCCCGGACTGAGCGGGCCGATCTGCTTGATTGCCTTAACCAGGCAGCGAAGAAGGCGTCTGCGACTTTGAGCCGAAAAACCAGTCCGTTTCTTGTTGACCCGGATCAGTGTGCGTCATTTGAGGTTGTCAAATCTGGTCGAATCACACAGCTGTACAGCACCATGAAGGGATTAAGCAGGTAGTCTTACCAAAAACTCCTACAACAAGTTGACACGGACATATTTACGGAGCCGGCTTGACATTTGACAGGGGGGGGTGTAAAATAAAAGTGCAGCGATTTGTTTTCGCCTCGATCTATAAGGAGAACCGTCATGAAAGCACGTATCATTGTTCCGATCCTTCTGCTTGTCCTTCTGGCCGGGCTGTGTTCCGCTTGCTCGAAGGATCCGGCGGAAAGCGAGCCCGTGACCGAGGCGCCTTCCGCACAGGAGACCCCAGCCGCAAGCACAGTGGTTCCGTCTGAAACGTCTCCGGAAAAGACTGCTCCTGAAAATACCGAACCGGCCCCGCCCGAAACGACGCCGCAGACGCCTCCCGAATCAGAGCCCGTTGAAACGACGCCTTTCGAGCCGGCCGCCGTGGTCATTCCGGCGCCGGAGATGGGAGACAAGCCGCGCCTGTCCGAACGGCCGACGGAAGAGATCATCGACTACCTGTATGACTTCGGCTATGATTTCATGTCCGATGCCGGCAGCAAGCCGGATCCTAAGGATCCTAAAAAAGATAAGGAAACCGTCGAAAAAACGCTTGCCCTGGTCAGAGAGGCGGAAGAGTCCCCGTATTCTTTCATGGGACACGCCAACTATTACCTGATCAACAATTCTTATGAAACGCTGAGAAAAGCCGTCTGTGCCTACTACGAATGGCCCGTGATCCGGCTGCTCCTGGAAAGCGGGACGGACGGCGGCACGGTCGTTTCGGAGTTCCAGCTGTGGTCGCTTCCGGACGCATTCTTCGGCAGAGATACGAAGACGACCGAGACCGGAGTGCGGATGGTGTTCATCTCTCCCAGTGCTCAGAAGCCGGATTTCCGGCGCAAAATGACGATTTATCTGGAACCGGCCGAGGTCATCACGCAGAAGGAGATGGAAGAAGATCCTGCGACTGCTCTCAAGGACAGCGCCGGCTACGGCAGTTTTTCGGGAGCGTCGGCAGTCATTTACGACCACGGAGACAACGCCTATACGATCTATCTGCGCCCGGAGGACGGCCCGGCGGCGGTAAAGATCGAAGCGTCTCTGACGCTGGAAGAAATGGCGGCGCTTTTGAGCAGTTGTCTGTTTGAAGTGGAAGAGTAAAGAAACGAAAGAAACTGAAATGCCGGAGGGCCAATTGGGAACCGTCCCCAATTGGCCCTTCTTCTTTTTTACTGCCTAAAAAACGAATAAAATTAGGGAGTAAACGCGTGTTTTGCCTACCGTATCACCGTCCCGGCCCTTCCGGCCAAGGCTTCGACGGCTTTTTCCGGCGTGGTGATGATACATTTCCGGCCGGGTCTGGCTTCCACGAAGCGGATGGCGGCCTCGACCTTGGGCAGCATGGAGCCGGCGGCGAACTGCCCCTCGGCGACGTACTTCCGCGCGGTTTCGGTGTCCAGATCGTCCAGCGCCTGCTGGTCCGGCTTGTTGAAGTTGATATAGCACTTTTCGACGGCGGTCAGCATCATGAAGACGTCCGCGTCCAGGTCCTGGGCCAGGCGCTCGGAGGCGAGGTCCTTATCGATGACGGCCGCGATGCCGTTCAGGTCGCCGTCTTTGTCGCGGTAGACGGGCACGCCGCCGCCGCCCACGGCGATGACCGTGTGGCCGGCGTCCATCAGGTCGCGGATCGCGTCCAGCTCAATGATCTCCAGCGGCATCGGGGAGGCGACCACGCGGCGCCAGCCGCGCCCGGCGTCTTCCTTCATGACGTAACCCTTCTCGGCCATCAGGCGGCTGGCTTCCTCTTCGCTGCAGAAGGCGCCGATGGGCTTGGAGGGATTTTTGAATTTGGGGTCTTCGGGATCCACGCGGACCTGCGTGACCACGGCGACGGGAGAGCCCTTGGCGCCCTTCATGCGCAGCGCGCGCTGCAGGCCCTGCGTCATGTGGTAGCCGAGCATGCCCTGACTCATGGCGCCGCAGACGTCGAAAGGCATGGCGGGCGTTAAGGCCGCGCTGTTTTCGTTCTGCAGCACGATGCCCCCGACCTGCGGGCCGTTGCCGTGGGTCATGACGACCTTGTAGCCCTGCCCGATGATATCGGCGACCTGCAGGGAGGTGTTGTCGATGATCTTTAACTGGGTGCCGGCGTCGGCGAGCCTGCCGCCGATGGTGAGGGCGTTGCCGCCCAGCGCAATGACGATGGTTTCCATAACGGTATTTACCACCCCAGCTTAGTCATGGCCTTGTCGACGGCGTCGATGACGATGTCGACTTCTTCTTCATTGATGATCAGCGGCGGGATGAAGCGCAGGACGTTGCCGTTGGTGTTGTTGATGAGGACGTTCGAATCCTTGAAGCACAGATCGACGACGGGCTGGCCGTTCGGCTGCGTGAGCTGGATGCCGTTGATGAGGCCCAGGCCGCGGATCTCGGCGACGGAGCCGGGATGCTTCTTCTCGATGACTTCGTGCGCACGTTTGCGGAAGTATTCGCCGACCTTCATGCAGTTGTCCAGGACGCCTTCGTTCAGCATGACGTCCAGCGTGGTCATGGCGAGCGCGCAGGCCAGCGGGCCGCCGGCGAAGGTGGAGCCGTGCGTGCCGGGCGTTAAGACGTTCGCGGCCTCGCCCCTGGCGCAGACGGCGGCGATGGGCACGCCGGAGCCTAAGGCTTTCGCCATGGAGCAGGTGTCCGGCTCCACGCCGTAGTACTGGTGCGCGAAGAGCTTGCCGGTACGGCCGGAGCCGACCTGGACTTCGTCGAACATCAGGAGGATGCCCTTTTCATCGCACAGATCGCGCAGACCCTGCAGGAATTCTTTCGTGGCGGGACGCACGCCGCCTTCGCCCTGGACCGGTTCGGTCAGGATGGCGCAGGTGTACTCGTCCACGAGGGCTTTGACGCTTTCCAGGTTGTTGAATTCCGCGTAGCGGAAGCCGTCCGGCAGCGGCTCAAAGTAGCGGTGCACGCCGTACTGGCCGGTAGCGGTGGCAGTCGCCAGGGTGCGGCCGTGGAAGGAGTTCTTCATGGTGATGACCACGAAGCGCTCGGGGTGGCCGTGATCCTTCGCGTATTTGCGGGCCAGCTTGATCTGCCCTTCGTTGGCCTCGGCGCCGGAGTTGGCGAAGAGGACCTTGTCGAAGCAGCTGTGCTCGACGATCATCTTGGCCGTCTGGACGGCGGGCTCGTTGTAGAAATAGTTGGAGCAGTGCAGGATGGTCTCGGCGCGCTCGCGCAGGCACTCCTGGATGCGGGGGTGGCAGTGGCCCAGGCCGTTCACGGCGATGCCGCCGATGAAGTCCAGGTATTTGTTGCCGTCCTTGTCGAAGACCCACGCGCCCTTGCCGCCCTCTAAGGACAGCGGGATGCGGATATGGTTGCCGTAAAGGTATTTGTCGCCGTTTTCGATCACTTCCGCGTTGGATTTGAATTTTTCGATCATATTTTTACTCCTTGATTCCTATACTTTCTTTCTCCGTCCCGATCTCGGTGCCGCCGGGCTCGGCTTTGGTAAAAACGTCCAGTATGCTGTGCGGCCGTCTTCCGTCGATGATATGCACGCTCCCGACGCCTTCTTCGATCGCCTTCACGCATCCGTCCACCTTCGGCAGCATGCCGCCGGCGATGACGCCCCTACCCTTCAGGGCCGGCACGTCCTTCACGTTCAGGTAGGCGATGACGTCGCGCTTCTCGATGCTGTTGCACAGCCCTTCGATATCGGTGAGGAGCAGCAGCTTTTCTGCCTTTAAGGCGGAGGCCAGCATCGCGGCAGCGGTATCGCCGTTGATGTTGTAGTCCTGGCCGCAGCCGTCCGTGCCGATGGGCGCCACCACGGGGATGAAGCCCTTTGCCAGCACGGCTTCCACGACCTCGGTGTTCACCGCGTCGATCTCGCCGACCAGGCCGTAGATCTCATCCTGCAGGCGGCAGTGATAAAGCTGCCCGCTGACGCCGGAGAGCCCGACGGCTTTGCCGCCGGCGGCTTCGAGCCGGCTCACGAGCCCGGTGCCGACCTGACCGATCAGCACGGCCTCCACCGCGTCCAACGTGGCGGCGTCGGTGTAGCGCAGGCCGTTCACGAAGTGGGTGGGGATATCGAGAGCCTTCAGCATCCTGTTGATGCCGGGGCCGCCGCCGTGGGAGACGACGGGCTTGTAGCCCATTCTCTGCAGGGCGACCACGTCCTCGAGGACGGCTTTTTTGAGCTCCTCGCTGACCATGGCGTTCCCGCCGTATTTGATTACGATGATCCTGTTGCTCACGTCCGGTAGTCTCCGTTGATCCTGACGTAGTCGTAGGTGAGGTCGCAGCCCCAGGCCTTCGCCTCGCCCTCGCCCTGGTAGAAGCGGACGATGACGGTGATGTCATGCTCGGAGAGGATCTTTTTCGCGAGTCCCTCGTCGAAATCCAGGCCGAAGCCGCCCTGCATCACCTGGATCTTCCCGGCGGAGGATTCCAGGAAGCAGTCGGCGTTCGTGGGATCCACGTCCGCGCCGGAGTAGCCGGCGGCGGCCATGATGCGGCCCCAGTTCGCGTCGCGCCCGAAGACGGCGGCCTTAAACAGGCTGGAGCCGGCGATGGACTTCGCGACCAGGCGGGCGTCGTGCTCGGTGGGCAGGCCGTACGCCTGCACCTCAATGAGGTGCGTCGCGCCTTCGCCGTCGGAGGCGATGCGCTTCGTCATGTCCAGGCAGATGTGCTCCACCAGCCCGGCCAGCGCGGCCTTGTCTTCCTCGGTCACGATCTCCACGCCGCTGGCGCCGTTGGCCAAAAGGAAGATGGAGTCGTTGGTGGAGGTGTCGCCGTCCACGGTGGTCATGTTGAAGCTGATATCGACGGCATGGGAGAGCATCTTCTGAAGATCCGCCGGCGCGGCCTTCGCGTCGGTGGTCACGTACGCGAGCATGGTCGCCATGTTCGGGTGGATCATGCCGCTGCCCTTGGCCATGGCGCCGATGCGGACCGTGCCGCCGGAGAGCTTCAGCTCATAGGCGGATTCCTTGCGCACGGTATCCGTGGTCATGATGGCCCAGGCGGCGTCGGAGCCTTTATCGCGCCCCAGACCCGCGACGGACATTTCCACCCCGCGGATGACGCGCTCAAAGGGAAGACGCTTGCCGATGACGCCGGTGGAGCAGACGAAGACCTCGTCCTCGCCCAGGCCCAGCAGCTTTTCGGCCGCTTCTTCGACGGCCTTTGCATCTTTGATGCCCTGCTCGCCGGTGGCGGCGTTCGCGTTGCCGCTGTTGATGACGATAGCGCGGGCTTTGCCCTTCTTTAAGACCTCGCGGCCCAGCAGGACCGGCGCGGCGCAGAATTTGTTCTTCGTAAAGCAGGCGGCGCAGGCGCAGGGCGTCTCGGAGTAGAGGACGGCTACGTCGGGCTTTTCGCTTTTCTTGTTCGGATTCTTGACGCCGGCGTAGGCGGCTCCGGCCAGAAAGCCTTTCGGAGCGGTCACGCCGCCGGGAATTTGCACGTAGTTCATAGCGTCTCCTTTTTTACGGGTACATCGCCGGGAAGAGCAGGCCCGTGGTCTCGGGCAGGCCGCAGATCAGGTTCAGGTTCTGGATGGCCTGGCCGGCCGCGCCCTTGCCGATGTTGTCGATGACGGAGGACACGATCAGGCGGTGGGTCCGGGCGTCGTAGGTCGGCGTCATCATGCAGAAGTTGGTGCCGTAGGTCCACTTGGTCTGGACCGGCACGGAGGCGGGATAGACCCGAACGAACGGCTCGTCCTTGTAGAAATCGCTGTACAGCTCGAAGAGCTCCGCGTTCGTGTAGTCCCGGCTTAAGGTCGCGTACACGGTGACTTCGATGCCGCGGGTCTGCGGCAGCAGGTGCGGCTGGAAATTGACGAACTGCCAGGTCTCGGGCTTGTGCAGGTCCTTGCCGGTGATATACGCGATGTTCTGCTCGATCTCCGGGGTGTGGCGGTGGCCGCCGCCTAAGGCGTACGCGTTAAAGTTGTTTTCAGCCTCGGTCAGGAGCTTGTTCATGGTCGGCCGGCGGCCGGCGCCCGTGATGCCGCTCTTTGCGTCGATGATGATGGTATTCTCCACCACGGCGTCCTGCTTTAAGATGGGATACAGGGCCAGCGTGGTGGCGGTGGGATAGCAGCCCGGGTTCGCGATGACGCTCTTGCCCTTTGCCAGGTCGCGCATCACCTCAGGGATGCAGTAGACGGCGTTTTCGGTCAGCTCCGGATCCGGATGCACGCCGCCGTACCATTTTTCCCAGACGGCCGCGTCGCGGAAGCGGATATCCGCGCCGATATCAATGATCTTTTTGCCTTCGCCCAGCACGATGTGCGCCCATTTGGCGACGTCGCCGGAAGGCACCTGGATGAAGACCACGTCGCTTTCCTTCGCGGCTTTTAAGACGTTTTCTTCGGTCAGGTCTTCGATCTTCTGGTTGTAAAAGCCTTTTAAGGCGGGGAAGTGCTCCCAGACGTACTGGTCCACGCCGTAGGAGTCCATGAGGCTCACCAGCTCGGTCTCGGGATGGGCGACCATCATGCGGAGCATTTCGCCGCAGACGTAGCCTACGGCACCGATAGCGGAATACTTGATCATATTCGTTCTCCTTTAGATATTTCCGATGGTCGCGACCATGACGGCCTTGATGGTGTGCATGCGGTTCTCGGCTTCGTCGAAGACGCGGGACTGCGGGCCCAGGAAGACGTCGTCGGTCACTTCGCGGATATCATAGCCGAGCTCCTTCTGTGCGGCGGCCGTGGTGGTCTCGAAATCATGGAAGGACGGCAGGCAGTGCATGAAGATGCAGTCGGGATTCTCCGCCGCTTCGAAGACTTCCTTCGTGACGCGGTACGGGGTCAGGAGCTTCACGCGCTCCGGGATCTTGTCTTCCTCACCCATGGAGGCCCAGATGTCGGTGTACAGGGCGTCCGCGCCCTTTAAGAGGCTGACGTCCTCGCCGTACTCGACCTTCGCGCCGGTCTCGGCGCCGACCTTCCGGCAGTACTCAACCACTTCCTTCGCGGGGGCCAGTTCCTTCGGGCCCCAGCCCGCGTAGTCGATGCCCAGCTTGCAGCAGATATACATCAGGCAGTAGGCGACGTTGTTGCGGGTATCGCCGCAGAAGACCAGCTTGCACTTGTTTAAGGGCTTCGTGGTATTCTCGCGCAGGGTCATGATATCCGCCAGCGCCTGGGTCGGATGATCCACGTCGGTCAGGCCGTTCCAGACCGGAATGCCGGAATCCCTGGCGAGGCCTTCCACGACCGCCTGATCGTAGCCGCGGTATTCGATGCCGTCGAAGAAGCGGCCCAGCACCTTCGCGGTGTCGGCCATGCTTTCCTTCTTGCCCATCTGGGAGGACTTGGAGTCCAGGAAGGTGACGCAGGCGCCTTCGTCGTGGGCGGCCACCTCGAACGCGCAGCGGGTGCGGGTGGAGGTCTTTTCAAAGAGCAGGACGATGTTCTTGCCGGTGAGGGTGTCGCCCTTGACGCCGGCCTTCTTCTTGACCTTGAGCTCTTTAGCCAGGTCCAGCATATACCGGATCTCCTCGGGGGTGAAGTCCATGATGGTCAGGAAGGAACGGCCTTTCAGATCGACTGACATGTTTTGATTTCTCCTTTTTATCCAATATTCATATTTGCCGATGGTATGCAATACATCATACCATCTTTTCCCTTCGCTGACAAGGGTGGTATGAAGGGACTGTGACCAAAAAATGACGAAAAACTGGACATTTTATTGCTAAGGGATGAACAATCGGATTTTTTTGAAATAGATTATAAACAAACATCGAAAACACTGAAAAAATTAAAACAGTATGGTAGGATGCAACCAAAAAGCGAGGGGAGGGACCTGCCGTGATCCGCTGGAAAAGAGCCGTGGCGCTCCTCCTTTTGCTGCTCCTTTTGCTGCCTCCCTGCGCCGCGTTGGCCGAGGGGGAGAAGGACGACGCGCCTCCTGCCCAGGCGGACGCGCTTCTCGTCGGCGCCCCGGAACAGGAGGCGGAAAACAATTCTCTTCGGGTGAACGCCGCCGCTGAGGAAAGCCTTCGACGGCAGATCGAGGACACCTATGCGGCGGCCAAAAAGCAGGCCAGGCGCAAATCCTTCAAGGGGTACTGCGGGGCCTACGTGGCCAACCAGCTGGTGGTCCTGGGCATCAACGCCTCCTATCTCAGCGCCAACGGCAACAACACCTTCGAACTCTACCGGGACCTGGAGATCACCTCCGGGGGTTACCGGGTGACCGCCTACGGGGCCAGGGACTACACCCTGGAGGAAGCCCTGCGGGCCATCATGGGCAGGAACACCACCGTCAGGAACATCCTGGTGGGGTTCCAAAAGGGCACCAGTTCCGCGGGGAAA
>JAEEGH010011574.1_pt1 | contig 19971 bp, 9 predicted proteins | sample 9134181 | NCBI WGS metagenome assembly JAEEGH01 (sample SAMN16246544, study PRJNA631951) | gut metagenome | biome: gut microbiome; feature: rumen; material: DP-attached | host: Bos | place: Iran: Karaj | collected 2018-10 | reverse complement strand
TGTAATACCGCGTAAGCGCCATCATCAAAGTGGTCTTTCCCGAGCCGAGAAAGCCGCTGAATACCGCAAATTTTCTCATATTTCATTCTCCCTGCCGTTTATATGCCGCTTCGGCGGCAGCATGCTTCCGGGCGTTCTTCGGAAGACTGTTCACCCGTACCGCGCATCCGCGCCCGCGGCGCGGACGCCGGGCAGACCGTATCGCCCCTTTCGGAATTCGGAAGCTTTACCTGAATGCCGCTTTCAGCTGAAACAATACCTTGCGGGGCTTTGTGATCAGGGCCTTGACAAGCCGGAATATCCAGCAAAACGGGAGCAGTACAGGAACGGCGTCAAGCACGGGATAAAGCGTCTTCATCGTCCCGAGCGGCAGAAACATCCTGGAGAAAAGATATCCTGCGCGGCCCTTTCGGGCGATCTGGTTTTTTGCGCGGTTTGCCCAGGTGCCATAGGTTCCGGAGGAGGCTATATAGTCGAGCATTTCGATGTCCGCCCCGGTAAGCTCATCGCCGCTGAACAGCCGCATGGCGAGGCTGCGGTTCTGTTCCTCAAAGGCGGAAATGTCCAGCTTCTCCAACTCCCCGGCAATATGGGACCAATCCAGCCCTTCGCCCTTTTTTTTCAGGAATACATAAGTATCCAGCAAAGACCGCAGACCGGTCCCGCTGCCGGAATAATGCTTATACTCATGGGCGATCATGTAGATATAGAAATCCTCGTCGCTGAAATGATACCCGTATCGGCTGCCCTCGTTCCGTATCAGACGGCTTTTGACGTCTTTATAATACTCTACGAATTTGACGTTATGTCCGACGCCGAACAGGGAGCGATGCATCTCGAAGTTCAAGACCGGAGGCTTGAAGTAATGGTCGTGAACGCCTCGGCCGAAGGAGGGACCGGCGGAAAAGCCGAGGCCTTCCATTATCGCCTTAACGTCATGCGTCCGGGTATCGTCGTACAGAATATCATTATCCGACATCTGCCTCATACCGAGCTTCGGGTACAGCTCTTTCAGAACACAGCCCTTCATAGGGGCATACATGATGCCTTCTTCCTCAAATTTCGCAAGGACGGCGCCGCGCTCCGCGTCAAAGGCCGCCGCCTTGAAGACGGCCTTGCCTTTGGCCTGGGTGAAGGCGTCGTCCCTCACGCCCGCGCTTTCCAGCGCCATGGCGGTTATGCCGGTGAGCATGTGGCGGTCCGCGGCTTTGAAGAGTTTTTCCGGATCCATTTTTCCGACACGCTCCGCGTCCGGCACCGTATCATTCACCGCGCAGGCGGCAAGGAACGCTACGTCAAGAACGGCGGCACGGTATTCTTCACCTGTCACGGCAGATCACCCCGTTCTCCGTAAATTCCAATACTCTGTCACAAATCGTCAGCGCCGCCGGGCGGTGGGTCACGATGACCACGGTCTTGTCCGTCAGCGTCCGCAGGTTTTGCAGCAGCCGCCGCTCCGTGTCGGTGTCGAGAGCCGCGGTGGCCTCGTCCAGCAGCAGGATCGGACTGCCGGAGAACAGCGCGCGCGCAATGGCGAGCCGCTGCATCTGACCCTCGGAAAGTCCCGCGCCGCGCTCGCCCAGCAGGGTATCCGCGCCGTCGGCCAGCTCCGAAACGAACTCATAAGCGCAGGCGATACGAAGGGCCTGCCCGAGCCTGGCTTCATCCCGCGCCGCATCCGGCTCGGCAAAGCCGACTATCTCCCGTATGGTGCCGTTCATCAAAGCGCAGCCCTGGGGCACATAGGCAAAAAGGCGGCGGCAGGCGGAGGAGAGGCTGACGCGTTCTCCGTTTTGGCCGGTGTAATACCGCCGGCCGCCGTCCGGCTCGTAAACGCTCATCAAAAGCCGCAGCGCCGTGGTCTTCCCGCAGCCGCTGTGCCCGGTAAAGGCGACCGTTTCGCCCTTCTTTATCTCCAGCGACAGGCGCTCCAAAACAACGGGCATATCGTCCTTGCTGAGCTCTCCCGCGTCTTCGGCGGCGGGATAATAGGTGAAGGAAACGTCCTCCAGGCCGATGGAAGAGAGTTCGTTTTCGTAGAAAGCCGTCATTTCGGCAAGCGGCTTCGCGCCGCCGCCGTCCCCGGCGAAGCTTTCCGCTTCCATGAGCCGCTCGGCGGAGGCCAGCATGGCGTAATACCGGGGCAGGAAGCCCGTGATGTTTGCAAAGGGCGTCTGGATCTGCGTTATGAGCTGGGTGACGGCCGTCAGCGTACCGAAGCTGACGGTCCCCTTCAGGATACCGAAGCCGCACCAGCCCACGCCAAGCAGATACATTCCGCTCATCGCGGCGCCGAAACCGATATTTGCGAGATTTGAAAAACGGTTGCGCCGCATACGGGCCGCCTTATGCGCCAGCATTTTCTCGCCCGCTTCCCGCCGCGTCTGCTCCTCGGCGGCGAAGGAGCGGATCATGACCATGGCGCCGATGCGCTCCTGCAGGAAAACGCGCAGCCGCCCGTCCGCTTCCTGGATATGCCTGTGCAGCGTCTTGAGCCTGCGGCGAAAAAGCCAGGTGAACAGCATAAGCGCCGCGCCGCCGGGAATAAAGACCGAGGCAAAGCGCGGCTCCAGCACAAGGATCATCACGAGCGCGCTGACGAGCTTCACGGCCATGCCCGCGAGACCTGGAACGATGTCCGTATATCCGTCCGCCGCGACCTTGGCGTCATTCGTCAGGCGATTGAGCCATTCGCCGGAATGGACGGCGCTGACACGCAGGAAATCCTTATGCAGCAGCGTGTCCGTCAGGCGCTCCTTGAAGATGTTTTCCATGGTCGCTTTGGAAAGCTCCGTCAGCCACCGTATTACGGCCCGCAGCGCGAGCTGTACGGCCGCAAGCCCGATGAGCGCGGCGAGAAAGCGCCGGAAGCCCGCGCCGTCGTGCGCCGCGGCCGAGTCCACGATATCCCGCAGCAGCAGGGCGTAGAGCACTCCGGAGGCGCCGTGAAGGGCCTGCGCCGCGGCAAGGAAAAGGATATTCAGTTTTTTCTTTCCCGGCACGGCCCAGAGCCAGCGGAGCGCAGCGTCTTTCATTTCTTTCTCATCTTCCGTTTCAAAACACGGATCCCTTTCAGCACAACGGCGCGCAGGGGATAAAAACCGCACCACAGACGGACGCGGAGCCGATATCCGAAGCCGCTCATCGAAAGCTCTTTCCCGTCCCGTATGACCGCCGTCAGCACGCCGACGACATGCCGGTCCGTGATGCCGGTCTCCCTGTGCAGCCTGTTATCCCCGCGGAGCACATAATCGTTTTCCCGTACCTTCACAACGCGGTGCAGCACATACTGACCGCTGTCCCGGCGATAGAGAGGCACATCGTACTTTTTCAGCCTGCCGGAGGGCCGCTCTATCACGAGCAGATCGCGCCCCTGCCGGATAAGCGGGCGCATACTGTCGCCCACGTTGGAATATATGAGCCGCCCTTCTTTTTCGAGCAGCTCCTCAAATGAGCTGTTACTCATCAATAGCGCCTATCTTCCGCAGCTCGGCAAGAGCTTTCTTCACGTCCGTTTCGATGCTGCCCTCCGGCGCGTCGAAGCGGGCTTTCATCGCGGCGATGAGTTCGGCCTCGGTGGTATCGTTTTTCAGCAGCTCCAAAACCGCTCCCAGAGTTTTGTTGCCCCGGACTACGCCTGAAAAGCCGGCGCGTCCGGTGGGAACGAGGATGCTCTCGCCGCCGTCGGTATTGTGGAGAAGGAAATCCCTGCTGAGTTTCATTCTGTTTATCCTTTCATCGCGTCATAGGCGATCCTCGCCGCCTCAGGCTCCGTATTGCAGCCCAGCCGCCGGAGACTGACCGAGGAGGTCAGCCTGTCGATCAGTGTCAGCGTCATGCTCATAGCCGCGCCGTCGGCGGGGCGGTATACCTGCTGCAGAAGCATGGGGTAGGCTTCGCCGGCCGTGATCGTTCTTATTGCGTTTTTCTCCGCCCGCTCCAAAATGCAGATCGCCTTCAGAGGCACGGTGATATTCGAGCTCAATCCGTGCTTTCCCGCCCAGGGAGTGCCGCAGGCCGCCGCGCCGCCGGCGGTGACGCGGACGAACGGCTTATCATCGTTGACCATTACGGCGCGTTCTCCCAGCAGCTCCCGCCACAGGCGCGTGTGAGTGCTCTTGCCCGTGCCGCTTCTGGCTATGAAAAGGTAAGCTGCGCCGTCCACCGCCACACAGGAGCCGTGAAACAGAACGGTATCGTACCGCGGCATCTGCTCGGCGATCTTCCGATATACCGCCAAAGTCTCCAGATATCCGTCCGAAAACCGTATTGCGGGTTTGCCCGAGAGCTTGTCCCCGCGGGCGGATCTGTCCCTCTCGCAATCAATGTCCGCCTGCCCCGTCCGCACGGCAAAGTCCGGCGCGGCGTCGGGAGCGAGGTAAGGCGCGCAGAGGCGGTGGACCTCGTCATGCAGCGAGGTCACGGCGATATTCCGTTCTGCGATAGAATAGATATTAGTCATTTCTTAACTCGAAGCGGCAGGCGTCCGATACCGGCCGCCTGCCGTCTGTTTTGTACGGATGACCGCTCAGGGTACCTCCGGGAGAAAAATGTCTCCGTCGTCATTCGTATGACCGTGGGGTTTTTCGTAATCGCCCGGCTCTTCCTCCGATGTCCCGGACTCGGGGCCGTCTTCTTCGTCCGGCGTCTCTCCGTCCGCGGGAGTATCGGACTCGGGGCCGTCTTCTTCGCCCGGGGTCTCGCTGTCCGCGGGGGTATCGGACTCGGGGCCGTCTTCACTCTCCGGCGTCCCGCCGTCCGTTGAAGACGCGGACCCGGAGCCGCCGCCGGAGGGCTTTGAAGAAGATGAGCCGCCCCCGCCGCCCGGCGCCGAGGCGCTGCCGGCGTGTTCCGCGGAAGACGCCGGATTTTCCGCGTCCCCGCCGGAAGCGTTCTTTTCCTTTTCCGCCTTTACCGTGTTGCGGCTCAGAAGCGCCGCCTGCATACGGGTAACGGGCGCGGAGCTCTCCATGGACGGATCGCCCTCATAGAGCTTTGCGGCCTTTGCGTCCTCCCGCACGGCCTTGTACCAGTCCGGGCCGATATACAGCTGCACATTCCGGGCAAGCCCGAGAGCGCACAGAAGCATTTTGGCATACTGGTCGCCGGTCAGGGTATCGGTCGGGCCGAAATTCCCGTTTCCGTAGCCGTGCAGTATTTCATGCTCGGCGCACCACGCGATGTAAGGCGCTGACCAGCGCTCGGCCGGGACGTCGTCAAAAGGCGCCTTGTCGCAGACGAGCGTCTCCGCTTCGGGCTTGCCGAGACAGAGATACGTGATGATCTTGGCGCCCTCTTCCCTTGAAAGCGTTGCCTCCGGGCGGAAGCTGCCGTCCGGATAACCCTCCAGCACGCCCGCCTCCGCCATCTCATCCACAGCCTCGCTATAAGCGGCGCCGATCTTATCCGCGTCGGAAAAGCCTTCGGCAAGGACCGCAGAGCACATGAAGCTCAATGTCATGATAAGACACGGAATTATAATGGACAGCGATCTTTTTATCTTCATAAAACACGTCTCCGCCGGCCGTAAGGGACGGCTCCGCACCGCGGAGCGGGATAGCTCTTACGACCCTGCTCCGCATTTTATCGGACCTCCCGGCACTGCCGCGGGATCACTCCTCCTCGCCGGTCTCGACATCTTCAACGCCGCTGGTGGTTATGACGTCTTCATTGTAAAACACTATAACTTCCATTTCAAGCGTTTCATACTTTTCCATATCCGTACAATTACTCCTGTTTAGATTTTACTGTGATTTTTTGAAGGTGATCGTCGCGTCATAGTAACTGTAAATAGCCGCCGCGCAGTTTTTGTTGACCGCTGTGTTTGAGGGATTGTTCAGGCAGGCATACACATAGGACATGGCCGATATGCCGACCGTGGACGTCCCGTTATCGGTCGTGATCTCCACCACGTAGGTATCTCCCAGCTTATGCGCCGAGATCCCGGGAATGGTGATGCGGTACCGCCCGTCGGTGCGAAGCTCGGCCTGTGTCGCCTTGCCGCCGACCGTGGCGTAAAAGCCGCCGTCATAACCCTCGGCCATTCTGACGTACAGATAGATCGAGGTGTTTGAATCCAGCGCCAGGGAGAAGGTGACTTTCTCAATGTCCTCCGTGACCAGCGTTTTGGATATCTCGTATTGCTGCACTGCGGTCTTTATTGCGTCCGTATCGTAGGATCCGGTATAGGGATCGGCCAGCAGAGCGTACTTTTCGCCGAGCTTCCAGCCCCTCAGCCCGGACAGATAGAGCTGGGAATAGTGACCGTAATCCTTAATGGCCTTGATCAGCGCCAGCTCATCCCCGGATACCTCCGGGTTGGAGATGCGGGCGTTGATATACTGCTCGACCGAATAGGTCTTGGTCCGGGTGTATTCCGTCCCGCCCGCGCTGTAATGATAGACGGCCGTGATTTCGTCCGCCATCTGGACCGCGTTGACAAAGCAGGTGAAGCCGTAATACTTCCCGCTGCTGTTCAGGAATGTCGGATCGTAGTCGGCGCGGAACTCCTCTTCGGAAGTGCCGACGGTGAAGGTCATGTAGCTCAGTTCCCGCTGATCTTCGGTGAGGCCGGACAGATCCAGATAGAAGTTCACGCCGATCTCGCCGGAAAGACGCAGGGACTGCAGCTTGAACGCAGGCTTCATATGCTCGTCAAAAACGGCTGTGTATGACGTGTTTCCGCCGGCGGGAGCGGGCTCGGGCGACCACCCCGCGAAGCTGTACATCGCTTCGTTCGTGCTCGCTTTCGCCGGAGTCCTGCCGGGATAGACCGGGATCTCGTTCTCTGCGGTATCCGCCTGCGCAAGCTCGCCGCCGTCCTCATCAAGGAAGGTGACCGTATAAACGGTGACGGAGCTCTTGGGCACCAGCTGCGCCTCGCCGTTTGCCGCGGTTGTGACTATTAAGTCGTCGTCGCTGCTGTAAAAGCGTCCTGCCGCTCCGGACAGTCCCTCCGTGAAGACGCCGCCGACGCGGACGATGCGTCCTTCCGAATTATCCCATCCGTCTATTCCGATGCTGCAGCTTTCGTCCGGCGTGCCTTCGGAGGTGATCACGGACCCTTCGAGGAGTACGATGTCTCCGCCCGTGTTGCCGGCGATGCAGCCGCCGTATACCGTCATGGCGCCGCAGCTGTATACGCCGCCGCCGCTGGCAGCGCCGCCGCCGGCCGCCGAAGCGGTATTGTTTTCTATTACGCCGCCGCTGATCACAAAGGAGCTGCCATCGTTTACGAACACGCCGCCGCCTGCGCTGTAATATTCGCTGCCCTGTACGGTGTTGTTGCGGATCGCGCCTCCGCTCATGGTGAACGTGCCTTTTTCCGCGTTCACGCCCGCTCCGGAAATAAGTTCGTCCGTGAGCACGGCGGAAAGAACGTTGTTTTCTATCGCTCCGCCGTACATGTTGAACGTGCCTTCGGAGTCGCCCCCGTCAATGCCGTCGTAGTCGATATAGCCGAGCATTACGCCGCAGCCGTTTGTTCCCTCGGCGCCGCTGACAGTGCCGCCGTACATATTGAACTCGGCGTCTTTGACGAAAATGATGCCGCGATGCATTCTGCATCCGTCGTCGATACTGACGCTGCCGCCGTAAAGATTCAGAACGGCGTTCTCACGGACGCAGATGACAGCGTCTTTGCCGTTGCCGCCGCCGTACTCGGCGCCTATGACGGAACCGAGCCCGGTTTCGTCATATATATTGAGCTCGGCGCCCTCGCGCACGTCGATGAACGTCTGCAAGCCGGTATCGCGGACGGTATGTCCGTTCAGGCACAGAGAGGTATCGTCGTTGACATACCACGAAGAGTCCGTCGTCACGTCGCTGACAAGGAACCAGTTTCCGCCGTCTGGCGGGAGGCTGTCCGTCTCTGTCCAGGGCAGGAATACGACGCCGTCGTGCTCGTGGGCGTCGGCGATGCTCAGAGTGCCGTTTTCATAAGTGACGCGGTAATTGCCCTGATCGGCTTCGCCCGTCGCGGTGATGGTATAGTTTCCCGGCTGCTCGCCGGACTGACGGCTGAGCGTGTAAGAGAGCTTTTCATCGGGATCCTCAAAGTATTTCATGCCCGTAACGGTCGCCGTCAGCTCCGGATCCGCGTCGCCCCGATATTTGCTCTTGTTGTCGGCCTTCACGGTCACGGGAGCCTGTTCGATGGTCAGGGTGCCGGGAATGAGCAGGAAGTAATAGTCCTTGCCGTCGCCCCAGCCGTCGTTGGCGTCATCTACCCAGGTGCGTTCATCAGTGTCGAGTACGGGCGTGATCACGTAGGTGCCCACGTCATTGCCCTCTTCACGCGTAAAGCTGAGGTGTGATTCCAGATACTGTTCCCTGACTCTGTGCGGTACCTCCATATAGTTATACCAGCCGCGCCAGCTGTAGGCCGCCGAGGGATCGCTCTCGCCGTAGACCTTGGTGAGATCGTTGGCCGTGATCCTGACAAGCATGCCGTAAGCGACGGCGCACGGCTCGCTGAAGTAGCGTTCCCGCTGCGTGGAGCCGTCCAGCCATGTGCGGATGACTTCGCAGATGTAATATTTCGGCTCGGAGCCGAATTCATCGGTGACGGTCACTGTGTTTGTGTCCGCTCCGGTGCATACCGCGATCTCAGTGATGTTTTCGCCGGTCTCATCGCAGGCGTACCAGTGGTAGGAAATATCGTACCCCGGCTCGGCAGGCTGCGGCGAGGCGGCTGTCGTGAGCGTCGCGGTACCGTCGTTGTTGATAACGAACGCAGGCGTTTCGATGCTCGGCGCTCCGTTGTTATGTACGGTCAGAACATAGTCCGCCTCTGTCTTGCCCACGGCAGCCGTGGTGTTTCTCACGCGGATGACGACGGTCGTATCCAGGCCGGGCGTCATGGCCGCCGTCGCCGCGGTGCGGTATGAAGTGCCGCCGAAGCTCCGGCTGCTGTCCGCGGTCTGCACGGTCACGCTGACCTTGGAGAGGGTGTTCGCCGCCGTCGCCGTGATATTGGCCGCGCCCGACAGATCGTCTGCGCTGATCTCGGCGGCAAACGTTCCGCTGCCGTCGTCCGTGAAAATATCCATGGATATTGCCGGTATGCCGCTTATGCTCAGAGATGAGAGCGCCGCGTCGTTTTCTTCGATCTGCTTGTCGGAATAGACGACCTCCACGGTGGCTCCGACATTGTCGAAGGTGACGGTCACGTCTTTTTTCGCCTCGCCGCCGAGGGTGATGAGGCCGTTGTTTTCAAGGGCTTCGTCGTAGCTCTGCTTTTGTTCGATGAGCTTGCCGTCCGAGTCCAGCAGGGAAACTATCAGGTTGCCGGTAGCCGTGCCGGTCAGCCGCGTGTTCTGCAGGTGGACGGTGACGACAGTGCTGCCGTTGTCCGCCGCCACGTCGCTGTTTATGAGCACGTCCCTGCCGGTGCGAAGCCGGATATTGTCACAGGTGACAACGGCGAAGTTGTTGGATCTGATGGGTTCGGGGACCGTGACCGTTTCTTCCTCAACGGTCTGGATCACCTCGGCCTTGATATATACCGGGACGCCGCCGTCGGTGATCTCCACGACCTCTTCGCCGTCGCCCCTGAGGTAGGAAGCCACATCGAATATTACCTGCCTGCTGTAGCCGCCCTCGTCGATCAGTTTCAGATCCGCGTCGCTGCTGATTATGACGTCGGCCAGGTCCTCGATCCGCGTTTCGTAAGTGGCGTCGTTCCAGAAGCTGAGCTTTACGCTGCGGCCGCTGCCCTCCAGGACGGAGTCCTGACGGTTGTTCAGCTTGATCTGGATCGTGCGCATGCCGTTGACCTCTTCAAGAATGCTCGCGTCCGTGATCTGCAGGTCGGGAAGGTCCATCATGACGGTCCCGCTGATCTCGGGCAGGACAACATCACCGCTGCCGTCGCCGTCCGAGTCCGTCACGACGATCACAGAATAGTCGGGATCTTCCACGCCGTCTGCCGGCACGGTGTAGTCCGTCCAGAGCTCGGCCGTGTAGCCGGGCAGGATCTCAATGCCGTTAAAGGAGGCGGTATGGCCGCCGATGTCCACGGTCACGTCGGAGATCGGCTCTATACCGTCGTTTCTGACGCTCAGTCCCACAAGCGTATCGGCGCCCAGCCGCACGGCGTCATAGTCCACGGCCAGCGTCGGGACGTCGAAGCTGTTGTCGTAGGTATCCTCGGCGGTGTACATGGCGTATTCCGCCGAGGGGACGGAATAGGTCACGGTGCTGCCTCCGACAGTCTGACCTGTCTTCTCGACCACGCCGTTCCTGCCGTAAGTGGTGCCGAGGACCACGGCCTTCAGAGAGGTGCCGTCGATCGTGTAGACGTCGAAGTGGTCAATGAGCGTAGCGTCGCTCATTTCGGCCACTCTGAGAGCTCCCGTAAAGCCGATGCTGTCGTTTCCGCCGTAAAGGTAGAACTTGACGCCCTTGAGCACATCCCTGTCCACCGATTCCGTGCCGCCGCTCTGATCGCCGCTGTCGCGCTCCGTCCAGACCAGAGAAAGGTCGGTTATGCTTTCCGCGTTCTTTGTAAAGCGGAAGTTGGAGCTGACGGAAACACCCGGCGCGGCAGCCACCTTGCTCATGGACTCCGGTATCAGCATCGTGGCGATGCCTTCGGCGTCAAAATCCAGCAGGCCGATATCCGAGTCGGAGTTGGCCGCGGCGCCGCCCGTGCTCAGATTTTGCGTATACCAGCCCAGCAGGAAGTGCTGCTTGCCGTCCCTGGGGAAGACGACCGCGGCAAGCTGCGGATTTTCATCCAGCTTATCATTGTTGGTGGCACGTACGTTGCGTATGACCTCGCCGGATCTGTCCACGACGGCGTAAACGATCTCGCGGTCGGTATAGGTGCCGTCGTTGCTGTCCGTATCCAGCGTATAGGCCACGGCAGCCGTGCCGTTGCTCATCATGGCGGAGGTGAGGCCCTTTACGGAGCCTGAGGTGCCGTTGTACAGGGTCACCGTATCGCTCCACTGATGGTTCTGATAAACCTTGCAGAGAATGACGTCCTTCTGATCAAACTCCGTAAGACTGTCCATATTGCCGGAAAGCACGCTCCGCCACGCGACGATGGCCTGATTGCCGCTGACGGCCACGGTGGGCGCAACGTCCGGACCGCCGTTATCGGTAAGGCGGACAGTTTCCCACGCCCCGTCGGTATAGATAGAGGCGTAGATTTCCGTGCCGTTCATAACCAGCGCCTTTTCGTCGTTGCCGAGAAGACTTCCGGCTTCCTTTTTCAGATCGATCGTCTGCCTTGCCCATGCCGCCGCGGCAAAGCGGGCCGTGCCGTCCACGGCAAGCTCGCTGTCGCCGAAGCCGCCGTCGTCGATGAGGCCGCCCTGCTCATAGGTGGGCCAGCCGCTCGTGGCGAAGGCCGCGCGCGTCTTCGTGATGTCTGCGCTCTGCTGATCCGTCAGATAGACCATGATCTGCCCGTCACGGGTCAGCTCGGGGTTTGCGTAAGGATATGTATTGCTTTCAAGGTTGTTTATGGGATTTGCGGGTCCGCGGCGCGGCGTAAAGCCCCACTCTCTGTCGCCGTTTTCAAGATAATCGCGGGACTCGAGCGTGGGCGCCATGCTAACGGCGGCGAGAGTCTGTCCGCCTGCTCTCATCAGCTTCGCGTCGCCGTTGCTCAGCAGGGCCTCAATGGCGCGGTTCAGGTTTTTCTGGTTGTTTTCCCAGTGATCCTGAATACTGTCATAGCTGTTGAACGATTCGTTGTACAGATCGAAAGAATAGGACAGAAGCACCCAATCCAATTCGAAAAACAGCATCTTGATGATCAGCTCCAGGCCGATCTGCCCGTTGATCCGCAAATGCTGGCCGCTCAGATTGGCGTTCTCCGTGTTCTGCTCGGGAGGATTGGGCTGGCCCGATTCGTCTGTTCCCGTGGCCATAAGATAAGCGTCCGGGTTATCCTCCAGATATGGCCTGTTGAGCCAGGCAAACTGCATATCAAAGCTGATCATGCCGAAGATGCCCAGCTTGAACGCGATGACGGAATAGTCAAAGCCGATGCCCGCAAACAGACGGAGGTAGAGGTAGACACGCAGCTGTGTCAGGTACTCCGTCGCCACGTCGGTCTTCGTGCTGTCGGCGTCTTTCTTATACGCCGCGGTAATGGCGTCCATGCTGACCTCCACATTGCCGCCGGCCGTAAGCTCGGTCGTGAACGGAATGGGTCCGGCCATATAGTTCCAGACCTGGGAATATTCCAGACCGCCGCCCAGGTGGAAGCCGCCGGAGATCGGCTGCATCGTCCACTCGCCGCCGTCGAAGTCGTAATAGATCACGACCTCCATATATCCGCCTACCGAGACGCTCCAGTCCGAACCGCCGCCCTGATTGCGCTTGGCAGAATTCATTTCGCTCATCTTGTCGGCGCCCCACTCGGAGGGGCTCTGCTTTGCCATCTGGATACGGTCCAGCAGAGCAAGGTCCTCTCCGTACTCCAGATCGTCCTGTTCCAGATAGGAAAATCCGGTGTCGCCGGCGTCCTCTATGCGGTCGCCGTAGTTGGCCTGCATGAAGCCGAGGAACCTGGTCGGGTCTGACGTGGGCACGATCTTCACCTCAAAGAGCTTTTCGTCGCCTTCGGTGAAATCATCGCGGGCGATCAGCCGCAGTATCGCGTTGACGAACTGGTCGCCTGTGCTCATGCCGTTCTGACCGCTGGTGCTCATGGCATTGCCGAAATCGGCGAGCTCGTCCTGCAGCTTCTGACTGTCCACTATGGAGCCGACGCCCGTAAGGTTGCAGATGCTCAGGTTCAGCTCCTCTCGGCGGCTCAGATTTTCGCCGTCACGGTAGAATTCAAGGACCGTACCGGCGATCTCTCCGGATCCGATGACGCCGTCGAGACTTTCGTCGCTCAGCTCAACGGTATAGGTGGTGACCTCCTGATCAATAAAGGGATAGGCATAGCTGACGTTGGAAGAGTACCTCGGATCGTCGGCGACCTCCTGCCCGTCCGCGGTACAGAGCTGCAGTCTGTTCCTCGCGTTCTGAGCAGCCTCTTCTCCCCACCACAGAACGACGCTGGTCAGCGTATATTCCGGAGTGTTTTCATTGGGGCCGACGCGGATCGTTTTTCCCAGCACGTCGTTCTGCGCGCCGTCGGCGCTGATGTGCTGTTCCATCAGGAAGGGATGCTTATCACCCGTGGGATTTCTGCGGAAATTGACGATCGCGCTGCCGCTGCTGACAAAGTTCTGCTGGTTCACGCCGGCGTCCATGTCGATCAGAATGGGATAGTAGCTGTCGCCCGGCTTGCTGATGCAGAAGACGTACCGCACGCCGCTGTACGCGCCGACCGTGACGCCCTCGTTCCATTGGGTCTGGTCCATCGAGACGGTGAGCTTGCCGTTTGCCCCCATAGTGATGCGCTGATCTGCGCTGCCGAGCTCGGTAGGATTGCTGTCCGAGTTCAGGGCGAAGGCCGCTCCGGGCTGGTAAACGCCCTGCAGATAGACGCCGCCGCGGAAGTCTATCTCGCCTGTATAGGGCGTGCCGTCGGGGTTTTTAAGATAAACGTAAGCAAAGGCCGCCGGGCGCAGCGTCATATAGTTGCAGGGGTAGAGCTCCAGCTTCGTGGAATCCCGCTCGCCGGAGAGAAGCTGCTCCGCCTTTATGGTCCCGTAATAGGTCTTGCCGTCCACTTCCGCCTGACAGTAGACGGCGCTGTTTATTCCGCTCTCCTCATAGAGAGCCAGCGCGCCGTTTGCGTCCGTAGAGACGGTGATCTGTTCGCTGTTTCCGTTTACATAGGTAAGCGTCGTTTCCTCTTTGGGCTCGAAGCTGAAGAGATAGAGCTTGTCTTTGAGCGTATTCACGGTAACGTCGAGCGTGTCCTGTATGCCCGTCAGAGCGTGGGTCGCCGTGATCTGCGTCGTGCCGTTTCCGAGACCCGAGAGAACGAAGTCCGACGTCGGTCTGTAATAGGAATAGTTGAAATTCCGGATATCCTCATAGATATCGCCCTGCTGATAGTTTACGGTGGCCACGCTGTTGTCGCTGGAGGACCACGCGAGCCTGTCGGCAAGCTCCGCCCAGTCATATTCGCCGTAGTTGGCGGAGATGACATTGTGCAGAGAAATATCCCGCTTCAGCTCAAGGATCTCCGCCGAGGTCATCTGAGAGATCTCGGGGATGTTGGACATCGTGAGCTCGCTTATGTCCTCGCCGTCCACCAGGATCTTCAGGGCGTCCTCGTCATAGACGTACAGAAGGAAGGAGTCGTAGCTCCACGTGCTGTCCGTGCCGTTTTTGGCGCGTATCGTGACGGTATATACCTGCCGGTAGCTCGTTGGGTCAAGGATATCGGCGCTGAAATCGGAAAGCTGCAGCGTATAGCTGCCGGTATAGCTGCCTTCCCCCAAATGAGTCCCGGGATCGGTGACGGAGGCGACCTCGCTGTTCCCGCACATTATCTGCATCTCAAACAGGGTCTCGTCCGCGCTGTAACGGTCGAAGTCGGTCACGGTCCATGGGATTTCAACGCTTTCGGACGTATCCGTTAGATAATAGCTCCGCAGCTTCCCGAAGCTCACCTGCGCCGGCTGAGATTTCACGGTAAGCGGCATCGAGGCGGTGAATTCTTTGCCGGCGTATTCGGCGCTGACCCTGACGATGTAATCGTTGCTGATAGGCCCGCCGTACCAGTACAGCAGATAATCGCTGGGTATGGTCACGCCCTTGCCCTGCACATCCGTCTCCCAGACAGTGCTCGTTTCTCCTTTCGGGATCAGGGACACATGGAAGGATGTGACTCCGAATTCATACAGATTGCTGTTCCAATAAACGGGAACGGATGTCCCTGCCGGGACTTCTGTACCGCGGGAAGCGTTGGGTATCGCCAGATAAGGGTTATGTCCCTCGGAGAATACGAGAACGAAGAAACCGCCGACCGAGCAGCTGTGTTCCGGAGTCCAGTCATTTGAAGCCTGGAGGAAGGGGAATATCGAGCCGGTGCCCGTGGGCGTGATATAGCCATCCTTATCGATAGAGGCGCAGGAACAGGTCGATGTTAATCCTGCGACCCCGCCTTCCATGATCGCCCATACGAAATTGGGGCACTGACTCGCGCCTTCGTTGTTTCCCCAGGCCGTACAGTTGGTGGTATCGCCGAAGGTGTAGTCGCCTCTGTCAAGCACCGGATAAGCCCGGATGGTCGGGCCGGCGGAAATATCCACCGGGATCGACCTGGCATAAGGGGAGCCGTCGCTCACCATTATCTCATCGAAATCCTCAAGATCCGGATCCGGGTAGTCGATCACAAGGCGGATACTCATATTTTCCGCCTGGATATATCTCATCGGATATAGGGTGAAGCTGTCGGTCATGCCCATGAGCGGAGTGCTTCCCACATATTCTCCCTCATCATCGAATGTCATCAGATTAAGCGCGACGACGCACTCCAGAGGCTCCGAAATATCCGGGAGTTGATCATCATAGATCGTTATGGCAGTCATCAGCCTGCCGCCCGTGACAGCGCCCTCGATGCCGCCCTCCAGGTCCTTGATCAGGTAAAGCTGATGCCCGGTGAAGCCGTGGCCGGCGCCGGGAATATATACGGAGAAGCCCAGGCAGCGGCACTGCGCGGTCCCTGCCTGATCATCTGTCTCAAATTCCGATAAAAGCCATTGGGTCATTCGCGGGTCGCTGCTGATGTCCGCCGTCACGTTCAGCGTGTATGCGTTTGTACTTTTTCTTCCCAGGGTCGCGTGAACGCCGGTGAACGTGTGCCCCTTTACGGGTGAATTTATATGGACGTCTGCAAAATCCTGCGCTTCAAAGCGTTCATTGTTGAAGGAGTCCGCCACGTTTCCGAAGAGATCCTCGGTGTGGTACCCGGTGATGGTGACAAATGTGGAGTCGACCTCCTGCACCGGATAGATGAACGTCTGCACCGCGGAATCTCCGGCCGCGTAAATGGCGGGAATATGCTGCCCGTTGACCGTAATGCTGGTCTTTGCAGCCTTCACCGGCTCGGAAAACCGAACATAGATCGGAACGCCCATGCCGGGATAGTACTCTCCGGCAAACGCGGCGTATTCGACCGCTTCGGGCGCTGTATGACTGTCGAAAACAATGCTCGCGTTTCCCATAGACCAGGAACCGTGGTAATTGGCATTCGTCGATCCGCCGTTTGATTCAAGATCGACCGCTTTGATAAGGGCGGAAGCGTCCTGAAATTGCTCCGAAGCGGGATCGACCGCCTCGAGCGTATGAAAAGCGTTCAGGATCATTCCCGCGTCAAAATACGAGGTATAGAACTGGCCGGAAAATTCAGTGTAGTCCTGCCCCGATTGATAGTCATGTAAAATGAGCGCGTTGTCGAACACGGCGTTGTTTTCCGCGGGTCCGCCGGTCAGGATATCGAAAGTATCGGAAGGGAACAGCGCATCATAATATTCCGTTTCCCCGTTTTCCAGGACGGAAAGGTGTATTTTCGGAGTTATTATGACAGAACCGCTTGTCGGATATAACGGGATCCCCCTTTTGTTGCGGTTGTGATAGTATAAGGAATGATTCCAGGCGTCCATTCTTCCCGTTGACGCCGAAACCAGGAGGCGCGCATGCGAATAATAACCCTGCTCGACCAGCTCCAAAGCTCTTTTGAGCTGCGTTCCGTCCCCGGGCAGCGTCCAGCCCTTTTGCATGCTGCCGGAGGGCGTCTCATAGCTGCTTCCCAAGACGAACTTCTCGCTTGTAAGATCCTCCGGAGTATCGCTGCCGGAATAGTCGTCCCATTTGAACAGGATACTCATGGCGTCGCAGCTTTTTTCCGACTCATCTACAAACAGAGCGTTCACGACCTGGTAAAGGTTGAGCAGCAGGCAGCAGTTTTTGGTGCCCGGCCCGCTGCGGGGAAACACCTCGGTCCCGTCTTCCGTGCCGAACGTAGCCGTTGCGGCGCCGTTTTCGTCGGCGGTCAGCTCGATCGAGCCGGTGACCATGCCGGGATGCGAGTTTCCGATTTCCATATAGCAGTTTATGCCGGAGATCTTCCACAGAAAGTATACTTTTTGATTGGGGGCGGCGCCGGTCAGATCGACCCGGAACTGACCGTTATGCAGCTGCCTGAAGCGCAGTCCCGCGCCGTGACTGACATCATCCGCGGCACGCAGTCCTGCGGAGGAAGCCCCGGGCCGGCGCAGCGTTATACCCTTGGTATAGACCTGATACAACAGGGAGGAGAAGGCCGCCTGCTGCTCCTGTGACCATTCGAATACACCGTCGTCGGAGTAGTAAGTATCCCGTATGTATGCCAGATAGTCCTCGATCTCCAGCATGATCTTCACGTCTTTGAGCTGGATGATGGAAAAGCTCGACGCGCCGAACGAGGACGGATCCTGATTGGCCTCCTCCAGCGATATCCACTCTTCGGGATCGTAATCGCCGCTTTCAAGGATATCCCGGAGCTCGGCGAGGGTTATATCACTGTGGTTCGACCATCTGTAGATTTTCCAGCTCTCAACGATATTGCCGTCCTCGTCCAGAAGCCCGTAATTCTGCAGCACGTCGTAATAGAGCCTGGCCTTGTTCTCGTCTTCGCTTGCCGCGACGGCTTTGATGGCGTCCAGTATTTCCCGGTTGTATTGCGTGCTGTTGTCCGCAAGCGAGGCAAATGCCTGCATGGGCAGCATGGATAACGCCAGAGCCAGCGTCAAAATGATGGCTATGAGCTGTTTTGCACGGTGTTTCATGATGCCTTCCTCCCAGGTGAGTTTTTCCGCGAAACTTGACAATAATACGCCTATACTATATTATAATGGTATCTCAACCACCCATGGTCAAGTCAACAGGCGCAGGAGATTTTTTTCATGAATTATCCCGAACAAAGAAAACTGTTTACAATGAAAGAAATATGCCATGCCTGCGGCGTCAGCCGGACGACGCTTATCCGCATGGAGGAGGACGGTTTTCTTAAGCCGTACCGGGTCGATCCCAACACCGGTTACCGCTATTACGACCTGTCGAACGTGGCGGCTGTCGGGCAGTATCAGCGGCTGCAGAGCGTCGGCCTCTCGCGGAAAGAGATCGCCGATCTGTACTATGAGCGCGCCGACAGCGATAAGCTGCTGGAAGGGCTGCGGCAAAAGCTGAACTTGCTGCAGCGTTTTCTTTATGAATACGAGCTGCGCCATGACAAAGCAAAAAACTATTCGTTTTCCTACATAACGCTGCCCTCGTTGACCTGCTATTGCGCCGAAATCACGGGCTCCTCTTTTGAGGAGCTGGAGACAAAGGCTTATCTTGCCCATGAAAAGTGTGTGGAAGAAGGATACCGTATACTCGGCAGCGAACCGCTGATGGCTATGTTCGACGACCTCCGCACCTGTATCGATCCGTTTGCTTCGGCAGGCAAAATCACCGCATGTATCCCCGTAATATCCGATTCGGAAAATGATCCTAACCTTCGGGTTGTACCGGCTTGCGAGGCGGTTTCGATCCTCGGCTTCGGAGAATATACCGTTATTATCGAGCTTTGGACCCGCTTGTTTGCGGAAATCGAGAAGCGGGGACTTGAGCCGGCCGGCCCCGCAAGAATGATCTCGCTTATCGCGCCCTACACCGGCGATCATTACAGGCCCGATGATTATTGCTATGTATGTGTGGTCCCGATAAAGGAGCATGAGGAATAGACGGCGGAGATCGCTTTCAGCTGCCCGAAGAAGGACGCTTAATACATCCGACGTGATTTGCGGATACTTTGCCCTGACAAACGTCGGGGTCGGGTGAAGAACCTGACCCCGAAAAATATTATTATATATAGACATGAAAAAAGGGGCTGTAGCAAAAGTCCCATGAAGAACAAGAAACCGAGGTGGCTGAAAACAGTCGCCTCGGCTTCTTGTTTGTGGTAAAATGAAAGTGTGAAAGACAAATTACCGCAAAAAGATTATGGCACATGCGAGCGGAATGTGCAACTGAAAATTGATGAAAGTTTTGCGGAAAAGGTAATTCCGGGAAACGACAGCGTGAGGCTCTTAGACAAAATCGTGGAGGGGATGGATTTACGCGCACTCATGAGAGCATACGACTCACGCGGTCGGGGACCGGCAACACCGCCGCGCACCATGCTGAAGGTGGTATTGTACGCCATCATGGAACACAACTATTCATCAAGGAAGATACGACGGGCGTGCCAGCGGGACATCAACTATATCTGGCTGCTGGACGGCGCACCGGCGCCGAGCCACTTCGAGATTGCCCGCTTCCGAAGCAAGCGCCTGTCTGAGTGCGCCTACGAAATATTCAGCCAGCTGGTGGATATGCTGTACGAGATGGGCGAGGTCGAATTCGCGCACCTGTTTGTGGACGGGACGAAGATCGAGGCAAATGCCAACAAGTACAGCTTCGTGTGGAAGAAGAGCACAAACAAGTACGCAGCGCGGCTGGATGCAAAGGCGGAGAAACTGCTGAGCGCGCTGTGCCGCAAGTATGGTGTCCTGGCGGAGAGCCTGGACGAGCTGCTCACCCTGTTGGAAGCAAGAGTAGACTTTCCGTTCGTCCATGGCAGAGGGAAGCGGAAAAGCGAGTTGCAGCGGGACATCGAACAGCTGCGCGCCATGGTGGAACGAAAGCAAAAGTATGTGCGATATAATGAAACCTTTCAGGGGCGAAACAGCTTTTCCAAGACAGACCCGGACGCTACGTTCATGCACATGAAGGAAGACCACATGCGAAACGCGCAGCTCAAGCCGGGGTATAACGTACAGTTGGGCGTCGAGGGCGAATATATCACAGGTGTACTGGTCTCGCCCGAGCGAAGCGACCAACTGACGTTGATACCGCTGCTGGAACAGATGCAAAGCTATGGCATCGACTATGAAGACGTAACCGCAGACGCGGGCTATGAGAGCGAAGAAAACTACAGTTGGTTTGAGGAAGCCGGAAAAGACTGCTACATCAAGCCTCAGAACTACGAGCGCAGCAAGACGAAGAAATACAAGAGCAACATGGCGCTGCGGGAGAACATGG
>JAEEGH010011572.1_pt1 | contig 19972 bp, 12 predicted proteins | sample 9134181 | NCBI WGS metagenome assembly JAEEGH01 (sample SAMN16246544, study PRJNA631951) | gut metagenome | biome: gut microbiome; feature: rumen; material: DP-attached | host: Bos | place: Iran: Karaj | collected 2018-10 | reverse complement strand
CTCAAATAGGGAAGAGGGACACCGAGGGCAACAAATAGCTAAGAAAACGTGGCCGTCGATGTCCTCGGGATCATCGACGGGAACAATAACGGGTCCAAACGTGGCCGCCGATGTCCTTGATGGATGTTGTTGGGAAGAAATGTCGCTATCCCAAAATTCACCGTCAGACAGAAGCGACTATCTACGGCATTGGGGAGCGTGCCGACTCCGAAGGTGAGCCAAAATCGTCGCACCGTCAGAGCACTCCTCGCTTGTAGCGGTCCCTACGGCCATTCTGCTCTGACGGTGAATTTGCGGATTGGTTGGATTGACGGTACAGTTCTCTAGAAGGGCTAAAAAGAAAAGCACCTACGTTGCCGTAAGTGCTTGATTTAAATAACGAAAGCCCGCAGGGCTGGGGAGTTTGAGGGGCATGCCCCTCATTGAATATGGTAGTCACCAGACACGGAAAAAGCAGGCCCGAAGCCTGCTTTTTCCGTGTCTGGATGACTGGACTTGAACCAGCGACCTCCTGGTCCCTAACCAGGTGCGCTACCAACTGCGCTACATCCAGAAGATTGGGACTGCAAAGATACTACTTTTTTGCCCTAAAGCAAATTCTTTTGCAAGAAAATGAGTTATCTTCGCGGTATGAAGCGAATTGTACTCTTTATCACGCTGTGTGCGTGCCTGGCGCTGTCCTGCGCCTGTCAGCAGCAGGACAGCTTGCAGACCGGTGACTTGATCTTTGTTGGGATTCCGGCGGATTATACCCTGGATGAGAATTCGATGGATGCCGCGATCACGTCGGCGACGGGCGCGCCGGACAGCTTGAACCTGATCCACGTGGCCATCGCCGAGGTCGACCCGGCCGGACAGACCTGGATCATCGACGCGACGATCAAGTATGGCGTGGACCGGCATCCGCTGGACACGTTCCTGACGCAGTTCACCCTGAAGGACGGGTCGCTGCCGGTATTCGAGGTGATGCGGCTGAAGGACGATCACGTCGCCCCGACGGCGGTCGAAAGGGCCAAGATCTTCCTGGGCACGCCCTACGATGTGGAGTTCCTGCCGGACAACGGGGCGTTCTATTGTTCCGAGCTGGTCCAGGTCAGTTATCTGACGGACGACGGCTCGCGCATCTTCGCTTCGGCTCCGATGAACTTCAAGAACGCGGAAGGGGAGTTCCCCGTCTATTGGACGCAACTCTTCGCCCGGATCGGCCAGGAGGTGCCGCAGGACGTCCCCGGCACCAACCCCCAGGCCATGGCCCGGGATCCGCACCTCAAGCCGGTGAATGTGACTTTGCATTGATTAACCAAACTGCTATATGATGAAAAAACTAGTTGGCACTGCGCTCGGCATGATCCTTTCCCTGAGCGCCTTCGCCCAGATGATGCCGGACTCGACTTTCCAGGTGGTCGCCTATTGGGACCAGGGCGACAAGATTTCATACGAATGCAAGGTGCGCAATGTCCGCATCTTGCCGGACGGCACCGAGAATGAACAGTTCTCGACATCCGACGTCCGTACGTTTGAGGTGATTGACCAGACAGATACGTCTTATACGCTGAGGATGAGCTATTCGGATGTTTCGAGTACCCAGTTGAGCGAGGGGTTGGAGTCCGACATCTTCTCCGCGCTTTGGTGCAAGGGAAAGGTCGATTTCCTGACGGATCAGCTCGGCACGATGCAGCGTTTCCTGAATTGGGACCAAATGCTGGAAGAAGCGGCTGGAAACGTCCCGGGAGTGGTGGACGAAATCAGTTCCAGCTACAAGAAAAAGGACTTGAAGGAGCTGGGTTTTGACAGGGAACAGTGGATAGAGCGTTTCTCCGCCATGTTCAACGGTGACGTTTTGTATTCGGCCATCGAAAAGGATATCGTGCCTTTCTTCTATTACCATGGCATCCGTCTTGATCCCAAGCAAGAGTATGTAATTGAAAAGGAATACCCGGAAGTCATCGGATCGCAGAGTTTGAATGCCGACATGCATTTCTGGGTGGATGAGGAAAAGAGTGATTCCGTCGCCGTCGTTATTTTTTCCCATGCGGAAGCCGACGGAGAGAGCCTGATTCCCACGCTGCGGGATGCCGCTCTTTCTCTGTTGAGAGCCAGACTGTCTCCGGAGGAATATGAGGAATCCGCCCCTGTAATCATGCTCCAGTTTGACAAGAGCCAGATGAACATTACCTTCTCGGAGGACACCGGGACGCTCATCGATCTCGGGAGTGGCTGGCCTGTCCAGTATTTCTCCGAAATCCGTGTTACCATCAAAGCGGCAGACGGGACCTCAGAGGTGCTTACCACCGTCAATATTGAATATCAGGATCCGGAGGAGACTAGTCAATAGGTTCCGGACCCATCGTGAAGACCAAGGAGCCGCCGGGGCGGATGGCTGAGAGGGGAAGGGTGGTGCCGGAGAAGGGTTCGCCGTCTAGCGTAATAGATTGGATGTAAATATCTTCGGAGTCGATCTGACCGCCGTCTGCGGTTTGGGTCCGGATGCGGAATTCCCCGCCGCCGGGCAATGAAAGCGTGGCGCTGCGCACCGAGGGACTTCCGATGTCCAGGAGGCCGCTGCAAGGCGCAACGGGGTAGAGCCCCAGGGCGCTCCAGACATACCAGGCCGACATCTGGCCGCAGTCGTCATTGCCGCAGAGGCCGTCCAGGGCGTCGCTGTACATTTCCTTTTTGATCCGCGCAACCATTTCCTGGGTCTTCCAGGGCTGCCCGGCGTCGTTGTACAGGTAGGCGACGTGGTGGCAGGGCTCGTTGCCGTGGGCGTATTGGCCAATCAGGCCGGTGATGTCCGGCACGACGATGTCGTCCGCCGTCAGCTCCGTGGCAAACATTTCATCCAACTTGGCGCCGAAGGCCGCGGGGCCGCCATAGAGTTCGACCATCCGCGCCCGATCGTGGGGCACGTAGAAGGTGTATTGCCAGGCATTGCCTTCGATGAAATCCTGGTCGTGGGCCGCTGTCTGCAGGGGGTTGAACGGCTCCTTCCAGCTGCCGTCTTCGCGGCGGGCGCGCATGAAGCCCACCGAAGGATCGAACACATTGGCATAATTCCCCGCCCGTTTCTCGAAGTATTCAGCTTCTTCCGTTTTTCCCAGTTTGCGGGCCACCAGGGACAGGCACCAGTCGTCGTAGGCGTATTCCAGGGTCTTGGAGACGGAACTGTGGTCCAGGCCCGTGGGAATGTAGCCGTAGATCTTGTAGGGCCAGACGCCGCGGTCCGGGTCTTCTGCGATGGATTTCATAGCGGTCCAGGCTTCCTCATAGTCGAAGCCGCCCAGGTCCTGCAGGATGGCGTCCGCAATCACCGGCACGCTGTGGTAACCAATCATGCAGAAGGTCTCGCAAGTGCCGTATTCGTTGATCGGCAGCATCCCGATCTGCCGGTAGCGCTCGAGCATGGAGCGGATGAACGCCACGTTGCGTTCCGGGCAGATCAGGTTGTAGAGCGGATGTACGGCGCGGTAGGTGTCCCAGAGGGAATAGTTGGTGTAGAGCGCGCCTTCCGGCGAATGGTGCACTTCCTTATCCCAGCCACGATAGCCGCCGTCCACGTCGGTGATGAGGTTCGGGACGACCATCGTGTGGTAGAGGGCGGTGTAGAAGATGCGGGCCTCCTCCTCCGTGGCGAAGGTGGCCTGGATGGGGGAGAGGGCCTTTTCCCATCGGGCGGCGGCCTCACGCGCGACCTCGCCGAAGGATTTGCCGCCCAGTTCGGCGTACAGGTTGGCCCGGGCCGCCTCGCAGCTGACGGTCGAAACGCCCATGCGCACGAGCAGGGGCTTCTCCGTGGGAACGGCGACGTGCAGCTTGGTCATGCGCTCGGCGGCCACGCCCGGTTCGAGGGCCTTCCCATCCGCATAGCCCGTCCAGAACGCCACCGGTTCCGACAATTCGGCGCAGAAGTACAGGACATGGTTGCTGATGAATCCGTACGAACGCCGGAATCCTTCGATGTGGCGCCCGTCCGTGCAGCGCACGTCGGCTTCATAGATGCCGCCGTCGTTGCCGTGTAGCATGTCGAAGAGCAAGCCGGGGCGCTGTTCGGGGCCCTGGAAGGTGAAACGGTAGAAGGCGCAACGCTGCGTCGCGGTCATCTCGCAGCGGATCACATTCTCATCGAGCGTGACGGCGTAATAGCCGGGGCGCGCCGCTTCCGAACCGTGGTCGAAATGCGCGCGATAACCCTCTCCCGGACCGTTCCCGGGCTCGAAGACGGGGTCCCCGGTCACCGGCTTCAGCAGCAGGTCGCACATGTCCGGCGCCCCCGTTCCGCTCATGTGCGTCTGGGAGAAGCCGAGCAGGGTGCTGTCGTCGTGGTGATAACCCGCGCAGTGCTGCCAGTCGTTCAGGCCCGTGTCCGGGCTGGGGGAGACCATGCCGAACGGGACGGTGGCTCCGGGGAAGGTGTGCCCGTTGAAAGCCGTGCCGATCAGGGGGTTGACGGCATCGACGAGTTTCGGCTTCGGCTGGCAGGCGGCCAGCAGGACTATGACAGGGAGCAGGATGCCCCATCGACGTGCAGCATGCATAGGAAGTCGGTTTAATTAAACCAAAGATATCGTTTTTCCGCCGAACGGCAAAAAATACTACCTTTGTCTCCGCAATGGAAGGCATGGACGGACATTACGGATACAGGCGCATCCTGCGGGAACTGTGGCCGATGGTGCTGACGATCCTAGTGACCTCGGTCTACAGCATCGTGGACGGCTGGTTCATCTCGAACTATGCCGGCAGCACGGCTTTCGCTGCGATGAACATCATCTGGCCGGCGGTGGCGATCATTTCGGCCCTGGGGCTGATGGTCGGCGCCGGGGGCAGCGCGCTGGTGTCCAAGACTTTCGGCGAAGGGGACGTCGAGCGGGGCAACCATACTTTCACGATGCTGATCCGCCTGACCTTCATCGCGGGGCTGGTCATCTCGGCGCTGTTCTTCCTGGTCATGCGTCCCGCGGCGATCGCCCTGCGGGCGGAAGGGGAAATGGTCCGCTATGCCGTACTGTACGGACGCATTCTCACGGCTGCCCTGCCTGTCTATATGCTGCAACTGGCGCTCCAGCCCTTCTGTATGGTGGCAGGGAAACCGGGGCTTGCGACGATGACCAGCATCGCCTGCGGGCTGACCAATATCATCCTGGATGCGCTGTTCGTGGCGGTCTTCGGCTGGGGTCTGACCGGCGCAGCCATCGCCACGGCCATTTCCTTCGTGGTTGGCGGCGCGATCCCGACCGTGTTCTTCGCTTCGCGGCGCAATACCACGCCCCTGCGCTTCCTTCCGGACAGCCCGTCGGACTGGCCCGCCATCGGGCAGTCGCTGTCGAACGGCCTGTCCGAGTTCGTCGGGAACATTTCCTTCAACGTCGTGGGGATCTGCTACAACCTGCAACTGATGAAGTACATCGGGGAGAACGGCGTGTCGGCCTACGGGGTCCTGATGTACATCGGCTTCATCTTCGGCTCGGTCTTCATCGGCTACAACATGGGCATCTCGCAGGTCATTTCCTATAAATATGGGGCAGGGGACAAGGTGGAATTGCGCAGCCTGCTTCACAAGAGTTGCGTGCTCATCGCGCTGGCGGGCCTGGCGATCACGCTCGTCATCGAACTCTTCGCGCCCCGGCTGTCCGCCCTCTTCGTCGGATACTACCCGGCCCTGCGCGACCTGACGACCTATGCGATGCGCATCTACATGATCTCTTTCCTGCTCTGCGGCTTCAACATGTTCGCATCGGCCTGGTTCACGGCGCTCAACAACGGCCCCGTCTCGGCGCTGATTTCCTTCACCCGCACCCTGGTCTTCGAGCTGGGCTGCGTCTTCCTCCTGCCCGCCCTGCTGGGCATCGACGGCATCTGGCTGGCGGTGAATGTAGCCGAAGTCCTAGCTCTCGCCCTCTCCGCCGCCCTGGTCCTGGGCCTGCGGAAACGGTACGGCTACTGAGTTCAAGCGTTCCGTTTTTTTGGAGAATAGTGGATTTTATGTAACTTTGCCATCCCGCCGGATGCCGGCGGACCGGGAGGTGTGGCCGAGTGGTCGATGGCGGCAGTCTTGAAAACTGTTGAACGGCAACGTTCCGGGGGTTCGAATCCCTCCGCCTCCGCGAAGTGGTAGCAAAAAATCGCGTCAAGCTTAGCTTGAACGCGATTTTTTGATGGCAATTCGCATGCCCCGCCGCGCCTACAATCGCTTTAACGTCGTGACCAATGTCACGCTCTGGCCGGGCTCCAGGCGGGCCTCGTAGCCGCAGATCCAGGTGCCGGGATTGGGTGAATCTACCTCCCGAAGCGGAGAGTCGTAATCTTTCGGGTCGGATGACCAGATGCGGTATTCTACCGGGCCCCCTTCCGTGTGTAGCAGCATGCGGACGCCGTTCTTAGACAAGACAATGCCCTCCGAAGTCAGCGCCGGTTCAGCCTCCGACACCAAGGTCCATCGGACGGCAGCCGGGCGCTCCGCCGGGGCGGCGAGCCGGTCGCTCACTTCCAGATACTTTTCGTCGCAGAGCACCGCGGTCCGCTCCGCCAGTGCCAGGTCCCCCCAGAATACCGGCGTCAGATCCATCCGCACGCCGAGCCGCGGCCCTTCGGTATAAAACTCCCGGACTGTCGCCGCACCCGCGATCCGGTGGTCACGGTCATTGACGGTCAGGGTGTTGTGCTGCCGGTTGTTGTAGCGGAACAGTCTCCACCGCCAGGTGTCCTGGGTCTTGGCCCAGAAATCCTGGTGGAAAGCCTCGAAGGCCTTTTCGGTCCGGGCATACAGTTCCGCCCCGTAATCCATCGCCCAGCGCACGCCGTACGCATCATAGACAAAGGATCCCACATCCATGTGCCCGTGGTTGCTGATGGCCTTGCCGCCCTTGACCGCCAGATACTGGTCTTCCGGGCCGTCTTCCCAGCCGGTACGTACCAGCACGACCGGCGTCTCGCCGCGCCCGGCGAACACCTTCTCTTCCGGCGCCTTCACAGACGAAAAATCCAGCCGCGACGCAAAGAGCGTCAGCATGGGCAGGAAACGGTCGGGGAAACGGCGGTACGCTCCGCTGCGGAGCAGACGCAACTCATTGTACAGCAGGGAAGGATTATCCTGCCTTGCGGCGAAATACCACATCCCGGAATGCGGCGTCTCCGCCGCGGCGTTGTCGTAGAAATTGAACATCCGGTGTGTGGTGCCGCAACTGTACAGGACGTAATAGGGCGTCCGGGCGAATCCTTCCACTTCGCCGAGGCCGTAGTCCGTCCCCAGGCAACTCTCCATCAAGGTCAGCATGAAGGTCTCGTAGACGGTGCCGTATTCCCAATAATTCGGGCCTTCGGTGTAGTTGCCGTCGGGGCTGTAGCTGGCGACCATGGCCGGCAGGTTGGAAGAGACCGCCTTCCGGATGAGTTCGCGGGCGGTTTCGGGATAGGACTCGAAGGTGGCGAGCGCCGCGCAGACCAGGCCGCCGTTGCAGACCTGGTTCCAGTTGTGCGTACGCCGGTAGAACCAGGCGTCCGTGGTATCCAGTGAAGGCTTGAAGGCAAATTCCCGCAGGGTCCGGACGACGGTGCGGCGGGTGGAGGGCTTCAACCCCCGGTAGAGCCAGTCGTAGCCCAGCCCCACGGCGGCCGCCATCTCGGCCACGTCGAGGAAGTGGGAAGGATTCCAGTCGGGGAAGGCGCAGACGTCCAGGATATCCTGCTCGGCGTGCTGCAGATAGCGTTTTTCGCCCGTGAAGCGCCAGGCGTACGCGCAGCAGAAGATACGGCTCAGCGCCGAACGGGAAACGCCCAGGATGCGGCGCCCGCTGGCATCTTTCTCGTAGATGAGGGCCGGGGCGGTCAGGGCGGCGTCGGCGGAAGCCATGCAGGCCTCGTGCAGGAGGACCAGCGGCTCGTTATCTCCCTTCAAGACGGCTTTCCGGACCTCCCGGAATTCGCGCCCGTCCATGATCAGCCGGGGATGGGAGGTGCGGGTCAGTTCCTGCGCGCCGGCCATTGAGAAGCAGGCGAAACCGAGCAGGAGGGCGGCGAGAAAGCGTTTCATTCGACGGTGATCTGGGTGTCCGAGATGAGGAAGGCGTGGCGGCCGGAGGCCAGCTCATAGACGGCGGTAAGGATGCCGTTGTGCAATTCCGTCCCGCAAAACAGCGCCCAGCGGTTGCTGCCGCATACCCTTTCTCCTTCCCCGACGGGAAGGTAGAGGGTCGCAGAACTGTTCGCCGGCACTTCGGCGGTGTAGGCGGTCATCCGGCCGGCGCCGTCAGCGAGCCACGCGCTGCAGATACGGCCGTATTCCGACTCGAAACTGCCGCTGAGGGAGCGGAAATCCCCGCCCGCGACGGGCTGGAGGACGAAATGCTTGTAACCGGCGTCCTCCCCGGGGCTGATACCCAGTTGGTATTCGTACATCCATTGTCCCACGGTTCCGTAATCGTCGGGATCGACGCTGTCCATCGCGGCGAAGAGCCCGTAGGCATCCTCCCAGCGGCCGGCGCGGCTCAAGGCGGGCAAGGCCGCGGGTGTCACGGAAAGATCTTCTCCGGACGCTGCCGTTTCCTTGCCGGCGAGACGCTGGCGCAGCACGCGGGCATAGTCGTTCCGGCCCACGGCCTCAGCCATCTGGGCGGTAGCCGCCAGCAGGGGAATGTATTGGGCGTTGTCGACCAGGACGGCCCGGGAATCCTCCGCGCCGGGGAAGGCGACCGCGTTCAGCCAGTCCATCATGGGCTCCAGGTTTTCCTCCACGATCCGGGTGTCGCCGTATTGCCTGTACATCTCCCAGGGTACGGCGCAGACCGCCGCGCAGAGCGGCTTGTCGCTGTCCTGCAGGGAACTCATCCACTGGCGGAACCAGCCCAGCACGTCGGCGTTGTAGCCCGCCAGGCTGCACCAGGCCTGCGCATCGCGGGCGCAGATGTCGGCCGGAACCGTGAAGAAGTCTCCCAGCTGGCTATGCTGCATATCGGAGAAAAGCTGGCCGGCCCATTCGCCCGTCTCCCCGTCCGCCGTCACGGCCTCGTAGGTCCCGGTCGGGAGGGGACAGGAGGAAAGCGCCAGGCCCTTGACGTTCTCCAGCGGAAGCGGTCCTTCGTGGGAGGGCAGGGTGACCTGGATATAGCGGTACCGGTGCCAGGTGGCGCGGGGGCGTATCACGGTTTCCGCGGAACCGGCCGCGGTGAAGAAATCCGTCTCCATCGCGCTGCCGTTGGTCTCGAAAAGCAAATGTCCGGCGCTGGCGGAGCCTTCCTGGTCCGGGTGAACCCCGGTGGCATAGCGGATGATGACGACATCGCCCTTCCTGAGCCAGCTGGCCGGAATGTGGAGCTCCGGCACTCCGACCATTTCGGTACCCATGTCATAGATATGCGTATGGTAATCCTCGCTGTGGGCGGTCATCCGCTCCACGGCGCCGAGGGTCTCCCGGATGCGGATCGGCTCGTCCGTCCGGGCGGTGATATAGGGGTGGAGTCCGTTGCGGACCGCCTCGGCGGCCTGCCAGAGACCGTCGTCGAAACCGGGCTCTTTCCAACCTCGTACAGCGGCTTCCCGGCCGGCGTCGTAACGTTCGCCCTGAGCAAAACCGGCGGCGCGCACGGGACCGCCGTCATAGCTCTTCCATCCTTCCGGACCGGACACGAAAGACTCCGTCGTCCCGTCTGCGTAACTCAGGTCGAGCCGGCACAGAAGGGCCGGCGTGCCATCCTGGTACCAGCCTTCAAAGAGTTCGGCGCCCATCGCGTTGCGTCCGCTGCGCACGAGCTGGGTCACGTCATGGACCCGGTAGGTCACGCGTTCGCCGTAGCGGCTCTCGCCGGGCGCAAACCAGTCTTCGCCCACCCGCCGGCCGTTGAGGTAGAAGTTGACGATACCGAAGGCGGACACATAGAGCCGGGCCTTCCGGAGGGTCTTGCCGGATGCCGTGGCGAATTCGCTGCGCAGCAGCTTGGCGCCGCCGAAACTGGGGTCGATGGTCTCGATGACCTCCCGCTCGCCCTTGTTGATGACGACGATGTCGTTCTCGTAAGCGTTCTGGTTGCGGTAGCGGGGGAGCCGGACGCAGGACAGGCCTTCGAAACGGCGGTATTGCGCGGCGCCCGCAAATACAGGCGTGCCTCCGGCCTCGATCTGGTAGCCGGTGTAGGTCACATCGGATCCCGGCGCCGCGGCGAAGCCCACCGAGCCGAGGTGAGGGAAGGTATTGGCGTCCGGGCCGTCTCCTGCCGGAGACACCGGGAAATAGATCTGCTTTCCGTCCTTTTCCGTGCTGAGCGGCGATCCGTCGATCTCGAAGGCGAAACGGCCGTCGCAGACGCTGAGCTTGAGATGGTGGTCGTCAGCAGGCCCGCCTTTCAGGATGCGGTCCAGGTTGCTGTCCGGGAACCGGGCTTTCCGGATGCTCAGCAGGGGTTCGGAAGGGTCGTCGTCCGGCGCGTAGCCGACCCGGTAGATGCGCAGTTCGCTGCCGGCAGTCGTGCCGTAGCCGCTGAAATCCAGGATGACCTTGAAATAATGCTCCCCGGCGAGGTTCCAGTTGTTCTGGAACACGTCTTTCAGCCGGAAATCATCCGCTCCCAGGATGAAGCCGGCGGTCTTGCCCTTGACGATGATGAAATCGGAGCTGATGCTGAAACGGTTCAGCGACGCCGCGTCCAGCGCGGGACTGCTGTCTCCGATCCACCGGGCGCCCTTCCAGGCGGAAAGGCGGGCGTCCATGAGCCCGGTCCCGAAACGGGAAGATGCCTCGTGGCGCTTGCCATCCTTGTCCGTCACGCTCAAGTCCCATTCGTAGTCCATGCCCGGCTGGAGTGCCGCGCCCATATAGCGTATGCCGGTGGAAAGGGAATCTTGCACGTCGCCGCTGTCCCAGACCAGGCGGCCGTCGCTTTCGCGCCGGACCCGGATCCGGTAGGCGGTCTGTTTCTGCCCTTTTTGGGTGGATTCCATCTTCCAGCTGAAGGCGGGGTGGGCCTCCTCGATGGCGAGGGGCTCGGTCCCGTGCTCCACCCGGAGGCCCTTGATGACCGTATCGGAGGCGGCCCGGACCGGAAGGAAGACGGTCAGAAGAAGGATCAGGGAAAGTATGATGGGACGTGTCTTCATCGTATGTCGCAATTTGATCTTACCAAAGTTAGGCATTTTTGCATTATTGTTTGAAAAAATGATTATTTTAGAAGTCGAATTTCAAATTACATGCTATGAAACTTGACGGAAGAAGAGAAAGCACCAACGTAGACGACCGCCGGGGACGGTCGGTCGCCACTGCGGGTGGAATCGGTCTGGGAGGCGTAATCATAGTCGGCTTGATCTATATGTTGATGGGCGGCAGCTTCAGCGACGCCATCAAGGTGGCCGGAAGTATGGGCCAGGGCCAGACCACGACCCAGGAATACACTCCTTCGGCGGAAGAGCAGGAGCTCGCGACCTTCGCGAAGCGCATCCTTGCCGGCACCGAAGACGTCTGGACGCGGATTTTCGCCCAGTACGGCAAGACCTATGTGCCCCCGAAGCTCGTGCTCTTCACGGGCTCCGTGCAGTCCGGCTGCGGCGGAGCGACTTCGTCCAGCGGTCCTTTCTACTGCAGCGCGGACCAGAGCGTCTATCTGGACCTGTCGTTCTTCATGAACATGAAAAAGCAGATCGGCGCGGACGGCGATTTCGCATACGCCTATGTCATTGCGCACGAGGTGGGCCACCATGTCCAGAACCAGCTCGGCATCCTGGGGCAGGCGCACCAGCAGATGTCGCGCATGAGCGAGAAGGAGAGCAACAAGGTCAGCGTGCGGCTCGAGCTCCAGGCGGACTATTTCGCCGGTGTCTGGGCGCACCACGACAACAAGCTCTTCGGTTCCCTCGAGTCCGGCGATATCGATGAGGGTCTGGCCGTCGCCGCCAAGATCGGCGACGACTATCTCCAGAAGCAGGCCTACGGCTACACGGTCCCCGAGTCCTTCAACCACGGCACCTCCCAGCAGCGTTCCCGCTGGCTCAAGAAGGGCATCCAGACCGGCGACATCAACCAGGGAGACACCTTCTCCGTCCGGTACGAAGCATTATAACCAATAACCAAAATACTTTACGATTATGGCATCGATTCAGGATCTTATCCTCAATGCAGTCAAGGGTTCCATCGGCAACGTCGAGATCCCTACCAACATGACCAACCAGGTCATCGGCGGCCTTTCCGAGTCCATCCTCGGCGGCCTCACCCAGACCGCTGTCAAGCCCGGCGGCCTCGAAATGGTCAAAGCCCTCCTCACCGGCAAGCAGGCAGCTGCCACCAGCCCCATCACCGCCTTGATCGGCAAGATCTTCTCCGGAGGTGCGGCCAAGAAACTCGGCCTCGGCACCGCCCTGACCACGGCCCTCGTCGGCCTGCTCCCCAAGATCCTCGGCAACCTTTCCGGCATCTTCAAGGACCAGGACGGTGACGGCGACGTCGACCTCAACGACATCCTCCTCGCCCTCTCCGGCAAGAAGGCGCAGACCCAGCCCGCGGCTGCCACCGCCGGCGGCGGCCTCCTCGGCGCAGCCACCAGCATCCTGGGCGGTATCTTCAAGAAGAAATAATTCTTTCTTAGTGCAAATGAAAAGCGGTGGCCTGAACGGTCACCGCTTTTTCAATCCCAGACCGGGACGGTCGGGAAGCACCATCTGTCCCTCCCGGACTGTCATTCCCTCGAAGGGATCGTTGCTGATCAGCAGGTTGCCGTCCAGGTCGGCGAAATCGACGGCGGGGGAGAGATGGGCGGCGGCGGTGCAGGCGCAGGAAGTCTCCGTCATGCAGCCGAGCATCACCTTCATCCCTTCGGCGCGCGCGTAGGTCAGCATCTTGCGGGCCTCCAGCAGGCCGGTGCATTTCATCAGCTTGATGTTGATGCCGGTAAAGGCGCCCTTGATGGCGGGGATGTCCCGCAGACGCTGGATGGATTCGTCGGCAAAGATGGGCACGGGGCTGCGCTCCGTGATCCAGGCGATGTCGTCCAGGCGCTCCTTGGGCATGGGCTGCTCGACCATCACGACGCCTTGCTCCGCGAGCCAGAAGATCTCGTCGAGGGCCTTCTGGCGGTCTTTCCATCCCTGGTTGGCGTCCACGGCGAGGGGCAGGTTGGTGACTTCCCGGATCGTGCGTATCATTTCCTCGTCGTTGTCCAGGCCCACCTTGACTTTCAGGATGTTGAACTGGCCGGCACATTCGCGGGTCTTCTCGCGCACGACCTCGGGCGTGTCGATACCGATGGTGAAGGTCGTGGAAGGCGCCTTGGCGGCATCCAGGCCCCAGATGCGGAAGAGGGGCTGGCCCAGCAGCTGGCCGACGAGGTCGTGCAGGGCAATGTCCACGGCCGCCTTGGCCGGGGCGTCTCCTTCCGAAAGGGAGTCCACGTAGGCGAGGATGTCCTCGACCTGGAAGGGATCGCTGAACTGCGTCAGGTCCACTTTCTCCAGGAAGGCGCAGACACTCTCGACCGTGTGGCCCAGGTAGGGCGGCATGGAGGCTTCCCCGTGGGCGGTGAATCCGTCATACTCGAGCCGGACCTGCACGTCGGGCGTGGTCTTCCGGGAATAAGAAGCAACGGTGAAGGTATGCCTCAGCTGCAGTTCGTAGGGCTCCCAGCTTAGTTTCATCCGGGGTGCGAGCGCTCCGGACTTGATGAGGTAGGGGCGGGGAAGCGCCGGATCCGATCCGGTGCGGCAGCCCGTCAGGCCGGAAACGGCCAGCCCGGCCCCCGCCGCCAGGCCGGTATGGAGAAAGTCGCGTCTGTCCATGCAATGCTTGGTTTTGTACAAAGATAAAGGTGTTTTTCCTTATATTTGTTCTTGTATGAAGAAAATCACCCTTGTCGTTTGTCTGTTTCTCGCCCAGCTTGTTTCCGGACAGGAAAAACAGAACAGCCTCTGGTACCGGCAACCCGCTGCCGATTGGAACGAAGCCCTTCCCGTCGGGAACGGCCGCATCGGCGCCATGGTTTATGGACTTCCTTGGACGGAAACGATCCAGCTCAACGAAGAGAGTCTCTGGGCCGGCTGCCCCGAAGACGGCAATGCGGCTGCGGCAGACCGTATGCCCGAGATCCGCTCCCTGCTGCTCGAAGGCCGGGTGGCGGAGGCCGATTCCCTGGCGAACCTGTGCCTGGAAGGCCATCCGCTGGTGATCCGTTCCTATCAGTCCTTCGGGGAATTGAAACTGCTCTTCTTCGAGAAGGATAAGGATGCCTCCGTGTCGTTTCCCGAGGGCGTTGGTGCGTACGAGCGGCGGCTGGACTTGAATGACGGCATCGCTTCCACCTCCTTTACGGCCGGTGGGATCCGCTTCACCCGGGAGGTGTTCGCTTCGGCTCCGGACAACCTGCTGGTCATCAGGCTGAGCGCCGACCGTCCCGGAGCCTTGCGTTTCAAGATCGCCTATTCACGTCCCAAGGACGCGGCGGCCGTGGCGGTCGCTCCGGATCTACTGGCCGTTACGGGACAGATCGTCGATCTCCCTCATCCCACGGCTGGCAGGCCGGGGCCGCACATGCGCTTTGCCGGTCTGGTCCGGGCCCTGCCCAAGGGCGGAAGTGTGACGGGGGCAGGCTCTTCCCTGTACGTCGATGGGGCGGATGAGGTGGTCCTGCTCGTGGCGATGAATACGGATTACCGTTTCGAAGCGCTGAATTTCGATCCGTCACTCCAACCCGCGCTGCGCTGCCGCGAACAGATCGACGCCGTCGCGGAAGTGCCCTACGAGACGCTTCGGGATCGCCACGTGGCGGATCATCGCGCCCTGATGGACCGGGTCACCTTGCGCCTGGGGGATGCGGACCGCTCGGAGATCCCGACCGACGAACGCCTGGCCGCGGTGCGGGAGGGAGCCTCTGATCCGGCCCTGGCCGCCCTGTATTTCCAGTACGGACGTTATCTGCTGATGGGTTCTTCCCGCCGTCCCGGCGTCCTACCCGCCAATCTTCAGGGCATTTGGAACAAGGACTTGCAGGCCCCTTGGAATTCGGACTTCCATACCAACATCAACATCCAGATGAATTACTGGCCGGCCGAGGTCTGCAACCTTCCGGAGACCGTCATTCCCTTCTCCGACTGGATCAACGCGATCCGCGTCCCCGGCCGCGTTACGGCGCGGAAGACCTTCGGGGCCGAAGGCTGGACGGTCAACCACGTGGCCGACCCGTTCGGGCATACTTCCATCACTGACGGTGTCGGCTGGGGGACTTTCCCCATCGCCGGTCCCTGGCTGACCCTGCACCTGTGGGAGCATTACCGGTTCACGGGAGACGAGACCTATCTCAGGCAGGAGGCCTATCCGGCCATGAAGGAGGCCGCGGAATTCTTGCTGTCCTTCCTGGTCCGGGACAAGAACGGATATCTGGTCACGGCGCCATCCAATTCGCCGGAGAACGCATACCGCCTGCCGGACGGGCGAGCGTTCCAGCTGACGTACGCGGCGACGATGGATGTCGAGATAGCAACCGAACTCTTCCAGGCCTGCCTGAAGGCGGCCGCACTGACGGGTGACAGCCCGGCTTTCTCGGCCCGTGTCCGGGAAGCTTTGGCCCAGTTGCCGCCCATACGGGTCGGCCAGCGCTACGGGACGATCCAGGAGTGGATCGAGGATTACGAGGAGGTGGAGCCCGGGCACCGTCACGTGTCCCATCTTTTCGGCCTTCATCCCGGTACGATCCTGACGGACAAGGACCCGGAACTGTTTGCGGCCGCCCGGCGGACCATCGAACGCCGCCGCAAGTACAACGAGGATCCCCAGACCCGCCAGGGCTCCTATACCGGCTGGAGCCGGGCCTGGATGATCAATTTCTATGCGCGCCTGATGGACGGGGAAGAAGCCGGCGCCAACGTGCAAGCCCTGCTGGCCAAATCCACGCAGGACAACCTGTTCGACTCGCATCCCCCCTTCCAGATCGACGGCAATTTCGGCGGCACGGCAGGCATTGCGGAAATGCTGCTCCAATCCCACGCAGGCGAAATCCATCTCCTGCCGGCCCTTCCTTCCGCCTGGTCCGAGGGAGAAGTGACGGGCCTGCGGGCCCGCGGCGGCTTTACGGTGTCCGCCCGCTGGTCCAACGGCAAGCTCCAGTTCGCCGTAATCACCGCCGACCACGACGGCCGCTATCCGGTCCGCTGCGGCTCCCGGACCCGCAAAGTCCGCTTCAAAGCCGGCGAGCCGGTGATCCTGAAAGGCAAATCGTTCCAGAAATAAAAATGGCCCGGAGATCTTGCGATCCGGGCCATTCTATTCATTGATTAGAGGGAAACCTAGAAGATCTCGTCCTCCTTCGGACCGTCTTCGACGGCGGGAGCGAGGGGCTTCGGGGCGTTCACCCGCTGGCCGAACTGCTTCCGCTCGCCATTCGGGCGCTCACCGCGCTCGCCGCGAGGGCCACGGTCGCCACGGTCTCCGCCGCGACGCTCGCCGCGCTCGCCACGATCTCCGCGAGGGCCACGGTCTCCGCCGCGACGTTCGCCGCGATCACCGCGCTCGCCACGAGGACCACGGTCGCCGCCACGGCGCTCGGGCTCCTTCCAGCCTTCCGGCTTCTCGGTCAGGGCGCGCATCGACAGGCGCATCTTGCCGGTCTTGGCGTCGATCTCGAGGAGCTTGACATCCACCTCGTCGCCGACCTTGAGGACGTCCTCGACCTTCTCGGTCTTGGTCCATGCGATCTCGGAAACGTGCAGGAGGCCTTCCTTGCCGGGCAGGATCTCGATGAACGCGCCGAACTCCAGGATGCTGACGACCTTGCCGTGATAGACCTTTCCGGCCTCGGGAACCGCGCAGATACCCTTGATCCAGTCGAGAGCCTTCTGCATGGCCTCCTTGTCGGTGGAAGCGATGTCCACGACACCCTCGGTGAGGTTGGTGCCCGGGATGGGCTCCTCGTCGATGTTGATGACGGTGCCGGTCTCCTTCTGGATCTTCTGGATGGTCTCGCCGCCCTTGCCGATGATGGCGCCGATAAACTCGGAAGCCACGCGGATCTGGACGATACGGGGGACGAAGGGCTTGTAGTCCTCGCGGGGCTCGCTGATGGTCTTCATCATCTCGCCCATGATATGCATGCGTCCCTGGCGCGCCTGCTCGAGGGCTTTCTCCAGGACGTCGTAGCTCAGACCGTCCACCTTGATGTCCATCTGGGTGGCGGTGATGCCGTCCTTGGTGCCGGTGACCTTGAAGTCCATGTCGCCGAGGTGATCCTCGTCGCCGAGGATGTCGGTCAGGATGGCGTAACGGTCATTGGGATGCTCGGCATCGGTGATCAGGCCCATCGCGACGCCCGCGACCGGCTTCTTGATCTTCACGCCCGCATCCATCAGGGCCAGGCAGCCGCCGCAGACGGAAGCCATGGAGGAAGAACCGTTGGACTCGAGGATATCGCTCACCACGCGCACGGCGTAGGGATTCTCCGGAGCGAGGGGGACGACGGGCTTGAGGGCCCGCATCGCCAGGTTGCCGTGACCGATCTCACGACGACCGGGGGCACGCATCGGCTTCGCTTCGCCGGTGGCGAAAGGCGGGAAGTTGTAGTGCAGGACGAACTGCTGGTCGCCCTGGACGAGGACGGAGTCGATCTCCTTCATGTCCAGCTTGGTGCCGAGGGTCACGCTCGCGAGAGACTGGGTCTCGCCGCGGGTGAAGATGGCGCTGCCGTGGGCGCAAGGCAGATAGTCGACTTCGCACCAGATCGGGCGCACTTCGTCGCTCTTGCGGCCGTCCAGGCGGATGCCCTCATCCAGGACGAGGTTGCGCATCGCCTCTTTCTCGACGGCGTGGTAATATCTCTCGACGAGCGGAGTCTTCTCCTCGAGCTCCTCTTCGGGAATCGTAGCGAGGAACTCGTCCTTGATGGCGGTGAAGCCTTCCTCACGCTCCTGCTTGGGCTTGGCGGCCTTCGCGAGGGCGTAGCACTTGTCGTAGCAGAAGGACTCGACGGCCTTCTTGAGCTCTTCGTCCTCCACGTCGTGGGGGTAGTCGCGCTTGGTCTCCTTGCCGAGCTCGGCGATGAGCTCCTTCTGGACGCGGCAGTGGCGCTTGATCTCCTCGTGGGCGAACTTGATGGCCTCGAGCATGTCGTGCTCGCTGACCTCGTTCATCTCACCTTCGACCATCATGATGTTCTCTTCGGTGGCGGCGACCATCAGTTCAAGGTCGCTGTCGGCCATCTGGGAGAAACTGGGATTGATGACGAACTGTCCGTTCACGCGGGCGACGCGCACCTCGGAAACGGGACCGCCGAAAGGCAGGTCGGAAGTGGCGAGGGCGGCGGAAGCGGCCAGGCCGGCGAGGGCGTCGGGCTGGGTGTCCTTGTCCGCGGAAATGAGGGTCAGGTAGACGAAGACCTCCAGGTGGAAATCATCCGGCCACAGGGGACGGATGGGGCGGTCCACCAGACGGGCGACGAGGATCTCGTAGTCCGAAGGCTTGCTCTCGCGCTTCATGAAACCGCCGGGATAGCGGCCTGCGGCGAAATACTTCTCCCTGTAGTCCACGGTGAGGGGCATGAAGTCGGTGCCCTCCTTGACTTCCTTCGCTGCGCAGATGGTGGCGAGGATCATCGTGCCTCCCATCTTCACGACAGCGGAACCGTCCGCCTGCTTGGCGAGTTTTCCGGTCTCGATCTCGATCACGCGGCCGTCCGCGAGCTCGATCTTTTTCGTGATAACGTTCATTACTGTTTTCTTTACGTCTTTATAACTGCTCGGGTGCGGACCGTCCGCACGCCGTTTTTTTCAATCAAAAAGGGGAAGGTCCGTCCTGGACCCTTCCCCTTGTCCTCCTTATCGTGTTTATCGGCGGAGACCCAGCTCCTTGACGATATTTCTGTATCTCTCGATGTCGGTCTTCTGGAGATAATCCAGCACCTGACGTCTTTTACCTACGAGACGGAGAAGAGAGCGACGCGTGACCACGTCCTTCTTGTTCTTCTTCACGTGCTCCGTGAGGTGAGCGATACGGTAGGAGAATAAAGCAACCTGACTCTCAGGAGAACCGGTATCCTTATTGGACTTCCCGTACTTCGCGAAAATCTCTTGCTTCTTTTCAGGCATCAAATATTCAGCCATCTTGCAAAAAATTTTGGGTTAATAAAAAACTTACACGCTTCCTCCATTGCGGAAAAAGCGTGCAAATTTAGTTAAAAATTATTAGAATACAAGACCTTCCGGGAAAAACCCCCGGAAACGTCCCCTTTATTCGATCACGATCGGCTTGTACTTCGGCACGAGGCTCTTCATGATGACCCAGGCCAGCAGGTAAGCGATGCCGCAGAAGCAGAAGATGATGAAATAGCCCGCGGGCTTGCCCTCGAAGCCGAGGAAGCGGAAGGCCGCGCCGGCGTTCTCCGCATAGGTGAAGAGGTTGCCCGCCACCTTCTGGATGATCATCGAACCTACACCGCCAGCCATGGCGCCGATGCCGGTGATGGTGGCGATGGCGCCCTTCGGGAACATGTCACCGATGGTCGAGAAGAGGTTGGCCGACCAGGCCTGGTGTCCCGCTGCCGCAAGGCCGATCAGGATCGCCGGCCACCAGGGGCTGTTGAAGTGCATGCCCAGCGGCTGCGCCAGCAGGGAGCAGATCGGGAAGAAGGCGAAGATCAGCATCGCCAGCATACGGCCCGGATACGGGTGCATGCCCTTCTTTTCCACGAAGATCTTGGGCAGGTAGCCGCCGAAAATGGAGACGACCGTCACGATGGCGTACAGCGTGAAGATGAGGGCCTGTCCCTTGGGCGTGGAGGCCGGTGTGTTGAACTGGTCGTGGAAATAGGCCGGCGCCCAGAAGAGGAAGAACCACCACACGCCGTCGGTCAGGAACTTGCCCACGATGAACTGCCAGGTCTGCTTGAAACCGAAGCACTTGAGGAAGGGAATGCTCTTCTCTTTCTCCGCCGCCTCGGCGGCCTTCTCGGCGGCTTCGGCCTCGTCATCCTGGTGGATGTAGGCGAGCTCGGCCTCGTTGACGTTCTTGCTCTTTTCCGGCTTG
>JAEEGH010011571.1_pt1 | contig 19975 bp, 15 predicted proteins | sample 9134181 | NCBI WGS metagenome assembly JAEEGH01 (sample SAMN16246544, study PRJNA631951) | gut metagenome | biome: gut microbiome; feature: rumen; material: DP-attached | host: Bos | place: Iran: Karaj | collected 2018-10 | reverse complement strand
GCATGGTCGTGGGTGATGAGTATGTTGTGCACCGTTGACCAGCTGATACCGTAGTCGCGGAAGTGTTTCTTGAGCAGTCGGACTCCTACGCCGGCATCAATGATAAGGCCGTCGCCTGCCTGGCTTTGCAGGTAGTAGCAGTTGCCGCTGCTTCCGCTTCCTAAGCTGATGAATTTCATATATGTTGTTTTCTTTTTTTTTACGATATTACGGTGTTGCGTTATTGCGTTGTTGTTTCTTGTCAGAACGGCATTCCCACGGCGAAGTGGAAGGCGTAGTCGCGGCTGAATCGGGGGTGGATGATGGGGAAGTGCTCGCTGTTCTCCTCCTCCCATGCCGGATTGACGGCTTTCATGCCCAGGTCAAAGCGCAGCACGAAGAAGTCGAAGTTGAAGCGCAGTCCCAGTCCGTAGCTCACGGCCAGGTCGTCCAGCAGCCGGTTTATCTTGAACTGTCCGCCGGGCTGGTCCTTGTAGTCACGCAGTGTCCAGATGTTGCCTGCATCGACGAACAGTGCGCCGTTGAGTTTCCAGAACAGGTGTGCACGGTACTCCATGTTGAGGTCGAGCTTCATGTCGCCCGTCTGGTTGATGAAGTCAATGTTCCCGTCGCGGCGGGCATATTTTCCTGGTCCCAGTGAGCGTACACTCCATCCGCGGACACTGTTGGCACCTCCTGAGAAGTAGCGTTTCTCGAAGGGCAGTATCTGGCTGTTGCCGTAAGGCCATGCAATGCCCAGTCCCACGTGCAGGGCCAGTGTGTTGTCGTGGTCGAACTGCAGGTATCGGGTGTACTCCACGTCGCCTTTGATGTACTGTGCATAGGCAATGTTGAAGAGCTTGTACTGTCCTGTCTCGCTGTCCTTCTGGCCACCCGTCAGGTTGGAGAAGAGCCGCAGCAGGTTGCCCGCCGTCTCAATATTGGTCTTGATGGCATAGTTGCCGTTGCTGTAGGAATAGCCGAAGCCGGTCTTCATGATGAAGAGGTCGCGGTAGTTATAGCTCAGGATGGCATTGCGGCTGGTCTTGTCGTCCAGGTAGTCATGATAGAACGTGTCGCTGATCCAGGGCATGAAGACGTAGTTCAGGTCCAACAGGTCCAGCTGGTAGCGGTCGTGGTGGTGTTCGTTGTACCAGCGGTAGCGCCAGCCTACTGAGAGCACGCGGCGGTGGAACTCTGGGCGGTTCTGGGTGTCGAAGAGCAGCGACACCTCACTGGTGGCATTGACACGTCGGCGGAAGTTGCGTGACAGGAACGGGGCAATGAACTGTGGGAAGGTGAGTCGCACCTGTGCGCTGTACTCCTCGAAGTTCTGGTTGGAGTAGCCCTCCAGTCCGCGTATGGCCTCGAAGGCTCCGCGCAGTTCCACGCTGAGCAGTTCCGAGCCGTGGAAGAGGTTGCGGTTCTGGTAGGTCAGTGTGGCCGCTGCCCCCAGGTCACCCGCTGTATTCGTGCCCTCGGGCTGGAAACTGATGGTGTTCGGCTTGTTGGTCGATAGCTGTATGTCGCAGTCGAGGATGTTGGAGTCAGGGCGTTCCGTGAAGTTGATGCTGGTATAGCGCACGGCCCCCAGACGGCCGAAGTGGTTGTAGGTGTTCTGGAGTTCCTCTGCCGAGTACAGCTCACCCTCCTGTATGAAGGTGTTGCCGCGCAGCACACCGCGACGCAGGGGGATGCGCCGGTCATCGTCGCCGCTGAGGAAGCGCACCTGCCCCACCCTGTACTGCTGGTGCAGCGTGTCAAGGTCACGTGTCGGGTGGTAGCGGTTGATGACCATTGTCACGTCCACCATGCGGTTGCCCACCGTTGAGTCGGCACGGAAGGTGATGTCGGTCTTGTTGAAGCGGTAGTAGCCGTTGTTGGTCAGTATTTGTGTCAGCCGCTTGCGTTCCTGGTCGAGTGCCTCCACGCTGAACTGTGCCCCTCGGCTGAGTGCGGCAGAACGCGTCACCTGTGTCTGGGTGTCCGAGAACAGCGCATGTTCCGTCGAGAGGTAGGGTGTGAGGAACGACTCCAGCTGCGGGTCTCTGAACTCATACTTGATGGTGTCGAGCCGGTAGGGCTCCTGTGGGTGCAGCACGTAGTAGGCATCAATGCTGCGGTCGCCGGCCGGCAGCTGCTGCAGTTCCACCGTTGCATTGAGGTAGCCGCGGTTGAAGAGTGCTGCCCGCAGGTTCTCACAGGAGCGGCGTGCCAGCAGCGTGTCGAAGACCACAGCCTTGCGTACCAGTCCGAACCAGCGTGTCTGCTCGCGCTGCAGGATGTAGGGTTTGAGTGTTGCCGCCTTGATGTCGTCCTTGTGGGGTGCGTCAACAATCACCGCCGTACGATGTAGCATCACGGCATCTGCAGGAATGTCCTTCACCCCCGAACAGGCAGTCAGAAGGGCAGCCCCAACGGCGAATAGCAGCACTCTTTTTTTCATATTGGACGCAAAGGTAGGAAAAAGTTATGAGTTATGAGTTATGAGATATCTGTTTTTTTTGTAAAAAAGGTTAAGCGGCAGCAAAAAACTCCAAACGCTCGGCCCTAAACTCTAAACTTTACACTACCTTTGCGGCATGATTACGAAGTCGCAACAGAAGCTTATACGTTCGCTTGAACAGAAGAAATACCGTCAGCGCGAAGGACTCTTCGTGGCTGAAGGGCCGAAGGTGGTGGGTGACCTCATGGCAGCGGGTTTCCAGCCCGTCATGCTGCTCAAGGAGCAGGGTGCCCAGGGACAGGAGCAGGAGGTGACTGCCGACGAACTGCGCCGCATCAGTTTCCTGCAGCACCCGCAGGGTGTGCTCGCCGTGTTCCGCATACCCACAGCCGCTCACCCGTCACCACTCACCCCGCACCAGCTCTACCTGGCACTGGACGGTGTGCAAGACCCAGGAAACCTCGGCACCATCATCCGCATTGCCGACTGGTTTGGCATCGGCACCATCGTCTGCAGTCCTGACACAGCCGACGCGTGGGCACCGAAGGTGGTGCAGGCCACGATGGGCAGCATAGCCCGCGTAAACATCATCTACAGGGAGCTGCTGCCGCTGCTCGACGAAGCCCAGGAACAGGGCATACCCGTCTATGGCACACTGCTGGACGGCCAGAACATCTACGAGGAACAGCTGACCCCAGGGGGCATCATCATCATGGGAAACGAGGGGAACGGCATCTCGGCACCTGTCCGCGAGCGCATCACCCAAAGACTGCTCATCCCCGACTTCCACCAGGGACCTACGGCCGACTCGCTGAACGTAGCCATTGCCACGGCCATCACGTGTTCGGAGTTCAGAAGAAGACGATAGAAAACAAAAAACAAATTAGGCCATCTTCACAGACAGCCTAATTAGAGGAAAATGATAAATATAGATTAAAATTACTAGTTGTCGAGTGCAAAAGTAATGTATTTTGACGATACAACCAAACTTTTCGGCATTTTTTTTGCAATATAATGCAAATAATTGTCGTTTCCCCTGCTTTTCACAGCTTTTTCAGCTCCTCATAGATGCGCTGGACGGGCAATCCCATGACATTGAAATAGCTGCCTTGGAGACCAGTCACGCCGATGTAGCCTATCCACTCCTGAATGCCGTAGGCACCTGCCTTGTCCATGGGCTGGTAGGTGTTGACGTAGTAGGAAATCTCCTCGTCGCTGAGTGTCTTGAACGTCACGTCGGTCTTCACACTGAAGGAACGCTGCAGCCGTGAAGTGGTCAGGCAAACGCCTGTCACCACGTGGTGCGTGCGGCCGCTCAGCAGCCGGAGCATCCTGCAGGCATCGGCCTCGTCAACAGGTTTTCCCAGCACCTCGTCACCACTGATGACCACCGTGTCGGCCGTAATCACCAGGTCGTCGGGCTGCATGACAGCCTGGTAAGCCGCCGCCTTTTCCACAGCGATATACTCTGCCGTCTCGTCAGCAGCCAGCGTGTCCGGGTACGACTCACTGATGTCAGGCAGCACCCTGACTTCGAACGGGATGCCCAAGCCCCCCAGCAGTTCCCTGCGGCGCGGAGAATTGCTGGCCAAGATAATATGATAGTTCTTCAGATGTTCAAACATAACCTCTAACCTCTAACCTCTAACCTCTAACCTCTCAACTCTAAACTCTCAACTCTAAAACACTACCATCCAAAGGCTTTAGCATTCATCACCCACTTGCCCTGTGCCCGCAGCACCTGTTCGATGACATCACGGCCACAGCCATAGCCGCCAGCCCTGTTGCTCACATAACAGCAGATGTCCTTGATGTCGGGGCAGGCATCGGCAGGACACACCGCACAGCCCACCCGCTGCATTATCTCGTAGTCAGGCACATCGTCGCCCATATACATCACCTCCTCGTCCTGCAGTCCATACTTGCGGAGGAACTCGTCGTAGGTCTTCACCTTGACGGCGCAACCCATATAGACATCCTCCACCCCCAGGCGTTCGTACCTCAGACGGACACTCTCCGTGGTGCCACCCGTCAGTATGACGATGCGCAGTCCCAGTTTCATGGCCAGCTGGATGGCATAGCCGTCCTTGATGTTGACCGTACGCATAGGTTCACCACCTGGGTGCAGCGTGATGGTCTCGGCACTCAGTACCCCGTCCACATCGAAGATGATGGCACGTATCTTCCTTAAATCGTAGTTTATCATATCTTGTTCTTTCGTTTACTGCTTGCTGCTTTCGTGTATGCTCCTTGACATGAGTTCGTATATTTCCCTGGGCAGTCCGTCAAGCATGGCAGCCTGGCGACGGATGACCTGCTCGTCATAGCGAATGGCAGGCCCTGTCTGTGCCTCGTGGGGTGGCAGCTCATGTACCTTGCGGGCAGTCTCGTCAATCAGCGGCAGCAAGGTATCAAAGGGAATGTGGTGTGCCCCCAGTACGTCGGCTGCCAAGGCATAGCAGTGGTTGGCGAAGTTACAGGCAAAGACGGCACTCAGGTGCAGATGGCGGCGGGCCTCAGACGACAGTGGAGTGACACGACGGCTGATGCTGCAGGCAATGCTGTTTACCACCGTCAGCGTCTCGGGACTGTCTGCCTCAATGAACACCGGTATCTCGCTGAAGTCCAGCTGCCGTTCCTTGGAGAAGGTCTGCATGGGATAGAGCACCCCGTAGCGCCGTGCCTTGCCGCAGAACACCTCCAGCGGCATGGAACCTGCCGTATGCAGGAAGAGCGCGTCCTCCCTACCCTTGCACAAGGCTGGCAGCAACACAGGCAGGGCAGTATCGGTCAATGCACAGACATACACGTCGGCTGTCGTCACCACCTTGTCTATCGTGGTAACAGCCTCTGCACCCACCTTTCGGGCAAGAGTTTCTGCCGACGCCAGTGTCCTGCTGAACACCTGTACCACGTCGTGTCCTGCCTCACGGAGTGCCGGTCCCAGATGGGTGGCCAACCGTCCGGCTCCAATCAGTACAATCTTCATATCGCTAACCCCTCAACGCTAAACTCTAACCTCTCAACTCTCAACTCTCAAAACCTCCCCACATGGACATTCTCCCACTTCAGTTTGTCCTCGTTCTGCGGCTTGCGTTCATCAGCCTTGTGGCCCACAGCCAGCACACAGAGTACGGAGAGGTTCTCGGGAATGTCGAGGATGCCGCGAATCACCGTGTCGGCACTGGTACCGTCAGCCAGTCCACGACCGCGCATCTGTACCCAGCAAGAGCCCAGTCCGAGGTCTTCTGCCTGATACTGCATGGAGATGGCGGCAATGCTTCCGTCCTCCACCCAACAGTCGTTCTGCAGAGGGTCGCCCAGCACCACGATGGCCAGTGGAGCACCCTTCATGAACTGCGAACCCAGGTCCTTGGCATCGCTCAGTTTCTCGATGTCCAGAGGGTCGTCAACCACCACAAACTGCCAGGCACGCTGTCCTTTGGAGGTGGGAGCCATCAGTGCGGCACGCATAATCAGCCGAACGTCCTCGGCGTCAATCTCTTCTGTCGTGAACTTACGGTGTGAGCGCCGCAACTGTACTAAATCCTTGAATGCTGTCATTGCTTTGTTGTTTTTACGGTTTTTTTCGTGTGCAAAAGTACAAACTATTCTTGAAACCACCAAACAAACCCGCAAGAAAGGGACATGTTGAGAGTCAGCACACCCCCTGTTTCATATCATTTTTCTATTCTTTAATTTTTTTATTCTTATATTTTTTTGCTTTTTGCTCACTTATTCGTACCTTTGACTGTCGTCGAAGGTACTTCCGTTCGAAAAAAATCAAATAAATTTGTTTTTTTGCTCACTTATTCGTACCTTTGCACCCTAATTTAATAAGGTATAAAGAAGAAATGAGTAAAGCACACGATAACAGAGCCTTCTCGATGATAGCCGACGTAGAAGGCGACTACATGGATTTAAGCCAAGTGAAACTCCCCAAGGAACTGCCCATCCTGGCAGTCAGGAACCTGGTATTGTTCCCGGGCGTTGTTGCGCCCATCCTTATCGGAAGAGAGTCAAGCATGGCGCTTGTTCAGCATGCCGACAAGAACAACGGACTGATAGGCATCATCACGCAGCTCGACCCTGAGATGGAACACCCGATGCAGGAGGACCTGTACGAATATGGTGTCACGGCACGTGTCATGAAGATGCTCACGCTGCCCAACGGCAACATCACAACCATTGTTCAGGCTATGGGACGCATCCACCTGGACGAAATCACCAAGACATCGCCCTACCTGAAGGGCAAGGTGACGTCACTACCCGAATTGGAACCCGAAAAGCGTGACCGTGAGTTCAAGACGGCCATGAAGGACATGCGGCAGTTGACGCAGGAGTATATCCGGCTGAACGACGACCTGCCCGACGAGGCATCATTCGCCGTCACCAATGTGTCCAACGACATCATGGCACTGAACTTCATCTGCTCCAACATGCCGTTCAACGTGAAGGAGAAGATGGAACTGCTGATGATGGACAGCATCAAGGAACGGCTGTTTAACACCATGCGTATCCTGAACCGCGAAATAAAGCTGGAGAACCTGAAGCAGGACATCCGCAACAAGACCCGCGACGACTTGGACGAGCAGCAGCGTAACTATTTCCTGCAACAGCAGATACGCAACATCCAGGCTGAGATGGGAAACGGAGAGGGCTCACCCGAGAAGGCCAAACTCATGGAGAAGGCCATGGACAAGAAGTGGCCCGAGGACATTGAGCGGGCGTTCTACAAGGAGGTGGAGAAACGCGACCAACTGAATCCGCAAAGCCCCGACTGGAACGTGCAGCTGACGTACCTACAGACACTGGTGGGACTGCCCTGGGGAGAGATGACCGAGGATGACCTCGACCTGAACCGTGCCCAAAAGGTGCTCGACAAGGACCACTACGGCATGGAGAAGGTGAAGGAGCGCATCTTGGAATACATGGCCGTGCTGCAGCTGCGTGGCGACCTTAAATCGCCCATCCTCTGCCTCTATGGCCCTCCGGGTGTGGGCAAGACCTCGCTGGGCAAGTCGATAGCAGAGGCCATGCGCCGCAAGTATGTACGTGTGTCGCTGGGTGGCCTGCATGACGAGGCGGAGATTCGTGGCCATCGCCGCACCTATATCGGTGCCATGCCCGGCCGTATCATCAAGAACATCCAGAAAGCCGGTTCAAGCAATCCGGTCTTCATTCTTGACGAGATTGACAAGGTGACGCAGATGACCCACAACGGAGACCCTGCATCGGCCTTGCTCGAGGTGCTGGACCCTGAACAGAACAATGCCTTCCACGACAACTACCTGGACTTGGACTACGACCTGTCGAAGGTGCTGTTCATTGCTACTGCCAACGACCTGAACACCATTCCACGTCCCCTGCTCGACCGTATGGAGATTATTGAGGTCAGCGGCTACATCACCGAGGAGAAGATAGAAATTGCCAAGCGCCACCTCGTGCCGAAGGAGAAGGAGAACAACGGTCTGAAGGACGAGAAGAAACTCAACTTCAACAAGGCTGCCATTGAGAAAATCATTGAACAATATACCCGTGAGAGCGGCGTACGTCAGCTGGAGAAACAAATCAACAAGAGCTTCCGCAAGCTCGCCCTGCGCAAGGCCAGGGACGGTGAACTGCCTTACGTGAAGGTGACGCCCGACGAGATAGAGGACCTGCTGGGCAAACCACCCTTCTACCGCGACATCTATCAGGGCAACGACTATGCCGGTGTGGTGACCGGACTGGCATGGACCAGCGTTGGTGGAGAGATTCTCTTCATCGAGACCTCGCTGTCGAAGGGCAAAGGCTCGAAACTCACGCTGACCGGTAACCTGGGCGATGTGATGAAGGAGAGTGCCGTGCTGGCGCTGGAGTATGTCAAGGCACATGCTGACGTGCTGCATATTGACTACCGCATCTTCGACCACTGGAACATCCACATCCATGTCCCCGAGGGTGCCACACCCAAGGACGGCCCCTCGGCCGGTATCACCATTGCCACCTCCATCGCGTCGGCACTCACCCAACGCAAGGTACGCAAGAACGTGGCCATGACGGGCGAGATTACCCTGCGCGGCAAGGTGCTGCCCGTGGGCGGCATCAAGGAGAAGATTCTGGCTGCCAAGCGTGCCGGCATTACCGACATCATGCTCTGCCAGGAGAACCGCAAGGATATTGAGGAGATTCCCGAGGTCTATTTGAAAGGTGTACAGTTCCACTATGTGGAGAACGTGCAGGACGTCTGGAACTTCGCCCTGACCGACGAGATTGTAGAGCACCCGCTTTCTTTTGAGATAGAAGAAAAGAACAATGAAGTTTGAACTGCAACATACCGATAGTGCCAGCGATGCCCGTACAGGTCTGATAACCACTGACCACGGACAAATCAAGACGCCTATCTTCATGCCCGTCGGCACGGTGGGCAGCGTGAAGGGAGTCCACTTTGCCGAACTGCGTGAACAGGTGAAGGCACAGATTATCCTGGGCAACACCTACCACCTCTACCTGCGTCCCGGACTTGACATCCTGCGCAAGGCTGGCGGTCTGCATCGGTTTAACACCTGGGACCGTCCCATCCTGACCGACTCAGGCGGCTTCCAGGTATTCTCGCTCACGGGCATCCGCAAACTGAGGGAAGAAGGCTGTGAGTTCCGCAGCCACATCGACGGCTCCAAGCATGTCTTCACCCCCGAGAACGTGATGGACACCCAGCGCATCATCGGTGCCGACATCATGATGGCACTCGACGAGTGTCCCCCGGGAGAGAGTGACTACCAGTATGCCAAGAACTCGCTAGGACTCACCCAGCGGTGGCTGGAACGCTGTGTCAAGCGCTTCAATGAGACAGAGCCCCTCTATGGTTACAACCAGACACTCTTCCCCATTGTTCAGGGCTGTACCTACAAGGACCTGCGTCAGGATGCGGCAAAGCATGTGTATGACGTACTGGGAAAACTGAACGACGGCGGAGGTGCCAGCATCGGCGGACTGGCCGTCGGCGAACCTACTGAGGTGATGTACGACATGATAGAGGTGGTGAATGCCATCCTGCCCAAGGACCGTCCCCGCTACCTGATGGGAGTAGGCACCCCGCAGAACATCCTCGAGGCCATAGAGCGCGGCGTGGATATGTTCGACTGTGTCATGCCTACCCGCAACGGTCGCAATGCCATGCTCTTTACCTACCAAGGCACGATGAACCTGCGCAACAAGAAGTGGGAGGACGACTTCTCGCCCATTGACCCCGACGGCTGCGACATCGACCGCATACACTCCAAGGCTTACCTGCACCACCTGTTCAAGGCACAGGAGCTGCTTGCCCTTCAGATAGCATCCATCCACAACCTCGCCTTCTACCTGCGACTGGTGGGCGACGCCCGTCAGCACATCGAACAGGGAGACTTCACACAGTGGAAGCGAAGCGTCATCAATGATTTAGGAAGAAGACTATAAACCAATGGAATACAGTAATATAAGAAGATGGAATAAAGTGTTACGTGTGACTCGTGGCATCCGTAACAAGCGTACCAAGCTGTCTTGCTGGATGCATCAGCACATGGCGTGGCTGTTTGTTGCCCTCAGCTGGCTCAAGCAGCACCTCGCCTGGATGAATCCCCGCCGCTACATCAAGCGAATGGACTCCTACATCATCCGTAAGTTCATAGGCACCTACGTCTATTCCATCGTCCTCATCATCTCCATCTCCATCGTCTTCGACGTCAACGAGAACCTGGCGAAGTTCACCACCCACCACGCACCGCTCAAGGCCATTGTCTTCGACTACTATGCCAATTTCGTGCCTTACTTTGCCAATCTCTTCTCACCGCTGTTTGTCTTCATTGCCGTCATCTTCTTCACCTCGAAACTGGCAGGCAACAGTGAGGTCATAGCCATGTTGGCCTGCGGTATGAGTTTCAAGCGGCTGCTGCGTCCTTACTTCATCTCGGCAGCCCTCATTGCCGCCCTCAATTTCTACCTCGGTTCCTACATCATCCCGAAGGGCAACATCGTACGCCACAACTTCGAGTCACTTTACAAGAACAACAAGAAGATAACCTCTGCCAGCAATGTGCAGCTGCAGGTGGCACCAGGTATCATCGCCTTCATCTCGCAATACGACGATATCACCAAGACGGGCTATGGTTTCACGCTCGACAAGTTCGAGAACAAGAAACTGGTCAGCACCCTCTCGGCCAACATCGTGCAGTACGACACCATCAGCGACTCGCGCTACCACTGGCAGGTCAAGAGTTATAAGATACGTACGCTGACAGGTATGCGTGAGAAAATCACCTCCGGTGCCAAGCTGGACACCACCATCGCCATGGAGCCCATGGACCTGGTGTTCTCGAAAGGTCAGCAGGAGACGCTGACGTCGCCCGAGCTTCGCCGCTACATCTCCAAACAGCAGGAGCGTGGTTCCGTGAATGTCGTACAGTATGAGGTGGAGTACCACAAACGCATTGCCTCCAGCTTTGCATCGTTCATCCTGACCATCATCGGAGCGTCACTCTCCTCTCGCAAGCGAAAGGGCGGTATGGGTATGTACCTCGGCATCGGACTGGCGCTCTCATTCACCTATATCCTACTGCAGACCATCTGTGCCACGTTTGCCCTCCAGGCCAACACGCCAGCCATGCTTGCTGCCTGGATTCCAAACATCCTCTATCTGTTCATAGCCTATTTCTGCTACAAGCAGGCACCGAATTAATTTTCAATCGGTTATCAGTTATCAGTTATCGGTTATCAGTTATCGGTTATCAGTTATCGGTTATCAGTTATCGGTTGGCGTAAAATTGAAAAAACAATTGTAAAATTGTAAATTGTCAAATTGTAAATATATTTAGATGACTTTCGAAGAAACCTATCTCAATGACAACATACTCGATGCACTCTACGACATGCATTTCGAGCAGATGACTCCCATTCAGGAGAAGTGCATCCCGCAGATTCTCGACCAGCACGACGTGATGGGGGTGGCACAGACAGGAACCGGCAAGACAGCCGCCTACCTGCTACCCATCCTCTCCATGCTCGACGACGGTGGCTATCCTGCCGATGCCATCAACTGTCTCATCATGGCTCCCACACGTGAGCTCGCCCAGCAGATAGACCAGGCCATGCAGGGTTTCGGCTACTATCTGGACACGGTGAGCAGCGTGGCCGTCTATGGCGGCAACGACGGTGGACGCTACGACCAGGAACAGCGTTCGCTCCGCATGGGTGCCGATGTGGTCATTGCCACGCCCGGCCGTCTGCTTAGCCACATCAAGGTAGGTAATGTCGATTTGAGCCGTGTCAGCTTCTTCGTACTTGACGAGGCAGACCGCATGCTCGACATGGGATTCTCCGACGACATTCTTCAGATAGCCTCCCACCTGCCGAAGAACCGTCAGACCATCATGTTTTCCGCCACCATGCCCGACAAGATTCAGCAGCTGGCGAAGTCCATGCTCTACGACCCCGTGATGATTAAGATAGCCGTCAGCCGTCCTGCCGACAAGATACAGCAGTCGGCATTCATCTGCTATGAGCCGCAGAAACTGGGCATCGTCAAGCATCTCTTTGCCACCGACCAGCTTAAGCGCGTCATTGTCTTCTCTGGCAAGAAGGACAAGGTGAAGGACATTACACGGGAGTTGAAGCGTATGAAAATCAATTGCGCACAGATGCACAGCGACCTCTCGCAGCAGGAGCGCGACGAGGTGATGCTGGCCTTCAAGGCGGGACAGGTTGATGTGCTGGTGGCAACCGACATCGTCAGCCGAGGCATTGACATTGACGACATCCGCATGGTCATCAACTACAACGTGCCCCACGATGCCGAGGACTATGTGCACCGCATTGGTCGTACTGCCCGTGCCGACCGCGACGGTGCTGCCATCACCTTTGTCAGCGAGAACGACCAGTTTGCCTTCCGTCAGATTGAGAAGTTCCTGGGCAAGGAAGTTGCCAAGACTCCCCTGCCCGACAGCGTCGGAGAAGGACCTGTCTATGAGCCCAAGGGACGTACCGGACGTGCCTCCCGTTACTGCCAACGTCGCGGACGGGGAGGACATAAGCGTAACAACAATAACAAAAATAAACGGAACAACAATAAAACATGATTGTTCCATCATTTAAGAAGTCATGAGAATACTTGTTGTTGACGACGAACAGGACATCTGTGAGATACTTCAGTACAACCTTGAAACTGAAGGATATGAAGTGTTGACTGCCCATTCGGCAGAGGAGGCCCTCGAACTTCCTCTGCACGAGTATGCACTTATTCTGCTGGATGTGATGATGGACGAGATGTCCGGCTTTCAGCTGGCACGGAAACTGAAGGCCAATCCTGCCACGGCACATATCCCCATCATCTTCATCACCGCCTTGGAGGGAGAGGACAATATGGTTAAGGGGCTGAATATCGGAGCTGACGACTATATTGCCAAGCCGCTGAGCATGAAAGAGGTGAAGGCAAGAGTACGTGCCGTGCTCAGACGGGCATCGCTTTCCAGTCGTCACTATGAAGAAATGACGGCATCTACACCCTCCGACCATAGGATTTCCTATGAGGGCATCACACTTGACCTGAATGCAAAGAGTGCCACTTTGGATGGTCAGAACCTGTCACTCACCAAGCTGGAATTTGAACTGCTGTCGCTTCTGTTGCAACATCCAGGCAAAGTATTTTCGCGCGAAGAGCTGCTGAAGAACTGCTGGCCGCAGGATGTGCTGGTACTTGACCGTACGGTAGATGTCAACATCACTCGACTACGCAAGAAAATAGGCCGTTACGGCATGCAGATCAAAACACGTGTAGGCTATGGCTACTGCTTTGAGAAGTAAGATGCTGTTCAGCATCGGCGGTGTCTTCCTGCTCTTTGCTGTCTGTTTCAGCGTATATCAATACCAGCGCGAGAAGGATTACAAGATTGACATCCTGCACTCACGCCTGCAGATGTACAACTACGAAATGGTGCAGACGCTGGGCGAGGACAGCCTGACCAACGGCCGGCTGTTTCACGAATATGTGGCGCGGCACAACATGGAAGGCCTTCGTGTTTCAATTATTGACAAGAGCGGCCGTGTCCTTCTCGACAGTTACGAGCCACATGTCGAGTCGCTGGGCAACCATCTTCGGCGAACAGAAATCCAACAGGCTTTGCGTGGCAGCAACGGCTACGACATCAAGCGCCTGTCGCAATCCACACATGAAACCTACTTTTATTCCGCCACCCGTTTCGGCAATGTCATCGTCCGCGCTGCCGTGCCCTACTCTGCCGAGCTGACGCGCTCGCTGCAGGCCGACAATACCTTTATTTACTATACCGTTGCTCTGACCCTGCTCCTGGGTGTCGTGCTCTACTACATCACCCACCGTATCAGCAGCCATGTCGGCTACCTGCGCGAATTTGCCGTCAAGGCCGAGGAGGGCGAGGAACTGGACCACGAACTGGAGCGGCGCCTGCCCGATGACGAGTTGGGCGACATCAGTCACACCATCATCACACTCTACTGGAAACTCCGTCACTCCGAGGAGGACAAGGTACGCATCAAGCGCCAGCTCACGCAGAATGCCGCTCACGAACTGAAGACGCCAGCCGCCAGCATACACGGCTACTTGGAGAGCATACTTGACAATCCCGACATGCCCGAGGACAAGAAGAAACACTTTCTCGAGCGCTGCTATGCCCAGAGCGAGCGTATGAGCAAACTGCTGCACGACATGAGTGCACTCACCAAACTGGACGAGATGGACGACCGGCACTCACGTGACGATTACCACCAAGTGAACGTCCTCCACATCATCCAGAGTGTCCTCGACGACACAGCCCTGCAACTCCACGACAAAGGCATCACCCCGTCGCTTCAGGTGCCCCCGCATGTAGAAGTCCTCGGCGACACCAGTCTGCTCTACAGCATCTTCCGCAACCTCATCGACAATGCCATCGCCTACGCCACAGGAGCCTCGCGCCTTGACATTGTCTGCAAGGAGACCGAATGCGAAGGCCGCCATTACTACGAATTTCAGGTCAGCGACAACGGTCCTGGCGTGGAACCGCAGCACCTGGAACACCTCTTCGAACGTTTCTACCGCATCGACAAGGGTCGCAGCCGCAAGCTGGGCGGCACGGGCCTTGGCCTTGCTATCGTGAAAAATGCAGTTGCTGCCCACGGCGGGACAACAACTGCACAATCTACCTCTGGCGGCGGACTCACCATCCGCTTTACCCTTGCACGCTTTTAAGCTACCCCATTCCTTGCGTTGTCATTGTAGTCGTTGTTCAGGCCCTTTCCAGCTTGCACCACGTTCATCACATAGTCTGCAAGTTTCTCGCACTCCGAAATGAAGTCGATGTAGAATACCCCCAGCTGATAACTATATAGACCGGAGTTGACATCGCGCAGGTTCTGGTTCTTCAGTTGCGTGCGGTAGTTGTTGATTTCATGCTCGATATTGTACGAGGTGGTCGGACTCGAGACAGGCGTTGCAATGCGTTTCTGCATTTCTTTGAGCGCACCGTCCACCAGCCCCATCATGGTCTGCATGTGTTGGGTCTGTTCCGGTGTGAAGCCATCGTGGCAATTCATGCGATGGCGGTTCAGCGTGCGACCGAGGTTATACACCGAGTCGCCAATGCTCTCCAGTTCCGATATCTGACGCAGCATCTTCTGAATCTGTGTCTTCGAGGCATCCGACAGTCTGCCCTCACTCACTTTGTTCAGATAGGCGGCAATCTCCATCTCCATCGAGTCCGTGATGTTCTCATACTTCTCAATGCGTGAGAACGTCTTGTTGAAGGCCACCTCGTCGTCGGTCTGCATCAGGTCGCTGACAAAACCGAACATCCTATGGCAGCGCTCGGCAAAGCTCTGAATCTCCTTTTGCGCCTCCATGATGCTCAGTTCGGCGGTAGAGAGCAGACCGCCGGAAATAAACTTCAGACGGTAGTCCTCCTCCTGCTCCTTCATCGGCAGCACCTTGCAGACAAGCATCTCGATTTGCTTCACAAAACCGATGAGCAGCAGCGTGTTGATGATGTTGAACGCCGTATGGAAGGCCGAGAGTTTGAAGAGGTCATTGCCGCCGCCCATCACGTTATCCACAAACCAGCTCACGACATTGCAGGCAGGATAGAAAACGATAAGGAACGCCACAACACCAAACACGTTGAAGAACATGTGAGCCAAGGCGGCACGGCGAGCCTGGGTGTTAGCCGTGAGCGATGCCATGAAGGCGGTGATGGTCGTTCCGATGTTCTGACCCATCGCCAAAGCAGCTGCCTGCTCGAATCCGAAGCCCGGAATGTTCATGCCGAAGAGCATCAGCGTGATGGCCATCGTGGCTGCAGAAGCCTGCACAATCATCGTCACCACTGCACCCACAATAACAAACAGCAGGATGGTGAGGAACGAGTCCTGTGGCACGTGGGCCAGCATACCCGCCACCATATCGCCGATGTTCATCGCAGTGGCTGCCTCTTGCAGGAACGCCAAACCCATGAACAGGAAAGAAAAGCCGAAGACGAACTCGCCGATGCTCTTACGGTTGCCCTTGCTGCTGAAGATGAGCGGCATGCCAATGGCCAGCAAGGGGATGGCAAAGGCAGCAATGTTCACCTTGAAACCCACAGCCGAAATAATCCACGCCGTCACCGTCGTACCGATGTTGGCACCCATGATGACACCTATCGACTGACCGAGCGTCATCAGTCCGGCATTCACAAAGCTCACCACCATCACCGTGGTGGCACTCGACGACTGGATGAGTGCTGTAATCAGGACACCCGTCAGGACACCCATCACACGGTTCTTGGTCATAGCCGCCAGAATACTGCGCAGGCGGTCGCCTGCAAACTTCTCAAGTCCCTCAGACATAGTCTTCATACCGAAGAGAAACAACGCCAGTGAACCGACAAGCGAGAAAATGTTGATGATTAATTCCATTGCAATCTGAATTTTGCGACAAAGGTATTTCAATCATGTTACGCCCCTGTTACGCTGATGTTACAATCCTGTTACAAATGCCTGTGTAACCATTCTATCACACCATTGTCATATTTTTGTAACATTCATTTTTTATCTTTGTGGCGTCCACCACTAAGGGTTGGCGAAATACAATATGAAAAAAGAAAAAGCAGAAAGAATCCAGAGAATCTATAATTGGGTAAGGTTTATCATCCTTGTGTTGTTCCTCGCTTTTGTCTTCGTTGGATTAAGCAAGGCACAAACCACTAACGATTTCGGTATGTGGATAACGGCTGGTACGGAAAAGAAACTAAACGACAGCTGGGACCTGGGAGCAAGCATCGAACTCCGCACGAAGGGTAATACTGGAAGCGTTGATCGTTGGCAGTTAGGCTTAAGTGGTGCGTATAAAGTTTCCAAACACCTTAAACTGGGGGGCTGTTATGAATTTCAGCTAAGGAACCGCACGGTTGATGATATGACCGAAATAGTTCCCCGTCATCGGTTTATGCTTGATGTCACACCAGGAGGTAAGGTACTGAATGGGCTTAAACTATCCCTTCGAGAGCGATACCAATATACCTATACGATGCAGAAGGGCAATGTGGATGCAACCCACGAACATCATCTGCGCAGTCGGTTCAAGGCAGAGATAGACAGTACCATAATGAATGGCTGGAGTCCCTATGCGTCAGTCGAGATGTTTAACAATCTTGACAAACAATTCCAAATTGACGAGATGCGTATGGCCATAGGAACGACCTATAGCATCAACACTCACCATGTCATCAATATGGGTTATCTACTCGACCTGAAAAGGTCGGCAAGCGGTTTGGACAAGGCTCTTCATGCGTTAACAATCGGATATGTATATAGAATGTAATGAAAGATGAACACTTTATTTCTCGTAATAGTCATATTCCTTATCGTGCTCGCGGTGTTCGACCTTGTAGTTGGCGTGAGCAACGATGCAGTAAACTTCCTCAACTCGGCCATCGGAGCACGGGTGGCGCGATACAGGACAGTAGTGGCAATAGCCGCTATTGGTGTATTTACAGGCGCAGCCCTAAGTAATGGCATGATGGACGTGGCACGTCATGGTATCATGACACCAGCATACTTTTCTTTCTATGATGTCATGTGTGTGTTTCTGGCTGTGATGGTGACAGATGTCATATTGCTGGATGTTTTCAATACCTTGGGCATGCCTACATCTACTACCGTCAGCATGGTATTTGAACTGCTCGGCGGAGCCTTTGCCATTGCTTTGTTACAGATAGCCAACGGAACAACGACAGCCGATGGCGTGTTGCTCACATTGGGCGATTTGCTCAATACGGAGAAAGCCATCTCGGTCATACTCGGCATCTTCCTCAGCGTAGCCATCGCGTTTATCCTCGGTGCGCTGGTACAGTGGCTGGCGCGTGTCGTCTTCACCTTCACCTATCGTGTGAACGGCAGAACGACGGACCAGTCCGGCCGTATGGGGGGCCTCATGGCATCGTCGCTGAAGATTGGCATCTTCGGCGGGCTGTCGGTGACGGCCATAGTCTGGTTCCTGCTTATCAACGGACTGAAGAGCAGCAGCTTGATGACACCGGAGATGAAAGAGATGGTCAGTCAGAACACATGGCTGATTATCGGAGGAGGTATCGTAGTGTTCTCTGTGCTGATGACGCTGCTGAGCGCCATGAGACTGCCCGTGCTGAAGTGCGTGGTGCTGTTGGGCACCTTCGCCCTGGCAATGGCGTTTGCTGGCAATGACCTTGTGAACTTCGTGGGTGTGCCACTGACGGGGCTTGAAGCCTATCAAGACTACACGGCCAACGGTCACGGCAACGCGCAGCGTTTTATGATGCAGTCGCTGATGGATAGTGCTCATACTCCCCCATTCTATCTCATTGCGGCTGGTGTGGTGATGGTGCTCGCACTGGTTTTCTCGAAGAAAGCACAGAACGTGGTGAAGACATCGGTGGATCTCTCGCGCCAGGACGAGGGCGATGAGATGTTCGGTTCGAGTAGAGTGGCACGGACGCTGGTCCGCACATCGAGAAGCATATCCAACGGCTTGGCAACAATGGTACCGAGAGGCGTGGCACACTGGATTGACTCGCGCTTCAATGCCGATGCTGCCGTGCTGAAGCAGGGTGCCGCCTTTGACGAGATTCGTGCTGCGGTCAATCTGGTACTCGCAGGGGCGCTGGTGGCATTGGGAACATCACTCAAACTGCCGCTATCTACCACCTACGTCACCTTCATGGTAGCCATGGGTGCCTCACTTGCCGACCGTGCATGGAGCCGCGAGAGTGCGGTATTCCGCATCACAGGTGTGCTGTCGGTCATCGGCGGTTGGTTCATCACGGCAGGAGCGGCGTTCATGCTGTGCTTCCTCATCTGCACCATACTGTTCTTCGGGTCGTTCACCGCTATGATGCTAACTATCCTACTGGCCATCTTTCTGCTCGTCCGTAGCCACCTTCGCTATGGAAAAGGCACCAAGATCAACGAGGACGACAAACTGTTTGTAGAGATATTACATGCTGACGACAAGACAGAATGCTGGCAGCTGCTCCGCAAGCATGTGGTCACTACCACCATGCAGCATCTCCATCAGGTCGCCAAGAACTACGAGGCACTGACAACCGCCTTCTTTTACGAGGATTACCGGGTACTGAAACGTACTACCCTACAGACAGAAAGCCAGCGTAAGGACATCAAGCGTCAGCGTCGTAAGCAGATTATTGCCCTGCGGCGTATAGACCCTGTGCTCAGTATGGAAAAAGGCACTTGGTACTTCCTTATCATCAATTCCCTGTCACAGATGGTCTATTCTCTGATGCGTATGGGAGAGCCCTGCCGCGAACATGTCGGCAACAATTTCAGTCCCGTCCCCAGCAATTATGTAAAAGACTTCCTGGGTATCCGTAATGAAATCGTATGTATGTTCAATCGGGCTCTCAACAATGAATCTACTTCTCTGATTCGCCAGGATGCAGCCAAGTTGCAATCCACCCTATCCAGCTATCGCCAACGCATCATCCTCGACATCCAGACCAAACATCTCAACATTGAAAGCATGACCGTCTTCCTCAACCTCGTTCAGGAGTCGCAGGAACTCCTCAGCACCCTGCGCCACACCCTGCGCGGCAAAAGCAAGTTTGAGGAATTCAAGCATTAAATAGATCAGCGGGACTTTGACCTAAAGGTAAAAACATTCGACGACAGTCAAAGGTAAACATTTTTTCTGAAACAACCAAAGAAATGAGGAAAGAACAAGGGCAAGCCTCATGACGAAGCCTGCCCTAGTGCACAGCGGAACCCCGTTGTGCACTTAGAAAGTTAAATAAAAGATAGAATAAATGTAGTAAAAATTGTTGTAAATAAATGGCTTGAAATTTGGTGGTTTCGGATATTTTTTGTACCTTTGTAGTGTAATAAAACGAAGACGAGAGACGAAGACGGAAACGATAAATCAAGTTGGTCTGATACCACGAGAAACAACCTTTTAATGTTTAATGTTTAACCCTTTAATTTTCTAACATCATGGCAGTAAATTTTGTATTACAAGTGAACAACAACCGCAAGAGCGACTACTACGGACAGCATGTC
>JAEEGH010011570.1_pt1 | contig 19976 bp, 15 predicted proteins | sample 9134181 | NCBI WGS metagenome assembly JAEEGH01 (sample SAMN16246544, study PRJNA631951) | gut metagenome | biome: gut microbiome; feature: rumen; material: DP-attached | host: Bos | place: Iran: Karaj | collected 2018-10 | reverse complement strand
AGTCCCATGGGTTGTCGTATCTTAATCTCTTATCGCCGTTAGGAGCGTTGTTATATGACATATAGAATGATGAATAACCAACATCTGGTGGTAAGCAGACAGCATTGATAATGAAGCCTTCCGCCCAAGCATTAAGATCGAAGTTCTTTTCGATTGTTTCTTTAATTGTTAAAGAAGTATCAACTACTTGGTTGTTATCATTAATATCTTTTGCTTTTTTGTTTTTAGCGGCTTCGCCTAAAACATTGAACAAAGCTTGTAATCTACCTTTGATGTATTTGACTTGATTACTATTAGCGTCTGTAACGTGGGCGCCTTCTGGACCATCGTTAATATCAGAGTTCATAGTGTATGTTTTAACAAGACCTAAACCAGAGTTTGCTAAGCAGCTTTCAATCTTATAATCACTACTTCTGAAGTAGTTACCATAATCGATGGAGAATGTTGGATCACCATCAGCGCCTTTATTTGGTTCGTTTCTAGCATAGTAGTCTAATTCGAAGCAGTAGCCGATGTCAGTTGTAAGAATTGGATTTTCATCCGCATCTTCTGGTTCATCCAATTTGATTCTGCCCTTCTTAACTTCTTTTTGTTCCGCGAGCATATACATGCCCCAGTATTTATCGTTAAGATAAACACTAACAGGTGTGAAATCTGAGCTCCAAACATTGGAATCGCTACTAATAACACCCTTAGACATTGTTAAGCCTAAAGCGGTTCTAGAAATTGTGGTATCTTTAGCATCTGCTAATAAGACCCATTTCTTAAATTTCTTGCCACCGTTTAAACCAAGAAGATTTGTTTTAGAAGCAGTGAATTTGATTTGGAAACCTTTTTTATCAAAACCAGCAGTTTGATTGCCTCTAACTTTCATTTCAACACTAGGAATGGCAGTAGCGGTGTTCTTATCACCGGCATTTGTAATTCTTATTTTGCCACTAACTTTTGGTCTAGTTGTATCAGTACTTCTAGCAGCGGTAGCAAAGTTAGCGTTTGGATCATTAGCGTTAAAATCAAATCTAATTTCTGGTAAGACCGCTTGTTGGCTATCAATTTCTTCATAATGACAGACACTGCATTCTCTATATTTGATTGTGGAATATTTGAAACGGGCATCATTAAGTTTTGTGCCTAAGCTTTCTGTTTTCCATTCACCAAATGAGTGGGTGTGGTCACCACCATTACTGGATGAAGTGCTTGGATTAGCGCTGTTTGACTTATCTGATGAAGGATTAGCGCTATTACTAATAGAAGGTAGTTGGCTAGAGGTGCTTGGATTATTACTGCTGCCGCTACCAGCTGGGCCAGCGCAGCCTAAAACCATAAATGGCACCGCTAAAAAAGTAAGTCTCTTAAAAATCTTTTTCATTTCTAATATGATTTTCCTTTCTTTGTTTGTTAAAAGGCATGAACTGATGTCTATACCTTCTTGTTTAACTAGCATATATTTTACACTATTAATATGTATAATACGCAAGCACACTTAAATAAACATTAAATGGACTTTTATGCTATTTAGCAGTTTTACAAGATTATGCCGTCTAATTAGTGAGGACAACCGAAATGAAAAAGAAAGTAATTATTATCCCTGTTATCTTATTATCATCGCTTTTAGGTGCTTGTCATCGCTTAAGTTTATTTGAGCCAAAAGAAGTATCTCCTGTTAGTATTCAAGGATGGTTAAGCGTCTCTAAAAATCCTAGCGAAGATCCTAATGGTAGTGAATTCTGGATTAAAGATAACGATGAAGAAAAAACAAGATATTATGATTATGAATTAAAAGTTAGGGATATTCTTGAAGCAAATATCGCTAACCATAGTGGTAATGAAGTTAAAAGTAACGATATTGCTAGAAGCAATTTAGACTTCATTGGTTATCAAATAAGAGCAAATTATAACCACTTAGATGGTTGCGTAATTTATGTTTATGAAGATGGCACAGTTACCACTCAAGCCTACGGCAGTGGCTGGGGTGCACCAAAGCCACAGTTCTATGTTTATGATGTTGGTAAAACTGTGACCGATAAAATCATTAGTGAAGTTAAAGAAAGATATTACGAAATAGATGAGACTCTTAATAACATTTATGAAACTGTTAAAGAAGAGGCTACATTAGATAAGTTCTTCACTACTGTAGAAGAATCCACTACACCGGCGCTCATCAAATATCGTGAAACAAGAAAAGATGAAGAAGAAAATACATTCAACTATCACGACGATGATAGAAGCGTATTAAAAGACCTCAAAGAACTTGAATATACTCCTAAAGAAAAAGAATATAAAATCGATATTCTTCCAATGATTACATATGGTGTAACTGATAATTGGACACTACAGATCTTCTGCGGTTGGAACGAGGCTAATTATGATGTAGCTGCGATTGATTACATTTATGAAGGACCATATAAGGGTTATTACAGTACTCACTATGTGTTCTATTATTCAATTAACACTGCTAAGGCTAGTGCATTGGTGGAAACCATTAGAAGTAATCATTAAGTGGTCGTCACTGCCACTTAAATAAAAAGGCTGAGGTTTACTGTTCCTCAGTCTTTTCTTCTTTTTGTTCAATGAGAAGTACATCACTCTCAGTGTTTTCTTCTTTTGGTTGTTCTTCAGGTTTTTCTTTGGCTTTTTCTTTTGGTTCTTCATCACAGCCAGTGAATGTATCACCCATGGCTTTACCAAATGATTTACCCGCACTACCGAAGGCTTTACCCGTTTCTCTCCAGGCATTGCTCACTTCAGTGTGACCATTTGCCTCAATCATATTTTCATCATCGGTAAAAACTGTTTTCATTGTTTTACCTAAGGCTTTGCCAAAATTAGCAAAGGCTTTGCCTGTGTTTTTACCAGTACTTTTCCATTCGTCTTTTAGTGCCATAATTCTTAGTTCCTATCTTGATTAAATAATACTCTACCTAGTCTAATATGTGTAGCGCCTTCCTCTATCGCTATCTTATAATCATCACTCATACCCATTGATAGATATGGTAAGGAGATATTTAGTTCTTTTTCTAAATTATCTTTTAATTCTTTTAGTTTTCTAAATTGATTGTGGAGGCTTTCTTCTGAAGAGTTGGCTACCGCCATCATCATAAGACCTACGATATTAACATTAGGATACTTCAAACACTCTTTAATAAAGTCTTTTACCTCATAATAAGGCACACCGTTTTTGTTTTCTTCAAGGTTGATAGAAACTTCAACAAAACAGTTTAAAGGGCTTAGACGGTACTTATTTATCATTTTAACTAGCTCTAGTGAATCTAGTGAATGTAAGTAGTCGATCTTATCTAAAATTAGATGGGCTTTATTACGTTGTAGGTGCCCAATGAAGTGCCATGAGATGTCTAAATCCTTTAAGGCTTCATATTTAACTAGAAAAGCATCCACTCGGTTTTCACCAAAGTTAAATACACCATTACTATATAAATCTTTTAAATCATCAATATCACCATACTTAGTAGCGGCAACAAGGGTGATATCTTTAGGCAATGTATTTAAGAATTCTTTAATGTCTTTCCTGATCATATTAAATGTATTCTACATCTCTTTAGAGATAATAAAAAGGAGATATGGTTATATCCCCCTTATTGATGTGTTTTATAATATTCCGCTTTGTTTTGATACATTTTTTCATCGGATACTTTTAATAGTTCATCAAGTTCGATATGACCATCCTTTTGGAAACAATAACCGATGGAACATGTATATTTTGTCTTACCGACATGTTCATTAATTCTTTCGATTAATTTAAGAACTTCTTCTTCAGTGTTCTTATAACAGACAATGGCGAATTCATCACCACCCATACGGTAAGCAGATTGTCTAACATTACATGATCTTTTGAAACAAAGGGCTAAAGTAATTAATGCTTCATCACCAGCTTGGTGACCATAAGTATCATTAACTTTCTTTAAGCCGTTCATATCAATAGATACAATCGCGGTGATGTCTTTATATGCTCTACTTGTTTCAGAATAATAGGCTTGTCTATTAAGTAAGCCTGTTAAGGCATCTTTCTTCACTAATAAAAGAATAGAGAAGACGTAGTAAATAAATAAAGCCACTGCGATGGTTGGGCAGAAGATCTGGGCAAAGTTAGAACGGAAGATAAATGGGAATGTAATACAAGAAATGAATGATAACGCTAATAAGGCGATAGGAATGATTTCTAATAAACGTTTATTACTGCGTTTGATAAGAATGAAAATTAAGAAAGCACAGTATAAAGCGGCAATAATAAATGGTAAATATCCCAAAGGACCTCTTACTAAATTATTTTCATCATTAATAGCAAAGACAATGCCAGTAGGAATAGAAACAATATCCACGATAGCAAGTACACCTGCAGGAATAAAGACAAGTGGTCTCATTCTCTTAACTACTGTAAAGATAACATGGGCTAATAAAATTGGCGCCGCACTATATCTAATAGCCATTAAAACTGTTCTTAAAATACGGTAATTGACATTACTTGCAAAGTCATCTTTTGCAAAATAAAATTCAGTGAAAACACATAGTGATAAAACAAAGATTTCACCGATTAAAAAGAATAATCGTCTCGTTGCTTTTTTATCGATGAGAGCGGTAGAAATTAAGAAAACAACGAAGGCAAATAGTATTAATATGAGTATCCAGTTTTGTAATATGTACTGTTCGAACATGTCTAAAAACATGTTAATAGTATAAAACATACTGGAAAAAATTTCATCCCTAAATGCTATTCAAGGACAATCCATTCGTATCTTTTTGGATCAAAGCCAACCTCAACTCGACTGCCAATATAGCCATCAGCTCTCTGATGAACGTGTTTGGTACAGACAGTAGCGGTTTTTCCATTATGTTGGACTCTTACAAAAAAACCAATGTAAGGACCAAATCTTCCATGTTGAACAGTGTCACAGTCAAGTACTTCCACTATTTGGATTTCAGTGAAGTATACATTTGCGTAGTGAATAAGCTGCCAAACATAGTAAATGATAAATGGTAAAGGCACTATGGTCATAATAATTGGAAAAATCCAAAGTATCGCATAATCTGGTCCCCGTGCAATTATAAAAGAAAGAGGGAGGAGGTAAGACAAAAGTACGAGCGGTGCAAAAACAGCAATCATTATAATCATGTTCTTTTTATAGTATCTTTTTGCGGCGTTTTCTCTTTTCATATTTATCACCCTCTTTATTATCAATAAAAACATTAAAAAGTTCTATAAATATCGGAACTTTCGATATAAATAGCATACTAGTCATATTTTTGTATTCATCAGCGTCATTTTTTTCGATATTAACAAAATAATAAAAGTGTCATTCTCAAATTGAAAGTTGGTCTATTTTTCTTATTATTTTTTCCTTTATAATTTTTATCGTGAGAAAAATAGTTGTCGGACTTATTAACTATCTATTCTTTTGTGGTATTCCACGTAAAGATTATAACGAAATTAAAGCAATAGTCTGGGCTAGAAACAGACGCGTATTAAAGATTACATCATTACTAAGCGCAGCCTTCAGTCTTATTCTTTTAATCGTGGATTTATTCACCGAAACTGATACCCTTGCCCCTTATATCATGCTTTTAGTGGGTAGTGTTTCTATCTATTTGATTGTCATGACATTTGGTAGAAGATTTAAGAATGCTTATTTCTCTTTCGCTGTTTGTTATGGCCAAATGACCTTAACGATTATTTATGCAGTGTTGTTATCCACTCAAGCTAGTAATGCAGCGATGCCCGCGACTAGTGTTATTGTTTTTATTTCATTATTACCAATTGCTATAGATGATCGACCAATTAGAATGTATGCCTTCATGATTAGTGAATGCGTTGGTTATTTAATTTGTTCTTCTTTCTATAAAGAATTCAATGCCTTTAAATTAGATTGTATTAACTGCATCACTTTCACTCTTATTGGTTTAATTATTTATTCCGTTGTTTGTTATAGAAACGTCAAAGAAATATCACACGGTATTCGTATTGAAAGAATTCAAAATAACTTAATTACTAGTTTAGCCGCAGCGGTTGAAGAAAGAGATGAGACCACAGGTGGTCACATCGTCAGAACTGAAAGCTATGTATCTATGCTTGTAGAAAAGATTAGAAAGAAAGAAAAATATTCTAAATACCCTCGTCTATATTTTAGAAATGTCGTTATGGCGGCACCAATCCATGACTTAGGTAAGATTAAGATTCCAGATAGCATATTAAATAAACCAGGAAAGTTAACCACTGAAGAATATGACATTATGAAGAAGCATACTGATTATGGCGCGAAGGTCATCCAAAACAGTATGCGTAATGTTGATGATGAGAATTATATTAATGTCGCAATTAACATCGCTAAATATCATCATGAAAGATATGATGGCACTGGTTATCCAGAAGGCTTAAAAGGTGAAGATATACCATTAGAAGCTAGAATCATGTCTCTCGCGGATGTTTATGATGCGCTTATTTCTAAACGACCATATAAAGAAGCCTTCCCAAAAGAGAAGGCTATACAAATTATAAGAGAAGGGATTGGCACACAGTTCGATCCAGAACTAGCGCCTATCTTCTTAGAGATTGTGCAACAAAATTAATATTGTTGAAATGGTTCCTTTTTAGCAAACTTTTTGTTTGCAATAATAGCAAGGAATAATAAAGCAAAGCTAACGATTATAGTGTAAACCAAACCAATGATACGACTTGGAATCATTCTTGAGTAAAAATCTCCATAGACTTCTTTTGGATATTGTTTAACTCTGTTAATCATTTCAACAAGAGAAGATACATTCATAAATATTTCAAAAACTGCATAACAAGATAACGCTACTATCACCAAGATGAACACAACTGGTTTTACTTTGTTTCCTCTTATCACTGAATTAAGGCCTATGCCAAATGCTGCACCACCTAAGGCAAGGAAGGCAAGGATACTCAAGGAGTAAATGACAAGCGGTGTCTCATAACCGACTGTATTCTCATCAATTTGAGTAATTAATGAAACCAAATTGAAAACATAACTAATTCCAACATAGATAATATAAACCGCTAGAGCCATAAGGATTGCTGTTCTCCAGCTAGTCATACGTTTATCCTTAACTTCTTTTTTAGGTTCGAAATAGATGTCGTCTTCTAATTCTTTTTTATCATATGGTTTCTTATTTAATACAGCTTCTAAGACTTTTTCATTTTCTAGATCCACTGATTCATCAAGCAAAGCGTCAAATGAAACGTTAAACACTTCAGCGAGATCTCTAATGTTCTCTAATTTAGGTTCAAACTTACCATTTTCCCAATCAGAGACTGTTTGACGTGAGATACCATCTTTATTAACTCTAGATAAACTATAACCAAGTTGTTCTTGGGAGAGACCACGCGCTTTTCTAAGGATTCTAATTTTGTCGAATAGTTTCATACCACTACTCCTCCATTTCGGCACAATTTTAAGATATGTAAGGTTCATACTTCTACCAAGATAGTGCTGGAATTTTCACACTTTTTTTGTCAGGTAGAACCTTACATTCACTTAAATACTATACCCATGTCGCTTAAATAAAAAAATAACGGAAATTGCTCTCCGTTACATTTTTTAGTTTTTATAAGTAATTATTTGATTAGATGACAATTTTATTCTTGCCAGAGTTTTTGCCTAGGTACATTTTTTCGTCAGCAAGACTAACCCATTTCTCTAATGCTGCATCTTTGCGATAAGCCGCTGCACCGATTGTAATAGTAATTTTATGTCGGTGGCCTTCAAACTCAAAAGTTTCTTCTTCAATTGCGGTTCTAAATTTTTCTAATATTTCATAATCGTTATTCTTATCCACAACAGCGACAAATTCTTCACCACCATAGCGGCAGACAAAAGAACCAGCAAAAATATTAGTGGCTAATTCCGCAACCTTTTTAAGAATATAGTCACCGGTTGCATGACCAAATTCATCGTTAATCAATTTAAAATCATCGATGTCAAATAACGCTAGGACTTTAGATTGTTTATTGTCTTCTTGAGTGAAGTAATCATATAAACCATATCTATTAGCGATTTGTGTTAACTCATCAGTTCTAGATTCATTCATAATTCTATTTTCTAGATAAACAGCGTATTTAACAAAGATAGCTAAATAGAACGCCACAAAGGAGAAAACGATTACTGAATGGCCCGCAAAGAACATCATCTCCATCCAAGATGGAATGACATAAAGTGGTTGGTTAAAGCGAGTAATAAAGAATAAGGTGAGATAAATAGCTAAGGAAAGAACTACCCACACGATTGAGCCTTTAACACTTCTACCTTTAGAGAAATATGATGTGAAGAATGAGACAATACATAAACCAATAAGATAGAAATGGAAACCACTATTGAAACCGAGCATCAATGTTGTGGTAATAATAAAGACAAAGAATTCATTGCCACATAGTAAGGCATATGGGTAATACTTCTTACGACGGATAAGGAATAGACAGGCAATATAAATCAAAATAGAAGCAACGTCTATCCAAATAAGAACGTAAGCCTTAGCAACGATAAAGAATACTAAATAGATTGAACGTAAAATCAAATAAGCGATATTTGCCACTAAGCAAGTAAAGCTGATTGTTTTATATTTGTTTGAACTATTTAGAAATGACATGGCAGCTTTATATTATAATTTATTTATTCGATTGTGCCATAACTATTAACAGCCTCATCAATAGTCATTTGGCCTTTGCCAACTTTAAAAGCGGCATTTCTAATTTGCACAGTTAATTGATCCTTAATACCCAAGACTTCTGGAGAGAAAGTACGGGAAGCAGGAACTTTAGCAAAAGGTGCATAGACTGGGTCGAATGTTAATTCTTTAGTAGGAGTCACTAAACGCTTTAAAGATGCCAAACTGTTTAATTCTGGTTTAGTAACTAAGAAACGCATAAATTCATTAGTCATATCTAAATCTTTACAGTCTTTATTAACAGAGAATTCCACGGATGGACTATCCATAAAGTAGCCGCCTTCTTCCGTTAAAGGAATTGGGATATATGTATATTCAAATGGATTTTTAGTATAGGCTTCGGATTGACTTTCACGTTTCTTAGTGCCACTTACTGTATCACCAGCGCAGATCATCATTGGGACATCACCTTCAAAGAAACGTAAGATGACTTTAGTGTAGTTATCTTCAATCTTGTCACATTCTTCAATATTAACAACACCATCATCAATAAGTTTTTTAACTTTGGTTAATGCTTCACGCATATATTCACCCGCAGATGGGTCTAAGTTATTAGCCTTTTCTAAAGCTTCTGGATTCTTTGCAAGCGAAGCGACAAATGCTGGATAAGCAATTGTGTTCATTAAGCAACTAGATGATTTAAGGCTATAGCCCATCATTGGGCTCTTATAACCCTTTTCTTTAAATGAAGCGGAAACATTTAATAATTCACTCCAAGTGTTTGGAATATTTAGGTTCTCTTTTTTAAAGAGATCATTATTCACTAATGTACCATATGTTCTAGAGAAGACTGGCACCATTAAGACTTTACCTTCAGCGGTCTTATTAACTAGACTTTGACGTAAGCAGTTCAAATCTAATTTCAATTTAGCGTCTGATAAATCTTCCATATGGGAAACAACGTTATTATATTTTTCATTGCCCATCATCCATGTATAGGAGAAGAAGATATTTGGCTTATTATCACTCCCTAATACTGTTCCTAGACTATTGTTATAGTCGTCGAGTTTTTCATAAGTAAGAGTGACATGTGGATAGTAAAAATTGAAACGATCAAATTCCGCTTCTAAAGCTTCAAAGTTACCATAGTCACCCACTACTCGGATGTTGCACTTTGTTTCAACATCTAATGCTGGTTTAAATTCTTTAGCCTCATTACCCCCGCATGAAGCTAATAATGCTACCGATAAAATACTGATAGCAAGGCAGTTTAACTTTTTCATTTCTTTGATTCCTCCCTTATTCTTCGAATCTCTTTAATGACAAGTTTAACGTCAATAGGTTTAGCAATATGTCCGTTCATACCAGCGGCTAAACATTCAGCGATATTTTCCGCGAATGCATCCGCAGTCATAGCGATAATTGGAATAGATGACGCCCATGGGTCATCTAATTTACGAATTGTTCTCGTGGCATCTAAGCCGTTCATTTCTGGCATTTGAATATCCATGAAGATTAATGTATAAGCGCCTTCTTTGGCCTCTTTCATCTTCTCAACGACAAGGCGACCATTTTCCGCTCTTTCGGAAGTGATTCCATACATTGATAATAATGTGGAGATAATCTCCCAGTTAATATCGTTATCTTCGGCCACTAAGATATTAAGACCTTGTAAGTCACTATAATCATTTTCAGGTTCAATGGATTCTACTTCACTACCAAGTATTTCACTAATCTTGTTATATAAAGTAGAACGGAATAATGGTTTACTTAAGAAGCCATTAACACCTGCTTCTTTAGCTTGTTCTTCAACATCTGACCAAGAATAGGCAGAAATCAATAAGATAGGAACGTTAGATTTAACTTCTGAACGAATACGTTTAATAGTTTCTATACCATCTAAATCAGGCATCTTTAAATCAAGAATGACGATATCGTAATTCTTGCCTGTTTCTTCTCTATGCTTAATCATGCCTAAAGCTTCTAGACCACCACTAGCAGGTTCCGCTCTGAGGCCAAGAGAATGTAATGTATCAACAGCGGTTTCTAATAAGATCTCATCATCATCGACAATTAGAACATCCATTTCATTAAGTTTCATTTCAGCGCGTTGATGTTCAGCGACTGGGATATCTAAAACAACTGTAAATGTTGTGCCTACTCCTTGTTCACTTTGACATTCAATCGTGCCACCCATAAGGTCCACCATTTGTTTAGTAATAGCGAGACCTAAGCCAGTTCCTTGGATACTATTAACACGACTATCTGTTTGTCTAGAGAATGGTTGATATAGATGGGCCATAAATTCCTTAGACATACCAATACCTGTATCACTAACGATATAGGTAAGTTTTACACAGCCTTCTTTTTCGCTTTCTTCTTCCCTCATATCGACAGTGACACGACCATTTGGTTCAGTGTACTTAATCGCATTAGAAAGAATATTGATATAGATTTGATTTAATCTTAATTGGTCAGTATGTAAGTATTCTTTTTCCATCCTATTGATATGGAAACCAAACTCAATGTTCTTTTCTTTAATCATTGGTTGAGATAAGTTCATTAAGTTTTCAACTGTTTCCACGATAGAGAATGTCTGTGGTACGAGATTAATCTTGCCACTTTCAACTTTAGAAATATCCAATATGTCATTGATTAACGTTAATAAATGATTGCTCGCTAAGGAGATCTTACGTAAGTTTTCTGATACTGTTTTTTTATCATCTAGATTCTTTTCTGTAATCGTTGTTAAACCAATAATCGCGTTCATTGGTGTACGAATATCATGCGACATAGTTGATAAGAAATCAGTCTTAGCTTTAGAAGCGGATTTCGCTTCTTTCGCAGTGATTTGTAATCTCTTATTAAAGTAAAGCATGACCACTAAGTCGAAGATGAATAAGACAATTAAACCAGAAGTAATAATACCGATTAATAACCAGTCTTCAGTCTTAGCTTCTAAATTCTTCGCAGGCATTAAGCTTAATAAAGTCCAGTCCCCAGTGGCGTCAAATGGTGTATAAGCAAGAATGCATTTTTCACCACGTGAGTTTTTCATCATAAATGAACCAGTGGATGAAGTAATGTTTTTAAAGAATTCTGTAGCTTCAGTTGGATCGATTTTGTTATATGAACGATAGAATTCAAAGAAACTAGAGTTCTTATAAGAATTGCCTTTAATGATATAGTCACCATCAGCATCAATGATGGATAATTCAGCATTTTCAAATTCTTCTTGTGGGAAGACCCATTTTTGTTTTAATTCAGAGATTGGTAAAACACGTAACAAAATAGCGTCTTTTAATTCACTAGATGCATCTGGTTTAACTTTAACAAAATTACAGAACGCAATTGATTGTTCACCGTTGACTGGATTAGTGTACGCTCTGGAGATGTTAATGGATGTACCGATTTCATGAATCCAGCTTAATTCAGTTAAGAAATCAAAAGCGGTATATGAAACATTATAGTCACTAGCATCAGTACTTCTTGCTCTTGTGGATAAACCAGTTAATGTATCTTTAAAAACAACATGCGCTGAAGCATTTGGTAAAACGTGAGAAATACGAATAAAAGAAATAGCGTCATCAATGGTTAATTCTTCACTATTGATGTAGTGGGCCCAAACGTCACAAACACGTTGTTCACCTTCTAAATAGTTTTCAGTAACGTGTTCCATTGTAATCGTGGTGTTTTCAAAGTGTTCGATTTGCCTTTGGGTATTTTCTTTTGCCTCAACATTGGAATAAACCACGACAAAAGTCACCATTGAAATCATGATGATAATGTTAACGATAACAACCCAGATTCTTTTCATAATTACTAAATACAAAAAACCGTAATTGGTTTAGGTAAGAATAATAACGACTTATTTGTTGTTATTATGATACCACAAATATTGCGCTAATATGCGCGATAAAAATTAAAAAAGCCTTATACAAGCGCTTAATATAATGATTTCATCGAAATAATAATTTTTTATTTTTTACCATTTTCCCTCTTTAAGACTTATCATATTGATATAGATATACTTTTTCACAAAGTAGAATATAGTGTTATTTTTGCTATTAAATAAAGGGAGATTTATATGGCAGATAAGTTATTAGAAATTAGAAACCTTAAGAAGTATTACGGTAAGGGTGATTCAGAAGTTAAGGCATTAGATGATGTCTCTTTTGATGTTTATAAAGGTGAGATGCTTGTCTTATTAGGTAACTCTGGATGTGGTAAGTCCACATTATTAAATATTATCGGTGGTATGGATTCCCCTACTTCTGGTCAAGTCTTATTAAACGGCACTGATATTACTTCATATAAAGATAGAGAATTAACAGATTATCGAAAAGAAAAGATTGGTTTTATTTTCCAGTTCTATAACTTATTACCAGATCTAACCGCTTTAGAGAATGTTCGTATGTCGCTTCCTAAAAAAGACAGCGAACACTTAAGTGAAAAGACATTAGAGCTTGTTGGATTAGGTGATCAAAAGATGCATCAATATCCAAGCCAAATGAGTGGCGGAGAACAACAAAGAGTATCTATCGCAAGAGCGTTAGTGAAAAACGCTGAAATTATTTTATGTGATGAACCAACTGGTGCCTTAGATGATAAGACTGGCCGTAAGATTCTTGAATTATTGCAAGATATTGTCCGTAAGCAAGGTCAAACAATGGTGATTGTTACTCATACCACTCCGATAGCAAGTATGGCTAATCGTGTCATTACGTTAAGAGATGGCAAAATACAAAAAGAAGTAGTTAATGAACATCCGGTGGATGCTAAAGATATCGTTTGGTAAAAGAAATGAAATTAGCAAAGAGTTTGTTATTACCATATCTTAAGCGTTTCTGGTTAATGCTTTTAAGCGTTGTTTTAGTGGGCGCTTTTGGGTGTGGTATCTTAATCGGTTTAAGAAATTCATTCCATTCCGTTAAAGACGGTATCAATTTATTAGTGGATGAATGTGGTTATCCTGATTTATACGCTCAAACAATTGATGGGGTAGAAACATCATATCTTTCTTATCTACCTGATGACTTTAATAAGGAAATGGGTATTAAAGAATCTGAATATCGTAGTACCTACACTACGACATTTGATTTTAATAACAATTCATATTCAGGAAGATTAATTGGTTTTACTAAAGATAGTATTACCAAACACCATATTATTGAAGGTGAAGTAATGAATGATATAGAACAAGAAGTTCGTATGGAATATTACTTCGCTAAATCTAATGGCTTTAAGGTGGGTGACACGATTAAAGCTAAATTACCAGATGGCACAGTTAGTGATTTTAAAATTACTTCCACGATTATTTGTCCAGAAGTCTCTATTGTTAAAGCAGATCCATATTCTATATCTTCTTCTCGTGACTTTGGTTATGTCTATATCTCAAATAAAACAATTACTGACCATTTAAACAAGAAGACATTTAATGAAATCTTAATTAACTTTGAAGAAGGTAAGAAAGTCACATTAGATGGCGCGGTTGATAGATTAAAAGCTTATCTAAAAGATAAACAAGGTATCGAAATAACTGAAGAAAACGCTAAACAATTACGTAGTAATATTGCTTTTGCTACGACTTATGATGAAGCAGAGCAAATCACATATTATAACGATGCGATTAGCGCGCTTAATCTTATTACATTATTAGCCCCTGCAGTCTTCTTTGTAGTGGTCTTAATTGTGACCGCTTTATTCTTATTCCAAATTGTTAAACAGTGCCGTAAAGATATTGGTGTTATGCGTGCCTTAGGTGAAAAGACACGTTCTATATCATTAATATTCTTATCTATTGGTTTTGTCGTTGGTTTATTAGCCTGGGCCATCGGTGTTGGTATTGGTTCTATATTTACATTGCTCGCTAACGGGGCCTATGGAACTGCTCTTAAGTTATTCCCATTAGCCTTTAGTTTCCAACCAGGAGCGGTATTTATCTCTTTGGGTATTGTGGTGTTTGTGACTGTTTTAACAGCCTTATTAGCGTCTCTTAACATCGCTAGAATCAAACCAGTGGAAGCCATGAAAGCTTTACCACCTACTAATAACAACACACCACTTCTTACCAGAACAGTCTTTAAGAAAGCCCCTATTACTTTAAAGGTATCTATATCTCAATCATTAAGAAACTTATCTCGTTATATTCTTTCTGGTATCTGCTTATTAGCCAGTGGCATGTTAATCTTCATTGCACTATCTATTGGTGAAAGTAAAGTAGCAATGATGAATCAATTATTTGAAACTAGAATCAATTATGATGTCCAAGTTTATTTTGATAATCTTCCTACTGATGAAGAGATTAACTTAACATTTAATGACGATTCTAATATCACTTCTAAGACACTCATTAAATATTTACCAAGTGAAATGGTTAATACTTCTAATAACAAGAAGATTACAGGCTTAATAAATGGCTTAAAAGATAACCAGGACTTAATCAAAGTTGTGGATGATTATAATCACACGATTGATATCCCTAAAGAAGGTATTGTTCTTTCTAATTATCATGCAACATTATTGGACGCTAAAGTGGGTGGCACTATTACAGCAAATGATAAAGAGCTCAAAGTCGTAGCGATATCTAATGAATATATTTATCAAGTTAGTTATACCCACTTCGATAGTTATGAACCTGATGAATATAAACGTGGCTCCTTATTAGCGAAGGTTACTGACCAAGATGCATTCTTCAAGAAGTACAAAGATGCATCCCATGTCACTTATATTTCATTCACTAATGTTATTCATGGCGAATTTAATGACCGTTTAGCGGCGTTTGAAATATCTTCTCGTTTATTAACCGCGATGGCGATTATCGTGGGCTTTATGATTGTCTTCAATATGATGCAAACAAACTTAAAAGAACAAAAGAGAACATTCGCCACGATGAGAACATTAGGCTATCAAAGACGTTCTATCTCTTTAGCGAATCTCTTTACTAGTATTATTCAATTTATCGTCGCTATGGTCTTCGCCATACCTTTAGGTATAGTGCAAGCTAAATACTTGTTACATTCAATATCTATTCCTGATCAAATATATCCATTCCCAAAGACTTGGACAATGTATGTCTTCTCCACAGTTATCGTTCTAGCATTCCTTCTTATTTCTCATTTCCTAGTAATGGGTAGAATGAAAAAATGGAACTTACCAGAATCTGTTAAAGAAAGAGAGTAGAAAAAGAGGCACTTAATTAGTGCTTCTTTTCAATCGTTTTATGCATCAAGATTCTTGTTTTTCTTGCTAACGCTTCTTCATCAAGGAATAAAGATAGTTTATTTAAGCATATTTCTCTAAGCTGCATTTCATCTAACTTGCCATTCGCCGTTAATGGGAACTTATCAACATAGACAATATGAGAAGGTATCTTAATCGCTGGTAAAGTCTTTCTCATTTCATCTAAATACTTTTCTTCTACGAAGTGTAATGGCTTTTTAGGAAGTTCGACACAGCCAATGATAAATTCACCTTCATCAATGGATGGAAAACCTAAGACACGAACTTGAGTGAATTCTTTGAATTTCCTTAGTTCTTCTTCTATTTCCTTAGGGGAGATATTTTCTCCTTTACGAATGATGATGTCTTTCAGCCTTCCACATAAGACCAAATAGCCATCTTCATCTAAATAACCAATATCACCTGTATGTAAATAACCATCCTTATCAAATGGTTGCTTATCATCACTAAATTTATAGTAACCATTGAAGACGTTATAGCCTTTGACTAAGATTTCACCCTTACTTCCTTTAGGTAATAACTTCTTACTTTCAGGATCCATAAAGGCAAGTTCAATACCTTTCATTGGTATACCCACAGTGGTCTTTTTCTTAATGTTAGGAGAATTAGGGTACACGAGTGAGATCATTGGGGAACATTCAGTTTGCCCATAACCATTTAGGAATTTATCTTTACCATATTTCTTTTCTAAGAACTTAAATTCAGTTTCAGAGGTGAAACCACCACCGACGATACAATATTTAATAAATCTTGCTCTATGGAGCCACCAGAATGGGGCTCTAGCTAATTTATCAAAGATAATACTAACTGAGGCACATACACCACATTTGTTTTTAACAAATTCTTTATAAATGCCAATCTTATTAGAAAGGCTATTAATATAGGCTATGCGTTTATAGATTAAATAAGCATTGACCACTAATAAGCCAAAACAGTGAAACATTGGTAATAAGAGCATACCTTTAAGAGGAAAAGCCTCATCTAAAGGTTTAAAGTTTAGATGAATAATATTCATCATACTGTATTGACTTAAGCATGCTGCTTTAGGTTTAGCGGTGGTTCCTGTGGTAAAGATGATATATGAAGTTCTTTTACTATCTTCTTCTCTAGATAAAGGGGAAGTAAACGGAGTGATATCTTCACTATTTAATACTTCTTTGAAGTTGATATGACGATATCTCATTGAGATAGTTTTCTCTTTAGGAATATTAACTTCCTCTAATAATTTATCAAATTCATTTTCTTGTTTGACAAGAGCGATATATTTTCCATAGCAAAGATAGCTACAATCTGTATCTTTAATTAAGTCCACGAGTGTTTCATGCCTTGCCATATAGTTAAGAAGAACAGCGACTGCGCCCACTTTGATGATGGCAAAGAAGGCCACTAACCAGTTATAGCAGTTCATACCTAATAAGGCGACATGGTCACCAGATTTAACACCTTTACTTACTAAGATATGGCAGTAATAATCCACACTCTTTTCTAATTCTTTAAAAGTATAAGGAACACCTTTAAAGTTGATGGCAATCTTATTAGATTCCTCATCATTTAATTTATAAATATCTTCAAATAAATAATTCTTAAGTTCTTGATTGATATTATCCATATTAGATATCTTCAGGTGCTTTAGCGTTTTCAATTTCTTCAATGATGTCAGACTTAACTTTCTTTTTCTTGTATAAGAAATCAAGTAAGAAGCCTAAACCTGTTAAAAGGATTACCACTACACCAGTGTAGAAGAAGGCTTGACCAACACCCCATATAATTTTCTTTTGGAAAAAGAGGATAGAAATAAGAGCGATAAAGATTGGATGGAATAAATAGAATAACGCTGAATGATTACCAACCCATTGTAAAGAAATACCCACGACTGGAATATGTTTGATAAGTCTACATAAAGTATGTAGGAAGTAAGTACCTACGATACTAAAGATAAAGATGATAAATGCATCAAAGCCTTTTAATACCGGATCAAACATACTACCTGGCATAGAACCAGTAATTTGAGCGCCGCATTGATAATGGCACACTAAACAAACACCAATTACAATGCCTTCTGCGATTAACATATTTAAAGCGTGGAATACGCTATCTTTCTTTGAAAGAATTCTTAAATTTAAGAAATGATATTGTCTTAATCGTGCAGCGGTTAGCATAATGGCCAAAATTAAAGGCCAAGCTTGAACACAGTACGGCAAATAAACACCAACGAATTGACCTAAACAGAACGAAATAGCTAAACAAATGATAATAACGGATATTAAAGTCGATAACTTCTTGTTAGTACGTTCCACTAATAAGTAGAAAGGTATTGAACAAATAAATAAGGTATATAAGAACCAGACTAAGCCTAAAGCTATGACTAGTTCAAAGACCACACCACCACTTTGTGGGAATTGAAGAATGATGGCTAATGGTTCAGACATCAAGCTATAAAGAAGAGTATTTCCAATTGCATGGAATGTCGCGCCTACATCACTATGGTTATAAGCTAATTCAAGACCACCAATGATAATTGTGGAAATAAATACACATACCACTAATGGAATTAATAACTGTCTAGCGCGTCTACCGATATTATCTTTAACGCTTCTACCATTAGGTAAATAGTTATAGCCAGTATAAAAGAAGAATGAACTCAATAAGAATGGGAAAATAGCCCCTAATATATTAAAACTAGTAGCGGATTCCATTGGATTAGGGGATGTCACTAAGAAGCAATGAAAAAAGACAATAGCAATAATCATTAACCCCTTCGCGGCATCTTGCGCTCTGGTACGTTTCTTTTCCATATCATATCTATTTTACCCTATGTAGAACATATTGGTAAGTATAACAAAAGGTAGCTTTTGTTCTAAAAGCAAAGTTATTTGAATGCTTCGATGTTTTTTATTGATTGGCTTTTTTGCCAATATTAATTAAATAGTTCTCTAGATAGATATCATAAAGAACATCAATCGGTAACTTACTAGCGTTATATCTATTAGAAAGTAAATCAATAATATCAACAGGAATATAGACATCATCACCTTCATGATAGAACTTAGATTCTAATTCCGCTAAATGGGCAACTGCAGTGCCAATAATTGGATATTCGAAATCAGGTGACTCCATATAATATCTTTCAATGTTCTTACTAACATGCTTATTTGTTAAATTATGTAGGAATCTTATAAGTTGAGTAACACCAAAGCTAATAGACATCATTAATAGCAAAGAAAGAGGCCAAGGCATAACCGAATTGGTGTGATAATGATCCTTCCATACTTTAGCAACGAAGACCATGATGAAATAAACAATCGCATATATAACAATAGGAATCATTGAAATAAACGAATGAGAGAATTTAATACGTGTATCAGAAATGATTAAAACAAATAGAATGGTAATCAATATTGGATTAATTGTGTGTAAGAATAGGCTTGATCTAGTAAACATGGTTTTAACAAAGCCTTGATATATAGAAATAATGGTTATTGCAGAGAAGAATGTTAAGAACACACCCACTGTACCAACATACATCACTACCACAATCCAAGAAGGTAATCTATATCTATCTCTTCTTAAACCATCAATTTGGAAAGGAAGACACATCGCTGCAGAGAACGCTGCGGCAATATTAGAAAGAGTGGTAAACATCTTTAAAGTGCCCATACCTGCTTCTGAACTACCTGTTTCAAAAAAGTCAGTAAGGCTTAAAGCGACTGCGACAAAGGTCAACACTATCACTAATGAACAAATAATGATGCCGGAGATAAAACGCATCTTATTGATTCTTCTAGCGTTAACAATTGGTTTTTCTTTCATAACTTATTTCTATTTTATTATAAACGTTCCATATATTAAAATTCAGGACACCGAATGGGAATCCTCGGTTGTTCAACTGCCGAGATGAAAATGAGCCTTGGTTGTTAGAATTATCATTGTCACTATATGTGAAAAAAATATGTTGTAATAATATAAATATTATGTGGAATAATCTACATATTTTTATTGAGAATATATCAATAAATTGATATACTATAAGTAGGAAAGTAATCAGGGGTATGAAAACAAACTTAGTTTTTATGTCCCTTTTGTTTTACCCAAAATTATGA
>JAEEGH010011568.1_pt1 | contig 19979 bp, 22 predicted proteins | sample 9134181 | NCBI WGS metagenome assembly JAEEGH01 (sample SAMN16246544, study PRJNA631951) | gut metagenome | biome: gut microbiome; feature: rumen; material: DP-attached | host: Bos | place: Iran: Karaj | collected 2018-10 | reverse complement strand
GGCCGCATCCCAGGACTGTCCTGCAGCAGGATGCAAGGGATTTCCGCATCCTCACTACGCTGGAGGAGAAAAAACGTATGCTCCTTGCCATGGGTGTAGACCGCGTGGAGGTCATTCCCTTCACGCGTCAGTTTGCAGCCCTTACAGCCAGTGAGTATCTGCAGATGCTTCATGACAATTATGGCGCCTCTCTCATTGTCATGGGGTACGATAACCGGATAGGTTCGGATAAGAAGACGTTCAGCGAAATTGAAGCATATTGTTCCCGGAACCCTTCGTCGCTTCGCTCCTCGTCCCTCCCAACGTCCCTTCGGTCCGTCGGGCCCCTCCCGTTCATGTGGCCACGGGCGGCCACAGGTTCCGGAGAACAACATGCTTCAATTTCTTCTACTATGATACGTCGGGCACTGAGTGAGGGAGATGTGGAGAAGGCGAATGCAATGCTGGGGTATGAGTATGAGCTCACGGGGGCCGTGGTGGCAGGGAACAGGCTGGGGAGGACCATTGGCTTTCCTACGGCTAACATGCAGCTGTATGAACCTCTCAAGCTGGTGCCCGGGAATGGGGTGTATGCCGTTGAGGCTGAGGTGCTTGGCTCTGTGTACAAGGGAATGTGCAACATTGGCGTGAGGCCAACTGTCAGCGGTGCTTCACGCACCATCGAGACCCATATCCTGGACTTTGACCAGGACATTTACGGCCTTCCGCTCACCCTGCGTTTTCAGCGCCGCATACGCGACGAGCGTAAGTTTGACTCGCTTGACGCACTGCGTGAGCAGCTGGCTAAAGACCGTGAGGCGTGCTCTTCGCTCATTTTTTAGACATTTCCGTGCAAGGGAACGGCACTCTTTGTATTATATTGGAAAAAAGTATTATGCATATGAAAAAGCTTGCGTGTTTTATTCTGGCAGCGGTGTTTGCCGTTTCCTGCTCAATGGATGAGTTTGGCAGTTTTTCAAAGTCGGACGGTGGCTATTATGATCTTTCCGGAGAGGCTGTGGGAGATGGTGGATATGGTGAGGCGGCAGGCGAGCCTTCCGTAAACGGTGAAGGCGGCGGCAACAGCCAGGCCGGCCGTATAACTGCCGGTGAATGGAACGACCTGGACCATTGGGACTTCTGGGGCCAGCTAATGACCGGAGAAGACTTTGCCCAGTATAGTTCCTATTGGAAATTCTGGACCAATAACCGCATTGCCGTTGAGGTTACCGACAAGGACGGCAAGCCGGTTTCCGGAGTCAGGGTTACCCTTCAGCGCGCGGGGGCCGATATCTGGAGCGCAGTTACGGACAATCTTGGCCGTGCAGAGTGCTGGGTGGGCATTTTCCAGAAGGAAGACCAGGTGGATGCATCGTCAATAAGCATAAGCGTCAACGGGAAGGTATGGGAGACTACTCCTGCCATCACAGCCTGGGATTGTCCTAACGGCGTGTCCGTGAACAGGATAGTAGTGGAAAACGCTGCTCCGGCGGCAGAGAAGGCAGACATCGCCTTCATAGTTGACGCCACGGGCTCCATGTACGACGAAATCAAGTTCCTCAAGGACGACCTCATGGATATCCTCCGGAAAGTGGAGGCAAAGCAGGGCGGCGTTACTTTCCGCACAGGCTCCGTCTTCTACAGGGACGAAGGTGATGCATACGTAACCCGCAGCAGCAACTTCTCCGATAAGTTCTCAACAACTTTGGACTTCATTTCCAAGCAGGATGCCGATGGTGGCGGAGATTATCCCGAGGCCGTACATACCGCCCTTGAAAAGAGCCTTCAGGACCTCTCATGGGACCAGAGCGCAAAGGCAAAACTGGCATTCATACTTCTTGATGCTCCCGCGCATCACTACGACGACATTATAACCAGTCTGCAGTCTTCTATAAAGTCTTACGCGGCAAACGGTATCAAGGTTATTCCCATTGCGGCCAGCGGCATAGACAAAAGCGCAGAATTCATGCTCCGCTTCTTCGCTGCGGCAACAGGCGGCACCTACGTGTTCATCACAAATGACAGCGGTATAGGCGGCGACCACATTGCAGCATCTGTAGGCGAGTATCAGGTTGAAATTCTGAACGACCTCATTATCCGTCTCATCGAGAAATATACGGACTAGCGTATGAACAGGTTTAAGTCGTTATTGCCCATTGCCCTGTCCCTTATGCTGACCGGATGCGTGACAGACATGGATCCCTTTGAGGGGGGAGACGGCGTAAGGGTGAACATAAACGGGCAGAAGTGCGTCATGTACGGTATCCCAGGGGGGTATTATGCCACTCTGGAAGCCGCTAATGACGTGAGTACCTTCCAGGCCGATATTACCATGATGTCCGCCATTACCGATGCGCACATCAACTATGTGGTTCCGGAGATGTCTCATATCGAAAGGTCTGTCTTCAGGCTTCATTTCGATATCCAGGAAAACAACGCATTTGTAAAGGAGCAGAAGTACCAGATACATGCTTCCGGTACCAAGACTGCATCTCTTATAGTCCCTGAGCTGAATACGGAGAACGGATCTTCCGAAGAGGAGGTGAGGCTCAAGGGGTGGGTTTACTTCCTCAGTCTGGGAGATGTGGTTGAGGTCAGGTTTGATCTGAACGGAACCGGTGCAGGCGGCAAGGAATATGTCCTCCGCCACGGATTCCTGCGTTTACATCAAAAGAAGGAGCAGCAATGAGAAAGGTATTCGCAACAGCATTTCTTGCGCTGTTATTCACAGGATTATCGGCCCAGGAAAAGAATATAAACGTAGGCTTTGCCCTGGGTGGGTACGACCGATACACCTACGGCCATTCTGAGATAGTTGATGTCCACAAGAGTTCAACCTACAATGACATATCTTACGTATCCAACCCTATCGTACTCCCGACTCTCACATTTGAAGGTGGTTACGTTTTTAAAGGAAATCATGTTGGAGCCTTTCTGGGCGCTTACTGGAGTTATGCCTGGAATAATATGTACGGCGGCCCAAGTCCTCTAAGGGAGAGCGAGAGCATCCTTCATCTTGTGCCTCAGGTCAGATTGTATTACCTATACAGGGGGAATGCCAGACTATACGCCACATTTGGACTGGGAGCCCGCATAAGATCCTTCTCGGAGACATTTGAAGGTGATACCATCCGGTCCAGCAAAGCAACTGTCAGTTATATCGTATCTCCTTTTGGAATGTCTTTCGGCGACAGGTGGACATTCGCCTGCGACTTTGGCTTCGGCACTCCCTGGTCTATGTTCAACATGACCTTAGGATACCGTTTCTAGCATTTACGGAACAAACTGGACACAGACTGGGGCGCCACATTCTATGGTGGCCCCGGTTTTTCTGAGGCTCCCGTTTCTGCCTATTGAGTAAATCTCTACGGCATTGCTGTCCCTGCAGGCGCAGAGGAGGTATCGGCCATCTGGCGATATGGCAAAGTTACGGGGATGGATTCCGGTATGGGTGTAGCTCTTCCATATCACTTTCCCGCTTTCGGAATCTATTGAGAAACAGGATATTCCGTCCTCCTTGAGCCTGTGGCTGGTGTACAGGTGGCGGCCGTCAGGGGTAATGTGGATGTCTGCGCTGCCGTGGCCGTCTCCGTTGTAGGCTTTTATGTCCTGTATGAGCTCCAGCGTGCCGTCGGAGTAGGAGAAGACAAGCAGGTGGTCGGAGAGTTCGCAGAGGAGGTAGGCGAAGCGGCCATCGGCACTGAATACCATGTGACGGGGGCCGTACTGTACTTCTTCCGGATTCTGCCAGGCAATGGATTCTTTGCCAAGAGGGGTGCCGCCTCCCTGAATTTCATATCTGTGGATGCAGTCGTTGCCCAGGTTGGTCACAAAGATGTACTTGCCGTCGGGAGAAATTACGGCGCAGTGCATGTGTGCGCCGCTCCCGATACCTCCGCCACTGTACTGGGAAAGGCCTTCGATGCGGCCATCGGCATTGAGTGAAAACGCGCTCACAGTGCCGCCTGTGTAGTTTGAACTTACGATGGCGTTTCCCATATACAATAAGTTGCACGGATCTTCGCCGTCAAGCTGAGCCTTGGGAATTTGAACGCTCTCCAGCAGCCGGATGGTGCTTCCCGTAAGGGTATATGAACTTACTCCCTGCCTGCCGTCGTTGAACTCGTTCACGGAATACGCCATGGTGCCTTCCGGGTTGGTTATCACAAATGACGGATTGCCCGCCGGCGCGTAGTCCAGGAGAGTACAATCAGCTGTTTTTGTATTAAAGGAATACAGATACACGCCCTCCGCGGCAGTGTTTTCTGTATATGTTCCAACAAGGAGTCTCACCTCCTGAGGAGCGCTGCATGACGCAAGAAGTGCAAAACCAATAAAGCAAGAAAGAGTTAAGTTCATTTTCATATTGCAAATATAACAATTTAATCACTCCCGGCTTGGCAATGTGAGGAAGTTGGAGTAACTTTGCGGCCAAATTATAATACGATGCAAGGTTTCTGGACAGTTCTGATGCTGGTGTTCTCCAACATCTTCATGACATTCGCCTGGTATGGCCATCTCAAACTCAGTGAGATGAAGATATCTACCGGCTGGCCCCTCATACTGGTAATACTGTTCTCCTGGGGTATTGCTTTCTTTGAGTATTGCCTCACAGTGCCTGCAAACCGCATTGGCTTTCAAGCCAATGGCGGGCCGTTCAACCTGCTTCAACTGAAAGTTATCCAGGAGGTGATATCACTTACCGTGTTTACCGTGATAATCATGTTCATGTTCAAAGGCCAGGCCCTTCACTGGAACCATATCGCCGCCTTTGTCTGCCTTGTCCTTGCAGTTTTCTTCGTTTTCCTTGAGAAGTAGACACCAGCGTTGGATTTCAAATTTTAATTTATTACCTTTGCAACAGATACTTGTAGCGCGACGGCCGGTCAAATGGTCGTCGGCTCGTTTTTTTGACAACGAAAAATAAGAAATGCCACAGATCGAAATGATGACACAGGCGGGCCTCGATAAACTCAAGAGGGAACTCGCCGAAGCACTGGCCCAGAGGCCGGTTATCTCTGCAGCAATTGCAGAAGCCCGCGAGAAGGGAGACCTCTCTGAAAACGCAGAATACGATGCCGCACGCGACGCCCAGGGCCTCCTGGAAGTGAAGATTGCCCGCCTTAAGGAAAAGGTAGCCAACGCTCGCGTAATAGATGAAAGCAAGCTCAGCGCAGATTCCGTCCAGCTCCTCTCCAAGGTAAAGGTCCAGAATCTCCAGAACAAGATGGAAATGAATTTCCAGATTGTAGCGGAGACTGAGGCCGATTTCTCCAAAGGCCTCCTGGCTGCAACAACCCCCATCGGCAAGGCCCTCATCGGCCACAGCAAAGGGGAAACCGTTGAGGCAAAGGTCCCCAGCGGCATCATGAAATTCAAGATCCTGGACATCTCCCTATAGAGTATGGCAACCATTTTCACCAAAATAGCCAACGGGGAAATCCCTTCCTACAAGTGCGCAGAGAACCAGGATTTCTACGCTTTCCTGGACATTTCCCCCCTTGCCAAGGGCCACACCCTGGTAATCCCCAAGAAGGTTGAGGACGATTATATCTTCCACCTGGACCCCAAGACCTATGAAGGCCTCTGGGCCTTTGCCCGCAAGGTTGCTACCGCCCTCAAGGCCGCAGTGCCCTGCAAGAGGGTTGGCGTAGCCGTCCTGGGCATGGAAGTTCCTCACACCCACATCCACCTGGTACCCCTCCAGACAGAGGGAGACATGGATTTCCGCAAGGCAAAGCTTTCCCTGCAGCCGGAGGAAATGAAATCCATCGCCGATGCCATCTTCGCAGAATATGAAAAGCTTTAGAATCCTTCTTCTGGCCGCCCTGGCACTGGTTTCCTGCGGCAAGAACACAAGCGTTACAGGCATTGTCAAGGACGCCCCCGAGGCAAGCCTTACCCTTCAGCTTCTGGACGTAAACCGCTTCCAGGTTCTGGATACCGTAAAAACCGCCGCCGACGGCTCCTTCAAGTATGCACTTGACCTTGAAGAACCTGCATTTGTGTACCTCTTCCACGGAGACCGCCAGATTGCCTCCCTCCTCCTTCAGAAAGGGGACAAGGTAAAGGTAGAGACCGATACCCTTGGCGCCTACCGCACGGAAGGCTCGGAAGACTGCCTCAAACTCCAGAAGGTAGAGAACGCCTACAACGCCTTCCTGCGTGACCTTGGAGGTATCCTTACCAGTAACCCCAACCCCGATCAGGCCATCTCCCGCCGATATGTGGAGTATTACCGTGACAGGGTCGCCTTCGTGATGCAGAACAGCAAGTCATTCGCAGTGGTCCCAGTATTTTTCCAGCAGGTGAATCCCACCCTCCCTGTATTCAGCAATGCTACGGACGGCTTTATCATGAACTCAATTGCCGATTCCCTCAGCACCGTGTGCCCTGACTCCCGCTGGATCAAGGCCCTCCGCAAGGAAGCGGACCGCCGCATGCAGGCCGTCAAGCTGGATGCAAAACTCAAGGATGCACAGGAGATAGGTTATATAGACATCGACCTCCCTGGCATGGAGGGCAAGAACATCAAGCTTTCGGAGGCCGAGTCCAAGATTACCCTGGTGTACTTCTGGTCATCAACCGCAGAGCAGAAGATGTTCAATATCACCTCTTTGGTGCCTCTGTATGAGGAGTTCCACCCCAGAGGCCTGGAGATCTACGCCATAGCCCTGGATGCGGATAAGAGCTCCTGGGCCGCCGCCGTCAAGAACCAGAAACTGCCCTGGGTAAACGTCTGTGACATCCGCGGCGCCTATTCTCCCTACATTGCCAGCTACGGAGTAACAACCCTTCCTATGCTGTGGGTAATCAAGAACGGCACCATTGACCCCGCCGCCGGCATTACCGATGCCGCCAGCTTGCGGGCATATCTAAAGAGGAATCTTTAGAACAATTGTTTCGACGGCTTTACCGCCACGAAATCCTTCAGATAGAACGGTTCGAAGTACGCAAGGTCTTCGAACTGTTTTTCGTTATAGGCCTTTTCCGCAAGGGGAGCCATGTCCGATGCAAGCGGGAAAGCCTCCCTGAAATGGGCATTGGGGGAGGTGAGGACGTCCTTGCACTTGAGGGCGCCGTCGCCAATGAACAGAACAGGGCCTGCGGCCAGCTCTTCGGAAAAGGAATCCGGGCCGATGACCTTGGCCTCGATTTCCGTAAGCCTCTCACCGGCAGGGGAGTACACGGCGGTATACACTTCCATCCGGCGTGCGTCGATCATGGGGACAATGGCGGTGAGGTCCCCGATCAGGTCGGGGATGACTGGAGAGGAGGCCAGGATATCCAGAGTACTCACGGCAATGAGCGGAACGCCCGCGCCGAAGCAGATGCCTTTGGCGGTGGAGGTGCCCACGCGGAGGCCGGTGTATGAGCCGGGGCCTTTGGAAACGCACACGGCGTCAAGGTCCTGGGCGCGGAGCCCGGCGGCGTCAAGCACTTCCTTTACCAGTGGGGCGGTGAGGGCCGCCTGCATGCGAGGCTCCCGGCACACGCGGTCTGCCACCACGGTGCCATTGTCGGCCAGGGCTACGGAGAGAATCGTCCCCGAAGTTTCCAGTGAGAGGATCTTTGCCATTATATCATTGCCGTTACGGCTTCTGCGGCGCTCTGGATGGCCTCGGTCGCAGGAGTGATTATCTGTTTGAGGAAAGGCAGCACGGTCTGTGCAAAGTCCTTGAGGAGGGGATAGACCACGGACTCTTCAAGGAGCTTGCTGTCTTGAACAAAATTGAACTGGCCGTTGAGAGCCTCGAATACCATGGCAAGGACTCCCAGGACAAACGCCGTGAGGAACAGGGAAAGGACCATTCCCAAAACCCTGTTGAGCCAGCCCAGCGAAGCCATGTCCACAATCTTTGTGATGAGTTTTGCAAGGAGTAACACCACCACAAGGGTGAGGATGAGGATAATGGCGAATCCTATGATGTTGAGGACCGTTTCTGACGTGTTCCAGAAGCCGCCCAGCCATGCTCCCATCTGCGTGTAGTACTTATATGCCAACAGGGCTCCAAGCACTATTCCAACCAGTGAAACGGCCTGTTCCATAAGCCCTTTTGCCAGTCCGTGGATGATGCCCGGAATAAACAGCAGAAGCAGAATGATGTCCAGAGTATTCATTTGGCGATACCAGTTATATTTCTTATCTTTGTAGTCTTAAAAAGTATGCAAAATTAGCCAAAAAATATGACATTCAAAGAATATAACGGCCTGGACCTTACTGAAACCGGCAAAAGCGTGCTGGAAAGGTGGAAAAAGACAGGTGCCTTTGAGAAATCGGTAGCTCTCCGTGAGGGCGCACCTGAGTTCATCTTCTTCGAAGGCCCGCCTTCCGCAAACGGAATGCCCGGCATTCACCATGTCATGGCCCGTTCCATCAAGGATGCCATCTGCCGGTACAAGACCCAGACCGGCTACCAGGTCCGCCGCCGTGCGGGCTGGGACACCCACGGCCTTCCCGTAGAGCTCGGCGTAGAAAAGAAGCTGGGCATCACCAAGGCCGATATCGGCACTAAAGTGAGCGTTCAGGAGTACAACGCCACCTGCCGCAAGGAGGTCATGAAATACACCGCGGAGTGGGAAACCATGACAGAGCGCGTAGGCTACTGGGTAGACATGAAAGACCCTTACATCACCTACGACAACCGCTACATAGAGACCCTCTGGTACCTCCTCAAAAAAATTTACAACAAAGGTCTTCTTTATAAGGGATATACAATCCAGCCGTATTCTCCCACGGACGGCACCGGCCTCAGCTCCCACGAGCTCAACCAGCCCGGCTGCTACAAGGACGTCAGTGACACCACCGCCACCGTCCAGTTCGAGGTCATAAAAGACGGCGCCTCACAGCCCCTCTACGGCACGGAGACCGTTCCCGTATACTTCCTGGCCTGGACCACCACACCCTGGACCCTCCCTTCCAACACCGCGCTCTGCGTAGGCCCGGAAATAGAGTACATCAGGGTTCTGTCCACCAATCCGTACACCGGTGCTCCCGCAGTGTACGTGCTGGCCAAGGACCTTCTGGACGCCTGGTTCGGCCCCAAGATCCCGTTCAAGATACTTGACGGCGTATTCAAGGGAAAAGACCTCGAGGGCATCCGCTACCATCAGCTCATTCCCTGGTTCAAGCCCAACGGAGACGCCTTCCGCGTCATCACCGGAGACTACGTGACCACCAGCGACGGTACCGGCATCGTCCATATCGCCCCCACATTCGGTGCGGACGACAAGCGAGTAGCCGCAGCCGCCGGAATAGGGGAGATAATGCCCGTGGACAAGGACGGCAACCGTCAGGCACAGGTAGACCGCCAGGGCCGCTTCATGCGCCTCGAGGATATGGACCCCGCCTACGCCGCCACTGTAGACCCTTCATATAAAGAGTATTCGGGCCGATATGTCAAGGCCGGCTACAAACTCTACTTCGAGAAAGTTGAGGAAGAGGGCACCCTGGACATAGACCTCTGCGTCATGATGAAGGCAGACGGCCGCGCATTCAAGATCCAGAAGCACGTCCACAACTATCCCCACAGCTGGCGCACGGACCTTCCTGTCCTGTATTATCCCCTGGACAGCTGGTTCATCAAGGCATCGGCAGTGAAGGACCAGATGGTGGAGCTTAACAAGCAGATCATGTGGAAGCCCGCTTCCACCGGCTCCGGCCGCTTTGGCGTGTGGCTGGAAAACATTCAGGACTGGAACCTTTCCCGCAGCCGCTACTGGGGCACTCCGCTGCCCATCTGGCGCACGGAAGACGGCAAGGAAGAAAAGTGCATCGGCACCGTGGCAGAGCTCTTCGAAGAGCTGGATAAGGCCGTGGCTGCCGGCATCATGGCCTCCAACCCCCTCAGGGACAAGGGCTTCAATCCTGCCGACATGTCCCTCGAGAACTACAACAGGATAGACCTTCACCGTCCTTATGTGGACAATATGTTCCTGGTCTCGGAATCGGGAAAGAAGATGGTCAGAGAAACTGACCTCATAGACGTCTGGTTCGACTCCGGTGCCATGCCTTATGCCCAGGAAGGCCTCCGCGGCCTTGATGGCGGCAAGTTCGGCGCCACCGCAGACTTCATTGCAGAAGGCGTAGACCAGACCCGCGGTTGGTTCTATACCCTCCACGCCATCCACACCATGGTAAGCGGCACACCTGCCTTCAAGCGCGTCATCTCCAACGGCCTTGTCCTTGACAAGAACGGCAACAAGATGAGTAAGCGCCTGGGCAATGCCGTAGACCCGTTCAAGGCCCTTGACGACTACGGCGCGGACGCCCTCCGCTGGTACATGCTCACAAACGCCGAGCCCTGGGACAACCTCAAGTTCGACGAGAGCGGCGTCTCCGACGTCCGCCGCAAGTTCTTCGGAACCCTTTACAACACATATGCCTTCTTTGCAAGGTACGCAAACATAGATGGCTGGAAACCGGAAGAAGAGGCCGTTTCCTCTGAGCTGGACCGCTGGATCCTTTCCAAGCTGAACAGCGTCATTAAGGACGTGCGCGCGGCATACGAGGACTACGATGTCAAGACCGCAGGCCGCATACTGGAGACCTTCGTCTGTGACGATGTCTCCAACTGGTATGTCCGCCTTGGCCGTCCCCGCTACTGGGCAGGGGAGATGACTGAAGACAAGAAGGCCGCCTACAGCACCCTTTACAAGGTGCTGGTAGACGTAGCCGTCCTTTCCGCCCCTATCGCCCCGTTCTTCATGGACCAGCTTTGGCAGGATCTCACGGGAGCCCCGGAGGCGAAGTCGGTCCACTTCCAGCTTATGCCGGAGACCGATGAGAAACTCATCGACAAAGACCTTGAGGAAAGGATGGCGCTTGCCCAGCAGGCAACCTCCCTTATCCTTGGCATCCGCAAGAAGGTTAACCTTCCGGTGCGTCAGCCGCTGCAGAAGGTCATGATCCCTGTCATATCGGAGAAGGTCCGGAGGCAGCTGGAAAGCGTATCGGCCATTATCCTTGGAGAGGTGAACGTGAAGGAAATGCAGTTCATAGAGGACACCACCGGCATAATGACCCTCAAGATAAAGCCCAACTTCAAGGTTCTGGGCAAGGCCTATGGCCCCCGCATGAAGGAAATTGCCGCCGGATTTGCCGCTCTTGACCAGACCGTCATTGCAAGTATCCAGAAGGCAGAGGCCGCCCAGGAGGTATACACTCTTGCCCTTCCCGGCGGAGACGTGGTCCTTAACCCCGGAGACTATGCCATCTCATCGGAAGATGTAGAGGGCTGGCAGGTTGCTTCCGAGGGCTCCCTTACCGTTGCCCTCGACATAGAGGTCACACCGGAACTCAAACTTGAAGGCCTTGCCAGAGAGCTTGTGAACCGAATCCAGAACCTTCGCAAGAGCAGCGGATTCGAGGTTACGGACCGCATTGACACCGTAGTCTACGCACCTCTGGACGAGGTCGTCGAGCGCTACGGCTCATATATCAGTGCACAGACACTGTCCCGCACCCTTTCCGTGCGTCCTTTAGCTGAAGCCCCCGCAGACGCAGCAGAGGTTGAGTGGACAGAAGACAATACCATCAAGCTAACCGTTAAAAGATAGACAGAATATGGAAGAGAACATCAAAACACGTTACTCTGATGAGGAGCTGGAAGAATTCCGCACCATCATCAACGACATGCTGGAGAAGGCTCGCGCAGAGTACGCCACGCTCCGTGATGTTGTAACCCATGCAGGCGGGAACGATATCCTTGACACTGCCCCCACCTTCAAGACCGTAGAGGACGACGGCGCCTTCCAGCTTTCCAAGGAAGAGGCCGGTGCCCTGGCCCAGAGGCAGTACAAGTTTATCCAGAACCTGGAAGCAGCCCTTGTCCGCATAGAGAACAAGACCTACGGCATCTGCCGCGTAACCGGAAAGCTCATTCCCAAGGAGCGCCTCCGCCTTGTCCCTCATGCCACCACCACCGTGGAAGGCAAGGCCATCCTTGAAAAGACCGGCAGGAAGTAGCCCCGTCATTCCGGGCTTGACTCGGAATCTTTAACTATCATGAAGAAAGGTAAGTCATTAGTCTTCCTTGGGGTTCTCCTTGTGGTCATAGACCAGGTCATAAAAGTCCTGGTCAAGACCAACATGACCCTTGGTGAGAGCATCCCGGTACTGGGTAACTGGTTCCAGCTGGTGTTTGTGGAGAACAAGGGTATGGCCTTCGGGATGTCCTTCGGAGGGGTTATCGGCAAGTACCTTCTTACCGCTTTCAGGATTGTCCTGTTCGGTGTGCTGTGCTGGTGGATTTCCCGGCTGGTGAAGCGTAAGGATGTCCCCACAGGAGTGCTTGTGGGCCTTACCCTCATCACGGCCGGCGCCTTCGGCAACATAGTGGACTGCCTGTGCTACGGACTCATTTTCAGTGAGTCAACCGTTAACGCAGTAGCCACACTGGGACATTACGCACCGTTCATGCAGGGAAAGGTTGTGGACATGTTCTACTTCCCCCTATGGACCTGGCCGGACTGGGTGCCCGGTCTTGGCGGCCACATCTTCTTCGAACCCGTCTTCAACTTCGCAGACAGCTGCGTCACAGTTGGCGCAATCTATCTGATTCTCTTCCACTGGAAGTTCTTCTCCAAGGATTGATCAGTTATGTAAAAGGTTCGGGTTTTTATGCCGAACCTTTTACATTCTGTGTCAGATAAGGATATCGTCAAGAATGAGTTTGGGAACAAAGTGCACGCCGTCCTTCCTGTAATAATCAAGGGAGGCGCCGGCGTGAACTGGCATAAGGTAGATGCTCTCCGCGCCTTTGCCGATAGCGATAACCGCAATGGGCCGGGAGGGGAGGGAAAGGGCTTCCCGGATGGCATCGGCCTTGAAATTGAGGATGAAGATACCGCCGAGGCCCATTTCAGTTGCTTTGAGTAGCATGCTCTGGGCGGCAATGCCAAGGTCGATGTCAACCACCTTGTCTTCATTTCCGGTGCAGCAGGCAAGTATGAATGCTTCCGGTTCCGTACCAGGCTTTGGTAGATGCTCCTGGGGGAGTGCGGCGCCCAGGACTATGTTCGGGAGCACTTTGGGGGCTTCCTCGGAGGTAACAAGACGGTAACGGAGACGCTGAAGATTCTTGCCGGAACCCACGAGAGTTGTGACGGAGACAATCTGCTTCAACTCATCTGCCGTTACTTTGCGGGCTCTGTCATAGCCCCTGTAGCTTCGGTTGCGTTTGAGCAGCGTGTCCAGGGATGCGTTCACGCGCTTCACGACAGGCCGCCTTTCGCGGACGGCCTCTTCGCGTTTTTCAAGATAGTTGTCTGCCATATGCTATTGATTAAGCATACTGGCAACCTTGGAAGCCACCACCGTTCCAAGCTTCACTTTGCCGTCAGGACCAATGACATACAGGCTGGGAATCCACTTTACGTGGTAGTCAGAGCCTATTTTGGACTTCTTCATGCCTTCGGGGTCAAAGAGCTGCACGCCGGGGAGTTCCTTCTCTGCGGCGAAGTCCTTCAGGCGCTGAAACTCACGGTCATAGGAGATGGATACGAACTGCACTTTCCGGCCGTGTTTTGCATACATTTCCTTAAGATCCGGGACTTCTTTCCTGCAGTCCGGGCACCAGGATGCCCAGAATACAAGAACTACGGTTTTACCGCGGAAATCGCTCAGCTTCACCGCCTTGCCTTCAAGGTCATTAAGCTGGAACTCCGGTGCCGGAGTGCCTGGTTTCAGAAGTTCAGCCCCATACTGGATGTCCGGGTCTTCCTCCGGGGTCTGGGCGTAAAGGGAAAAGCATGCGAACAGCGCGGCTGCAATGAGTGTAATGTGCTTTATCATAGTTTATTGTGTTTTTTCAAATTCACGTAGTGCTTTTATGGCTTGCGGGCACAGCAGGAGCAGGGCTATTACGTTTATCCAGGCTGTGACGCCTACGCCTATATCGCCCAGCTGCCAGATTACGTTGGCTTCCTTGAGGGCGCCGAATACGGTCATGAGGAGAAGCCCTGCGCGGAAGCACCAGATGGCAGCTTTCTCTCCACGTGGCTTGCCCTGGAATATGTACATTATGCTGGACTCTCCGTAGAAGTAGTACGCCATGAGCGTAGTAAATACGAAGAACACCAGAGCAATGCTCACAAAGCCCCCACCGATACCGCCCAGGACAGAATCTACCGCCGCCTGGGTGTAACCCACATAATTACCTCCCAGCTCCGGGGCAACGGCCTCCAGCATCTCTCCGGTCTTGGCGTCGAAGATGTTGTAGGTGCCTGAGCAGAGTATCATCAGCGCAGTGCCCGTGCAGATGAGGATGGTGTCCACATACACGGAAAAAGCCTGCGCCAGGCCCTGCTTTGCCGGGTGTGACACGGATGCCGAGGCAGAAACTATGGCCCCGCCGCCCTGGCCGGCCTCATTGGAGAAAATACCCCTCTTGACACCCATCATGATGGTGGAACCAAGTATGCCGCCGGCAATGGGCTTTATGCCCAGGGCACCGGTAAATATGGCATTGAAAACGGCCGGAACCATGTCCCAGTGCCTTGCAACCACAACTACGGTGAGAACGATGTAGCCAAGTGCCATGAACGGGGTAACTACCGAGGCAACTTTTGCGATGCTCTTGATTCCGCCCACTATTACCAGCGCCAGAAGGAATGCCAGCCCAAGGCCGCACCAAAGCGGTGGAACGCTGAAGGAATTGCCAAGGGCGTTGGTAACTCCGTTGGACTGAACCGTGGCAAGCAGGAGGCCGTACCCGAAAAGCGTGAGAACGGCAAACAGCACTGCCAGCCACTTGCATTTGAGACCTTTTTCTATATAACATGCCGGACCGCCCCTGAGACCGCTGCTGTGGGGGAAGTTGTACAGCTGGGCAAGGGTTGACTCCACAAATGCCGTAGAAGCTCCAAGAAAGGCTATTATCCACATCCAGAACACCGCTCCGGGGCCGCCCATGGCTATGGCCGTGGCAACTCCCACTATATTGCCAGTGCCCACCCTTCCGGACAGCGCCACGCTGAATGCCTGGAAGGACGATATCCCCTTGCTTTTTCCGTCCTTGTCTTTCTGGGCCGGAGCAAACAGAGACTTCACCATAAGTCCCAGTTTCCGCACCTGCACAAAGCGTGTGCGTATGGAAAAGTACAGTCCGGCCCCCACCAATAGTACAACCAGGGCTGGGCTCCAGACTATGTCATTTATAAGAGATACAAACTTGTCCATACAATACAAAGATACGGGAATAATATTATCTTTGCAACATGATAAGACTTGTGATACTGGACTTTGACGGTACCCTTGCCGATACCGTTGAGCTCATCGTCAAAACCAATCAGGAGGTGCAGAGGCGGATGAACTACCCAGTGTGTGCACCGGAGACCATCATCGCCACCATCGGCCTACCGCTGGCGCAGGGGATAGAGGCCATGTATCCGAAGGAAAAACTGGAAGACCTTCCCCAGTGGGTAAAGGTGTACCGGGAGGTGTTTGATGAGCTTAAGACTCAGATAGTTCCGGCGCTTTTCCCGCATGTGAAGGAGACGCTGGCCGAGCTCACCGCGAGAGGCTGCATCTGTACGGTGGCATCGTCCCGTGGCAGGGATTCCCTGAACGATTTCCTGCAGGAAATGGGCCTGTCCCGGTACATCTCATACGTCCTGGGGGCGGAGGACGTTACCCGCGCAAAACCTTACCCTGACCCTGTGCTCAAGACTCTGGAAGAGCTTGACATATCGGCCTTAGAGGCCATTGTAGTGGGGGATATGCCCGTCGATGTCCAGATGGGCCTGGGCGCCGGTGCATTTACCTGCGGGGTCACATACGGCAATTCCGGCCGGGAAGCCCTGGAGGCAGCCGGCGCGCACTACGTCATTGACGATTTCGGGGATCTGCTTCAGATTTTGCCCGGCCTGCCCAGATAACGCCCGCAAGGATGGCGGCGCAGCCAATTGCGGCGGGAATGGTGAGCCTTTCTCCAAGGATTGCGACGGCCGTGAGAAGGGTGAAGACAGGATTCAGATACACATAGTTTGTGGACGATACGTTCCCAAGTTTCTCCATTACCAGATTCCAGGCGATGAAGCATATCAGCGACGCCACAAGACCCAGGAACAGGAGGTTACCCCATACTACGGGCTGCGCCAGTATCTCCGTTGAGGACAAGTGTCCGGGAAGGAAAGGAATGATGGTGAGAAGGCCGTAGAAGAACACCTTCCGGGTAGCGGTTATAGTACCGTATTCCCGAGTCATCTCTGCCATGAAAAGGCTGTATACAGCCCAGCAGAGGGCTGCGCCTATTGCCAGCAGGTCTCCTGTTGCCGACAGTTGAAGCCTTGCCCCGTCAAACACCACAAGCGCCATTCCGGCAAAGGCCAGTAAGGTGCCGCATATCAGCGGCCAGCCAAGGCGGATTGGCTCCAGCCCCCGGGCAAAGCGGTCTTTCCCCCAGCGTTTGTAGATGAGTGTGAAGATGGCCGTGAAAAGCGGTGCAGAGCACACAAGGAAAGCCACATTGCATGCCTGAGTGTGGGCGAGGGCTGTGTTTTCGGTGAGGAAATAGAACGAGCCTCCGGTAATACCGAGAACCAGGAACACAAGCTCGTCCTTCCATCCATACCATAGTTTTGCGCTGTTATGGGACAACCATGTGTACACCCAGATTCCGGCATAAGCCATCACAAAGCGGATGAAGAAAATGCCCACGGGATGCATCCCGGCCCCGATAAGCACCTTGGTGCACACGAAAGTGACGCCCCAGACGGCAACAACCGCCAGGGCAAGGAGGTGGTATCGGAGCAGTCCGGTTTTCAAGGTCTATTTTGTGGCGATGCACTCAATCTCCACCAAAGCGCCTTTGGGAAGGGTTTTCACTGCAACGGCGCTGCGGGCAGGGAAGGGCTGGGAGAAGAACTGGGCATAGACCTCGTTCATGGCTGCGAAATCTGCCATGTCGGCAAGGAATACCGTGGTCTTTACAACATTCTGAAGGCCAAGGCCGGCTGCTTCCAGAATTGCCTTTGCATTCAGGATGGACTGACGGGTCTGTTCCTTTACTCCTCCTTCCGGGAACGCCCCGGTTGCAGGGTCTATGGGAAGCTGCCCGGACAGGAACACCAGTCCCGCTCCGCTGTCTATTGCCTGGCTGTAAGGTCCTATTGCAGCAGGAGCCTTGTCTGTGCTGATTGGTTTCATGGTACTATTTTTCTTCGAAGTTAAGGTTTTATTTTGGAAAATGATTCCGGAAGCTATGCTTTGATTGCTGCCCTTGAACGCTAGAACCCCATACCGAATTGCAGCCAGAACTTGTCCTCCATCTCCTTCCAGGAGCGGACACCCTCGTTGTAGATATACTCCGTATAGGCATTGAGGGCGGAATGGGAGGCATCTTCGGTGGGAAGGCCATCTATGGCGAGGGTCTCCAGGCGGAGGATTTCCTTGTTGAACCCCTTCTTGGTGCTCTGCCAGGCCAGCGTTGCAAGCTTGTTGGCACGGCGGAACTGCCACAGGGCGCAGTCTGGGACGTACTGCTTCTGCCCGCAGGTCTCAAAGGCCTTGGGAAGGGCCGTGGTGCCAGAGAAGACAGGGACGCGGGGGCTCTGCCCGGGGTTGTCGAGGGAGAGCCAGCAGACTGCGCCCACGCTGTCCGGAAGCCAGCTGCGGAGCTGGGTTATGTGCGAATAGGCGCACCATGCGACAGCCACCGTGCGGCGGAACTCAACAGTTCCGGGGGCAAGGGTATTGAGGGTGTTGCGCATCTGGGTGGTCAGCCAGGGATTGGCAACGGGGCTCACCACGGTGTCCGCAGGATGCTGAGCGTTTGCCGGGCGGGCCATCCTGACGTTCCTTGTCATGTCAAAGTCTGTCCCCTCATAGGTCTCCCTGTAGATGGCCATGACCTCACGGACATCGACCTTCTTGTCCGGCTTGACGGAGAAGGGGAGCTCGTCCATATCGTAGGTAAGGCCGAGCGACGGGGCAAGGTGGCTGAGGATGAACCACTCCCTGTCGTGGAAGTTGCGGCCTTTGGCGTAATCGGTATTGAAGCACTTCCAGAAGATGAACTCTCCCTTGCCGTCCCAGAGGCCGTTTTCCTTGGCAACCTTTTCGACATTTGTGGAGGCCATCATGTCCTTGTCCTTTCGGTTTATCCTGCCGATGCGGGGGATGTTGGCCGATATCCCGACATGGTCGTCCGGGATGCGCTTTGCTACCCAAGCGGCGCCAATCTTGTTCTTGCCGACACCCACGATCTCGAACTGCCAGACCTCGTTCTTGTCCGCCACGGAAAGGCATTCTCCGCCATCCCCGTAGCCGTATTTCTCTGCCAGGGACCCCATGAGGCGGATGGCGTCGCGGGCGTTGTCGCACCTCTGGAGGGCGACCCTCTCGAGCTCCTCGATGGTGAACCATCCGGCGGCGTTCACAAGGGTGTCAGGACCGCCGAAGGTGGTCTCCCCGATGGCAAGCTGCTTCTCGTTGAGGCAGGGATAGGCGGTGTTGAGGTAGGCGTAGGTGTGCGCCGCTTCGGGGATCTCGCCCATGAGCCTGACCCCCACGGTGTCCCCGCGGAAGCGGGTCTGCATCGTGCCCCTGAGGACCTGGTGCATGGCACCGGGCTTATGGTCCTGGGCCGGTTCCATCTGGACCCAGGTGCGGTACCTGCCGTCACAGGTGTGGGAGGTGATTACCGAACCGTCCGTGGATGCCAGACGGCCGACCATCACGGAGGTGCAGCTCTGCCCGTCATACTCCTGGGAACGGAGAGGTAAGGCGATGACAAGGGATGCTGCTATGAGAGTAAGAAAACGTTTCATGGGCAAAGTGATGGTTATTCCTTTACGAAGGGTTTGAGGCCCTTGGCTGCATCGGCCGCGGTAATCTGCCTGCCGCCGTTGTCAAGGTCAATGAGCACGTATCTGTCATGGCCCATGCCCAGTTCTTTCATATAGGAAAGCTGGCGGAGGCCGTGGCGGGTCTCGATTCGCTCTACGATGTCGTGATGCTCCTCAGCGGTCATGGCGTAGATGATATCGATGCATGCCTGGTCAACCGCTAGGATGTCCGTGGATGATAGGATGCCCACGTTGGGCGTGACCACCGGTGCTGCGCCCAGGCCCTCGCAGTCACAGGAGACGGACATGTTGCGCATCACGTTAACGTAGGTGACGTGTTTCCCGAAATGGTCTATGGTGGCTTTGGTGCTCTCCGTCATGCGTTCCATGAACTCCTCTTCCTTGATGTCCCACTGGTTGGGCTGTCCGGGCGTGGTGTGTATCCATGCCTTGCCTATGCGGCCGTCGGCACAGCCTATGCCGATGTTCTTGTTGGAGCCGCCGAAGCCGCCCTGGGTATGGCCCTTGAAGTGGGTGAGCGCCACCATGGAGTCATAATTTGTGAGATGGCTTCCCACGGACATCTTCTTGAACCACTTGCCGCCGCTGACGGGCAGGGTAAGCGTGTCCTCTTCGTCGATGATATCTACGGGACAGAAAGTCCAGCCGTTCACCTTGAGGGTCTTGCGGTGGGCTTCCGTGGTGTACCTGTCACCCCTGTAGTAAGTGTTGGTCTCGATGATTGTGGCATCGGGGAGGTCTTTCTCCACCATGGCCTTCACCCATTCGCGGGGAATGATGTTGGGGCCGTTCTGTTCGCCGGTATGAAGCTTGATGCCTACCTTTCCGGTGATACTCCCGCTCACTTTCTCGTAGGCGGCTATGAGACCTTCCGGGGAGAGGCTCCGGGTGAAATAGACAACGGCCTCCTTGCCATCACGGTTTTCATATGGGACATACTTGTTTCCGTCCTTCACTGTGGAGTTGTTGGTGGTTCCGCATGCCGCTGTGATGAGTGCGGCGATGAGGATGGTAAGTCTTTTCATCTTATGCATGATTATTTGTCTGCAAGTTATGCAAATAATCCCGTATAAGCAAATAGCCCCGGTGAAGACCGGAGCTATTCTATCATATTGCGGAGGCTTTCTCCTACATGATACTGTTCGCCTACAGGCAGGGAAGAAACAGCCATCAGGACATCCCTGCGATGC